>FLOH01000808.1_pt1 | contig 56647 bp, 98 predicted proteins | sample 756751 | NCBI WGS metagenome assembly FLOH01 (sample SAMEA4026879, study PRJEB14308) | marine metagenome | biome: coastal water; material: water | depth 74 m
CAATTCCTCAACCGGCTTGCTCGGCCAGTACCCGACGCCCCACCACTCGCACCAGTACCGGGCCAAGCGCCAGCGGTCGATCACCGCGTGGGTCAGCACGATGACTGCCAGCGCCCACGGGGAGCTCGTCAGCAGTAGGAACGGGAGCCCGTACAGGGCGGCGTGCAACATGGCGACAGGAAACGACGACGTCTTGCGGGTGGCCATCCAGTGGTTCTGGATCACGTAGTCGCCGATAAGGTGACAGATGAGTTGTGTCATACCGTCCACCACGCGGGGGATGTGTACGTCACGGCCGTGGACAGCGGCCAGTAGGGATCGAGCCACCACAGATGGGTGAGGTAGCAGGTTGTCATGCCCCGTCCGGTACCGGCGGTAGCAACTCGTCGATGTCCGGGAACTCCTGGCGAAGCTCGGCCATCTGGTTCACGCGGTCTGCCGCGGCTTCGGGGGTGAGATCCTTCGAGTGCCGGAACTCAACGGAGACGAAGGCGATGCGCTCAAGCAACTCCATCACGACCATCTGTAGCCGCTTCTCTGGAGTCACCTCCAGTTCAACGATGCGTTTCTCCAGTGCTCCGACTTGGCGGATCAGTCGCTCGAACTGTGCCTCTTGTCGTAGGTGCATTACTGGCCCACCGGCACCGGGTTCATCGTGTCCAGCGTCGGCGGGGCCACCTCGCATCCGCTGTAGTCCACCTCGAAGCCAGCGATCTCCATCTTGAGATCCGCGTCCAGCCACACGTCATCGAGGGCCGCTGGTATCTGCGTGGCGCCCGTCTTGAGCAGCGCAGCCAGTACCCGCGCGCGCAGGCAGTCGTCACCCACGGCCGGGGCCTGGTTGTCGATGAGCATGGACACCAGCGACAGCGTCGAGGAGATCATCGGGCCAGCGATGGCGGCAATCTCGGGGTTGGGCTCGACCGGGGGCCAGTCTGCCGGGAGTAGCCCGGCGCACGGGGTGCCGTCGAAGCTCCACGCCGGGAACGAGATCTCGCCGTCGGGGGCGTTCACCTCGGCCTCGATCTCCGGCGCGTATCCACCGACAGCCGCGAGGCCGTCCACGAAGCCGCTCGAGACCATGCAGCCGTCGAAGTCGCCGGACTGGATGAGCAGCTCGCGGGACAGCGCGGCGCCCTGTGATGCAAAGGCGGTCACGGCTACCACGTCGGCGGCGGTGAACTCCGGGGCCGGGGCGGGCGTGGTGGTGGTGTTGGTGTTGCAGCTCGCGCCGAGCAGCATGGGGAGCGCGGCGAGGGCCGCGAGAATGTAGACTGTTCGCATGGTTCGATCCTCTCAGTCAGGTTCGGGCCGGTGGCGCTCCGGGGTTTCGGGGCGTCACCACGTTGTTACGGTATCACGAAGCGATCCCCAGTTCACGCAACGCGCTGAACACCGACTGCATCTGTCCGCGGTCGAAGTATCCCGACATGTGCCGCATCACGGCTCCCTTCCCGTCTGTCGCGAAGTCCAGTCCGGATGTACCGTAGACGGCCCTGACGCGCGACTGGAGAGCGATCTTCGCCTTCACCTGTGCCACGACAGCCTCGATGCGCCGGTGGCTCTTGGCGACCTGCTCCCGCGTGAATTCCTCCAGTAGCAGCTCCTCGACGTACTCGACGGTAAGGTCGTCGCAGGACTCCAGCGCGTTCCACGCCGTCGGGAAGATGACGGACTCGGACAGGGCCCCTGTTGCCCAGTGGATGGCCTCGACCATCTCAGGCTTGCACTTGAACATCTCCCAACGGTTGTCCTCGGTGAGCACGTAGAAGATGAATCCCTCGGTCCCGTCGATGCCGTCCTCGGTCTTGTGATTCTGGCTCTGCGCCTCGTCTCGCATGCGCTCGTAGAAGCCCACCAGATCTGCACCGCTGTTACATACCGCTACCGGCTGGACGTCAAGAGGTGGCTCGACGCTCGCGTCAGACTGTTTGACGCTGAACAGCGGCCTTGCCGTCAGGGGCTCGTCATACCGGATCATGTGGTGATTGCGGTAGCCGTACATCTCGTAGGAGTGCGACGCCATGTTGGCACGAAGCAACGGGGCCTTGGTGTCGCGCATCACCTCGCGCCACATGGACAGGAAGTCGCCGAACTTGGACGGCTGCAGCACTGGAGATAGGCGTGTCTTGTACGTGGTGAACCACGCCCCGCGCGCATCCTGGTAGCCGTACTGGCACACGTTTGTGCCGTCCAGCTTCTCGTACACCTTCACCGTCAGGAACTTTGGCCAGTGGTAGCGCCGCGGCTCGTCCTCGTCCTGTTGCTTGCCGAACGGGTATCGCAGCTTCGGCGTGCAGTAGATGCGCTGGGGTTGCGGTAGCTCGACGCCGGCCACCGCGAACAGGACGATTGCCCCGTACCTGTGATCCGACTGACGGCACAGGCACCCCTGTAGCCGCTGGTCATCGTTGAACGGGTCGAGGACGTCGAACTCCGCGAGGGTCGATTCGTCCACGTCGAGAATTTCGGCTGCGCGGGTGATCATGCCACCTCCACCACCCCGAGGTTAGCGACAAGGGCCTGCCGGGAGGTGGTCCAGCGTCACCGGGGGATCAGTCCCGATGTGGCCCTGTCGAGGGGGATCGTATCGAACCGTTGCAATCGGCGCAACGGTCATATCGCGTCAAGGCGACGTTGGCCGATCGGGGCAATCGTGGGCAAAGGCGCTGGCCCCCTCGCCACTGAGAACCGATCCGGTTCCCAGTCATGTCACTAACCCCGCAAGCCCGCGGGATCACGGCGGTCCCGGCGCACCCCCTCGGAGCGTGGCGGTGGATGTCGGATCGGGCGTGGCAGATGTGGGTCAGGTCCAGCGGGCGCGGACGGCGGAGATGTCCCGCTCGCGGCGATACGCGGGCGTGCGGCCGTGGACGTAGCTCAGGCACTCGCCCTCGATCCACCGACCGTCTATCAGCGAGGTCCCGGGGATGCTCACGTGGAGCCAGTGGGCGCCCCCTCGCCGCTCGTTGATCACCTGCCCGAACGGATGCCCGCACTCGTCAGCGAGCCACGCCCACACGTCGTCGAGGTCGTGCCCGTGGCAGTGGACGTCGGCGGCCTGGAACCTCGTGTGCTGCGACTTCGGGTAGTAGCTCGTCGATCCCTGTGCCTTGCCTTGCACCGCGACGTCGTAGCCGTACCACAAGCCGTCAATCTGCTCTGCGTAACGCAGCGCGCACACGACGTCCACAGTGGACGCCACGTGGTCCCGTAGCACCTGGAGTAGCAGGGCGAGACACTGCCCGCTGGCGAGCATCTCAGGGGCTTTGGCGAGCGCTTGGTTGCGGGCGTACATCGCGCCGCCGTGGGAACACTTCGTCAACTCGTCGAAGTCGAAGTTGGGGACGCCGAAGTCGATCACGCCTTGCCCCGCCCACGCAGCACCGCCGCGCCTCCACCGAGTGCGGCCAGGGTCGCAGCGGCCCCGGTGGCGATGAGGCCGACGGGGGTGTCCTTGGGCTTCTTCGGCTTGTCCTTCGGCCGCTCGACCGGGCGCACGTCCCCGGCGTCGTCGGTTCGGTAATCGATGCCCCCCATGTGCACGCGCTCCAACGGGAGCGCTGCGTACTCCACGGTGACGAGCTGCTTGAACGGCCTCGCCTCGGGTGAGACGCACCTGTGTGTTCCGTACTCCTCGCCGACGCATCGGTCCTTGGCGTACAGGCCCGCACTCATGGGCCACACGGTAACGAGCCCGCCCTCCTGGAGGTACGAGCCGTCGTCGAGCTGGACAAGCTGCCACTGCGCGGCCTGCGCGGTTGCAGCGGCGGGGAGGCACAGGGCCAGTATCAGTATCGCGAGTCTCATGTGGGCTCCTATTCCAGGATAGCTTCGATGTTTGAGATCGTACCCGATACTCGACCGCCCGTCGCCGCCGCGTAGATCCGGATGATGAGGTACGGCTCGTTGGCCGCGCCCGCTCGGACGTGCCAGTCGTCGAACGACAGCCTCGTCGGGCTCGTCGAGGACGGCCCGGTCGCCTCGTAGAACCCACCCGTCAGCACGCCAGCGCCACCGTTGACCCAGAGCCGCCCGGCGTTTGCCCAGTTGGCTATTGCCCCCGTGACGTTGCCGGCTGTGGCGGCGTTGCGGGCCGAGTCGAGCGAGTGGATTCGGTTTCCAGCGTTGTACCGCAGCGTGGAGATCACGTATTCGGTGCCGCTCGTGTCGGGCTGGTTGCTCACCCACATCTGAATCTGATCCGACGTCGCCGCCCCGCCCAGCTCTACCAGGTCCAGGTCCAAGTAGGCCGTGACAGAGCCGACAGACCGCAGCGCGCGGAGACCGGCCTCGTCGAGTCGTTTGACCAAAAACACGTTGCGCGCGGCGCCGCCAACCGTGCCCGTGTCGTATGTGATCACGCCGCCCGCGACAGACAGCGTCGTGAAGTTCGGCACGTCGGCGCCGTTGGCATAGATGCCGCTGGTTGGGTCTTGCGATCCGTCGCCCGCCGCTTTCCAGTCGTATGTCCCGGATAGGTCCGCGGTCCACAGGACGGGGGTTCCCAGCGTCGCCGGGTCCGTGCCCGTCCAGCCCGCGCCGCCCGCCGTGGCCAGGTATCCGGCGGTGATGTCGGAGTAGTTGATCAACTCCTCGCCGATGGCCTCGTGTAGCGTGCCCGCCCCCACCTCGGCGCCTGATACCTCGTGCGCGAACAGATAGAAATTCGTGCCCGCGGCGAGGTTGGATTTGTTGGTCGTCTCGAACTCGTTGGTGATGATCTTGGCGGTGGCCGTGCCAGTGGCGACAACCCCTGTCGTGGTCTCGACCTCGCCGATGACCAACTCAACTCCGCCCGTGCCGTTGACGCTGGCCAGGGTGAGCGTGCCCGTTGCGTCAATGGCGTGACCGAGTCGCCCGACGACCTCGCCTGCGCCGGAGGTGCCGATGCAGAATCCAGCGGCCCCGCTTCCATAGCAGTTGTCGTAGTCAAGATCGATGTGGCCGATTGACGACGAGACATCGCCCCAGCAGTAGGAACCAGCGCCCGCGTAGCACGTGTCGCCGTCTGCGATGTGGATCGCATTGGCGCCCGTATTGACGAAAGCGACGCTGCCAGCGCCGGTCGTGACGGTCTCGATCTCCGACTTGGATACGGCCGATGCGGTGGCCTGGATGACGCCAACTTGGCCAGCGGGAACGTCGAGGGAGCGTAGCCGAATCGACGACCCGTCCACCTCGGTGATGTTGGGTGAGCCCGATCCTGTGAGATCGACGCCGGGCCCCTCGATGTGGAAGTCGCCCATGACGAACGACTCGGTATAAGCGCCGGGGGCAACGTGGATCACGTCTCCGGCTGAGGCGGCAGCGACGGCGGCTGTGATGGTAGCGTAGCCGAACGCGGTGGGCGCTCCGTCGTCGCCGTTGGTGGCGTCCACGTACAGCGTATTGGCCCACTGCGGGGTCACAGCGCCGTCCGAGATCGCCGTGTCCAGTTCGAGCATCGTGCCCGCGCCGAGGTTGCCGATGTCCACTGCGTGCGGGTTGGTGGTCACGTCCGCCACGTGGTCGGCCACAACCCAGGACTCCATGACGTCGCAAGTGCCCGTACAGGTCTCGGTGCCCACGATCTCGTCTACCGTGAGTTCGATCTCGGCGGCGGCCTCGACGACGTATGCCGTGGCGCAGTCGAGTCGCGCCATGTCCAGTTGGACGCCACCGAGCGCCTCGACGTAGATGCAGGTCCCCGCGCCGTCGTCGTCGATCTGCCCCACGTACCCCGTAGCGTCTGCCGTGGGCGAGACGTAGACGCCGGTGCCGGTGCCCGACACGTGGATGAGGGGGAGATCGTAGTAGACGCTGCCGGCGCTACCGCTGGACAGCCCCTCGCCGTTGACCACGGTCTGCAGGGTGCCGCTGTAGAACAGGGTGCTCGCCGAGTCCGTGACGGAGATCCCGTCTGCCGTGCCAGCGCAGAGCAGGTAGCGGATGTCGGCCGTGGCTGTCTTGTTCACGCCACTGAGGGTGACTGCAGTAGTGCCCGTGGCCGCGGTGATTGCGTACAGGCTGATGTAGCTGTCGTCGCCCTGGAGGTCGATCGTGCCTGTGAGGCTGACCCACTCTCCGAGGACGCGGACGCCTTCGGGGACGGTGATGTTCTCGGTGTACGAGGCCGGCGATAGGATCACCGTGTCGCCCGATGTTGCAGCGGATAGCGCCGTCGCGATCGTGGTGTACTCGCAGCCGCTGGAACACACCCGAAGCTGTGCGGGCTTCGTGTCCACGGCGTACCACGCGGCCCCATCGTAGCATCGCTTCTGTTTGGCCGTGGAGTTGTAGTAGCACTGCCCTTCGCGGGCGGTTCCGGTCCCGTTGGCGTTCGTGTCCCAGTAGTTGGCCTGGATCACCGTCAGCGCGGCGGCATCGGACGCGGCCGGGTCCGGGATGTCATAGAGGGGATTGACTGCGGCGTGGGCGTACAGGGCCCCGCAAAGCAGCACGAGGATCAGTAGGGTGAAGCGTCGTCGCATGGTGGCCTCCTAAGTCAGCGGGTCCCACGATGATAGGTTTGGCTGGACCCGATACCAACGTGTGTTTGTGAAGTCCCAGTGATCGACACCAACGTTTCCGGTGCTTGTTGGTGGTCCTGCTGCTGACACATAGGCGAACGGGCCCGCCGTGGACACAGGAGACGCGATCAACGCGCTCCACGCCGCAGAGTCTCCGGCGCTGGCCCCCGTGACCTTCGGGCCGTCCGGTCTGTCGAGTCGCCCCTTGGCCTCGCCTAGTACGTAAGTTTTTGCCATCACGGCACCTCGTCAATCTGCGGCGACGTGGCCGCGCTGCTGTATCTGTAGACTCGACCGCCGACGCCGCCAGAAGGAGGAGCGACCAACGACGCCGACGGGCGAGCGTGTTCGGCTAGAAGCTGATGTGCCATGACCTCACCGTGACGGTGATCGGCTTGCCTTGCCCTCCCTGGATCTTGACGGCGCGAACCTGGCCTTTGCGCGTCGTGAACGGGGCCGTATCGTAGGCGATGGTTTCGCCCTGCTCGACGGGGAGGAAGCGAGGCGAGAGTTTGGCCTCCATCCAGATCTGGGGCTGCGCGCGCTGGTCGAGCATGTCCTGGTGGGCTGCCTCCCAATACTCGAGGTGGGCGCTCCCGTCGTCGTCGTTGTTGTACTGCGTCCACGCCTCGGAGAAGTGGAACCGCCACCACTTGCGAAGCGCTGTAGCCTCCCTGCGGCCCCTGCGGCCGATCTCCGCGTGGTTCTGCAGGATGCTCGTGTAAGGCACGTTGACGGGCGGCTCATTGAGCGTGGTGGACGGATGCGATAGCACCGCCTGGCCACACTCGGCTTTCAGCACGTTGCAGTAGATCGTCTGCGGGTCCTTCAACATCCGCGCTTTGCCGCCGGCCGAAAAGTCCGTGCTGTCGATGGTGTAGTCCGCCGTCGCTGCGGCGCCGCGACGAGTCGGGTACAGCAGGCCCTCGCGGACGAAGAAGTCGGAATTGACGAGGTCGGCCTGTTCGTGGAGTACGTCCATGATGAAAGGAATGTCGCCTGTGCTGCCCTTCTCAGGCACGATCCCCGTGATCTCACTCCAGTAGTCCTCGGTGTACTCGTCCGCCCACTTGCCTGTGTTTGGCCCCGAGATCCTGGTGTCCCCGCTGACGCTGTAGACCACGTTGGAGAGCGTGTAGCCAAAGCTCCAGTTGGCGTTGGTCAGGAGGTAGTTCGTGGTCCCCGTGGGCCAGCGGATGGGCCCACCGGCTCCAGCCGAGACGCCCGCACATCGTATCCACAGCCGGTCTGATTCGCTTGTGAACGTGCCGCCACCAAAGTCTGCGTTATTTACAAAGGTAACGTATGTCCCGGCTGGGATCGGGTTCGCTGGCCTCCCTGGCCTTCCAAGATGCACGTATGCCGCGGCCGGGTTGGGGTTGTCGAAGTCGTTGTACCGGAGAGCTGACCCCGCCGATCCGACAGCTTGAACGTTCGCGCCCGCGTCGGTGGACCACCACGCGATCCCGTTGTGGTCCAGCTTTCCTCGGGCAACCCATGCCTCTATATCTCCAGTGGCAGAGCCACCAAGCGTCCCTTCGTAGTCGGAAGGCCAGATTTCGAGCACAATTCCTCGATTTTGTGCGCCTTTGCCGAAGACATATGGGAGCGTCTGTTCTCGCGCCGTGTCGGGGGCCAGGGCACCATTGGTCCCGTTCTTGTAGCAATGGGCCGACGCACCCGCTGTGTAACTCAACGCTGACGTACCGCCGTATCCACGCCGCAGAAAAGCGAGCGTGTTCCCGACGACGCTTCCAATCCAGATCATCTCCGGGCTCGTGCTAAGAATGACCACGCGCCCGCGCCTATACGACGCGTTCATCGTACTCAGTGTGATCGTCGTGTCAGCAGCAGCAACGGCAGCGGACGTCTTCACGTGGTTGCCCTGCGCCTGCTCCCTTGGCCGAACAAACCCAGTCCCGGTCGCCGTCGGGGCCGCAAGCTGCGTCGCTAGGATACGCTCCTTGTAGTGGTTGCCCACGATGTCCAGCTTGAACGACTTGAACAGCTCGAGGTCCTCCGGCCCCTTGCGCACGTTCCCCTGGATCTGCTTGCGATACCCGCTCCCAGGCGTCTGTGACAGGTCCACGAGCCACACGTCGGCCGTGCCGTTATCCCACTCCCAGTTGACGCCTAGATAGTCCCACAGGTCATCCTCGGCCCCCCCAAGCCAGATGTCGAAAGACGCCGTCGGGTGAGTCCACCCGGACTGCCCGATCTTCTGGTCCGGCTTGGTGATCGTCCAGTCGCCGCGGATCTTGCCGAGCCAGTTGACCGCGCCGATACCTACAAAGTCCGTCGCCGGGTGCTCGCCGTCGCTGAAATAGAGCGTCTGCGTGACCCCAGAACTTACGTTTGTGGCGACCACGCGCACGAATACCCCGATGCTCAAGGCGCCGTAGTTCGTCGTTAGAGCCGAGAACGCCACTACTCCTCCGGTGCCATGCGCAGGGTTCGGACGGTCAGCGGGAAGTCTCGCACGTGCGTGGTGTTGCGCCCGCGTACCGGCCCGTACCCACCTGGTGGAATGTACCCAAAGATCACCTTGTCCGGGTCGCTGTCGTCGTCAGGGTCGAGGAGGAACAGATGGGCCTCCGCGCGGTACTTGTCGATGTACGAGTCCAAGGCGTAGAAGGCGCCCTCTGGCCACGATCCGAAGTTCATCGTGGTTTCGCGCCAACCGCGGATCTTGCCGATGTCGAGGTTGCCGCCAAGCGCCGCCTCGCTGAACTGGTCCTCGAACCCGCGGTTGGTCTCGTACACCGATCGGATCGTGCGGTCCGAGTAGTCGGCCCCGTCGAATCCGGCGTTGGTCCAGATGCCGATTGCGCCGATCTTGAGCGGGTCCTGGATGTCCTGGTTCGTGTTGGCCGATCTGTCCACGAAGATCGCCAGGTACTCGGAGCCAAGCTCGTCAGGCTCCCAGATGTACGTGTCGTTGGTCTTGCTCTGCGTGGCCGTGGCAGCCGTGCCGGACCAGCTCGCCGCCGCCCACGCCGTCGGCAGGCCGCCGTGGTTGATGTTCGACAAGTAGATCTTGATCTGCTCCGTGCTGGCAAGGTTCGTGCCTGAGACCATCAGCCTCTCGACGTTGACGATCCCCGTGGCGTATCTCCAGATCGCGAACTGGGAGTTCCTGGAGTAGACGGCGTCATCGCTGGTGTATGTGGCCGCCCCCGTGTCGTCTGCGCTGGGGTCGTAGCCCATCGTGTAGGCGAGGGCCGCCGTGATCGCGCTGTAGGTCCAGATGATGTCGAAGTTGCCAGCGCCACGCGAGATCGTGTATTTCCGTGTTGTGCTGCTGTAGGCTGAACTGAAGTAGGTGGCATCCCCGAACGCAGCCTGAATCTTCCCGCGCACCTCGCTGATCAGGTCGTCGCCATCGTATGATCCTGCGGAGAGGATCACGGTTTGGGCCGGCACAGCACCAGCCGGGTCGATGCGGATGTTGTTGTTCTGTTCCACCCCAGCGTCGTAGATCTGGAACGTGGCGCCGAGCTGCAACTGCTTGCCGAGGTGGTGGTTCGTCGCCGCAGCCTCGCCAGAGACGATGGTGCTCGACGCCACCACGGTAGACGGGAGCAGCGAGGACTCGAAGCGGTAGATCTGGATCGCGCGGGTCATGGGTTCACCAGTGCGCCGGGGCCGAATTCTGAGTTTCCAGATCGGATCATGTTGGCCATCTGCCGATCGATGATCTCCAGTAGCCGCGTACCACCGAGGTCGATGGAGATTCGCGACGTTACCTGAGTCTGCCCGCCGCCGCCCGTCATGCCCGCGAGCACCCCGCCGCCGGAGTTGCGGATCATGTCCGTCACAAGGTCCATCTGTTCGTGGTACTTCGTCGTTCCCACCGGGTCGAGGATCGTCTCCGAGCCCAGCTTGCTGACGGTCATCCTACCGGCCCCAGGGACGCGCTCTAGGCCGCGGTCGCCTATGGCCCCGATGATCGCTGTCATCGCTGCCGAGCCGACCGCCATCGCTCCAACCGCGAACGGGACGTTTGACCCTGCTGTGGCGACTGTGGTGGCCACCGCTGCAGGTGTCATCGCGGATGTAATGACGTCTCCCTCGGCTTTCGCTGCCGCTGCGTTAGCTGCCTTCGTTGCGATGCTGGTGATTAGCATGCGTGCTAGTTCAGCGATCGCGACAGAAACGACGCTTTTGATTCCGGCCTTGAGTCCTTCGGCTGCGCTCCCTGCGTTGGCGATGTTCGACACGACGCCACCGAAAGCATCTCCCAGCCTAACGGCGCCGTCGATCTGTTCGAGGACCCCGTCCCTCGCCTCTTCGCCCGCTCTCTTCGCCTCTTCCTGCGCCTCATTCTGCCTCTCGAATGCCGCCATCCTAATCCGCGAGGCGTCCTCGAATCCCTGGTTAAGCGCCGTACCGTCGCCGAATGCCATCGACTCTGCGCCGAATACGCCCTCCCACGCTGTCTTGATTTTGTCGATCTTCGCGGCTTCTTTTTCACCGTCTGGGTCGTCTCCGTCTGCGCCAGCCGCATCTGGACCGAGCTGTGGAACATTCGTCGGGACGGCGTTTGCAAGCGCCTTCGACTTGCTCTCGACGTTCGCGGCCAACTCGTCCCACGCCTTGTTAGCAGCTTCGATCTCTGCCGGGGCGTTCTGCCACTCAGAAACGAGGCCCATCACAGCGTCAGCGCCCTCTTCGGTCTGTACATTCAGCCGGGAAACACTTCCCTCCAGCTTCGGTACTACTTCGTTCTGCAACTCCCAAAGGCGCCACTCCTGCTCTAGCGAAAGCGTTCGCTTGCTGGACAGCAACTCAAGCTCTTTTTGCGCCGCAATCAACTCTACAGACTGCTCCGCCGACGCGACTTTGGCGATCCCGGTCGCGATGGACTGCCCGACGATCTGCAGCCCTTGCCATACCTGTTTGAGCCGGATCGCAGCCGTGGACGCCGACTTGAATATTGTGATGATCCCGAAGACAGCCTCTCGCGTACCGGCTTCCCACCCAGATGTTGCGTCGTTCATCTCGCCGGTCTTGTCCAGCATGAGATTTGCGATCTCATTGATCGCAACACTCACCTCCGGGACCTTCGTCAGGACGCCTCCAAAGCCCTCTAGCACGAGGTCCCCGTATGCTGCTTTGAGCTTTCTGATGGAGCCTGGGAGGGTCGTCGCCTGTGCCTCTGCCAGCCCGCCGAATTGATCAAGGAGCATGTCGGTGGCTGCGCCCTGCCTCATCTGCTCCTTGGTAAGGTTGCGCACCGCTGGGATGTAGCGCGAGACCATGGTGGACTCGCCTGTGGTGATGGCCGACGCGAGGCCGCGGAGGATCGACTCTGCCGGTAGCCCAGCCGCCTCGACGTTCTCAAGCGCGAGCGCAAGCCGCGGCAGATCGTCTGCCATCACGCCCATGCCTGTAGCGAGCGTGAAGTTTGCTAGCGTCGCCTCGTCCGCGGCTCCAGTGAGGCGCTGAAGGGCAGCCGCCTCCTTAAGTAGCATGTCCCTTGTCTCTTCGGAGAACTGGCCAGTCTGCTTGAGTGCCTGCGTCAGGCTAGCCTCTGCCTTCTCTTGATCTCCAGCCGCCTTGACTGCTGCCGTGGCGAACCGTGACAGGCCTCGTCCAGCCACGGCCAGAGCAGCGACCGCAGCCGCGATCTTGAGGTATCCGCCAGCCATGTTCTTGGCCGACTTGGCTGTCTTTTTAGCCGTCTTCTCGGTTGTGGTTCCGAGGGTCTTGACGGACTTCCCGACCTTCTTGAACTCGCGTTCAGCCTGCTTGCCGTCCGCCTGGATGGTGATCTTAGTGGCCATGGATCACCCGTTCTTGGCCCGTGCTGCCGCGGCCATCCGCTCCCCCCGTTCGATCTCCGTCATGACCTCGCCGAGTACACGGAACGCCGCCATCAGTCGCGCGTCCTGATCCAGCGTGCCGCCTGCGTGGGGTAGCTTGTTCCATCTGCGGACGTCGAAGAACGTCGAGACTGCGCCCCACATCCACGCTGGTACGGCGTCCGGAACCCATGCCTTGACTAGGTGCCGGTCTTCCCAGCCGGGCCCCATGCCGAGGAGCGAGCACGACCACGGCGATTCGTAGTCCTCGCCTTGCTCTTCGTACCGCTCGCGTTCGTAGTGGAGCCATTCTTTCCAATCCTCATCCCCGCGCGCTCCCTGTATCAGGCACCAGTGGAGGGCGGCAGCAAGAAAGGGGCTTCGGCGTCAGTCACAATCGCGCGCCGCAGCATGGCGCCGACGGCCTCCATGCCCAGTGCTCCGCCGTTGCCTGCGAGGGTGTCGTAGACGTCTTCGCTGTCGCCGCTGGCCACCAATTCGCCGCGGTGCCAAATCTCCTTGACGTGGAGGAACAGGTCCCGCGCGTGTTGCGTGTCCTCGTCGTCGGACGTCTTCGCCACCGCATACTCTTGGTGCGCCTTGAGCTCCTCGTCGCTCATCGGCTCGTACCGATACCAGATCGTGGGGTCGATGCGGCTCTTGTAGCCTACCAGTAGACCGGGGATTCGATTCGCCATTCCTCTCTCCTCCTTGTTGTTCGCGCCACGGATTAGCCCGTGACGAAGTAAATCGCGTCCAGGCCGGTCCTGAGCCCGCGTGCTTCCCACGTCAGGGTCATCGGGACCGAACCCTGCACACCGCCCTCGGTGGCGTCTGGCGCGCGGAACAGGGCCGTGGGGGCGATGATGCCGACCATGCGGCCAGCGCGGCGGCCCATGCGGATCACGACGCCGACGTTATCGCCGTCGCCCGCGCGGGTGAAGTACGCCATTTTGTCGTCGTCCAGCTTGCTCGTGACCTGGATCTGCGGCGCCATCTCGTCACCCTTGCCGTAGCTTGGGGTGATGTAGTCGTCGCAGAAGAGTTGCTCATCCTTGACCAGCCCGCCGTCGATGGTGACGGTGGTCTCCGTGCCCTCGAGGCGCTGCACGGTGGCGCTGGTAACGCCCACGTCCACGCAGCAGTACTGGGCCGGGATGGGCACTCCGGCGAGGGTCATCGTCGGCTTGTAGACGGTGACAGCCGTACCCGCAACGTGTGATGTGGCGACGGTTCCGTTGAGCCCGCGCGCTGCGGTGGCCATGGTGTAGGTGCCGTCCTCGTTCTTGGACGAGAGCAGCAGGTGCTCGCTGCCGATCACGTGGACGAAGCCGGGGCCTACCAGGTCCGGGTTCACCAGGGCGATCGTGGTGCCAGTCGCCCCCGCCATCGCAGACGCCAAGGACGTGGGGCCGGCCTGCGTGTAGCCGCGGCCGAAGCCGTTCATCGTGACCATGGGGTGCGTGTTGTTGCCGAGCTGGAAGCTGTACGACTCGGGGACAGCGCCCCACACGCGCTTGCTCGTGTTGGTCAACCAGGACTGCAGCGTGAACGCCGTATCGCTGGCTGTGTTGTCGAGGCGGAAGGTCTTGGTAGACCCGATGCGCGCGCCGGACACGGGAGCCGCGGACAGCGCCGGCCACCACACGACCTTTCCGACTCCGGTGGTCCCCGACAGGTCGGTGATGATCCTGAAGTCGTAGTTGCTCGTTCCGCTCCCGGTCTCGATTCGGATCGCCTTGCCGACGCTCAGGCCGCTCACTCCTGTGAGGTACGCGGACAGCACGTCAGCTCCGGCAGAGACCGTGGTTCCGCCGCTGTACGCAACGCCCGAGAAGAACATCCCCACCTGCATGAAATCGATCCAGTCGGGCGCCACCGACGACGTACCGGCCGGCTTGAGCGGGACGACCGCGTCCCACTCGGCATCGCTGGCGTGCGGGGTGCTCCCGCGCCTGACCATGCGGCCTGTGTGGTCCGGCTCGGCCTCCTCGTTGATGATCCCGCGCAAGCCCAGCTCGGTGGGAGCGAATCCCTGCGCGCTGACGAGGTTGGTCCGCGCGGTCTTGTACGCCGCCTGGAGGCGAATCGCGCCGACGAGATCTTTACCTTGGCCTCTTGTGGTTGGCACTGTTCTTGCCTCCTATACCGTGTCTTCTTCGGCCACGGTGATCGTGAACTGAGTCAGCGCACCGATGCCGCCCTGCTGTTCCATATCGGCGTCCCACATGATCATGGGCTCCACCGTCATGTTGCGTAGATTGTTGATCCGCCCGTCCGCTGCGTCGTTGAGCGTGTGTCCGCCGTACCTCACGCGCTCGATAAGGATCTCCCAGAATGCCCGCTCCAGTCGTTCGTACAGGCGCTGCCCCCTGTCCGGGTCTCCGTGCACCTCCGCTTGGCTCAGCCACGCCTTGATGGCAACGTCCACGTCGAACTCGTTGGAACCTGCGACGGGTAGATCCGTCGGCCTTGTTCCGCCCGTGTAGATCTCGAAGAACGGGGGCTTTGGCAGCACGCCGACATCCTGGCGACGGTACGACGTCCACGCCACGGGGAGGTTGTGAGCGTCGGCCATCTCGGTATTGATGGCCACGCAGCGCGCAGCCAGGCCGAACGTCGCGTGCGAGAACAGGGCCTCGGCCGCGTTGCCGACCCGCTCGGAGAATCGCGCGGTCATGCTGCCGGCCTCATGGCGGTGAGTTGGTTCCAGCCGAGATCGCGGGTCAAGCCAGCGATGTACTTGTCGATCGGGCCAGCCCGGAAGCCGTCAAGCGACGGGGCGTTCAGCTCGCCGTCCATGCGGACGGGTACGCCGCTGCGGGTCTTGCCGCCCTTGAGCCGCATGACCTGGAGGTACACGAACGAGATGATCTTCCCCAGCTCGAACTCGGCATCCGCCGGCAAGCTGTTGCCGTCGCCGAACAGCTTTCGCATCTCGTTGTAGTGCTGGGAGTACTCGGTCCCGCTGTCCGTGAACACCTCGCCGCCGAACGTGACGCTCATGCCGTCGCCGCTGACGTCGAAGATCCCGCCTGGCCCGTGCATGTTGGTAAACACGCGCTTCATGGCGCCCGTGCGGCGTCCGATGAAGTCGGCAGGCGGCCCGTACTTGGCCACCTTGCGAGCACGGTACATGGCGTCGATCCCGGGCCACTGCGTGCCGTCGCTGAGGTATGAGCCCTCTGACGAGAACTGGCGCCCTTCGAGTACCTCTCCGAAGTACCTGACGACGTAGAACCACACGACGGGCATCCACTTGGAAGGGAGGTCCTGGAGGTTCGTGGCGATCGAGGACTGGAATTGCTGCCCGTCCGGCCCCGTGATCTTGATCTGGAGACCTTGCGCCATCTACCAGCCACTCTCGCGGGTGAAGGTGACGTCGTTCTCCATGCCCACCGAGGACAGGGACGACGTGGCATCCGTGAATCCGCCGCTCGTGCGGAACGTATACGCGGCGTTCAGCGTGGCCCCTGACAGCGCAGCTAGGGCCGTTGGGTTGTCGAGGTACTGCTGCAGCATCGCCGAGCCCTGTGTGCGCAGGTGGACGGCCTGAGGCGCAACCTTCTTCCCGGTGCGCGCCGCGTAGTCCAGGATGAAATCCGAGGACATATAGTAGCTCTCGACGAGAGCTAGCACCGTCTGCGCCGGGGTGGCACTCGTGCCGACCGTGAGCCCCACCGAGGCCATCTTGCCGCGGATGTGCTGGTAGTGACCAACCCAGATCGCGGACATCGCCGCCGAAGTCATATACCCGCCACCGCTGAACTTGTAGTCAGAGTGAACGAGGGCGGCCGACTTGGTGGAGTTGTACGGCACTCCCTAGCGCTCCTTCACGATCAAGACGTAGTTGTCGTAGGCCGAGCCGACCCCGCCCGCCGTGGCCCGCATGCGAGCCCACAGGCCGCCATCGTTGTAGATGGCCGCGGGGGTGCCGCTGTAGATCGTCGGTGCCCCGGTCTGGAACGCGAAGTTGTAGTCCAGGCCGTCGCCGCCGAAGTTCTGGACCTCGGCGATCGCGGTGGTGGCCCCGATGCTGGAGACGTTCCAGCCGCCGGCCGCTGCCGGGATGTCCTGGATCATGATCTGCTGTGTGAGGTACGCGCTGGCCGCGCTGTTGCCCCATCCGTGGCCGATCTCGACGCGGACCTGGGAGAGCGCCGCCGTGGTAGCCGACAGCCGGAACCCGGCGATCCAGCCGTCCTCGGACATGGTAAGCCGCTGCGGTGCGGTCCACGCGCCTGCGCTCACCTGGGAGAAAGTCACCGCGGGAATATAGGCGCCCATGGGCTCCTCCTAATCCGTCAGCTTGCAGAGCACGTACAGGGCCCCGCTGAAATTGGACGCCCCGCCGGCCGCGCCAGCAGACGCAGTAGCTACCAGTTTGTTCGTTCCGGCCCATGTGACCATGAGCCCCGAGTTTCCAGATCCACCGGCCACGGCCGTGTAGTCGCGCCGAAGGACTCCGGTGGCCGTGAGGGACACGCCGTTCATCAGATCGCCAACGTTGGACGCTGCGCCCGATGTGATCCCGATGTCCATGTGCGAGCAGCCGCTGCAGTTGTTCTCGCGGTTGACGTAGGCATCCAGGATCACGCACGCGCGCCCACTGTACGGGCTCGACACGGTGAGCATCCCGCCGACCGTGGAGTTCTGTCCGAGGCGGTAGCGGAACCAGTCGGGCTGTCGTGTCTGGGTCACGCTGACGCCGGCCGCCGGGGCGTTGTAGACGCCGCCGCTGTGGTGCACCTCCAGGCGCTTCCACATCTCGACCTGTGCCGAGAGGGTGTTGAGACGGAAGTACGGCGTTCCTGCTCCACGACCGATGGAGTACCCGGTCGCCGTGCCCGATGCCACGATGACGTTGTGGGCCGCCGCGTAGGTGGTGACGACGCCGCCGAGATAGACCGCCGCGGCCACCTCGATGACGTTGCAGTACACGCCGCCGGCCACGTTGGCGTTGCCGGGGGTGCCTGTGCCGGCGCGGATTCGGTCGAAGTAGGACGTACCGATCCCGGACCCCATGGTCCATCGGCCTTCGATGCGGACGTTACTCAGGATGCTCATCGCACCTCCTTGCCTACCTAGCCTCTAACAGAGCCGCCGAAGCCCGCGCCTCGGCGACTCGATAGGGGTTAGGTGATGGCCGATCCGACGGGGGCCGGCATGAACATGATGTAGCCGGTGAACACTCCGTTGCTCAGAGTGCTCAGGTTCGCGCCGGTCGCCGAGATGGCGATCTGCGGCCGAGCCGTCCCACTGGTGATGAACACGGGACCGTTGGAGAGCAGCGCCTGGGGCACCGGGAGGTCACGCGGGTTGACCTTTCCGAGCGTGGCGCCACTGAACACCGAGAAGCCGTTGATGAAGCCGTCGGCGTCGATGGCAGCCGCTCCGCTCAGGCCCATGTCCACGTGCGCGTTGGAGAAGGTGCCAACGGCTCCGTTGAACACGGCGGACAGCTTGCCCCATGCCCCCATCACGACGCAGTTGTCGGGAAGGGAGACCGGGAACGGTACGACCACGCGAGCGGCGGCGGCGCTGAGGCCTGAGCCGAGTGCGCTCACCGTGTGCTTGGTGATCTGCGGAGTCGCCATCGCTTCGATCGCACCGCCGGGGCCAGTGCCAACGAGCACGTTGGGTGCAGCGATCGCCATCTTCAGAGCGCTGACGGCCTGCGGTCCGATCTTGGCCTGCGTGACTGCACTGGCCCCGATCTTGGCGGCGGATACCGCGCTCGTCAGAATGTGCCGGCCGATCACGGCGTCGCTGTCCAGCAACCCGGCGTTGATGGCCGAGTTCTGGATCGCACCGCGACCCCACTTCTGCGGGGTTCCGATGAGCAGCTCGAGGACGCCGCCGGTTCCGCTGTCGCGGGTGACGACCTGTGCGACCATCTGGGTCTGCAGGAGCGGCCCCGACACGCTGGACGCCATGAGGCCGGTTCCAGCGCTACCGAGGTAGACGTTGCCATCGACAGCACCGAGGTCCGCGGTGGAGAGCCCGGAGACCCGCCCCACGTTGTCGATGCGCCCGATGGCTCCGCCGGAATCGATCGCCGACGTGACCATGTACTGGGCCGCGTGAGCCGGAGACGATGCCCCGGCGAGGGTGACGGCCGGCACGTTGGACTTGACTCCCGAGACGTACACGATCCGGCCCTTGGCGATCGCTGCGCTGGCGTAGGCCACCTTCGGGCCGTCGGCTCCGTTGAGTTGTGCGGCCGAAGCTGTGACAGAGACGCCGTCGATCTGCAGACCGCCCCGGGGGACGTTCAGCGAATCGTTGGTGCCGCTGCCAAGAACAGTGGACCCCTTGAGGAGCCGACTGTCGAGGATCTTGGGTCCACTCATGGCTGCCTCCTAGGCGTAGACGGTGGTGTAGTAGTAGGCCGCCGAGACGTCCACCGGGACGAACGCGGTGACGAGCTTCTGGCGGGCCCAGCGGTACTTGTCCTCGCCGGTGTCGTTCTCGCCACGCTCGACCACAGAGTCCGCGTCGGTGCCGTAGACACGCGCGAGCGCGGTCTGCTGGTTCTCATCGACGGTCGGGGCAACGATGCCCATCCACAGGCTGGCAGCGGCCCACACGTCAGCGAAGACCGGGGTCTGTCGCGGGGCGGCGGTGTTCACCACGGCCTTGGCGACGTGCAGGTTTGCCACGTCGATCTCGAGCTCGGACGCGACCATGGCCAGCGTACCGCGCGAGGTGGCCTCACCGTCCTTGAAGAACTTGGTGAGACGCGCGTGGCTCGCGAGGTGCTGGAACGCGGTGCGGTTGAGCCACATCGTGCGGACGCCGCCGTCGGCGTAGGCCGCGGACATCTCGATCGAGTCCCAGCGCTGACGGATCTCCTTGAAGGGGTCGCCGCCGGGGAGCTGGAACTGATTGGCCGCGGTCAGGGCGCCCGTGTTGGTGTAGTTCGCGGCGTTCCACAAGGTATCCCGCAGGCGGATCTCCATGGCCGTCTCGAACCGCTTGGACGTCGAGATGATCATCTTCTCGAACCGTCGCATGCCCTCGGCGCTGTTCATCTCGCGCCAGTCCTCGCGGTGGAAGGAGTAGACCTCCTCCAGCGCGTAGTCCACGGAGTCGATTCCCCAGTCATAGCTGAGGTAAGGGGCCCCGATGGCACGGACATAGCCCGTGGTCGAGGTGGGGGTGGTCGGGAGCAGGAACGCGCCCGCTTCGTAGGCCTCATAGGAGCCGGTCTCCGAGCCCTCGGGACTCTGGACAGACGGCACCATGCGCCAGGTGAAGCGGTCGTTGTTGATGCCACGAATCCGCGCGAGGCGGGTGAGGTGTGGGCTGATGGCTTTGCCGACAGGCATCAGAACCTCCAGGCGGGAACGACTGCCACGCGGACAGCGTCACCGGAAGCGGCGCTCATCACGGTCTTGACGCCGTAGAACTGAGCACTGGTGATTGCGGACACGGTGCCGCGGGAGCTGGCATCGGGCACGAGCCAGGTATCGGGGCTCATGTCGTCGCCTGCGATCATCTGGGTATACCCGCCGATGGCCACGGCGACGTTGACGGCAGAGGCTTCTCCGCCGTTCATCAGCACGCCGATGACGGAAGAGGTTGTGGAGCTAGCGGGGACGACGCCGCCGCTGAACTTCATGATCAGGCCTTCGTAGCCCGACAGGTTGTTGAGACTGCGCCACTCGCCATAGACGATGGCTTGCGAACGATCGGGGAGCCAGCGGGACATGCTAGTACCCTTCCAGCATCAGGGCGTGGAGTCGGTCTCCCTCGCCTGCGTGCTTTTCGTTGAGGTTGGCGATCACGGTGGCCATGGCACTGGTCTGGTCTTCCTCGCGGGAGCACAGCAGCGTGAGGTGGGTCTCGGCCTTGACCGGCTCGACGATACCCGCGGTCTCGGCCGGGGGCAGCTTGGCGCGATCGTCGCGGTTGTGGCCGCGCGTGGTCCCGCCGGTCACGTACCCATCGGGGCGCGAGCCGTAGGAGTCCGCGTAGAGCTCGATGCCAGCGCGCCGGACCTTGCGGGCGATCCCGGGATCGTCGAAGGTGCCAGCCTCGGCCTTGGCCAGGGCGCCACGGGCCAGGTCAGCCTCGACCACATGCTCCTCGTCGAGCTTGGTGTTCGTGGCCTCGAGCTTGCCCACGCGCTCGGCGAGCAAGACGCTCTCGGCGGTGGCTGCGGTGTTGGCCGCGGTGAGCGTGGCGATCTTGGTGGTCGCCTTCGCATCGGCCTCGGTGAGTGTCGCCACCTCAGCCATCAGGCCAGTGACCTTGTCGGCCTCCGCCTTGATCGCTGCGATGTGCGCGACGAGATTGTCCTCGGTCAGGGTCTGCCCCAGTGCCTCGGACAGCAGTTCCAGGTGACTCGGCATATCCGAATCCTCCTCTTCTGGGCCCGGGGCATCCGCAACCGGGGGAATCTCGGCGCGGGTCCTGGCCTGTTCGTTTTCTTGCTCGATATCCGCCATCACGGATGCAGCTAGCACCAGAGCGGGTAGATCAAAGAAGGGGTCATTCGTGAGCGTTCCGCCTGCGACGACGAACTCCTTCTCGCCCGTGGCGCGGTTCGTCTCCTCGCCAGCTTCGAGGCTGAAATAGCGGAACATCTTGTCCCGGATCAGCTTCGCCCCCTCGGTGGTCCACTCGATCTTCGCCTCCAGTGCGTCTCCTACTCGACGGAGCGCCTTGATCCAGCCGCGGGCCCCGGACAGCTCCGGGGCGGAGTACCTGGGGTCACTCTTTGCACGTGCCGTTGCGTGGTGGACTCCCACGGCCCGCTCACGGGCGAACGTGCTGACGAGCTTGTCGATGTCGTCTTCCGTGATCGTGATGCCGTCTTGCCCCGACATCGGGCGGCCCTTCGTGGTCCCAGCCTTCAGGATCACGTGCCACGCGGTGTTGGTCTCCGTGTCCCCAGCGTCGGCCAGAATCACGTACCTCGGCAGCATTGCCTTTGCCTCTTCAGTCATCAGGCCAACCCCGCGGCTCGTGCCGCTGCTTCGGTGTCTGTGGTCGTCAGGTAGATCCCGTTGCACCAACACGTGTTGACGCCCGACAGCGTGGACAGGCAACGGGGGTTCGGGGTGAACAGGCGCTCCTCGGCAGCCGAGCCAACCAGCGCCGGGTTGTCGTCGCTGTCGGCGGTCGCCTGGCACTCCTCACACACGACGTGCGGGCCGTTGATGCCGATCTCCGGGTTCACGGTGTACACGACGATCCCCGCGCCCTCGATGCGCCCCTGCTCTGCACGTCCGGCCGTGTACGTGGTGTTCACGTCCTGCGTGACGTCCTTCGAGATGGTGCGCGGCGTGACCACTGCGAGGGCCCGCTGCTTGATAGCCGTGGGGCTCCACTCGGCGACAGGCGTCTGCTGGAGGTAGTTGTTCGTCGCGCTGTTGAGCCCGGCGAGGATGTCGTCGGTGGTCGTGGACGCGGCGAGCATGAGCCGGCGCAAGACTTCCTTCGGGTCGCGCCCGAGGTCGTCGATGGCGTTGGTCATGCCGCTTGGGTTCTCGGCGAACAGCTCTTGCCCCGCTCGCATCTCGGCAAGCGCTGCGGCCAACTGCTCCTGGACGTCCTCATCCTTGCCGCGCTTGATCTCGCGCTTGACCTCGTACCGCCCCATCTCCCGGGCGTCCTGGTAGTCACGCACGAGGCGCCGCTGGATGGCTGCCTTGCCCGGTAGCGGGACCTTCGAGATCGCCGTGGCGTCTCCGGCATCGAGCATGGGCTGGATCTTCTGCAGATACGGGTCCATGACCGCCGGGCCGAGGAGCGCGTGGATCTGGATCGACGTGCGCTTGACGATGTCTTCCCGGCCGATCCGGCTCGCGCGGGCGTCGTGCTGCGACTCTGCGAGCATGCGGACGCGCATGGCCGGCGAGGTATCCACGTCGAACATGGGCGCGGGCTCTGCGAGGATCTCGACGCCCTGACAGCCGCACTGGCACGCCTCGGCCATGGTATCGGGCTTGGCGTCCTCTTCGTGCTTCTCTTCGTCCCCAGCGGGCTCCACGTCGTCGTCGGGCTGCGCCTCGTCCACGGCGGGCGGGACTGTGTCGGTATCTTCGCCTGAGGCCTCTGTAGGGGCCGGCCATCCACCTAGATCTCGGAAAAACTCGTTATCCTCAGCCTGCCTCACGATGCCACCGGAGCGCGCCCCGATCTCATACGCCTCTAGCGCCTTCCGCAGATCCACGGTCTCGAGGTCGCCGGGCTTGATCTCCGGGTAGCCGTGGACGCCGCTCCAGTTGAGGTCGATGAGCTGGCGCACGACGGAGCGGTTGAGTACGTCGGCCACGTCGCGCAACGTGGGCATGATGGTGCTGCGGAAGTCGGCGGACTGCTCCGTGACGAGGGACTGAGTGCCGACCTTCTGGCTGCCCTGGATCAGGTGGTGCGTCCCGCCGATCGTGTGGATGCCGATGGTCAGCGCGTTGTACAAGTCCAGGATGCCACGTGCCCCGCTGAACTGGCCCTCCTTGATGTCCACGGTCAAGCCAGGAGCCAGCGCAAGCCACGCCTGAGCCCCGCCGCGGTACTTGGCCAACTGCTTCATGGCGTCGTTCCACGCCGCGGTCAGATCGCCCTTGCTCAAGCCCATGTCGGCGATCTTGTCGGATACCGTCGCCACGGGGACGCCCACGCCGAACCGCTCGAACGAGATCACGCCTGTGCGCAGCAACGTCTGTCGTGCGCGCCAGATGAAGTAGGCCGGCCTGAAAAGCCCAGTCCCCGCCCAGTGGTTGCCGGTCGGCTGGTGAGTCCACAGCACGAGGCGATCGGACGGGACGAAGATCTCGCCCATCTTGTTGTTCTTGACCGTGTCGTCCATGCGGGCGTGCTGGTAGATGCCGCCGAACTTGCCCGTCTCCGGGTCCTGGTGAAACCTCTGGATCGACCGTGGAAGCCTCGCGGCCAGGTCGTCGAGGACAACGTGACCCGTGTCGAACTTGCCAGTGGGCTCCCACTTCGGCAGCCGGCCGGGCTCCTTGATCATCTCGAACAGCGGGGTACGGTCGCCAGAGTCCCATCGGTATGCAGGCTCGGCCATCGCACAGCCGTGGACTAGCTGCCCCATGGCGTTCTCGAGGATATGCGCCCACCGCGTCTCGGACAGTTCCCACAGGTTCCGCCGTATGAACTCGGCCTGCATGCGAGAGACGTCGTCGTCTTGGTCTGCCGGGTCCACGTCCCAGTTGCCGTTCTTGGCCCACTCCACCCATTCGCGCCAGCTGGCTGCGATGTCCGGGTCGGTGAGCATCTGCTCTCCGATCCCCGTGGTGGCCGTGTCGCCTAGCCACTGCTCCATCGTCAGATTGGCGTGGTTGCCCGGGTCGGCCGAGGTGAACACGCCCGCCGATAGCTCCGTGCCGCTCCACCCGATCGGCGGTGCCGTGGCGGCCTTGCGTGACAGCGGGCTGGACTCGGCGAACAGCTGGCGACGCGAGGCTGTTTCGGGGGCCACGGGCGGGCGTCGCTTGCGCACGAGGACTCTGATTGTGGATGCGTGAGGGGTCACGGTTTCAGAATCGCCGCGTCGTGGTGCTACGTCGATTTGAATCCGAAGCGATAACCAACCTGTTTCGTGCTAGAATCGCGGCGTCAGGAGGCCACGCAATGGCAACTTCCGCGATGTACCTTCACGAAACGACACAGAAGATTCTCACCGAGCACGCGGATCGGGCCAGTGGCCTGGCCAAGCGGATCGACGTCACGAAGCCGGGGCTGTGCTCGCTTGGTAGGCCGTCGAGGGGGTCTGTCGTGAGGCTGGCTTTGGAGAGGGGCTTGCAGTCGCTGGAGAGGGATTGTCCGCCTGTTGGCGCAGTCGGATCGGCCGGGTCCTAGCTACCACACCTCCACAGTCAACACCTGCCACTTGTGCAAGCCGAACTCCATCGACCCCCCGTAGCCGTCGAGGTAGCCCTCTGCTTCGTAGTACAGATCCAGGGGAACTACCTGGAACCACCAACATCCGTTGCCGTCTCCCTCGTCAACGTCAGTTGTCCGTGAGCACCCGCCGCGGTCTCCATGCGCCATCTCGTCCATGAAGCGCTTGTCATGTAGCCCGTTGAACCCACCGCACGCCGAGTCCGGCACGTCGCCCCCCAGCATCTCGAAGTCCTCGCCGGTCGTGGACTCCGTGAACGGGTTGTGCCCCTGCGTCCACGTGGTCGCGTGGTCGATCTCGTCGCCGTCGGTGCTCGTCTCCAGCGTGATCGTGTAGCTGGCGTCTTCGGGCGTATCCAGCAGATCGGGGCCGTCGCACGAGTCCTGCCAGGTCTGCGGCGTCCACGTCTCCGGGAAGGTGGACTCGCAGACGGTGGCGTAGGGGGAGCAGCCGGTGAGCGTGAGCAGGGCGATCGTGATGATGGTTCGCATGTGTCCTCCACTGTACTCCTGTAGGGTAGCCCTATTCCCGGGAGTTGCGCAAGTGTCGCTGTCGTGCGATACTTCGTGCCACGGGGAAATGCCGGGCTCGCAACCCGGTACGGGCAGAGATAGTCCGTTCGTCTAACTGTCAGGACGCCCCCAGGATGATGTTCTAGCAAAGGTAGCGGGAGGAGCGGAGCTAGCTGGGATCTCCGGCGATGGGCAGGACGCACTTCGATGTCGGTTCGACCCCGGCCATCATCCGCACCTAAAACCCCCCGTCAACCCACGAAGACCCCTCCACCGTACCGGCCATCCCAGCGCCGAACAAAGGCCCGTCGTTCGCAGCCTTGGCCGCGTCCAGCCAACCGGGCTCCATCGCGGACCGCGCCGGGTTGAGGTAGACCGCGAGGTATCCGAGTGCGTCGGGGGCGTGTGTGTGCGGCTTCCACGTGGGGCCGTCGTCGGGGTAGTCGGTGCCCGCCTTGAACGGCTGCTCCAGCAGCGCCTGGTGAATCCCGATCGTCTTGCGGCCGTCCTCGCCGGTCTCGTGTTCCGCCGTCGTGACCTGTCCGGCGATGGTGAGCCGCCTGACACCGTCTGCAGCCATGATCGTGGAGCGCAGCCGCTCGCACCTGGCCGTGATGGCGTGGTCCTCCTTGCGACGCGACGTGCGGAGATCGACGGTGATCCCCATGCTCTGCAGCGTCTCGGTGAGCACGATGAGATCGTTCTTCCCCGTCGTGGACTGTCGCCCGACGCCGGCCGGGTCGTGGGCGATGGTGATCCTTGACCGGCCCTGCATCCACGGGAGACGGGCCAGCCTGCGCGCTTGCTCCTCTGTCGAGCAGTCCGCGGTCATCAGCTCGTCAAAGATGGTCCAACCTTCCTCGCCGACGAGAGGCGAGCCGTCAAGATACGCCTGTGTGGGCTGCACGAAAACGAACGCGGCGCGGCGGTATCCCGGGTCCCATCCCGCGATGACGTCCTTCGTGGGGTCGTGCTGGTACTCCACCACGGCCAACTCGTTCCAATCCGAGTACACGGCTCCGGTGAGGATCACGAACCGCCCGCGAAGCATCGCCTCCATCATGCGCGGGCTGTACTCGCGTTTAAGCCGGTCCTCGTAGCCCGGATCGAGGTTGGCCAGGTTGAGCGCCGTAGGCAGCGCCACGCGGCACCGGCCTTGGTCGTCGGGTATGTAGTCGTCCAGGCCCTTGCCGAAGCGCTCGTGGAGCCATGAGAGGGACCAGCCTGGGCGAGGTGTCCCCGTCGAGATGATTCCGCGCAGCGTGCCTGGGAGGTTCTCGCGTCGGCGCTCCCTCAGCCTGGGCTGTGTCGCCTCCTTGCACATGGCCGGCTCGTCACACCAGACCGCCGTGTACTCGGCGCCCTCGATCGACGTGGCCCCGGTCTCGCCAGTGTCGTAGTGGACCGTGGCGTTGATGTTGAGACGAAACCACTTTTTCTGCCTGTTCCATCTGAGTACCGTCGGATTCGATAGGAACGTAGCCTCGTCGCTGCGGTCACTCCACCCCGTCGCAGCGTTCCACACGCCCCGGAACGTCTCCAGCGTCACGCGTTCGAGCTGGCTCAGGCTGGACGATACGATCGCGTAGTTGAGCGGGGCGCCGTTGGTGATGGCGCAGTTTCGGACCATCATCTCGAACAGGGCTTGCGCTCCAACTGCTGTCTTGCCGCCGCCTAGTCCACCGGAAACAAGCAGGTCCACCACGGGCGCAGAATGCATCGCGTCGAGTACCCACCTCTGGACGGGGTTGGGTGCCACGACGGCGCCCCGGCGGGTGTACATGCGTCTGAGATCCAGGGGCACTGGTTAGCAGCGTCCTCCGCCGCCTCCGCCCCCGCATTGTCCCATTCCGCGCCCGACAGCCGGGTGGCCGCTTTTGACTGATGGCAGAGCGCCGCTGGCCCAGCACGCAACGTCTCCTACGCCGGAATTCACGGCTGGCCAGGTGATCGGCTCGGCTGTCAATCGCCTCCCCTCCACCAGCTGCAGCCTCCGTTCCATCGCATCCAGCTTGCCCAGAATCCGATCGAGCGCCGACTCCATCGCCTTGTCTTCCGCGTTGCATGCCATGATCTCTCCGTCCTCTGTGACCGTGACAACGTGCTTGCCGGCCCAGTCTGTGGTCAGTGTACCGTCGGGCTGGAAGATCAACTCGTATGGGACGTCAAGCCCTTCCTCGGGCTCCATCACGCTGGCCTTCCACGTTACCCGCATACCGTCGATAAGCTGCGTCTTGGAACGGCAGACTGGGCAGTCTGTCGCTGAGACGGCATCGTGGTCGTCGAACGAATCCTCAACCTTCAACGGGTCCAGCGTCGATCCTGGCTCGCACCTCTTGCGGAAACAGCACGCCGACGCCCCCCACGACTTCGCCGCCTCGATGTAGCGCGTGATGAAGTTCTCACTGGTCCGGGCGTCGATGACACAGGCCATAGAGGCGTCGATGCCGTTTTTGTTGAACGCAACGATCTGATCTCGGAGCGCGTCAGCACCGATGATCTCGGCAGTGCCGAAAACGCTCCGGTTGTTCCCGTCGCGGATCTCGTGCCGACTGATGTTGACGTGATCGACGCAGTCCCAGATGTGATCGAAAGACGGGTATCGGCCCCGGACCGTGCCTCCGTTCGTCGTCAGCACGACCTTACGCCAGCGCTCGCGGTCGATGGCGTAGAGTGCCTTGGACAGCCAAGGGGAATCGGTCGGCTCCCCGCCCGTCACGCTGATCTGCCAGAACTCGCTTGGTAAGTACTTGAGCACGTGGCGCAGCCTGTCGAGGTAGTCAGGCGGCGGCTCCGCGTCCATGGCGCCGAAACAGAAGTCACACGAGCATGAGCACCCGCCCGGTAGCACGATCGATAGGTTGGGGTCTGGCCAGAATTCCATCAATCCTCCTTCGGCGCCTCAAGCTGCGGCGGGGGCGGCACGACTGGCGAGGGGCCGGGGATGTCGCCGTGCACCTCGATCACCACGGAGCCGGCGCCGGGCGGGGACTTGCTGTAGGACGTCTCATCCATGAGCAGTTTGGACGCGGCGAGGCGGTACCCCAGCTGCTCGCGTGGGTTGTTCATGGTCTTACGCCACAGGGTGAGCGCGTCGTCGGCGCCTGCGTCGGCCTTGATGCTCAGCTCGGAGGCGTGCTGGTTCCGCGCGCGCTGTAGGGCGTCCTGGAACGCACGAACGCCGAACCACGACCGCAGTTCGTCCTCTGTGATCTCCAGCCGATCGGCCACGTCGTCGAAGTCCACGCGCTCGGTGATGAACAGCTTGCACGCGATCTCGTATCGGGTGGCTAGGTCGTCCGTCATCGCGGCCAGATCCTCGCGCCGTCCATGTCCAGCAGCTCCTCGCCGGTCCCGAGGAGGAAGCGGTCCACGGTGCCCTGGCGTGCCTCGATGGCCGCGCACAGGGCCAGCTTGCCCAAGTAGTTCGGGTCGTTGCGGTCGAGTCGGTAGATCTCCCCGCGGACGACGGCCTCGACGGGGTCGGTGTCAGTCTTGGTCTTCTTCGATGGCACGGCGTAACCTCCAGATTGCCCCGCCGAGCACGGTGTCCCCGAACTCGCGGGCGGTGTGTACAGTCTCGCACATGGCGGACAGGTGTTGCAGAGTATCCGCGAACGTGTGGGCGCCGATGGCCTGCTCGAGGATCGCGTCCATGACCTGTTGCTGGTAGATGGAGTAGAAGATCTCGGCCGGCTCCAACTCCTTGCACATCCACGCCTCGAGGCCCTTGACCCGGTTTAGGTCGCCCTGCTCGCGCCCGCGACAGTCGATGATCTCGCGGATCTTGAGCCCGACCCAGTCGGCGCACTCCAGCGCCCGCCGGGTCTTCTCGGCCATCTTGAGCAGCGATGCGCGTTGGGCTCCCACGTCCACCGCGTCACAGGCTGCTTGAAGGCGTCCAGGGACGTCGATGTCCTCCAGTGGCAGCGGGTCCAGCACGGCGTGCAGATCGCTCCCGCGGCGCACCTCGCCCCCCTCGATCACGGTCTTGAGCGGCGCGTGGATCATGCCGTCGATGAAGCACCCGCCCTCGGTGGCGTTGATGAACCTCCCGGGGAACTCGGCAGCCCGCTTGCCCATCCACTCGCGCACCCATGAGAACGACGGCGTGGTGCCGACCTGGCCGCCGTAGTACCCCGGGACCTGTTTGACGTCGCCGATCCTGGATAGCACAGCCTTGCCCGTGGCCTCGGTGGCGGCAGCGTGCTTGCTCATGCCCACGACCTGAGCCCCCTTGGCCCTGACGTGGCGCTGGTTCCAGATCTGTTGATGGGCTTGCACGGCGTGCGGTAGCCCGAACTGAGCCAGCACCTCCACGGTGCGGAGAACAGAGTCCTCCTCGGCCTGCTGCTCTGGCGTGAGCTGCGGCATGGGTTCGAGGTGGGCGCCGCCGTCCTCGGTGCCGCCGTCGTAGTAGGAGCCGCCGGGGAAACTCATGTCCTGGCCAACGAGCACGATGGGCGAGCAGCCGAGCACCTTGCACAGGGAGATCGTCGTGGTGGCCACGCTGCATGACGTGTCGAGGAACATCTCCGGCCCGTCCAAGGCGTCGTAGATCCACGACTCGATCACCTGGTTGCCGCTGTACGGGAAGATGCGCTTGAACGGCTTCTGATAGAGCTTGGGGTTACAGGTGCAGCCGCAGACAAGCCCCTCGAGCTGGCTCACGTCGTAGTGGTCGAGGTGGTACGTCAGATCCAGCGGGTCGAGCTGGACGGTGAGGTCCGGCACGAGGCCGACCTTGGCCAGCGCCGACAGGGTACGGGTGTACGCGATGATCAACACCTTGCCCTTGAGCGGCTTCACCAGCTCGACGTTCTTCGACAGGGATGGCCCGGGGGACAGGATGATCGCGGGGACCCCCTCGAAGGCGCCGGCTAGCTTGGCGACTGAGGGCCACCGTGCGAGCGCTGTCAGGTTCGCGCAGCCGTTGGACGCCCACAGCTCCGCGAAGCTGTAGACGGTCATCTGCATCGACAGGGCGCGCTCTTGATCCGGGTGCATCGGTGGCGGTGGGCTGGGGTTGGTCACTCCACCAACCTCCACCCGTCCGCCTTCGCCCTGTGGTCACGCGCCTCGGTATCGTCGGCCAGGAACGCCGTGCACCTGGCGTACTTCGGGCGCGCCATCCGGTGATCGTACAGCTCCCACGGTCCCGCGAGTTTGGGGGCCAGAGCCTCGACGACGGCCCACGCGTCGGCCTCGTTTCCGGGCTCCGAGAGCTGTTCGACGATGTCGTCGATCCGGTATCGCTTGGCCGGGATGATGTTCGCGGACTCAGCGTCTCCAACCCGGCACTCGACAAACCCGCCGACCGTCACTGTTGGCATGCCTCGTTCGCCCCATATGCATTCGTCGTCACTCATCGGCGTTCCTCACGACCAGGATGGGCCCGTCTCCGTCCACCTCTGCGGCTGCCTCTCGGACGTCGTCCATCCACCAATGCCCGGCTACCCACAGGGCCTCGAACTGTTCCTCGGTGGCATTGTCGTCCCGGACGTCGAAGATGAAGTCTCGCAGCCTGTGGATCGTGGCGCAGTACCGGAGCACATTCTCCGCTGGCATCGTTATCTTCATGCCTTCGGCGTGTGCGATGCTGGCAATACGGATATCCTCCGCTAGCTCCTCGTGTCCGACGTTGCTGTAGTCGTCGCGGTTCGACTCCGGGATCGGCTTCGATTCACTCATCCTCGCCCCTCCTGACGTACCGACGACGCCACCGCACGTACTTCGGGCGCGACATGCGGCCGTCGTAGGCCTCCCACGGGCCGGCTAGTTTCGGGGCCAGGGCTTCGACCACGCGCCACGCGTCGGCCTCGTTGCCGGGCTGCTGGAGGTGCCTGATGAACCCGTCAACGCTGAAGTCCAGCGCCGCTGCGTCAGGGTCGTATCCGGCGATTCCGAATGGGTGCGGGTCACCCATCATGACGCCTCTCCGCAAGAAACGCCGTCACAGCGTCGCCAGCCTGCGTCAACGCATCGCGCTTGTCCCCGCCCTCGAACCGCTGGCCGTGTAGCGCATCGAACCCGTAGCCCGCACACACGAGGATCGTCACGGTGCACCCGATGTCGTGTTCGTCGATGGCGCCGCCGACGATGGGCTCGCCTAGCGGGTCCAGTGCTGGTTGGCCCTCGCGCTGGATCAGGGGGTGGCGGGGTAAGCGCCGCTGCCTGTTGATCTCTCCGAAGTCGGCTACGCTCTCGTCCACCGCTGCTGTACAGGCGTCATCATCACGGATCACAGCATGATCCGCGAGGGTGACGATCTGATCGGAGAGGAACGTTTCAGCATGCTCCAGATCCTGCACCCGCCGGATCAGCTCCGCGATCACCGGGTGCCCGATCATCGCCGGGCCGATGATGCCGAGGACCGTGTTCTCCATGGCTTGGTCGCGGATCTGCTGGCCGATGATGGGGATGTGGTCATCCATGGGGGGCCTCTTGGAAGTGGAGCCACGTCTTTGCGAGGGACGCGCCGAACGTTTCAGCCATCCACGGAGCAATGTAGTGGCCGTTCATCACGACGAGATCTGGCGCGACTTCTGCAATCATCGCCAGCACCACGCCCTGGGTTGCGGGGTCGGAGAGGTCGGGCCAGTGGCAGCCCTTCGCGACCGAAACGTCACCGCCGAGGATGATGCCCACCTCGTTGTCGTCGAGATTCGGCGATGGGCACAGCGCTGCGTAGTCGTCGGGGCTGAACAGACGACACGGTTCGGGGGTGAAGATCCGCATACCAGGCCGCCACTCCCACGCCGGATGCGCCGCGATCTGCTTTGCGAGTTCGGTCTCTTCGGGGGTCATGTGGCGTCCTCGATCGCCTCGCCGACGATGTTTTGCACGACGACGGCCACGCGGCTTCTCAGCCTAGAGGCCTTCTCTTCGGCTAGAGCGTCATCCATGGCGTGGCCGATGATGTCCTCCAACTTGCCGCGGAAGTCATCACGGGCCATGAGCTTCTCGCACACCTCACCCGCGGCCCGGTACGCGGCGAGGAGTAGCGCCTTTTCCAGAGGGCTGCCGTAGTCGTTGGGCTCCCTCGTGAGAAGGTATTCCAGGCACCTCGCCGACAGCGTATTGAGGTCGTCATGCTCCATCGCTTCGGCCATGGCGTGGGAGGCGACACAACGGATCTCGTGTTCGAGGGTCACGGCTTCACCTCCGCCGCCTGCAGTCCCTCGGCAACCTTGCCCGCCGCAGCCTGAGCCGCCGCCAGCGCCTCGTCGGGGGTCGTGCCCAGGTGCTCGGTCATGTGGATCGGCTTGAACGGGCCAGGGGCGCACAGGAGCGTGCACACGACTTTGCCGCTGTTCTCGGTGAACGCCGCCCTGACCACGGGGCCACCCGCGGGATCGGTCGCCAGCACGGGGCCCGCCTGCATGAACAGCGCCGCCTCGCGAGCCCGTTGCTCCTGGTACGCCATCACATGCTCGGCGGTCGTGCCGCTGCCGTGGCCGTTGCGGAGCGACAGCAGCGCTTCGTGGGTCTCGAGGTCGAAACGGACCATGTCGAGCTGGCCCTGGATCTTGGCGAGCGCCATCTCCATCAGGCCGCCTGCGACGGTGGCGAGCTCCTTCGGGGGGAGTTGGGCGATCTCGGGGGGGATTGCGATCTGGCTCATTGGGTCTCCCTGGCGTCGTCAAACGCCTTCAGGTTCTCTTCCTTGGCCTCTTGCGACGTGTTCCACGCCATGCGCGCCAGCGTCTCCCTGTGCCCCGACTGGTAGCCGAGGGCGTAGCCGGTGTGGCGTCCGTACAGGTACGCGGCGAGTGCGAGCGACAGGATGCCGATGGCGAGCCACCAGGTCATCCCCGCCCCCACAACCCCGCGATCAGGCGGTACCGCGTGAACCGCGCGCACGTCCCGTCGGCGGCGACCTGGGTACGGACGAACTCGACGCGGTTCTTGAGCCCGACCCAGTTCTCGGCCGTCTCCGGTTCTCCCGGCTTCCAGTTGGACTGCGTGAACACCACTGGCCTGGGCTTCTCCTCGTTGCACAGCCCGAGCCCTGGGGTCGAGCCGTCGCCGGGGTCGAAGAAGTAGCAGATCTTGCACCGCTTGACGCGGTTGGCCGCCCGTGACAGCGCGTCCAGCTTGTCGGCGAACAGCACGAACGCCATCCGCCCGGTTTTGATCACACCGATCGGCAGTGGCATTAGACGGCCTTCCCGGTCCCGCCGCACGTCGCGCACAGCCGCCACACGCCTTCGCCCTCCTTGGCCTCGTGATCGAAGTACTTGCGCCCGCCGCCGCAGTCCTGGCACTTGCCCTCGGCCGCGGAGAAATACCTCGTGTAGGGCTTCTGGGGCTTGCCGGGGTCCACGGGCTTGCGCGGCTTCACCGGCTTGGCCGGGCCTTCCATGGACTCGCGGAAGATGGCGAGACCAGTCGCCCCCTTGGACATCTCGCGGGCCTCGGTCTGCGCGTCGAACCAGTCGGCGACGTCGTCGGGCATCACGACTGTCACGGTGCGGCGTTTCGGGTTGGTCATGGGGTCTCCTACTTGAGCGCCCGATACGGGTACTCGATTGCGTACACAGCCTCCCAGAACAAGCGCCCCGCGTCCATGGGCTCGACGCCAGGCGCGAACTCCACGTCGGCCGTATCCAGGTTCACGCGGGCGCGCCAGGTCTCGGCGTCTCCGCCGAGCATGAACCAGCCATCGCGGAAGGCGCAAAGCACCTCGTTCGGGCCGGAGATGCTGAATCCATCGATCGGGCTCGGAATGGTCTGCAGCGTGATCTTTCCCTTGAGTTCCATGTCACCCATCCCCGTTCTCCACGTGCAGCCGGATGGAGGCGATCACGGCTTCGATCATGGTTGGGCCGTTCCCGATGTCTCCGAACATCTCGGGTAGCTTGACAAGCCAGCACGACAGGTTTTCTAGCTTACCAGCCGGCTCCCACCACACGACGCTCGCGGCCGGCTCCATCACGGCCAGCACGCCCCGCAATACGCCGTAGGTCTCCCAGCGGGTGAGGTTGGGCACCATGTCGATGCTGCTGTGCGGCGGTACTCCGTCGGGCGAGAACCGAAAGATTCCGTCGCGGTGATCCTTCGCCACAGCATCATGGTCGATGCACGCGATCGGGATCGTACCGGGCCACTTGACGTCGAGGTTGTCTCGACACCACCGCGCCAACTCCACAATCTCCGGCGTCATCTTCTTGGGTAGGTGCTGGATCACGATACCTCCACACCAAGGCGCCGCCCGCGAGTAGCGTGCGTAGGTACGGGCCGGGCGGGTGCCTCGGTGGGTACGGTGTTCACAGGAGCCCCTCGCTCCGCAGCCACTCCAGCCACGACTCGCCGCCTAGCTGGTCTGCGGTGGCGATGGTGGGGCCGTGGATGGGCGTGCAGAATGGGTGGACGATGGTCATGTAGCTATCCGGGTGCCCCATGCTGGACGCCTTCGCGTTCGGTTCGTGGAGTCTCTCGACGTACCGCTTCCACCCCCTCGACTGGCAGACGGTGCCGTCGTCGAGGAGGCAGACCACAGTTGTCATTGTCGCGAGTGCAGCGTGAGGAGGCAGGCCCTTCGTGCTGGCATGGACGCCCTTGACGAACCTGGAGAATGCCTTGCTGTGGACTAGGTGGTAGACCTGCCCAACCCACGCGATCTCACTCATCCCGCACCCCCACTCACCGCCGACGCCCCCATCGCCACGTTCAGCAGATCCCGGACCACGGCGCCGACGCTCCGCCGCTTCTGAGCCTCTCGCTTGAGGTAGGCCAGGTGATCGGGGCTCACGCGAACGTGAAGACGCAGGGGGAATGGGCTAGGACGTGGCATGCTGCGCCTCCACCTTCGAGCACAACGAGTCCGCGTAGCAGTACTCGCAGTCCGGCCCGTTCTTGAGTTCGTCTGCGAATCCGGGCTTGCCGCACTTCGGGCAGAGGGGGCCGTCGGGGGCGAGGATCATCCGGATGACCGCCTCCTTGGCCGTCTCTGGGCTAGCAACCCTGTCCATAGCGCCCTCGTCGGCATCGCCACGGTAGAGCCTGGATCGCATGTCTCCGCACTCTTCTGCTGCTTCCTCGATGGCGTCCAGCGCGTCATCCAGCCGCTCCCTGAATGTACTCACGTCGTCGCCTCCATCTGCTTGGCCCGCTTGAGCCTGTTCGCTTCCGTCTCACGAGCCCGGAACCCCGGGTCGTCCCAGTTCCCACGGAGCTTGGCGATCATCGTTGCCCGCTTGGCGTCGTCGGCCCACGCGTCCCGTAGCCGTTGAGCATGCTCTGCGTCGCACAGCGGGCAGCGGGGGCGAGACCTCGGCTTGTCGCTCGTCTTGACCATCGCAACCCCATGAACCCTGCACGTACTGGACCGCCGCTTGGACGGGTAGCGCCCGCCGTGCTTTGCGTCGTCGGCCTTGGCGAACGCCGCCCAACGCCCAACGGACTGCGAGCAGCCCTTGCAGGTCCAGAACTCGATCCCAGCGGTGGCCGCGAGAACCAGGCACTCCCGGAGCCGCTCGCAGTCGTCGAGCCGGAACCGGCGCTCGCGGACCGCGACGGCCTCCCACGGGCCGATGTAATCCCCGCTGCATTCGTGGAGCGTGGCCTTCGCCGCGGTCCCGTCGAGTCTCACGTGTAGTCGCTTGCGAGCCATGGGCGGATTGTCTACCATAGTTGCGCAACTTGTCAACGATGGAGATAGCTTGACCCCTGACGAAGCCGTGGCCCGATACTGGAAAGCCGTCTCGAAGATCGCCCACAGGGCCAGCCGGACGACGCCGTCTAGCGTGCATCTGGAGGTCGAGGACCACATCCAAGACGGCTACGTCGGGCTGCTCAAGGCGGCCCAGCGCCTGGACGACGACAAGCACCCGCGGGAGATCACCTCGTTCCTGTTCTTCGGCATCCGGGCCGGCGTCGTCCACGGAACCAGGACGATGACCCACGGGTGTACGAAGCCCGTACAGGTCTACCGGCCGGAGCTGGTTGACGAGGAGGGCTCCGAGTCCGACTGGATAGAGGAGCGGGTCGTGGACGGGGCGCCGCTACCGAGCGCGGTCGTGGAGATGAAGATGGACACGGACAATCGGATCAAGCCGGAGCGGCTCACGGCGCGTCAGCAGCTCATCATCGAAGGCAAGGCTGCGGGGAAGACGCTGGACGAGATCGGGACCGAGATCGGCGGCTGTAAGTCCGCGGTCCACTACGATCACAAGCGAATGAGGAGGGCCGGAGTCATCTAGCGCAGTCGAGTTGCTTTCGCCACTCCAGCGCGTCCCACGTTCCAGGACCACCGTCGAGGAGCGCCTGTAGCGCGTACACGGCCATCTGCCGGCGCCACCTGGGTAGCTCATGCCTCGGCACGGGGAAGCCCCTGACGTCGGCGTAGGTGTCCAGGAACAGGGCCTCGGCCATGTCGCGGGACTCGCCCTCGAACCGTTGCGCCACGAACCGATCCAGCGCGAAGGCGACGTCTAGCAGGTAGGAGTCCTGTCGCCACGTGTCCTCGAGGTCGAGCACCACGGGCGGGCCGCCGTCGAGCGGGAACAGCACGTTCCCCGGGTGGAAGTCGCCGTGGATGCTGGCGCCGTCGAAGTCCTTCAGCGCTTCGTGGATGCGCGCCAGCAGCCGTGCACAGGCCATGACGTCGGCTCGGTTGGCCCTCGGTGGGCGGCCTTCTACGCGGGTCCATGTCAGCTCGACGAGACCGGACGTCGCTGCTGTCGTCGCCAGAAGCCCGGGGGTGCATACGCCCCTCGACCTCAGGTGCTCGCCCACTGGCACGGCCGCCACGTGCCGATTTGCCCGTTCCAGCCCGACGATCTGCGTGTGCAGGCCAGTCACCCGATCCAGTCCAGCCCGGCCAGCCTGCACGTGACTGCCTCGGTGGGGTCGATCTGCCCGCTCCGTATCGCCTCGCGCCGGGACTCGACGAGCGTCGCCATGTCGGCCTGTGCCGCCCACAGGGTCAGCAGGTCGCGGGCCATGACGTCGGGGCGGAACTGGGGATCGACGAGGCCGCCTGCTTCGATGATTCGCGTGGCGACGTGGCCGAGCCATGCTGGATCGGTGAGGTCGAACTCGTCGTCCATGTCGAGCGGCCAGATCCAGCGCGGGTGGTTCTGCAGGCTGGCGATCGTGGTGTTGAGATCGTCAGTCATCCATCGTGCTCTCTTCCGCCTCGATCAGTTCGTCCATGTGCGCCATTCGCTTGTCGTGCCACTCTTTCGCCAGTCGCTTATTAGCGATCAGCTTGTCACGGCGCGCCCTGACAGCCTCGATGGCGTGATCGATGCGCTGGTACACCCATCCGTCTACCTCTTTGCTGTCGGGCGTGTACGGCGCCGTGTTGATGTTCTTGCTTACCAGCCGGTAGCTGGACATCGGGGCTCCGCATGTCTTGCAGCCGGCTTCGATGCTCCACGGGGTGCTTCCGCAGTATGGGCAGAGCTTGGTCACGGCAGCCCCTCCCCGCCCGGCCCGTGGGCTTCGCGGAGCATGAGCGTCAACCATGACCGCTCGATCTCACGCACGAGACGGGCGTACGCGGCAGATAGCTCCGGCGTCAGTATGTTTTCGGTGGTCACCCGCCCACCTCATACCGCCCCGGCGCCGCCTCGGCCTTCCTCAACTCAGCCTCGATCCGCGTCTTCCACCGCTGCAGCGCGTTCGCCTGCGCCCGTTGCTCCGAGCTGCCCAGCGACTTCACCAGGATGTCCGCGTCCATCATGGTCACGAGGCGGGAGATCTCGTCGATGACGGCGCGGAGGGTTGCTTCGGTGGTCATCGGCTTTCCTCCTTGCCTCCGACCATGATCGAGCGGAAACAGTCAGCGTCCTGCGTCTTCACAAGCAACTGAGCCTCCTCTGGCCACTCCCACGCCATCCCGCGTAGGTAGTCCACCAGCTTGTCCACGTCGAGGTAGTTGAACGCTCCCACTGCGATGTCGGCCTCCAGCACCTTTGGTCCGCCCTCCCAGTCCCGCTGGAAGATCCGCTCGTCGCCGATATGGACGAAGCCGTTCTCCTTATAGACACCGGCCCCGTAGTCGAAGAATCGGTTGACCTCCTCGACGATCTCGACGCCGTTGTCTCCTGCGCCGAAGCATAGGATCGCGTTGGTTACGTAGCTCATGTCTCATCCCTCGCAAACCCGGCGTCGCTGACGTCAACCAGCGGGTTCCCGCTGTCCCCGCCGAACGAGATCGTCACCTTGTCCACGGGCAGCACCGAGAGGAGCCCTTCGGCGTCCTCGATGACGGCGCGTAGGGTTGCTTCATTGGTCATCGGCTCTCCTCCAGCGCCATTTCCACCGAAGCGGCGAGGTCAGCGCGTGATTCCATGGCGTGTTCCCTCGCTTCCGCGAGGTTCGTCTTGAGACGCTCCGCTTCGTCGGCGGCCTCCCTGATCTTCGTCACCATCTTGGTTGCCGCCTCGGTGAGGCGTGCGAACTCGGCGACAGCGACGTCCACGTTCACGAGAAGGCGGCTCATTCGGCGCCGTCCTTCCCCCACGTGATCGTCACCTTGTCCACGGGCAGCACCGAGAGGAACCCTTCGGCGTCCTCGATGACGATGCACGTCTGGCCCGGCTTGATCGGCCCGAACGCCGTCGCGTAGGTCATGTGGTGCGGCTTGACGTCGTGGATCGTCTTAGGGCCGCGGGTCTCGTTGGAGAGTTCGTAGGTCTTGGATGTGGTCTGCCACTCCTGGCCCTCGATGAACACGGGTGATCCGTCGTCACTCATGGCGATCCTCCGCGTATGTCTGCTGTGCCTTCCGCAGCGCCCACATGGCCTGGTACAGCGTCAAGCCCATGTCCCCGATCGGACGCTTGAGATCCTCGACTTTGAAGATGTCCCACGCGCTGTCCATTCGCAGGATCTCTGGGTTGCCCGGAATCGCCTTCAGGATCAGCGCGACCGCCGAGTCTGCCTCGTTGGCGTAGTCCTTTGACGTGTAGCCCATCGCTCCTCCTATCTTGCGCAACTATACCGAGATAGCTTGCGCCTGTCACGCCAATGCGTGTGTTCCATGCACCTCTTGGCCGGGGCGTTGGCTTCATGGTCCCACTCGACGGGACGCGAGCACGTGTATTTGCGCGACAGTCGGTATCCGCACTCGGGGCGTAGACGCTTCGGCATGGGAGTCTTTTCGTCCCACGCTGCTCGGTTAAGGAGCCAGCGCAGCATCGGGTCTTTCAGCTTCGAGACGAGAGACGTCATGTTTTCAACTGAACCGTGCAGGCGGCGTGTACAGGGTTTGTACAGGGTTCACGTCCAAATCCCTCCACAAACCCTAGACATCGTCCTTCCCCCTTGACACCGGCCCCGAATCCATGACAGGCCCCGTCTCGCGCGCACGCGGCCCTCTCCGATCCGGATCTTGCTCTCTCTGCATTTCCTTGTCTGGCATCGGCGTTCCGTCGTCTAGCCACTTGGCGAAGGCGTCGAAGTCGAACGGGCGCTCCCACTTCTCGCGCTCCTCGGGTGCACTGGATGCGCTGTAGTCGTCGGCTGTCAGGCCCACGCCTGGAGGCGCCCATAGGCCCATGGGTACGGTCTCGCGCCAGCCTTCCCCGCAGTCGCTAGTCATCAGCATCGGTCCACGGTACACCGTCGAGTCATCGTCTCCTCGCAGATCCCCACCTTCTTCCCCGCCGACTCTGACCGCCCCATCTCCGTCCCGCTGCTTCGGGCCTTCCAGCTTCCCCCTGACGTCCGCCAGTTGCTTCGCCCAGTCCCTCATCGATCGTCCCCAGTGTAGCGGACCTTCTCGGCGATGTCCGGCGTTGCCCTGATCCGCTCGTACAGCGACAGCGGCATCCTGGCAAGGCCGAGATTGTCATCGTCGCCGCCTTGCAGTGTCACCCATGTCGGCGGATTGCCGCACAGCGGGCAGACATCATCGTAGACGTCCATCGCGCAGACGGCGCAAAAATACGTTGCGGTCCCTTGCTCACTCATCGTCGCCTCACGACTCGACCCCCTCCGCCTTGCACCCATGTATGCCGTAGGCCACCACGCGGTCCGTTCCTGGTTCGTAGAGCGTTCCAGTGCTCGCGTTTCGGAAGTCGTATCTCAGCTCCAGCACTTGCCCTTCCTCGATGTCTTCTAGGGCAATGGCGAACGGATCGCCTGGCGCGATGCCCAGCAGGACGTCGATCGGATGCTCGAATAGCACGCTCATCCCCTCGACCTCCTCGTCACCACCTCGACCTTTGCAGCCGCGGCCTCGGCCCGGTAGTACCTGCGTCTCCACTTCCTGTCCGTCTCCCGTTGTCTCATCGCGTCCATGTCCGGCCCCTTGCACCCCAGCCTACACTCGGCCCCGCGGGTGCTCCCGTTGACTCCCACGACCTCGACGCCGCTACCGAGGCACCACTGACAGACGTTTTCGCGCTTGGCCTGGTCCTCGCGGGCCCCCTTGCGTTCCGGCGAGTCCGGCGGGGCCTGGATGTCGTTGAGGTTGATCATATCCCCAGCCCAATCTGCCGCACATCCTTGTGCCACGGCGTTCCGTCCAGCTTCGCCATCGCGTGCCTGTGCCGCTCCGGGTCGATCTCGGCGCCGATGTAGTCTCGGCCGGTGGCCTTGCAAGCGCGGGCCATGGGGGCGAGTCCGGCGTACAGGTCGAGGACGAGGTCGCCGGGGTTGGTCCACGTCTCCAGCAGCGTGCAGAGCCACTCCATCGGCTTCTGGCTGTGCTCGGTCCTTTTGGATATGTAGGCGTTCCCGGTTGCCATGTTGATCGGCGCGTTGGAGCCCTTGACGTAGACCAGCAGCGGCTCGACCATCCCGCGCCAGTGGTGGCCCTGCCCTAGCCGGTCGTCTTTCGTCCAGGCTCCCCCGGTGACGTAGCGCCATCGCCCGGCGTCGGCTGCCATCCAGTCGGCCAGCTGGGGGAACGTGGTCCACAGAAGGAGCCGGGCCGAGTCGGTTGCGCATGCGTAGGATGCCGAGACGTGGGCGGCGATGTCGTCGAGGGTGAGCGTGTCGTAGTGCTCTCCGACGCAAGCGAAATCGCTACTTGCCCCGCCGTGGTCTCGCGCTTGCTTGCAGTTGTAAACCCACGGCGGATCTGCCGTCACCAGCGCAGCCCCCCGGACCTCGTCGAGCACCTCGGCCACGTCGCAGCATCGAAGGTCGATCATCGTCCGCCCCAAAAGCCGCACCCGCCGGCCGTGGCTGTGACACCGGATGGATACCGCCGGCCGGCGAGTGGGCTATTCGAGATCATTGGAGTTCCGGGTCACGGGATCATCGTATCGGCCGGCGTCCGCGACGTCAACGATGTCTCGCATACATCGCGCCAGGCGTGGCGGCGTCGGCTCGGGCTGCTTGCTCCACTCCTCCACCACCACATCGACCCGCGGGGTAGCCGAGAACAGCTTCTCGACCAGCAGCACCACCACCTGCGAGTCGTCCACGAAGCACACGCCGTTCAGCGAGTCCTCGACGAGCTTGGCGTAGTTCGAGCAATCCGGCCGCGTCACAGGGCGCACAGAGCCTTCCGCCACCGCGGCCAGGCCCTTCTTCGTCTTCGGCATCCCCCTGGCCCTGTACGCTGTCAGGTGCACCTTGACGGGCCCTTGGAACGGCGCGAGCCCAGCCGACTGCATCGCCTCCCATGCGAACGACTCCACCACGGCCATGGTGTGCTCGGTCTTGCGGTCCTTGAAGCCGATCGCCTTGCCCTTGCCGCGGACGGAGAGTCGCACGACGCCCTTGCCGCGTGGTTCTCCGGGGACGGTGAAGCTGACTCGGCTAGCTCCCATCGTCTCCACCTCCCACCAGGATGTACCCGGCTTCTAGCAGCGCGGCGTCGGCGGCTGCGCGGGCTGCTTCCGGCGTGTCGCACCGTCCCTGCGCAACTGGCGGGCTGTTGCAAACGGCCCAGTAGTACCCAGTGCAGTCGGGCAGCCTCGACACCTCGGCGCGGCTCAGATCCGATCCAGGCTCCTCGCGTATCCACCCACGACCGAAGACCTCCCACGGCCCGGTAAGCCTGTCGAAGAACTCGCTCTCGTAGACCTCCCACGCCTCCCGCGGGTTCGCCTCTATCAACGCGGCCACGTCGGACGGCGGCGGCTCCCTGAAGTCCACGAGGTTGTCGTCCTCGTCGAAGCTGCAGAGCATTAGTCTTTCGCTTGCTGTCCTCACAGCTTCCCCCCGAATCCCCGGCCGTTCTGGCCGAATCTCGGCCCGCCGGTGGGCGCCATCGCCCCGGTTGTGGTGCGTGGCTCGTCATCCCTCCCCAGCACCTCGGCCGTGTGGATCTGCCACGTGGCGATCTGGTCACCGATGCCGTTGACACGCCAGTATTCCGGCGCCGTCTCGCGCAGCTTGGCCATCGCGGCGTGCACGTCCACGAAGAGGAACGCGGCGTCCTGGAGTAGCGCCCGCAGTCGTGTGGTTTCGTCCATCACTCCACCTCCTCGGTTCCGAACGTGTTGTAGTCGCAGCTCGCGTGGTGGTGCATATCGTGCCGGTCGTGCCCGCAGCCGAACACGCACTGGCTGTCGTCGCCGTTCCACTGGACCTCGGCCAGTCTCGCCCGCAACCGCAGCACCTCCCGGAGCGCGGCGGGGTAGCCGTTGAGCGCGTGGGCGATTGCCGTTGCGTGAGCCTCGCCGGACTTGTCTTCTCCGATAAAGCACTCGATACTCGCAACCATCCATGGCTCTGGATCGTCTTCGTCTTTCGCCATCACCACAAAACCCTGCTTTGTCCCTTCGGTGAAGTACGGGTGCAACTGCGCCCCATCGCACACATCCAGCTCCCGCCGGATCTCCTCGTCTGTCATGGGCTTCGCCATCACTCGCCCCCCTCCGGGCCCCGCCGAGTCCTCGGCATCTCCGCCACCGTGGCGCCGGCCTGCTTGGCCCGGTACAGGACTTCGGCGCCGCGGGAGTTGGACGGCAGCCCGTTGTCCTCCACGTCGTCGAACACGAACAGCGTTCCAGCCGTCGTGACCTCGATGAAGTTGACGCTGTCCAGGTTGACGTAGAGGCGCGTTCCCTCCACGCCTTCCACCTCGATGAAAGTAGCCATGTCCGTCCTCCTAATCCAGCGCCCGCACCCAGCACGCCGCGCATTGGTTCTCGGTCATGTCCGTCGGTCTCTCGCACTGGTAGCCAGCCGGGCACACGGAGGCCTGGTAGAGCCCCGCGAGCATCCGCTGTAGGTGTGGCACCCTGACGAGCGCGCGCCCCCGCTGCAACATCTTGGCCTGGATCTTGGCCTGGGATGCGCGGGTGTAGCGGCTGCCGTTGCGGATGTAGAGGCTCATCTAGTCTCCCTCCTGTACGCAGCCATCATTGCCGACGCGAGCCCACCGAAGCGGGCGCGGATCTTGCGGGACTCGGCGATGATGCTGGCGTTGTGCTGGCACGCTGGGCACCACGCGTCGAGTATTGGCTCGCCGGTTTCGCGGTCCCTGTAGTCGTGGACGCGCCAGCACGGAGATACCCTGTCGTGCACGCTGCCCCATTCGTCCTGCTCGCTGTCCCGCTGCTCCTCGCACGGTCTCATCCCCAGCCGCAACACGCGATCGGCTTCCTTGGCCGCGCAGTACGCGCGTGCGGCGGTTTCCAGGTTGCTCATCCTCTCCCCTCCATCTTCCTACGCGCCGCCAGTTGCTTGACGCGCTTCTGGGTTTCGTCCACCAGCCAGCGGAACGTGTCGTGGTCCGCCTTCGTCGGCTTCGGGTGCGGCCCCGGCGGCGGGTAGAAGTGCATCCTCGCCATCTCCAGCTTGTGGTCCGTCATCTCGTCGATCTCCTCAACCGTCCAGTACGCGAGCCAAAACGGGCTGATGCTGGACCAGCTCGGCAGTTGGCCACCCGGTCCCTCTGTGCGGACCTCGGCGTCCAGGCTCATCACGAGCGGCTGGTGTGGCGCTGGCGTGTCGTCGGTGGCCTGCTCGACCCGTGTGGGCCGTGGGGCCGGTGGCGGGCCTGCGAGGGAGTCGAGGTAATCGTCTTCGTCGGGCATGTCGTAGCTCACACCAGCCTCCCATCATCCCCGCCCACCATCACCGGATTGCACAGCCCAGCCACCCGCGAGAACACGCGGTCGCCGAACATGGCCTTGACGCTGGGGCCACCGTTCGTCGCCACCAACGGGAGATTCGACGTCACAACCGTGAACAGTCGGTGCGTGTATCGGTGGTCGAACAGCTCGTCGGCGAGGTCCTCGACGGCGTCGGTCATCCGGCCAGCCCCGAAGTCGTCCAGGACGATCACCTGTGCGTTGATGGCGGCGTCGATGGCGTCGTTGGCCTTGTCCCCGGCCTCGCCGTTCCGATACCGGGACCGGGCGTCTCTGACGAGCTGGCGCCAGTCCACCCACAGGATCTTGGCGCGGGCGGTGCTGGAGAAGTATCGCCAAGCCCAGCGGCCGGCGAGGAACGACTTGCCCCGCCCGGTCTCGCCGTGGATGTAGAGCCCGCTTCCGTCCGGGGTCTTCATGGCGGCGATGGCTGCGGCGACGGGCTCCTGGCCTGGGCGTGGAGTCGGCACGGCGTCTTCCATGTAGATTCGTGGACAGGGGTTCATATCTGCTCTCCTTTCTTCCTGGCCCATTCGATGGCCTTGGCGTCGTCTTCGGGGTTGTTGTTGCTGTAGGGGATGTGCTTCTGTTCCTTGACTCGGCCAGCACCAGCCGGCTTGTTCAACCACTCCTCGACCTTCTCTCGGCTGGGAATGACGTACTTCGTCAGTTCGACGTACCCGCGTTCGGTGTGGAACCTGGACTCACCGAAGCGGTCCACCACGCGGATCAGTTCGTCCTCGGTGCTGTGCTTCAACGCCCGCCGGAGGGCCCCGTCCCTCGCCGACGTGTACTGCGTCGTCTTGCCCTGGCCGGTCTTCTGGCACCAGCGGTAGAAGACGCGAAGGCACGAGGCCCGGACGCTGTCGCCGTCCATCTCATCGGCTGAGTCCCTCTGGAGCTGGTTGAACGTGATGGTCCTTGATTTGGACGCAATCACAGGAGGACCGGCGCTCGGCGGCGGTTCTTGTTCTTGTCCGGTCTCGTCCCGTACCGTCCCGTCCGGTACCGTCCCGTCAGCGTTACCAACGGTTGTAACGGTTTCATCCCGTTTCGTAACCGTTTCATTCTGTTTCTCCCTGTGCTTCCTGACCCTTTCCGTTACACCGGGATCGGGCTGGAACGTGCGCCACGCTGGGATGACCGCGTACCCGTCATCGCGCACCATCAGCTCGACCTTGAACACCTCGCGCAGTCCGGCCTCCACCACGTCCAGAGGCATTCCCGTGTACCTCGACAGCACAGCCGGGTCGATGTCGTCCTCGCCGGTCTCACCGGGCCATCCTTGCGCCTTGAACATGCAACAGATGAGCGGGAACAGCGCCACGCCTTCCCACGACATCCGAAGCGTCTTCGGGTTCGTTGGGTAGCCGGCCTCGAATCGGAACCATGGGGTGCGGCTTTTCACAGCGCCCTCCAGGCGGAGGGCTGGGGGGAACCACCCCCAGCGCCTCCCACACCATCAACCGCAGGAGAGACGGCCCTGATGGCCTGGATGACGGTTTCCGGTGTGTGTGCCTGTGGCGCAATGGCCGTGTTGAGTATCATCGCGTCTCCTTCGTCGTCGTCGCTGGCCCGTTTCCGGGGGTTCCCAGCATCGAAGCTGCGGGCATCGTATCAGGGGTGAGCGGGGCGGGCAACTAAAACAGATCCCGCTGGCCAGGTAGAGCCTCGACTCCGCCAGACTTCCCGCCCATCGTCCACGCCTCTCCCCGTGCCGCCTTCGTGCATCGCTGCTTTGACGTCTCCACCCATCGGTCCAGCGCGTCGCACCCGATGGCCTTGCGCCCCATCGCGACGGCCTCGGCAAGGAACACGCCCGATCCACAGAAGCAATCGAGCACCGTCCCGCCCTCTCGGCTACTGGCCTTGACGATGTGACGCGCCATCTCCGGGGGCTTCTCGCACGGGTGCTTGCCGTGGTAGCTGCCGACGGTCGGGAACGTCCAGACGTCCGTGTAGGCGTCCTGTGGAGTCAGCGCGAACGGGCGCCGCAGCTCCTCGTATTCCTTGCGCAGGTACTCGTATTCCTTGCGCAGCTCCTCGTATTCCTTGCGCAGGTACTCGTATTCCTTGCGCAGGTACTCGGCGCCCTCGCGGTTGAACAGGGCGCGGAGCTTGGCGTAGTTTTCGGAGGTCGGGAGCGTCCACTGTGATCGGTGGAAGTAGTGGCCAGCGACCGTCGTTCGCTCGTTGCCTATGGCTCTGTTGCAGTCGTCAACGGACACGCCAGCCCGCACCCGCTCCCCGTCCAGGTACGCCCGCAACGGCTCGAACACGAACCCGCGCAGTTCGTCGCACTTGGCCACGTATCCAGCCTCGCCCTTGGCCATGTTGTCGGCGCCGAAGTGCTCGGCGAAGACGATCGCCTCGGATGTCGGGAAGTAGCACCGCTGCCACTCCTTCGGGTTCATTTCCGCTTTCGTTGAGTGCGCGGGCTTCGCCCACCGGATCGAGTTCAGCACGTTGAACCGGCGCCGGATCTCCACTTCGACACGGGCGGCCATCTCCACGGACGCGAACACGTACAGGGAACCGTTCGGCGCGAGTACCCGTTGCCACTGTTCGCACAGCTCGCCGATCCACGCCAGGAACGCCTCTGGCGCATCCCACGCACGATCCCACGGCTCGTCCTTGACGCGGTAGAACGGCGGGTCCGTGGCGATGAGATCGACGCTGCTGTCGGGCAAGCTGCGGAGCATGTCGAGCGCGTCGGACTGGTAGATCGCCACAGCGTCGTCCTGGTAGTACGGCGTCATCCCCGCACCCCCCATATCCGCACCCAAACCCACACGGCCACCAGCCCGACGGCGGCGGCGAGGAGTGCGTGGGGGATCATGGGGTCGGCTCCGGCAGCTTCCACCCGGCCGCGTCGAATGCCTCGATGTATAGCTGATCCGAGTTCTCGAGTTCCACGATGATCGGCTGGCTGGCCACGTACTCCACCCAACTGTCAGGCACGGGTGGTGCCAGCTTCGCATCACCCATCTTCACCAGCGCGGCGAACGCGATCACTGCGCGGAGTTGTGCGTTGGTCTCCCGCATCTCCACCAGCGCCGCCTGTAGCCCGGTGATGACCTCGGCGCGGGCCTCGAGTTCGGCGCGGAGTTCGGCGATTTCCTCGCCACGCTTCACCCACTTCGCCCAATGACGCAGTCCGCGGTGACGCTGGAGAGCAACCTCTTCCTTCGCTCTGTCGATGTGCGACAACTGCCTCTCGCGTCGCCGCCTCCACCACCGAGCATCCTTCGCCATCTCCCTGGCCTTGCGCTTCCACAAGGCCACCTCCATGGCACCCGACGGCACCCACCCTGTGCACCCGGTTTCGACGTCGTCCGCGCTTGCACACGGCGAGTCGTCGGCGTCGCGGAAGTCGTGGCCGCACGTGTCGCAGTCTCGAAAGATACTCATCGCCCCCTCCCAGCCACGCGACACGACATCCCGCCGTGACAGCGTATCCACGTTGCCCGCCAGAGCGAGCGGGGCACGTCGATGCCGCGGTGGCGCAGACGGCGGATCATGGTGAGTAGGCGGGTCATCGGACCACCTTGCATCCCGCCATCCCCAGCAGGGCCAGGACTGCGTGGTAGTGCTCGCGGACGTAGACCGCGGATTCGCTGGCGACGGCAAGGATCGCGCAGTTCGATCCGGTCGGGAACGATTCCGAGTTGCACGCGGCCATCGGCCAGACGGTCTCGATGTTATCCACGTTCATGGACAGCTTGACTCCCTGAAAGCTCGTCACCTCGATGAACGTCGCCATCATCGCCTCCCCTCGCCCGTCGGGCCGGCCGGCTCGTGAGTGGTCGCCGGGTCGGGCCACGTCTTGACGTACATCGCGCAGCGGGCGTTGAACAGGCCGTCCTCGCCGCGCGGGATCAGCGTCTCCAGCATGCGTTTGGTCCGGCGTCCCATGGAGTCCTTGTCGTGTTGGTCGTAGCTGTATCGGGCGTGCAGGGCGAGCACAGGGCACTCGACCGTCTCGCTTTGCCCGTGGATGCACTTCGCACAGAACCGATCCTCGTAGTCCCCGCCCTCGGAGCCGTTGGAGAAGTAGCCCATCACGCCACCTCCGCCCCGTCGCCGTCCCCACCCGCGCCCTCGTCCACCTCGGCGGCCGGCGGGTCCTGGGGGGCCTCGCGGTAGCTGCGCGCCCTCGAGATCGGGGTCAGCATGGTCTCGGCCCGGTCCCGGGTGATCGCCTTGCACGACTCGCACAGGTACGGGACCGCGGTGGTCTCGCCGTCCATGGTGACGACCAGGTCAGGCTGTCGGTCCTCGTGCGTGAGGATGTCTCGCTCCTCGGATGCGACCGTCCAGCTGTTGGTGCACAGGCCGCAGTGGACGCGGTAGACGGTATCTTTGACGACTCGTTCGACGGTCTCTTCGGTGATCATGGTGGCTCCTAGAGCAGGTCGGCCTGCGTGGGTTCGGTGTTAGGGAGTCTCTCCCCGGTTGCTGGGTCGAAGTCGCCGCGCTCGATGGCGTCGCCAAGCGCGGTCATCTGGTCGCGGGTGTCGATGGTGTCGGCGCCGAACAGGCTCTTGACGGCTGCCACGATCCAGTCAGGGGAGCGGAGCCCCTCGCTCGGCTCGATGCCCTTGCTGCGGCGCCAGTCCGTCACCCATCGAAGGAAGCGCACCTTCTCTTCCATGAACGCCCGCTTGGCGTGCGGGCTCAGCACCTCCAGCTCCTCCTCGCACACGACGGCGATGTTGACCGCGTCACGCATGGCGCGGGCCTTTGCGCGGGTGGCTGCCATTCGGATGAAGTGCGGGGCGATGTTGGGCTTGACGTTGCCCTTGTTCGCGTCGCCCACCTCGCCGAAGACTCGGCCGTCCTGGAACTCCAGCCGGGACTTGGCCACCGCGGTCCAGCCGTTGGCGTCGTTGGGATACTGGACGATCGACACGTCGAGGCTCTTGATGCCTTCGTCGTGGCACAGCGCCAGGAGCCCAGAGTACAGCACGGAGTCTGTGCTCGATTCCTTGGACGTGCCCGCCGCGTAGGTGGTCGTGAGGATGAACCCTCCAGCCTTGTGGTTAGAAGCCGGCATCGATCAACACCTCTCTGCGGGCGAACTCGTGCCCGCGCTCCAAGTCGTCTCCGTCGAGGCCGATCAGCGTGATCCCCTCGCCGTATCCGGGCCACTCGCCGGCCTCGGTGCACGTCGCCCAGTCGCGCGCCGCCTTGCGTGACAGCGCCTCGCCCAACTCCAGCGTCTCGTCGTCCAAATAGAAGACTCCCACGTGGTGCGGCGGCGTCTGCTCGACGACCACCATCACGGCGTACTCCCTCGCCTGTCCGGCCTCGCGCAGCACCCGGCGGTAGTGGCCCAGCTGGATGTGGTAGCCCATGCGCTTGATCGCGTGGCGGGTGTACTCGGAACTGTGCGCCTTGCGGCCCGTGGTCTTGAGATCCACGATGATGTCGGCCAGCCGCGTCGGGCCTCGCGGGAGGTCCACCTCGCCGACACTTGGCAGCGCATCGCACCGGGCCTTCATCCTCACGCCCGCGTCGTCGGTCCAGAATGCCGAGACCTCGGTGTCGCCCGTCAGCAGTATGGACGCCAGCGGATCGGCTCGGATGGCTGCCACGGCGTTGCGCGCGGTCTCCATGTCCAAGGCCCTGACGATTGTCCGGTCCTGGGCTTCGTAGTGGGCGCGGAACCCGTCGGCGGCCTCCTTGATCTTCATGCCCTGGCAGCCGGTGAACTCGAAGGCCCCGCGGTACCAGGCCTGGAAATCGCCAGTGTGCCACGCCATCGCCTGTCCGTCGTCGAGCTCCACGAAGGCCGAGCCCACGGTCTCGGGTTCCAGGAGGATCGCGTGGATCAGCGAGCCGACGTCCATGGTCCGCGAGGCTACGAACGGCTTGTCGGCCCGGTAGCGGTACAGCTTCGGCGAGTCGAGCATGGTCTTGACGGCTGTCGAGCCCATCGCGTCGTCGGCGTGGTAGACGTTGGCGTCGAGGCCGTAGTGGATTCCGTCTGGTGTCATCGGTCGTCTCCGTGGTGGGAACAGTCTACCACCGCTCCGCCGTCGTGTGGGGAATTAATCGCAAGCCTGCGAAAATCTACGCCAAGCACCGCGGCGGCCTGGAACAGCTCGCGCTCGGTGATGCCCGGGCAGTCCTCGCGCATGACCTCGTCGTATCGCCGGCCCCACTTGACGCGGGCCTTGAACTCCACCCCCAGCATGACGTTCAGGATCGCCGTCTTGAGGTCGGGACACGTCCACGCCAACGGCTCCCGGTATCGTATCCTCCCGGTCTCCGGGTCGCGCTCGCGGACCCGGTAGACGCGGAGGTTCTGCGGGCCTGGTAGCGGCGGGCGTCCACGGCGGGGGGTCATAGGGACTCTCCGCAATCAGCCACATCAACGACGACGACCATCCGGCCGTCCTCCGCGAGGATTGCCGCGCGCATGTCCTCGGCCTTGCGCCTCGTCGTGTAGCGGACGGCGGCCGACAGCGCCACGAACCGCGGATTGCTGGCCTTCCCCCCGCCGTAGAACCTGACGTCCCACGCGACACCGTGTCTCTCCAGCACGTATTCGTTTTCCATCTCACTCACCTCCGTTGGTCTCGTTGTTGCGTTCGTGGTCCACCGGCATCGGCCGGTCAGTCGGCGCCAGACCCCACAGCGCGAGGTCCCGTATCAGGAGCAGCGTGCGGAACTCATGGCGCGTCAGCGGGGCGTGGGTGCCCTTGCGGTCGAGGTCCATGGCCAGCGCCGCGGACTCGCGGAGGATGGCGTCCAGCGCCACGTCTTTGAGGTTGTAGCGGGCGTACATCCGCTTGATCGCGGACTCGGAGCGGAGCAGCGCGGACTCGGTTGCTTTCGGTGATGCCATGTCAGACCTGCCTTTCCCAACTCCATGCTACGAATGCCCGGCATTTGTACACGCCGGGAGACGTTCCCCGCTCGACTCGCAATTCCAGCACCTCGCCTTCTACGGAGCGCTTCCCGTAATGGGAGGCGAGAAGCAGCGGAACCTCCAGCGTCTGGCCTGTGCACAGCTCCGTCCATGACAGCCAGTCCCTTGACAGCTCGCCAAGATCAACGGCCGTCGCACCCTTCGTGAATCTCTCGAATTCGTCGTGCAAGTCTCGTGTCAGCTTTCGATCTCTCACCATGTCGTCCTCCAGGTAGTCGGCCAGTGTTCGCCCGCGGATCGGGCAGTCGTCCAGGTCCATCCAGTGCTCGGAGGCGCTCACGTCGAGCCCCCCTCCCAGATACACACCGCGGTCACGTGCCACGCTCCGTCCGTGTGCCCCGGCAACAGGTCCACGCACGCCTGCTCGATGGCCCCGTACAGCGGGAGCCCTCCGACCAGCGTGTATCCGTAGTCGTCCACCACGTCGATCGTCACGTCGTCGGGCTCATCGAGTCGCAGGCCCTCCAACTCGCCCACTGTGATGGGCGTGTCCTGTGGCCACTCCAGGACGATCCGCCCGCTTCCGGCACTCCAGGTACAGGCGTAGAGCCCGCGTTCCGTCTGGACGCCGCAGGGGCCGTCGTAGGTGACGTCTCCAGCGTCGTGGTGCAGGTCGAAGGCGTCGGCTGGGATTTGCTCGTAGGCTTCGTCTGCGAACAGCTCGCGGATCTGCCTGAGGTCGTCGGGGGTGATCATGGTCTAGCCCTCCAGTGCGTCGGCGATGGCCAGGTCCAGCGCGTTGTAGACGTCCTCGGGCAGGTCCGCGGTCATGTTCTCGATCCGCTGGCTGTCGTCGTTCCACGTGCCGGAGCCGACGCGAGACAGAGCCCACCTTCCGACGCTGCTCACTTCGATGGTCCAGAGGTCGTAGTCGCGCATCCCCTGGATGTCGATGACGTAGGTGGTTCCGTCGATCTCGGTGGTCGTGGCGATCTGGGTTCGGGTGTTCATGGTCTCTCCCGTTCGTGTGCCCCCGTGGGGGCCGGTGGGTGGTTACGCGGCCAGCGCGCGGAAGCTGTCGCTGTTGATGGCGGCGAGCTGCATCTCGCGATGGCTCATCCCGGCCAGCGCCATCCTCTGCCACTCGGCGTCCATCTGCTTGACGATGGCGACCAGCTCGGCCGGGAAGCGAACCATGACGCCGTGCTTGACGATGCGGGTGCAGGCTTCGGGGCACATGGCCTTGACGATGTCGCGGGCCTCGGTGCGGTTGGCGGTCGCGGGCATGACCATCACGCCGTCGTTCTTGTAGATGATGTGCGAGGTGCCGTAGGTTCCGAGGTGCTCGGTGGCCCTGTAGATGGCGATGGTGTCGGTGTGGATGCTGGCCTGGCCGTTGCTGTGGACTCGGATGGTGAACATGTTGTCGTCTCCGTGGTTGGTGAGGAAAGAATACAACGGGGCCGTGGCGAAGTCCATAGTCTTTTTTCGCAATCGTGAAAATAATCCGAGAATGGAGAGACGTACAGCGTTCGCGGAATTCCGGTTGACGGGGCGGGAGCTGGGGGGGTAGGCTTGGTGCCGATGGACTACCACGGGCAATCACATGATCAAGGACAACCGCCCTCAACAGGGTGACGAGCATTCCCCGCGCCGGCTGTCGGCATGTCGTCCCGTGGTAGGCCCTCATCCACGGTCGGCGCGGGGATTTCTTTGGAGGACCCCATGACCGCAGCACTGCGGATCGGCAGGTGGATGACGGAGACGGGGCGGTGGCGTGCGGGGATGCTGGCCCTCCGTGATGAAACGCAATTCCCACGCGACGTGATCCGAATCGCTGAACTCAGTAGGTACACCAAGGATGACGTAGATGGGATAAGCGCGGCGGCTCCTGGAATAGAGGATGCAGTTGGAGAACTGTTGCCGCACCTCGGTCTTGGCAAGGTGAGAGTGCCTTCGGACGGGGAGGTGAGCGGGTTCTACGGCGTACACCCAGAACGGGAATGGGACGACGACGAAGACAGCGGGATGCGTTGGCCGTTGTATTCGTGGACAAGCTCCAACGCGGCCCTACCAGACCTATCCGACGGTCCCACCCGCGGCGCCCTGGAGGACATCCTGCTTGAGGCGTGGCCCTTCGCCGTCGTGTTCTACCTCGAGGGCCGCGAGCCCGAGTACTCCTACGCGGTCCAGGAGTACCACACGATCGACGCGCTGAACCCGGGCCACGATGTGCGCGGTGTGTCCAGGGGCGCCGCCGTCGCCGCCGCGCTCATCGTCGCTCACGAGATCCCGGAGTACAGATGAACAGCGGCAGCCGTCGTGTTGGGCAGCACCCACACGCGATGCCGAACCCGGCCCTGTCACGCGTGCGGGCGTATCCCGTGACTCGTGGTGAGACAGCAGGGCCCCACGGCTCCCGGTCGGCATGGTGTCGGCCGGGGGCTAGGAGGTGACGGAGATGACCCACCGACACGACATCATCCGCGCGGCTGACGATTACGCCGCGGCATTCGCGAAGAACCCGTGCGCCGACGCTTGCACCGATGCCCGTGGGCTCGTTGTGCAGGCCGTGGGGCTGCTGGAGGCGCGGTGTGAGCGTCTGCGGGAGCTGGTGCGGGCGCTGAGAGATTGGGGCCCGGCCGACAGGTTCCGAGACGAACTGGCCGACTGCATTCGCGCCGGCGACCTGGAGGAGTGATGGCCGTCTCCAAATGCGTCACCCACGACCTGCCGATCACCGACGACGGCTGCCCGGAGTGCTCGCGGCTCGTGGACGAGGCGATCGCGTCGGCACCGCGGCACCGGACGATCCCGGTTGGGCCGGCGGCGCAGGCTGAGGTGGAGAGGTTGCGCGACGAGAACCGCCAGCTCCGCATCGAGCGCGACAACGCCCGCGAGATGGAGGACGTCCACGGCGACAACTGGGAGGCGGCGCAGGCTGAGGTGGAGAGGTTGCGCAAGATGCAGCACTGCGACGACTGCGTGCACGAGCCAGAGTGCAGTGGGGACTCGTTCCCTGAGACTTGCTCGGGGTGTGGGCGGTACTACTCGGATATGTGGAGGGCCAAGGCGTGAGGTGCGCGATCTGCGGATGGAAGCTCGACGATGACGGGTACTGCACCAATCCGGCTTGTCCGTGGAGGCTCGCCCATGCCTGACACCGCCGGCCCCGTGATCCTGGTGATCGCCGTGGTCGCCGTGGCCCTGCTGTGCGGGCTGGGGTGGGGGGAGTGACTCAGCCCCCCAGGCACCCCAGGATCGCCCCCACCGCGTAGGCTACGGCGCCGGCACCTGATGCGACGGCGAATCCTCGGACGACGGCTGCAGCTGGCGCAAGTCCACGCCGGCATAGATCAGCAGCGCCACGAGCAGGCAAGCCGCGAGGATACCACCGACGAGCCATGGCAGCATGGAGCGCCTCGGGTCGGGACCGTGGAGACGCTGTGCCCAGCGATCCAATGTCCACGGGGCTCCAGTTGGGGGCGGGTATCCGGTCGCTGGAGGTGGCGCGGACTCCGGCCTCGTATCCGGCGATGGAGACTGCTCTACAGGCGTCGAGGCCGAGATCGCCATGGATTCCAGCGCGGATTGTGTCGCTTGGGTAGACGCCGCAAGCTCCGTCTCCATCGAGTCCACCGCCACCGTCAACGCCTTCATGTCCACCTCGAGCCTGGCGAATGCTTGCGTGCACTGCTCGAGCGCTCTGTACGTTTTCCCCAAGTATCGGACTGCCTCCCGCCGGTCGTCCTCGGCCCTCTCCGCCCTGACGCTCGCCAGCGCCTCCGCCTGTCGTATCTGCTCCGAGATCGCGTCGCTGTCGATCGAGTCCGCGAATGGATGCAGATTGTCCCGCTCGTCTCGCATTGATCGCCTCCAGGCGCCGCGTCACCTCCTCGACTCTGGCCGCGTAGTAGGGGAACGCCTCGGTGAGGTCCATCTCGGGGGGATCGGGCGCGTCGTACTGCCGTGCCCAATCAGGCATTGTCGGAGCCGCTCAACGCCGGGTATCGCTTGCGCAGCAGGATGTACGCCAGGTCCGAGACGAGAGCCGCTGTCAGCCCCAGACACAGGCGCTCGACGAAGAGGTCGCCGTCCACCTGGGTAGGCATCCACCCGGCCGGGATGGCAGCCAGCGCGCCGAGCAGGTAGGCCGTGCATCGGTAGACGAACCGGCGGAACTCTGTGCTGCGCAGCTTGCCGAACGCTCCGAAGCCGAGCTTGACGATCTGGACCGAGAAGCCGATGGCGACGGCGGTAACAGCCACGGGGTAGTACCCGAGTACGGTGATGAGTTGTTCCACGGTGCCTCCGCGCCTGTGCGCCCGTGTGGGCGCGTCCTGGGCCCTAGGCTACCACGTACCCGCGCGATGGGCGAGATCAAGCGTTGAGGGGGGCTGGGCTATCCTGCGTGCAGCGTGAACGGCTGGCACAACCCAACGGCGTCGGCCCACGCGTCGAGCTGCTTCCACTTCGGCGAGGCGATCCCCCGCTCCCAGCTGCCGACGGTGGACGTGCCGACGTCGAGGATGCGCGCGAGATCGACCTGCAGCATGCGGGGCCGGTGGGACTTGCGGGCGGTGATGAGGGCCTTGCGGATGGTTGTTGATAGGGTCATGCGTCCTCCGTATCGTGCCCGGGGCACCCGCCGCCGCTGTAGTCGAATCCCTCGCACGGCGAGCCCATCGGTAGCACCTTGTGGCCCTTCTCCAGTTCGTCGTACATGGCCTCGATGGCCTCGTCTCGTGTCATCGTTCGGCCGTCCGGGTGCGAGAACCCGTGGGCCATGTGAGCCCGGCTCCTCGTCAGGTTGCGGATCGCGCCTCTGACGTTGACGCACATGTGGATCGTCTTGCCCTTCATCCTATGCCTCCCGTTCGTGTGCCCCCTCGGGGGCGGTTGGTGGCTACGCCTGCCGCGCGACCATGTCCAGGAACCCGATGGTTCCGACCTTCGTGTACTTGGTTCCGCGCAGCGAGTAGGGAAATCTGTGCTCGGTAGCGATCCGAAAGGTTCCGTCGTCGGTGGCCAGCTTGGTCCAGCCAGTGGGGAAGAGTCGGCCGATGCGCTTCGCGTTGGTGTTGCCAGTGACTTCGTAAACGTCGAAGGTGCGGTTGCTCATGTCTCTCTCCTCGTTGGTTCGTCCGTCGTTCGTAAGTACAGAATAGCAGATATCCCACGCATGGCAAGCGAGAAACGCATTATTTCTGAAGTTTCTTTGCGAACGGCGAGACGTACAGCGATCGGCTACCGGCGGAAGTACGGCGCCACGGCCCCCGCGAGCCCCACGATCCCGGCTACCGCGTCCATCACCTCGGCCAGGCTAGGCGGGCGCTTGCGTGGGGTGCCGCTGCTGACGCGGGCTTTGGAGCGGGTCCACGCCATCGCGCCGGAGTAGCGGAGGCCGACGAGGGTCCAGGTCTTGCCGTCGAGGGTGCGCCAGTAAAACCCGTCACCATCCCACTGGACCGGGGAGCCGGCGAAGCTGTACGCGGCGGGACCATCGACGAGATACACCGGCCAAAGCGACCCGATGGATAGGTGCCGGATCTCGGCGTCGGCGTACTCGGGGCAGTCCTCGCGCAGCTCGGTCTGCAGGGTGAGCGCGCGCTGGGTCCGGATGGGGTGGCGGCGAGTCATCCGCAGTACGGCCACCTGGGGCAGTGCCACACCGTCCACGTGGACCCCGTGCTGTCGTTGTCCATGACTCTCCCGATGAGCAGCGATCCGCATATCGGGCACGTTTGGCGCGGCGGTGTCGTCGTCGCTGAGGTCGGTAGCGTGGTCACAGCCACCTCATGGCGGCGAAGTTGATCGCGAGGTGCGCGGTGTTGTCCACGATGATCAGAAGCCACACGGCGAGGAACGGCGGCGGGTCTTCGCGGGCCACCGGATCTTCAGGTCCGTAGACTTGCGCAGCAGCTCCGCGTCTCAATTCCTCAACCGGCTTGCTCGGCCAGTACCCGACGCCCCACCACTCGCACCAGTACCGGGCCAAGCGCCAGCGGTCGATCACCGCGTGGGTCAGCACGATGACTGCCAGCGCCCACGGGGAGC
>FLOH01000809.1_pt1 | contig 56634 bp, 96 predicted proteins | sample 756751 | NCBI WGS metagenome assembly FLOH01 (sample SAMEA4026879, study PRJEB14308) | marine metagenome | biome: coastal water; material: water | depth 74 m
AGGTAGCTGGGGTCCTGGGCATCCGCCCGGAGTACGTCACCTGGGAGGCCACTCCGCGCCCCGGTTGGTATGTCTCGACCCCTTGGGCCAAGGTCTACATCGCAGCCGTAGAGCGCGACGTGGGTGCGTTCCTAGCGGGCTGGCGTGCTGGGGACCTGGGACCACTGACCGAAGCTCTGGTGAACCACTACCCCATTGTTTACCTCCTTCCGACGCCCGACTACCTCATTGACTGTGACACGATCCATCCGCCCGTTGTGGCGAAGCTACGTCCAAAGATCGAAGGTGTGGAAGGTCGGGGCACTCAAGCCACCAAGGGTTTGCAGGTCTACTCCTACAAGTCTCGGGGCTTTGTCCTGCTGCGCGACTACCGGAATGGGCAACCCACCTGGGGGGTTCGCTTCGACCGATATGGCTGGAAGCTGGAGGCTGCGTTAGCCAAGAGCCGGGACGAAGGTAGATGATCCGATGGAAGATGATCCGAGCAACGGAGTAGTCACAGCGGGAAACCCTCGGGATGGATTGGACCCAAAGGAGAATGGCTATCCGCCGTGCGCCGCCCATCTAATCACGGACTTCGGCATCGTCAACTGCGAAGGTGTCAGTGGGCATGACACCATTCTAGGAAAAGGTCAACTGCACCGGGGGCAGGCCCGACTGATCAAGAAGACCTATACCTGGGATAGCCTCGGGGAAGACTCCGACAGGATGAAGTATGCCATTGGCATGTTCATCGCAGAGTCAGACCTAGATGGGACGGGGGATTAAATGGATGATCGGGAGGTTGACCATGGCTGACTTGAAGGGTTACGAGCACTTGAAAGGCTGGGGCTACGAACGGGTGCTGACGTGGCTACGAGCCAACGGCTACAGCGTCCGCAAGCCTTCCTGGGCCGGTCCGAAGTCTGAGCATCGACAGGTGTTCCGCAAGGGGAACAAGAAGTCGGTCGGAAGCCTGGACAAGAAGACCGGACCCGGAGCCATGCGCGCCGTGGCGGGGAACGGGATCCTCAACCTCGCCCGGATCCAGGGCGCACTGGTCGGAGAGGCAAGCAGTGGACCGGATCGTGGGAAGTGGTACGTCTTCACGAAGTACGGCTACAGTCGGAAGCCTACGAAGGCAGCGGCGATCAAGTACGGTCGGGCGCTCGACTAGAGAAACGCTTTCGCTTCATCACGCCACCATCGAAGTCGGGGCGCCTTGCTGCTCCGCTTCGGCGTAGGCTGCGAAGAACGCGGACTCGTATACCGCAGACCCGTTGTACGCGACAGAGAACGCCCGCCAGTCCTGACGCTTTGCGGCAGCCAACGCGGATGGGTTGCCCATGATCCACTCGACCAACATTTCGTCCGAGAGGTCTTCGACTTCGTTGAGGTCCGCATTGACCCAACGCTGAATGAAGGCGGCGGGATCGCTGGCGAGTGTGTTTTTGAACCAACCCCCCATGATCTGGTATCGACCCCAAGAGGTAGCTCGGATTGCCTCGCTGCGATTCAGAGCGAATGCAGCCATGAGTGCAGGCCAGCCTGTCTCGGACGGGACAAACGAGTTGGCTGTGTAGCCTGTGCGACCGCTCGGAGTGTAGGCGATCTTTCCGTAGTGCGGGCTAGTCTCACGCTGGTCAGCCCAAGTCCCACTGCTCGACGTGCGGGTGTTCCGCAGGAAGGCGTGAGGCTCAAACCGAATGACCTTGGGCTTGACAGGATTCCCACTGCCGCGACCGGCATTCGCCGGATGCTGACGGGTTCCGCCGCCTGACTCCACCTTGGCGATTGCTCGCAACGTCGCCACTGTCAAGCCCGTCCTGCGAGACAAGGCTAGCTCATGTGGCGTGGCATTCCCGAGGCTACTGACTGTGCCAGTAGTCCCGGGGGTGGCAACTGTGCCTGGGACCGGCAAGCCAAGAGTCTTGGCAATCTGCTTGCGACCGAAGATCCCGCCGAGGGCGAGGCCAATCAGCGCCATGACGGCTGGGATGGTGTACTTGGATGCCATGGTCGGTTACTTCTTCTTGCTACCGAAGAAAGCCTTGGCTACCCACCCGAGGGTCACACCGATGAGAAGGATCACCGGATGAGCCTTGTCCATCTGCTTCTTGTAGGTCGGGCACTTCTTGGAATCAGATTCGGAATTTGCCATCATTTCTTCCTTCGCTTCGGAGTCGGCTTGGTCTTCCCTGGGGCGCACTGATCGGTGTACTTGCCGGAAAGCGTTTCTCTGCAATCAGCGCCGCCAGCGGGAGGCCGACCCTTGCCAGTTGGCTTGCGTCGTGTGCCCAGGATGCACTTCGGCTTGCCCTTCGCCGGGAAGCAGATCAGATCAGCAGTCGGACGCTCGGAGGGAATGCCCCAGGTTGAAGGGTCGCTCTTGCGGATCGGGCGCTCCGGGTGGTCGAACGTGCAGTAACCATGCCGCTCGCGCCATGCGTTGGTCTTCAAGACTCCCATGAGCCGCAGCACGTCACCATGGTTTGCCGTCTGATTGAGGTCCCAACCCTGACCCACGGCGCCGCCATGGTCACGCAGATACGCCGCCGCGTCTTCGTAGCTGACGCCCGACTTGAAGTTGCGGTAGTGCTCATCGTGGATCGGGCAGTAGGAGTCGTCAGCATCCGAAGGGTAGTTGGGCCATGGCACCGGCTTGAACGTCGGTCGATCTGTACGCTGCTTCGTTCCGATGTTCCTGCGATTGCGTTCGCCTTTGGGCCGTTTCTTGTCTGGAGGGTAGGTCCAGCCTGTGAGCTTTTTCACCGCAGAATCGGTGGGCCAGCCACGGTCATATACGAGGGTATGGAATGCGTTAGCGTCCATTATGAGCGCAGCTACACCTACGTTGGCTTGCCTCGCAGCCAGGACGCGATGGTGTCCGTCAACAACTTCGCCTTCACTAAGAACGAACACGGGGGGTAGACCATTAGGCCAACCCTTGCTGCGTTCAAGTAGCCGTGCAAGGCTGGTGACATTTGCGGGGTTACGGATGCGACGTTCTGTCAGGGTAAGATCGTGAGGGTTCAATAGCGATGGACGCTGGCAACCGGAGGGGAGGTTCCCACCGTTCCAAGCCGAAAGACAACCACCTTCGCGGACCTCGGTGCCGATGTTCCTGCGGTTGCGCTTGCCTCGGGGCTCTTTGAGCTTGATGCCCTTCAACGCATCCTTGCTCCGAACAACGGGGCATTTGTGGACGATAGCTGCGGCAGTAGCCTTGCGCTGTGCGGTAGTGCGATCCGGCAGCTTGGAGTGCAGGGTGACTCGCTTGTGCGTACCGTCCCCGTTGGACTCCAGCCCGATCACGCGCCACTTCCAACTTAGCTCAGTGTAGATGCGGTCAATGGTCATACCGAACGCTCCATGATGATCGAAGACATTGGCCCAGGACCGACACGCTTGAATCCCTGCTTGCGCCAAAACGCAGCCACTTCGGGCGTAGCCGCGTAGACCCGGATGGTCTTTACCCAGCGAAATGCTTTCTGAATCTCGGCCAGCACTTCGTTGAAAAAGCGTGTACCAGTACCGGCACGTCTAGTGTGCTTCGCAAGATGGATCGAGAAGTTGGCTGGCCGGATCGTAGTCTCGTCCACGCGAACCAGCTTCGTTGAGCCAAGCTCGGTACGGAAGGTCATGGTCTACTTGCCTCCGCTATGCGTACCTTGCTCTCTACCTCGCGTCGATACGCGCCGCCTGTCCGTTCGATGCGTGGAATATTCGGATCAACCACCGCTTGTATCCGGGTTTCGCCTCGCCTAAGCGCCTCCAGGGCTCGGTGGTTCCCATCTATGACATAGAGCCCGCCGCGAGGCGAGTCTAGATGGGAAACTCGGATAGGCACGCCAGTAGAAAACGACGGTCTGCCTTCGGCCAGATCGTTCACGACTGTAGCCAGCTTCCAGTCAGGCGTGTAGAGCTTGGACAGTAGCACGGTCCGAACAGGCAAACTCGCCAGAAATGCTGGTGTCAGGACTTTCATGCCTACTTGCCCTGGCGCTTTGCTCGGACGCCACGAATGTTCAACGGAACCAGGGTATCCATCACTTCGTCCCAGGGGATGCGAACCGTGTCGGGATCGCCATCAAGCGGGGGCTCCTGGCGGTTTGGTCGGACCACAACAGCCTTCCTTCCGGCCTCCGTCACGACGCCAGTTTCATCCTTTCGGATCATGAAGCCGCACTCGCCTGCACCGAAACCGACGTACTTCCATTCGGTGTGCTTCGACACCTTGAAGCGAACGGGCGTACCGACAGGAAAGAAGACACGCGGCGCCGCTGGCATGGTGCCGGCATGTGCAGGGTTTCGACTGCCTTTGACGACGGGAGCCCACCCGATGATCGTCCAACCTACGGGCTTGTTTGCGATCACGTCGGCCTTGACCTGTGTCGCAGAGGGAGCCTCGGCGTAAGACAGCCGATGGTACTTGCCTTCGGACTTCCGGCGATGAGACACCGGGTCACGCCAAGAACGGTAGTATCTGACGTTGAATTCAATCATCCTCTGCTCCACGCTCGCAACGCAGCCGCCAGCTTGGGGGCACGTCGGGTGACTTCCGCCGAATGTAGCACATAGAGGGCGGTTGTGTCCATGAGCCCTTCAAACGAATTGGACAGGGCATGGTAGAAGGTCACAGCCCCGTGCTTGGCTCTGAATTGCTCAAGGGTCCGCATGGCTGCATGGCCCCCGTCCTTCGTGGCGAACGCATGATGCGCCATTTCATGCGCGGCCAAGTGTTCGCCGGTAGGAGAAGCCATGCCGTCGAACCTGCCCTGGTACTGCACCGTACCGGCCAAATGGGCGTTGTAGAGGGTCAGCTTCCCACTGTAGTCACCACGGGCTTTGCCGTCCGAGACAGTGACGAATTCGACGCGGGGCTTCGGCAATCCGAACAGAGCGGCGGTCCTGTTTGCTGCGATGGTTGCGCGCTGGAGGCGTGCCTTGCCACCGTCTGAGGACTTCCAGGGGCGATAGGTCGCAATGGGGCGGGAGCCTAGCTCCGCGTCAACCTGCCGCTTCCACTTCGCTAGCTCTGCGGCTGTGCCGACCACAACACCTTCGGAGCCGTTGCGCCCCGCGTATACAAGCCATCCGTCTTGCACCCGGTAGCTGGCGATGATGGGGGGGAACGTATCGTCGGCGTTGGTGGACTCAGCGTGAAGCTGTAGTGCCCTGACGAACCCCTCCTTGCCGTTGATGGAACGGGCGAGAAGCGAACGCCTGCCACGAGCGAAACGATTTCGATTCATCGCAGTTTCAGCTTCATACGGGCTAGCGGGGTAAATCCCCAACCCTTTTCAAATTCCCTGCCGTACCGCTGTGGACGGACAACAATGGTCTTGCCAGCGAGCAAGGCAGTGACCGGCGGATAGTCTTCGACCTTACCGTCTGACCACTCAGCCCACTTGCTGCCGTTGTCGGGGGCGCGGAAGACAAGAATCACCGGAATCATACTCAGACCGAGCAGTTTCGCCGCCCTGGCGCGGTGACGACCTTCGTGCCCCGCGACACGAATGATCCCGGTCCGTGGATCTCTTTCGATGTTCAGATAGGGCATGTTGGTCAAGCCGTCGCGCATCTTCTCAGCGAGCCGGGTAGCCGCAGGATCGATCCTGATCTTGACATACTCATCGGGCACGCCTGTTGCCGTGATGAATTCGCCCGGGGTCATGTAGGCATGAACCTGCCCATCCCCACCGACGTACTGCATACCGGGGTGTCGTGGGCTGTGCGACGTGAAGGGCCAGGGTACACTGGTGGGCTCAGACCAGAAGCGTGTTCGGTTGATCACTGCGCTGCCTTCCAACGCAAGTAGTCAGCCTCGGGCATGTAGAACGTCGCCGTGGGCTCGCCACGCAGATACGCAGCATAGGCACGGTGATTGCCGTCAGCGACATAGGCTAGCTTACTCTTGCGACGTGCGAGGCGTCCGCTAAAGAATGCCATCCCGGGTGGCAGCTTTCCGGGCCGAGCAGCATAGGTGCGAGCCCTGGCAGCCTGAGACTCGTTGATGCCATGCTCATTGTTCCAATCCGCGTCGTACTGATCATGACGCAGCGCCACCTTGACCCACGGACCCTTGCCGGCGTGACGAGAAGGGTTAGCAGGTTCATAGCCTTTGTGCTTGCCTTCGGCGTAGAGCTTGACCCAATGCGATAGCACGGTCGCCTCAGAGACAGGCTGGGCATTGCGGCTACCGGCATTGCGGCTGCCACGGGAGAAAGCATTTCGCTGCGTAGCCCGCCGACTGTTCGACTGTCCGTTTCTAGCAACCCATCCGCGTGCTTCCGCGATTTCGTAGGTCAAGCCCGTGGCGATGAGCGGATACGTCGAATCGTATACTTCGCTCAGATCACCTTGACCAACTTCGTACCTCGGGCTGGGCACTGTCCACGACACCCACGCCTTGATCGGCTTGCCTAGTAGCTTCGCGGCGAAGTAGCGACGATGCCCGTCCGTGATCCGTAGGTCGCCACCTTCGCTCTGCACGACACGGATAGGCGGCGGCTCGCTACCCTCTGCCCACCAACCCATGTAGCGCCGCGAATCGTCACCCCGACCATTCTCATTCCGCTCGACCATGACTTCCATCGGCGTCAGGGCCGAGGGCTTGAAGCTGACAAGCTGGTCGATGCTGTGACCATACAGTCCCTTGAAGGTGCCTTCGTACAGCCAGGACCCTACGGGTGGGATCTTGAGGCGATTGGGCACATGGCGACTGCTCACCTTGCCACCGTCGTAGGGGGCCACTTGCATTGCAGTCCAAGCCCGGTACGATCCCATCTTCGACTTGTGCGGGACCTTGTGGGCTCGGTGGATATTGTAGACGCCTTTGCGCGGGCTCATCGGAAATGCTTTCGCTGCTTCGCCGCCTGACCGTAGGGGAGCGCCTTCCCGGCCTTGTCCACGTTCAGCTTCTTGCGCCAAGTCCGACCAAAGATCGAGTCCCAAACGGAGTAACCGGGGATGGGGCTCGGTGTCGCCATGAGGGCTTGCGCCTTCGCCTCCCGGGCCTTGACTCCTGCCTTGCGCCACTGGTCGATCACAGCGGCTTGCTCCGCTTCAAACTCGGCCCGCTCGCGTGCTGCCTTTGCTTCCCGCATAGGTGCGTCCGCTGCATATTGCTTCGCCACTGCTGCTTTGCGCTTCGCCTCCTTCGCCTTGGCCCGCTTCCATGCAGCCGAGCCGGGAATGTCCTTGGCGTCCCCGTCCCACTGCATCATCGGATTGCTGGGCGACCAATCCCCGTCGAATCCGAGGTCTTCCAGCAGCGCCGCCATGTACGGGTTGATCACCCAGGCTTCCAAGGTGACACCGGGCAGTCCATAGGCTTCGGAGAGTTCGTCACGCTCGGAAACGTAATGCTCCATGATATCGAGTACCAGCATGCGGGCGATGCCCTTGCGGCGAGCCTTGGGATGCACGGCGACTGAGAAGCGCATGATCCCGCCACCCGCCATACCGAGCACGGACACTCCAGCGACACTGCCCTTACGGTCTACGCACTGACTGAAAACTTCTTCGTGGCGTGCAACGGTGATACCCGAAAGAGCGAACACCATGAACACAGCTTCGTCGTCAAACGTCAGATCGCCGTCGTCGTAATCAGCGTGGATGATCTTGCAGGCGGGAGTGCGTTGCACCGTTGTTCGGCGTCCGTAGCGTTTCATGGTCGCTTCGACCCAACGGGTGCGATGGTGAAGTAGTGGGACCATCCGACCTTCGCAGCGAAGGAGTCGGTTACCGCAGCGCGGGCATCACGAACCTTGTTTGCCACGGCGCGAGGCACACGGCGAAGCTCTGCATCGGACGGGTGCGCGTACCATGCGACGACGCTGGGCTTGCCGGGACCATCCTCGGGGAAGTCAGGGTCAATCGAACCGGGCTCGATAGACACGCTGACGATCTTCCACTTCGGGTGCGGAGTCGGCGCCGCCTGCATGGCTTGAAGGTAGGCTTGGGCGATGCCGCGAATATCAGCCATTGGACTTTGACTTCAACCCGAGTAGGAGCGCACCGGCTCCGATGATTCCGGCCCCAGCGGCGCCGCCGACTGCCCAAAGGAAGCCTCGGGTCATTTCTGCGAAAGCATGCACCTTCGCACCGGGATCTTCTGCGGTGTCTGTACCGAGTAGGGGCAATGCACCGTACTGAGAAATGCTTTCTCGCCGTGCAGGTCTGTTGCGATGCGTGATGAATTGAACGGCCATGCTACAGATCCTTTGCCTTGACGACCTTGCGCCCAGCGAGCGTGGCAGACAGCAGGGTGAACATCATGATGAAGTTGCCACCGACCAATGCAACGCCGCCCAGCAGGAACCAAGGCCAATTCTCGCGGAAGAATTGTTCGCCGCCCTGCTTGGCCTTGACTTCGCACTGATCCATCATGGCTTCAATCGCCTTCCGAATCTCGGGGTCCTCCAACAGACCGGCACCCGCAGATCCGAGGGTCTGTCCCAAGATGCGGAACAGGTCGGCAGCGCCCGCATTGCCACCGAAGCCGGGGACCGCTGCCATGACAGGGAGGGTAGGACTACTCATGCTCGGATGCTCCATAGGAGACTACAGGGAAGCCTCATGCGCGGAGGCTAACACGGATGATTGACTACTGCAACTGTTTACCCTACACTGACGGGCGACTGCTGTCTACGCTGACCTACCTATCTACAGAAAGCATTTCGCTATGAAACTCCCTGACCTGTCTCCCAAGCTCCTGATCATCGGCGCGATTATCGTCGGTGTCGTCGCCATTCTCGCATGGATCTTCATTTCGCGGGAGGTTGCTGGGCTTGTCGCTGGTGCAGGAGAAGGCACTTTGCTCGGACTCGCCGCGCAGGGCAAGCAGAAGAAGAAGGCGGGGGCGAAGCAGGCGAAGGGGGCGACTGCGAGTGCGAATGAGGCAGGCAAGGAGGCGACCGAAGTGCTCGACAAGCTCGGGGACAAGGAGGGCGAAGCTGTCGGGGGGAAGGATGCAGACTCCAACGACGCTGCGGCGCACAAGGGCGGCGGGGGTCATACGATCATCGGTATCCTGCTGGCGTGTGGAATCGTTGTAGGATCCTCTGGCTGTGCAGCAATCGACTGGCACAAGGCAGTCGCTACGAACGTCGCGCCTCCGGTGCCCGAGTCAGTCGAAGAACCGGCTATCGTCCAGGGCAACGTGCTCGACTGCCCCCGGTACGTCCTGGCAGCGGATGGGACGTGGCATGAGTCTGCATGGTTCGCTTCTGGCCCGACCTTGGAATTGGACGTAGCCGGTACGATGCTCCCTGGCTACGGGAGGTTCAACCTTATCCCGACGCCGATCACAACGATGGATGGAACGATACGGCCCCTGGGTAGCCTAGCCTGCACCTTCGTCCCTGTCGCACCGAACGTGTACGGCTACTTCCTCAAGCTGCACCGCGCCTGGGGACCTCGGGTCGCCAGAGAGCAGGTATGGCAGGAGTACGCTGCTGCGGTTACGGACAGCTACGGGGAGCTACAGGCGGGAGCCGACTTATTCGTGAAGGGGAAGACGCAGGAGCAGCGGACGGTCGGGCTAGTCGTCACCGGAGTCGTTGCCACTGTCGCTGCGATCCTGGGAGTGAAGATCGGCTGGGACCTTCGGGGGCTAATCGCTCCGTAGCGTGCCCCCTAGTGCTGCGTGGTAGGCTTTCGCATGCTGGGCCAGCCATGTACCCGAAGTAGCCATGTTCAAGCCCACGGGGGCTTCGACTCCGAGGATCCGCGCCCAACGGGCAACCTTGGCGGCGCGAGCCTGGGTGACTGGCACATGGTGGCGTAACCGAGTCTGCCTGCGTGACGGTGGGCGCGAGGGTTCAGCGAGGCTAGCGATTTCATCAGCAGAGGCTTTGGTTGGCATCCAGGCTCCCTCAGATGGTCGATTCCAGGCTCTAGGTGCGTTTCTCCGGGGTCGCAGTGGTCCTGCCCTTGTCAGGGGTCAGGTTGGGCCTATCAGCCCCAGAGAAACGCTCACAGACGATTAAACGCTGCCCAGGGCAAGTTGGGCAAACTGCCAGTATGGCTGGTAAACCTCGCAACCGACAAAATGCCTCCCTTCTTGCTTGGCGGCGACTGCGGTTGTACCGACCCCGGCAGAAATATCCAGCACTAAGTCACCCGGCAGAGTGAAAGACCGTATCAACCACGCGACGAGTGCCACTGGTTTCTGCGTCGGATGCTGGGGTGGATGAGGTCGATCAAACTCCAACACAGAACGGGGGTAGCGTAAGCCCTCATTGGCAAGTGCAACTGAGGCGCGATTAGCCCCATAGTTATTGGCTGTGTTATCCCCCCCTTTGCCTCTGGAGTGAGTCGGTTTGTCGGTACTGATCATCTGTGGGTAATATGTAGGTGGCTTGCGGTAGAACACAAGCAATTGCTCATGATCACGCATCGGCATCTTCTTCGCGTTCAAGTGTCCCGAGGGGCGATTTTTCCGCCAGATCAGATCGTACCTGTACGCTTTTCGCTGTCCGACGATCATATCAGCCGCGAAAGCACCCTGGGCAAACACGACAACGGGCGCATCCTGTTTTGCAACACGCCAGAGTTCGGGCCACAGCGTTTGCATCGGGAAGGGTTGATCCCACCTGTTCTTCGTAACTCCGTAGGGAGGATCTAATACAACCAAACTGACACTATCACTCGGAACAGTCGGTAGTAAATCAGAGTAAGCCATGCAGCGCAGATCGATAGTCGGCGTGATCATGGCACTACTCGGAGGCCGTTGTTTCGCAACAAGGTGTAGAGGCAATTCAGATCGGTGGTAGTCAGCTTCATGATCAGCCGCCGAAACGCTTTCGCATCGCAGCGTCGATCTGCGCGAGGCTGTAGAGCCGGGAGGGGGAGGACTCAGCCGGTCCCTGGACGTGGGGCCAATCGCCCATCGCGCCGAGGCTGCGGAGCCCGTGCTTGGCCGCTTCCTCGCTCCACACCTTGTAGCCGTTGAGCCCGTTGACCAGCTTCCGGCTCGACCAGATTGCTTCCCCGTCAACCAACCAGTAGTCGTCTTCCGCGAGGCCCCACTGATGCCACGAATTGCCGGGGAAGGCGTTGGTTGCCCAAGCCCCGGAACACGGTCCCACCGACTCGATGGCTTCGATGATCGTAGTGCAGCCAGCCGCGCGAGCCCGCTGTTGAGCCCGCGTGTGTGCGGCCACTGCGGCACGGTGACGCTGACGCCGACCCTTGCGACTGGACCCAACCGGCATGTATCTACACAGAGGGCGACGGCTCATCGGTCTATCACGGGAGGATCTGCCCACAGCATTTGCAGCGGGCCTTGCGTGACTGCGGAGCCAGGACGCCAGTAGCGAAGTAGTTGCGGATGGCAGAGTTGCGCTGGTGACTCGACCATGTTGGGTTGCTACCCTGCGCCCACACTTGGTAGAACGAACGCTGCGCCGTGCGGCTCTCAGTCGTGTGCAACGAGGCTCGGGGAAACTGTCGGAAAGCGGTGGTGATGTTGATCACACCGTCTGATACCAGAGTCAGGAAAAGGGGATCCATCCTCCCGAGGTATTGCAGATTCTCAGCCATCTTGGCAGAGATTCCCAGCGTGTCCGCGATTTCACGGTGCGACTTCCCAGCGGCAGCCAGCTTTGTAGCACGCTCGACTCGTTTGATCAGCTTCATGGTGTCCCTCTATGCCAGCGGCTTCAACTCGTTCAGCCACGGACGCAACCCGTTGAAGTAGGCTTCTGCTGTCGCCTGCACGCCTTCGGGCGACAGCATCCAGCGGGCATCAACAATGTTCGTGAATAACCCGACTTCGCCCAGCATAGCAGCGCACTTGGAATGCTTCAAGACATAGAAGTCAGCTTCGTGGTCGGGATCGCCGTCCGAGAGGTCGCCGCGCCGGATGGGAATGTCGATACCTGGGTGAGCGGAGAAGCTGTCGAAGACACTCGTAGCGATGGAGTCCGAGAGAGTCTGACCCTTGCTGGTGTAGAAGCAGATCCCCCTCGCGCCGAGGCTTGGCCCGATGCTGCTGTTGCCGATGGCGTTGCCGTGGAGGCTGACCAACAGCGTGCCCCTGCCGGGGAAGGCGTTGACGAACCGGATCCGATCCCTGAGTGAAATGTCGCGCTGCTCGATGGTGTAATCCAGGCTGAGTACCGGACGGCGCTTTACAGCATCGAGCACCGTGATTCCGGTCGGCAGCAGCAGATGGATCATTGCCGCTGCTACCTTCCGGTTGATCACGCCTTCGTAGACCGAGAAGGTCTTGACCCCCTGGTCATTGAAGTGGTACTGCTTTCCGTTGGTCTGGTACTCCCCCTTGATCATGCCTCCATGGCCGTAGTCAAGGATCACGCGATCAAAGGTCGGGGTGGCTTCGGGATGAGTCATGGGGGAGGTTCCTAGAAAGCGTTTCGCTGGTTGCTAGAGAATACCGAAAAGACGACCGGCTTCGGTCAGGTGGACAGAAGGCGTGGGCAGGCAGTCTTCCGGTGCCATGCCCAGGTCTTCATCGGTGGCGAGCAACCCCAGCTTGACCAGGGAGTTGATCGTCCGCGTGCCGGTGCAGTTGGACTCGTCCCCGATGCTCATGGGCTTCTGATCGGAAGCACACCACTGACCCCGACCCTTGTTGGTCAGGACAACCATCCGGTCGAAGGCGGCTCGCGCCAGGGTCAGGGCTCCACGCTGCGGCATGGTCAGCGTAATCATCGGCTCCTGCGTGGCGGGCTGTGCCATGATGGCAGGATCGGTGATTTCTTCGTCCCGCACGTCTGAGCCTTCGATGCCTTCGGCAGACTCGACTTCGCCTCCCTTCGTATTGATCTGAATGCCCAGCCGTTCAAGCAGAGGCTTGTCAGCCAGCACGCGGATCAAAAGGCACCCGTTCTTCGTTTCCGGTGTGATTTCGGTGTCGGTGCCGAAGATGCGAAGCGCACGCAGCACGCGAGCACGCAGCTTCTTGTCAGCCGTGCTCAGAGTCCGCTTGTGGTTGCTCCGGTGCATCCGCGAAGCGTAGGCAGTTGCGGGCGTGAACAGGCAGAGCCGAGACTTTTCCGCTGCGTACTCCTGCATCTGACGCCGCGTCGGGTTCTCGGGCAGGACCGGCATTTCAACCGGCTTCTCCTTGGGCTTGATCGCATCGCTCGGCTTGGATTCAGCCCCGTTCGGCGCGTCCACTTCCGAAACGCTTTCTCCCTCGTCGGCGTCGTCCAGCGGAGTATCCTTCACCCTCTTGCGTGCGGCCTTGCGTCGTGCAACTTCGACCTGTCGTCCCAGCTTCCCCATGATCAATCAGCCTTTCTTGCCCGATTCTGGCGGGCGCCTGCTGCCTGCTTGCAGCATTGTTTTGCAAAACGGGCACTGGAATTTGTGGTGTCCAACCACTTCTGCCTGCGCCAAAGCACCCCATACAAGCATGTGGGGCAATTCTTTCCTGCACGAACCGCACTTGTACCGAGGTTGTGCAAAGTAGTTGATACCCGACCGTCGTTCGGGGTTCGTCAGCTTCGGCAGCTTCGCGCTGTCGATTTCAACTGTCTCCCAATGCTCCAGGCAGACTTGGCACCGACGCACACGCCACTTGAATCCCGGTCCGAGTAGATCGTACAACTTGTGCGGAACGGACGGGTGTTCGCCGTCGCGCGTGTCCACTACTCGGGAGGGTTGTTCGCACTTACAGTTGGGGCAATGCAAGGGTGTGGGCTAGGAGAGCAGCGAAGTGTAGAAGGGGCGGACTACTTCATCCCTGTACCTTGCACCGGCAGCGGTCAGGAAGACCAGTTGAGTCTTGCGCCCAGGCTTCGGCTTGGTGGTGCCCCGTGCGGTCCATTCCTCGCCTTCGATGCGCTCGGTGCGGATTGCGGCGCCCCACGGTGTTGCGTCTGAGCGTTCCCCGGCAGAGGTCCAGCGGGACAGGGCGCTCTGTGTCAGTGGGTAATTCTTCTTCTTCATCGCCCGTTCGATTGACTCCCGAGTCATGCCCTTCTTCTCGTCAAGGACAAAAAGCAAGACGTGTTCAAAGCGGGGTCGGTGGTCTTCATTCTTCGTCGCCATCGGGGGCCTCCTGTGTGTAGCGGTGAACATTGCCGGGGCGGATCTTACCCATGTAGATCCGGCGCGAACGGAAGTAGTTGAAGCGGGGGAAATGCTTTCTCAGGGCATGGCCGACCCTGACTACCTGACGACGCAGCCAAGACTCCACAATGGGGAGCGTGACTTCGCCGGTCGAGTAGTAGTCAGTCATGGCGGCGTTCGGGTTGTCAATCAGTGCTTGTGTGATCGATTCGACCCGGATCAGTCCTGCGCCACTTGTGAACCGTCCAGAGGCTTGCTTGAGCAGCACGTCGAGCATGGTCGAAGCGGCAGCGGGAAACGCCCACTTCTCGACCGAACCCTTCGTCACGATCCGGTAGACCATCTGGTCAGTGAAGTGGAATTGTATGCCCGATACGGTGACACAGACAAGCCGCACGTCGGCGTTGAGAGCCCGGGGCTTCGTTCGGAGGGCAACGACGTTGGAGGTAGCGGGAGTGCCCATGGCTACAGTGCTTCGCTGTGGGCGTCTTCGACCGAATCGTCAAAGAGGCGCACGGTCGCGGAGGGGTTCGCCGCCAATGCGTTGCCAATGTCCTGCAACAGCTTGCCGAGTGATTCTGACTTGACGTGGATGAGTGCGCGCCAGAGAGTGCGTGTATCCACCGAACGAGCCTCCCAGCCCCACCGCGCGATGGCAGCCTTGATCGCATTGCGCGCCCCACTGTCAAGACCGACCCCAACAGCGAAATGCTTTCCAACTTCAATGCCAAACCGTGCCCTGTCGGTGCGACCATCTTCACCGAACAACTCGATCTTGTCAGCCTGGGCGAGCAAGGCTTCGGGCACTTCCAGCCGGTAGGTCGCCACGGCGTCGATCCAGCGCATGGCGGCGCATGCTGCGTTGTTGGCAGCGGAGGCGAAGCTGCGAATGAAACTCAGTCCGTAGAAGGCATCCGTGTTGAAACTGAAATGCTCCCCTGCGATGGTGATGTTCATGCCCCCGAGAGCCCGCCGCGTGCCGTGGTCGGGGTTCTTGATCCGCAGGTTCGACCCCAGGTGGATCGTCGCACCCTGCGACCCGTTGAGCCACGCCATGAACGCCCAACTGATATTGACGGGATCCGGTTCGGGATCTGACTGCTGGATGAGGGCTTGCGTTGCGTCGGCAATCAGCGCCAACTCCCCCAGGAGTGTACCGGCATCTTCCCCGCTGGCAAGCAAGACCGATCCAAACGGGCTAACCAGCGTCACCCGCCAATACCCGTTCTCATCCTTGCCGATGGCGAAAGTATCTTCCCGATGGTTGTCGGTCAGGTAGGTGTCTGCGAGCGTTGGCATGTTTCTCCGGGGGATCTCGGTCAGCAACCGGAATAATACCGGCACCGGGATGAAAAGTCAACTGTGTCGGTCAAGAAAGCGTTTCGCGGGTCCGCACGGCAAACCCTACCCACTTTCTCCGGTCAGGACTACGGGCTCGTCACGGTCGGCGGCATTGAGCCTGTCGAGGCGTGCCACGACGGGGGCGAGTAGCTTGGTCGCTTGGTGGGCGACTCCGACGCGGGTGCGTTCGGTGTAGGCAACCGGGCTGTCCGTGTGATGGACGGCGATGCTCTGTAGCTCGCTGGTTGTGATCGGTGCTCGCATGGCAGCTTCGATGCGAGAGGTAAGGACCATTGCAGCCATGCGGCGCGGGGTCAGTCGATAGGGGGTGTCCATGGCGTTTCTCCGGGGTTGCGGGGCCTGCATAGGGGGGTAGCCTACCCCAAGGGGCCAGAAGCCGCCACACGGCGACTCCTGGCCTCTCAGGGGGGGTCTACGTCAGAGCGGCGATCAGGGCGGCGACGGCGGCGGGGTCCAACTCGATCTGGCGTCCCCCGTGGTGTTCGTCGTCGTAGTGCTCCGTGGGCACGAACACCCGGATCACGGTGCGGGGATCGCCTTCGGCGTTGGTGTGGTTCCACACAGCGACCCGCATGGGATGGTAGTTGTCGAACCCATGGACCCGAACCTCGCCGGGGTTGTCGGCTCCGGGCTCCTGCTTGCTGTGCTTGGCCCAGGCGGCGAGGGCGAGGACTCCCGCACCCTGGCCCCGAAGGCTCGCGGGGTCCAGCATCGCCAGAGCCTCATCGACCATCCCGTTATCCGTCACGATACCGCGAATCTCCTTCTCGTGGTTGCTGTCGTCCCGGTCCCAGGGCTTGAGAAAGCACATGCCGAGGTTGTCTGACGCAGCCTCCACGCCATCCAGCATGACCCTGACTTCGATGCTGACGCACGGAGCTTCGTCGGTCCACAACGCCTTGACGTACTCCCAGGTACGTTCGATGCTGTCGTCGGGGATGCTGCGGTCTTCGTCGTCGCTGTCGCCGGGATACCACCAATTCTCGCGTGAATCACCCTGCGACTGCGCCGGGAGCCGACGCCAGCCTCGCGGGTCGCCAGTGAAGTCGTGCATGCAGTCTTCGTCGTGCGTGACGACACGGGCGGGCGCATCCTCGCCGGGATCGTCGGAGAAGAAGTTGTCGGCTGCATCGCAGGTACACTCCCGCTTGAAGTGCCGTGACAGGTAGTCGCCATGCCGGGTGCTGTCGTCGGGCAAGCCCTGGTAGCCAGAGAAGTGCGAGACTTCGCCCATGCAGTCCCCAAGGTCTTCCCAATTCCAGCTTTCGTGTGAGGCTTCGATTTCGACCGTCACTCCGGGCGGGAGGTTCTTGGCGGCGATCAATGGGTCGCTGGGGTCCAGCGTGAATTCGTGGAGGGTCGGCATATCACTCATGGTCTTGTACTCCCGATGGTATGGGGGGTTTGTAGAAAGCGTTTCTAGCTGCGGGGCGCGATCAAGCCGTCGAGGACCTGATCCTTGGAAAACTTGTACTGCCCCCCGTTCGGCCCGCGTGCCGAGAAGGGGTACTTGTATCGAGTGGGCTTGATCCCGGTGATGGTATAGACCGTGTTGCTACTGCCCCGGAACCTGCGCCCGTAGAGGGCCGGATCGACACCGATCATGTTGGCGGCGTGGCGGAAGTCTGCGGGGGGCGGCTCGGGCGCATTCTCCTGCCCCTTGACGCTCAGTGTCATGGTGAAGACGATCTTGCTCTCGGTGCGCCCGGTGGCTTCTGCGGTCAGTGTCAACCCATGCCGGTCGGCAACCTCACGGGCAGCGGCGACGATGGGGTTCGCTACGAGGTTCGCGGCTTCTCGCGGCATCAGGTCGCGGATCTGCGCGTAGACCGGCTTGGGAGCCGGGGCCGGCGCCTTGGGCTTCGACCGCATGGTCGGCACGGGCACGTCTTCGTCAGTGTAGCCGGCGTAGTCGGGATGCTGTTCGGTGTCGTCACCCTCGCCCGGGTTGACACGCTCATAGCAGTCGTCGCACACCAGATCCCCGGCGATGAGGCTTGACGTGCCTCCGCAGCAGTTGGTGAGCCTGTATCCGGTGTCGCTGTCATATCGTCGCTTTGCCATGGTCTGTATCGTCCTGGGGGTTAGTGGGTCAATCGTGAGTGTGGCTACTGTAGCCGCTGGGGTAGTCGAGAAATCCTTTCTCCGTTCTAGCCGAGATTGCTTACGAACCAGCGGGCGACGTACCAGAAGGCTTCGTCATGCCCCATGCCCGTGTCTGCCTGGATTGCTTGGATGAGGGAGTCAAGGTGTGGGCGGGCCGATCCACGCTTGCCCAGGGCGCTCCTAACCTTGTCGGTCTTGCGCTGGTGGGCTGCGTTCGGGTCTTCGATCACTGTTGGCGGGGTGCTTGCCATGGGTGTCTCCTAGCTCCTGGGAGCGTTTCTCCGGGGTCGCAGAGGGTCCGGGGGGTCCAGGGTCAGCCTAGACCCCCCGGAAGGCTCTCAGCGGCTCTCAGGCGGCTTCTTCGTCGCTGTCACTGTCGCTGTCGTCACTGGTGTAGCTACCGCTCGACACGGCATCCTCGCCAGCGATCAACGCCACGGCTTCCCGGGCGTGCTTGATCGCGCTGTGCGGAGCGTACTTGTCGCTCGCCATGAGCTTGCGGCTCCAAGACAGGAGGTAAGGCGCGTGGTCGTCGCGCATGCTGCTGGGGACGTTGGCGAGGGCGCAGAGGCTAGCGGAGCCAAACTCAGCGACCAATTCCTCAAACGCATACAGGTTGTCCCCGAAGCGGGCGCCAAACTGGCGGGCCAGCCGGGACGAATGTCCGGTGCTGTGCGTCACTTCATGCAGGAGGGTCGCAGCGTACCCCGCAGGGGAGTCAAACTGCTCCAGCATGGGCATTTCGATCCGGTCGGCGTGCATGTTGTAGCACGCCCGGTCCCCGCCCACGTTGTGCAGGGTCAGGGAGGGGTGCCGCGTCATGTGCGCGTGGAGCATGGCGTATGCAACCGGCTCCGCGTCCCGCAGGGCTTCCGGCAGACCGGGGATCGTGCTCTTGGGATCCGGTCGCCGGATCGTCACCACACGCGGCTTGACTGCCGGGAGCCTCGCCGGGTTGATCCCATCGCACTGCTCGACGTTGAACACAGAGTAGGTGCGGAGCATGGGGATCGTCTTCATCTTGGGCTTGCCGTCCGGTCCCAGGACGACGTTGCCATCGGCATCCTTGACCTTGCCCTTGAGAAACTTCCAGAAGCAGATCACAGTGGCCTTTTCGCCCCGCTTCACGCCGGGAGTGGGGTCCGCACCGAAGGGACCATCATCCCCATCCGGGTGCTCGTACTGCTTGATTTCGCTGTTCCAAGTGTATCCGCTCTGGCTCAGGTGCGACTCAGCCGCCTTGCGCCACTGCTTGTAGGTGCCCCAGCCCGCCGAAGCGTAGGGCATGCTACGCAAGAGCCAGATATTGATCCCACTATATGCACGCCCGCTCAGGGCGTTGTGCGGCGCATCGCTCGCTGACGTGACAGTGATCGTTTCCTCAGTGTAGGACACGTTACCCGGCTTCCAAGGCTTGTGCCAGGGGAGGGGCGTACCGTTGGCGAACGCATCTTCCACGATGGCGATCAGCCGGTCGCAGATCACTTGTACTGCGTCATAGCGTGGAGCGTTGGGGTCGCGGGGCTTGCGGGGTGCCGTCTTGCGCTTGGTAGCCATGGTCTGTCGCCTTTCGTGGGGAGAAATGCTTTCCCCTGTGGGTAGCGGGAGTATCGTCCCGCAGACGTGTACGAGACAGCATCATCGCATAGGGCGTTTATCCTGTCAACGAGACAAACGTCTTTTATCCGCATCCGGGTATAACTGCTTGAAATCACAGGGATTTTTCTCCCGGAGGCGGGACGAACATTTGTCTCACACCCGGCATAAACTTGGATACCCCTGATTACATTGGATAAATCGTCACCTAAACGCTTGACAGGGCTGACGCGCCTCTGCTACCTTGGTGGACGTTGGCGAAGGGAGCAGATAGGCGCCCCCGACGCGAACACTACGGAGGTAGCCATGCGTTGGGGTTAACCCCCCCACGCCAGGGACACAGCACTCCCCCGCCGTGCTGTGTCCCTGGTTACCTGTGGTGCCTATTGGCGTTGGGACCGATTCCATGGCTCTGAGTAGGCAACACGTCTACCATCCATACGCAGGAGAACGGTGTGTCCAAGCGAGTAGACCCAAGCGAAGTCGCAGAAAGCATTTCGCCTGACAGCGGCGATTCTCCCGGCACCCTGTCCGAGTGGACTGCGATCATGGAGGTCCAGCCTACCTTGGCCGAGGTCGCCAGCATCCTTGTCCTCAACGCAGAGGTAGGACCCGACCCTCGCATGGAGGGTACGACGGACTGCTACCTCATCGCCCTGGACGACTACGATGCCCTGGTAGCTGCACTGGCGAGGATCGGACAGTGACCGGCTTCTGTCGCCTGCCCCCGCTCCCTGAGTGGCGTGCGCGTCCTGCGGATTCCCCGCCTCCCCCCCTGTTTACCCGAGTCTCCCTGACCCCTACTCAGGATGGGCTCGGTGATCCATGCTTCGCACTGGCGTTGGGGTTCCTGCCCATCGCGTTGTACTACCCAATGACGGGTGAGGTACTCCCGCTGGATGAAGACTCCGCGTGCTTTCTCGGTGCGCTCAACATGGAATTAGACTGCATGACCAACCCGGATGCTTTCTCGGACCCGGATATCTACGCCATCGACGGATTCATTAGTGCGCTCATGCACGGTTGGGATGCGATGGAAGCCTTCGTGTGGATGGTCGAAATGGATCGGGCGAACCGCATTGGGGCGAGCCCTATCCACCACCACGCTTTGCAAGGACTGAGCTAGATGAACACTGACGAAAAGCTGAGTGCCCGTGCCTCCGCAGTACAGTCGGGCAGTGTGGTCAACGGAGAAAGCATTTCGGAGAGGGAAGCCGGTCGGCGGGAAGTCCTGGCCGAGTTGGCTCGCGCAGCCTGCGCCCTGCCTGGGACCGCCTATGACCGTACTCCTGGGGTTATGTGGCTCATCAGGCTCGGTGATCACTTCGGGATTGACACAGACCCAATGCTCGGCGCACAGCCCAAGAGTAGACCCTACGGTGACTGAGGTAGACCCCTCTCGGGTGTTCAGCCCCCTCCGACGCCACATGGTGTTGTCGGACCTAGAGGCGCGCATCATCGCGGATATCAAGCGTGTCCGTGTGATCTGCCTGCGAGGGTCGGCTGTGCATGTGTACGAACGTGGGCGAGGTTACCGCTGGGGTAAGGCGGCACACATAGCCGAGAGGGTAGGCACGTCCCCGTCAGCGGTCGGTCAAGCCCTGTGGCGGTTGAAGACCAAACTGCGGAACGGGGTGCCCGTGACTACCCCAGGTCGGATCTATCACCAACCGGACACAGACACATTCTGGTATTTGTTCACTTTGGCCGAGGAACAGTCGATGGTGGGCATTTCAGCGCAAGCCGAGACTGATAGAGTCTCGGACAGTTGGGAGAAGGCATGATGAGGATTGCCACGGCTGTATGGGAATCATTCAGCACCGTGCTCTGCGAATAGGGCAGAAAGGATTTCTCGTGAACAGCCAGCCTACCATCGAAGACCTGATCAACGCCGCCAATGAAGAACCGGCCTCGGTTCCCAATGTCGTCACGATCCTGCGGGTTGTTCGGGAGTTGGAAACACTCGCCATGCAATACAAGGGACGCTTCACCGTGTTGGCTGTTGGGCAGGGCTGCGCCGTCTTCCCGAAGGGGCTGAACGCGAGGGAATTCCGCAGCATGGCCGACCAACACTTCAAGGCAAATCGTCTGCCCTTCCGCACTTCGCAGATCGGGAACGAAGTCCGTATCACCTGGGAACAGGCGAGTAGGGGAGTCAGATCATGAGCAAGTCACCCGACAACAGGACGCCCACAACTGTCAAGGCTCTGACCAAGTGGTTGAAGAATCACGGGTACGGGGTTGAGCAGGTGAAGGGCAATGCAAACAGACTCAAGATCACGGTCTACAACAAGCCCCTCTTGAAGCTGGTCTACTACACCCCGGCGCGACACAAAGACAGTCGGGGACTCAAGAACGCAATCGCGGATCTGCGCCGCAAAGGGATACCGATTCCATGAGCAAGACTAACGATGTACTGGAGGCTCGCATGGCATGTGTGTGCCAGCGGAAAGGGACTGACAATGAAGACGCTTGACATTGACGACGGTTCGATCATCGTCTGGATCCACAACCTGCGTGCCGTGGTGAAGGAGATTCGGGACGGGTTGGCGCTCGCTGAAAGTCACCCGCCAACTGGCTATGTCCGTCCCGCCTCTGTCGGCGCCATGGCAGCGGTCCCCTTCGTTCGGGGAGTCATGGACCGCAACGGCAACTTGCCCATGCCTCCGGTGCAAGTCGCCTTCGCTCGGGCCAAGGCAGAGCTTCGTCAGAGGGCTGACGTGCTAGAGGCAATGGCACAACGGCTGGAAGAAATCCAGACCGTGCAGGGATGCCATCTGTGCGGCGGGTCGCAACAGGTACGGGGCGTAGGCTCTCGGCGCGTACCCCGCTGCTGTCCGGTCTGCACGGAAGTCGGGCGACAGGAGTACGAAGAAATGCTTTCTCTTGCCGCTGGTGGTGACGGAAGCGGGAATTGATCATGGCTAGTGCAAAGCCTGACGCAACGCCCATACCCGTTGTCTTTGACGACAGGCTGAGTACCGAGATTGACACCATCGTCGGTAGCGGCGCGTACAGGTCGGTCGAAGACTTCATGCGGAAGGCTGCACGGCGCGAAGTGTCGGCATGGCGTGAGAGCCACAAGAGCGGGAAGAACAAGAGGGACTGACCGTGCAGCGCAAGAAGACTGATATGGAGCCGAGGGCTGTGTTGGAGTACAACCGAAGGCATCGACCTGACGCGAAGCTGGTCCGTGACTCGGACACTGCATTCAAGAAGCGTAAAGCCAAGTTAAAGGTGACGAAGAAGTCGCGTAGACAGAACCGAGGGTGACGTGGTAGATTCGGCGTTAGCTCGGACTCCTTTTTTCCCGCATGCGGGATTGACATTCATCCCGCATGCGGGTAGAATGGTCACAGTAGTTGAAGACTGCGTAGGGGCTCTGAGTTGTAAACGCTTTCAGAAACGCTTTCGCACCATCCCCGGAGCACGCAAGACCATGGCCCCCAAGAAGAACCCTATCCTACTTACAACCCCCGAAGACCTACTCAACGTGATCTTCCAGGGTAAGTCAACCGTGACGATTCAGTCGTCGTCGGGCAAGAGATTCACCTACGAATTCACGACGCCGACAGCCAAGGGACCAGATGGGAAGCCGCTCAAGAACGCCAAGGGGTACAACCAGCGAGAGAGCGGAGGAAACACCGCTTTTGCTGGGCTGCTTCGGGAGGCGGACAATAGCAAGTTTCGGTATGCCTTCATGGTCTACCGGGTCGCAGGGGGCTTCATGGTCAGGTGCTCGGCCAAGGGCTGCGTCACCAAGGATGCTCCCTCCTACAAGGCGATGGAATTCGTGTCAAGCATCATTCGGCAGCATGGGCGTCTGCCTGGGAACGTGCAGATTTGGGTTTCGACCTACTGCCGTATGTGCGGACGCAAGCTGTCGAGCGAGTGGGCACTACAGGGGATCGGTCCTGAGTGCGCCAAGAAGTAGAGTAGCCAGTAGGTAAGCCGGTAGGTAGGTAAGCCGGTAGGTAGGTAAGCCGGCGAGAACGGATCTGGAACCCCAGGGGTGATAGAGCCGGTACGATAACGAGCCCCCGCAGGCTGGACACTTGCGGATACGGGCTAACTGATTGGGACTGAGGATGAACCTGTTTGACCGTGCGTTGCTTTGGCTTATCGCCCTCCTGGCGAGCGAAGAAAGCGTTTCTCTGCCGGCACCGCTGGACCCGCGCCTTCGGGATACGCTTCGGGTGTCACCCTACTCAGGGATCATCTACTTCGATGCTCGCTGCCCCAAGTGTGGCGGAAACGCTCGCCAGCATACGAGGCATACAACGCCCACGCGCGCCTCCTGGGCCTGCGTTGCCGGTCGCTTGGATATGCTCCGGTGAACGCTACACAGCAAAGCGCGGTGAACGCCGCCCGTGTCCGTCAGGTCGAAGAATCGACCCCTATCGCCTGCACCTGCCGCAAACTACAATCGGACGCACATCGTCGCTACTGGCGTGTGACCCTCCGCAGGGGTCGCATCGACGCCAAGGGTCGCCAGTGCGAAGCCCCGCTATCCACCGTGCGTTGCTTCAAGTGCCAGGGTGAATGGCGCAGTCGGGCCGACTGGATCGAGGATATGGAGGACGCCAGCGGCACCGAGTTGGCAGCCGGTGTTCTCGGCGCGAACAGCTACAAGGTGAAGCACTGGACCGGGGCAGAAGAAATCGTCCGTGCCACGTTCTACGAGGACGACGATCCCTGCTTCCACCTTGTCGAGCGCCCCGGCTACTACTACGCTGAATTGGACAGGGAGTGGAGTACGGTTCCCGACGCGGGGGATGAACCGGACGACTACTGCTCTTGGCGTTGGTGGGTCTACCACTTCTATGACACGAGCGCCCGCAAGATCGCCAAGTTGCAGTATGACGGGGAAGACTTGCGAAAGGGCAAGCTGCGCGGCTTTGGTGTCGCGTTCAGCCTGGGCGACAAGTATCACGAGGCGACGACACTGCGCGGCTTGCTTGTGCAGGTTGCCTACTCGGAGGGCTAGAAGATGGAACGTGACGAAATTCGGATCAAGGCTACCGGACTCCGCGACGGGGTTGTCTTTCGGGCGTGCCCCAAGTGTGGTGTTGAGAAGCCCCTGGACGACTTCGGACTACGCAAGATGGGCCAGCGCGGAAAGCACGGCGGCGACGTGATCGCCAATCAAAGCCACTGCCGAGATTGCAGGAACAGGTAATGAGCAACGCAGCACAAGCCGCCAACGTAGCTATCGCCCAAGCCTGGGAAGGTGCTCCCAATGAATGGAAGCATGCCGCGCTCGCTGCGATCTACAACGTGGCACAAGCCCACAGCCGCTTCACCACGGGTGACGTATGGGCTACCGGACTGCCGAAGCCCCGTGAGCCCCGGGCCATGGGTTCTGCCATGCGTGTAGCCGCCCAAGAGGGATGGTGCGAGGGGACCAACGAGTACATCACTTCGGGTAACCGCACCAACCACAATCGCCCGCTCCGTGTGTGGCACTCCAAGGTCTACATTCCGTGAATGCTGCACAACGACGCAAGATGGCCCGTCGCATCGTTAGCAGCACGGGTGGCGCTAGCGTGATGGTCGATGGAAAGACCTTCGGTCCCTATGGGCTGTACGGCATCGCCCTGGCTCGCAAGCTGAACAGTGAATTTGCGAAAGCGTTTCCGGGTCTGACTAGCACCTGGGACGGAGCACGGATGATCACTTTGGGCGATGGTACTGAGGCGTCTGCTGTCACCATCACCTGCCGCGACTACTAGCAGAAGCAGAGCTACTGGCATCATTTCTCCGGGGTCGCGCCGCCCCTGACACACCACTGACCTTCCCGGGGGGCGTATAACCCCGGAGAAACCCACTGAGAGGCCACTACATCATGTTTCGTTGTGCTGTTACCGGGCGAGTCGCCAAGCCCCACACTGCTCCTGTGATCTGCTACTCCTACGCCGAAAGCTACGAACACAGTCAGACCGTGAAGGGCTACGATTCCGAGACTGGTCGGACGACCAAGATCGTCACGTCGGGGTCGGGTCGCCAGATCACCGGCCAGATGCTCGTCCTGCCCGAAGAAAAGGCGCTCCGAAGCGCCGAGGCCAAGGGCTTCCAGCCCCACGGCGGAACGGAGCACGCGATCCAGTCCATTGCGCGAGCCATCGAGCGGCAGATGATGGAGGATTGGGGTCCGCACCGAGGCCCGAAGACGGCGGCGAACGCGGCGAAGGGCGACCATCCCGAACCCTTCTTCGCGGAAAAGGCCGAAGACCCCGAAGCGGAGGCGTAGGGCGATGCGGGGCGTGTGTCCGACTTGCAACGGTGTCGGCGGCTGTGCCGATTGGTGTGGGGACGAAGCCCATAATGGTCTACGTCTGCCGGTTGACCTTCGTGATAGTCGGGCACGCGCCCTGTCCTTCCTGGCGATACGGGAAGGGTGGAGTATCTTTAGGGGTAAGGACCGCAAGTACGGATTGGCGATTGACCTGTCGGGGCGCGGGCAGACCCCGCACTCGGTCCTGCTGCTCGCACCGTTCGACGTGTACGAACGTAGCCTGACTGGCTACAAGAAAGCGCGGATGCACCAGCTATTTTGACTTCGGCCTTGACGGATATACCGTCTTGCCAACGAACGATCCAACTGACGAAAAGGACTGACAATGGCCCGCTTCCTCCCCGCCCTCTGGCGCATCTACATCAGCTTCGACGGCACCCGTGTTTGGGTCGCTATGGGAGGTCCACCCGCCGAGGGTGAACACACGGTCGCCTACTGCGTACAAGGCGATACTGAGATTCCCTACACCATCACGGTCGAAGGCGAAGACTCAATGCGCCATTGGGGCAATTTCAGTGTGATCGGACCCAATGAGGGTGAGCCGGGTGGACGCGATCCACTTTGGTTCGGTGACGCATACCAGACTCCACTCCCCCAGCCGTGGGTAGATGCGTTGGAGAAGGCGGGCCAGGAGCAGTGGGAAGCCGAATTCGGCGCCGAGCGTCCCGACTGGAAGCCGCAGGGCTACGTCGATGGTCGCCTTGTCCCGCACGGACAGGACTAGAGAAAGCATTTCCCATGCCGATTTACGTTGTCGAATGCACCAAGTGTAGCCACACCGAGGAACGGTTGGTCCTCAGTATCAAGCGTCAGTCCGAAGCTACTGTGAATGGTTGCGAAGTGTGCGGTGAGCCCATGAAACGTCAGCCCACTTCCGCAGCTATTCAGCTTCTCGGTGACGGTTGGGCGCGCGACGGCTACAAGGGGAGCAAGAAGTCATGAGTGCGGAGACAGAGGCACCGACAGTCGAAGTGCTCTACACCAACTACCGGGGCGAGACTCGGTGGCGAACGATCCGCCCCGGCAAGCTGTGGTGGGGCAAGACTGCATGGCACCCGGAGCGTCAGTGGTTGATGGTTGCCTACGACGTGGAAAAAGCTGCGTTCCGAGACTTCGCTATGTCAGGAATCCACAAGTGGGGCAGGAGTAGTGCCTTGCCTTGTGGATTCTGCGGTGACGTACCGGCTACCTGGGTTTGCCGGAATTGCGGGAATGTATCCGCACCAACAGGAGAATAATGATGAGTAGCCGCTTTCTGACCATGCTGACTGCGCTTGGCGTGAGCCCGCAACCTGCCTCGGGCACCATCTTCGACCACATGGAACCGGGCGGCTACTGGAAGTGCGCCAGTTGTCAGGGGATTGCCGACCCCGTGGCTATGGACATTCCGGGTATCACCCTCTGCGAAGACTGCGCTGAGAACGCCCCTGCGCTGGTGATCGGTGTCGGTCGCCACTTCGATCACTTCCGCCAGATGATCGAAGGCAACGGGACGTGGATGATCAAGGGCGAAGTACCTGACGAGAAGGGGCGTGGTATGCTGTTCGCCCTGGTCCGCAAATCAACCGACAACGAAAGCATTTCTCCATGACCAATCCAGCCCCGCTGATTCCGTCCATCCGAGCCAAGCTCGTTCTCGCCGCAGGCATCATCTTCGGCGCTTTCTGCATCATCCTGACGATCATCGCCATCGTCCGGTACGAAAAGCCGGGACCGGAGGTTGACTACAACGCCCTTGTTCTCTGCCTGACGGACGACCCCCCGACCGATCACATGCGACAGGCTGTGAACAAGCTGGAAGATCGGTGGAAGGGTGCGGTCAAGGTGGAGATCAAGCAGATGGGGATTCCCTGCGAGGCCGAGCTTCGATTCTCGGAGGAAATGAGCCCCATCACCGGGGACAACTACGCGCCGGGTGTGGCTGTCCGAGAGTGCCCTTCCTGCATGCCCTACGCCATGATCTACCGGGATGGCTGGGAGGGCGGCATTGCCGGGGCCGGTCGCTTCGTGCTCGACCACGAAGTCGGTCACTTGCTCTGCTTGGAGCATTGGCCCGAAGGTAGCGCAGCGGTCATGCGTCCGTCCATTTGGGGCGGCAGCATAGTGGACTCGGCGCCGAAGCCTTCGATGATCACGCCTGACGTGTTGGCAGCGGCAAAGATCCTGCGTGCAGAAGGCTGCATCGGTCCCGTGGCTGAGAGCGTTCGGTAGTGGATCTGGCGCTCTACGATGTGTTGGAGTGCGACCCCGAGCCTAGCCTCCTGGGCGTAGTGCGGAGGGTTCGCATCCATCGGCTCGATATGGCTCCGATGGGCTACCGAGAGTTGTGGTCAGTGTTCGATAGCCTGTACCCCGGCAGGTACGCATTGCAGACCTTCCCTCCGCGCGCCGAGTTGATCGACCAAGCGAACAAATACCACCTGTGGCTGCTACCGTCGAAGCCTGCCGGTCTAACCCTCCTGTAGAAAGCATTTCGCCATGAACATCGCTATGCCGCTCCGAGTCATTCTGGAGTCACCCTACGCCGGGGGTATTGAGCCCTCCTGGCTACTCGGCTTCATCTACCGGACCTTTCCCCGCCTCGGGGTCATGGCAAATGTCCGCTACGCGAGGGCTTGCCTCCGAGACAGCCTGCTTCGCGGTGAGGCTCCCATCGCGTCCCACTTGCTCTACACGCAGCCCGGAGTGTTGAGGGATGGTGTGCCAGCAGAGCGTGACCAGGGCATCGCTGCGGGTCTTGCCTGGGGTTCGGTAGCCGACGCCACAGTGGTCTACGTTGACCGTGGGATCAGCCCAGGCATGATCTACGGGATCAACCGAGCGCGTGCCGAAGGTCGGCCTGTCTACTACCGGAGCCTCTGGATGCCCGGTCAATGGACGACCTACAGCACACCGGGATTCAAAGACCTGTGGTCCGCTGAATGCAATCCGAGGGTCGGACCTGTCGGCAGACACTCATGGGAATCTCGGGAATCTGGTGGGCGTTGGTGTGTCTTTTGCGGAAGAAGCGAGGAATAGGCGATGAGCATCCTGCGCGACGAGGCTATCCCCTACGCCGCCATCGGGGGGCGAAGGTCCGCACACCTTATCTCGGGCCTGCCGGGTAAGGCGGGTACGCGAGAGCTAGTCACCTTTGCTATCTCGATTGGCATGCGCGAGGCGTGGCTGCAAAACGCCGGAACGGCAACAGAGCACTTCGACGTGTTCGGCAACAGGCTCGGTCACTGCGACCGCTTAGGTGTCAAGGTGATCACGCGGCGAGAGCTTGGCACGATAATCCGCGCAAAGCGCGAGTGGCTTGCCGACCCTTGGCGGTTGGAGGATTGAGCGGTGCCCGGTAGAAAGCGTTTCGCCAAGTAGGCACCGGGCACAAAGACGCCCGCTTTGATTTTCATCGGCGTTTTTCCAAGTACAGGGGCAAAAACGCCGATTCTACTTGGATTCTCTCTGCATTTCTGAATTGCCCAACTGGTCAATCGTTAGTTGCCCTCAGAGGCAACGATACAGGCGATAAATCCTGGGGTATTATGTCCTCAGTGCTGGCGGGAATGGACACCCGCCACGCTAGCTGATTGGACACTGAAATGACTAGCTTCTGCCCCTCTCACGCATGGGACGACTACTACGCTTCGCAGGAAGGTGACGACACGATCTGCGCCCTCTGCGGCACAGACCTTCCTGACACCGACCCAGGCATCCCCGGCATCGTGAACCGACAGGACTCCCCCTGGTGGCAGGGCGGCTACTGCTCTGCGTCGTGCCTCCTGGCAAGTGGTGACTCCGCTAGCCTCCCCGGCATCGTGCGAGGCTACGCCCGCCGCGAGTGTCACACCGTCAAGGGGTTCGTGGACGCCTTGGGCTTCTCTGACACTCTGCGTCTGACCCTCCGCGCCATTGACCGGCACAACCCCGCGAGCATCCGGGTCCGGTTGGTCGATGGAACCGTGTGCGGTCCTAGTGACGATGTGAGCGGTGTGCCTGACTCGGCCCGGATCATCGGCGTCCTGATCGGTGGGATCGCCTGGGACTGCTCCGATTGGGAGTACGGCACCGAATTGCCCTTGCCCCCCGGTGTCGATGCTGCGGGCATCCGTGCCCTGGTAGACGATCTGTTCGCAGACTTCGATGATGCGCTCGCTGACTACCGGGCGACGTGTGAGTACGAAGACGTGGGCTACGCAGATTGAGAGCTATTTATCTCGGTGCCGAAACAAAAGGCTTGACCCCGGAGAAATAGTCAGGTAAGGTGGCGCTTCAATCGTGGGGCTCTGAGCTAGGCATGCCGCCAAGCCATCCCCCAGGAGTGCGAGCTATGGCTACTCTTGCTACCGGGCATGGCCCCACTGAAATCGAGCCGGGGGTCTTCGACCCGCTGCCTACGTCTGTCCTGCACACCAATACCCATGTGTTCTACCTGTGGGACGTGGCGGATGGGACCATCCTCAAGATCCAGCGGCGCCTTGACGACCCGAAAGGGCTCAACGACTTCTGCGCGTACCTGCGCGGCGCTGCCCTGGTGCGCTGGATCGCGGATCTGGCCTGTGGGCTGCGGCACAGCAACCACTCGCCCATGCCGAAGTTCCGCCACGGCGCGCAGTGCGACGATTCCGCCTGCCCGTGCCGCCCCGCCGACGAAAAGATCCCCTTCTAGCCGTTGACCGGGCCTGCCCAGGCAAATCATTTCTAGCTGCGAGCTAGCATGACTGCGAGCTATCATGACCGATCTGTTTGAAGCCACCTTCGGGATCAAGCCGAGCCCCGGGGGCACTGCCCCTGACCCTCATGATCCCACCGTTCGACTTCTGTGGGCGACACATGAGCCTGACGGCAGGCTACGCACCGAGCCCGTCTACGTCGTACTCCTGCCCCCGGAGGGCTGCGACAAGCCCGCGCTACTGCTGAACCGAAACTACCAGATGATCGGGCACATTCCGCAGGACGCGGCAGAGGCGAGGATCGATGAGGGAGTAGTGTCGTCCTGGCTGCGCTACACCGGGGGTCCTCGCCCCGAAGGCTACCCGGAGGCTATGGACGCCTTCTGGCTGTACTGACCACGGGGGATCTATCGCCTCATTTGGGTTTCGTCGTTCGGGACTGTTCGCCTAGAAAGCATTTCTGTTTTCCTGGCTTGCATCGTCCGAGAGAGTCTGTTATCGTGCCCGTTGGAGAACGCACCATGCCGAAGACCGACATTGATACCCTGGATATCTCGGACACCATGAAGGCTGCCCTACGCGAGTGCGTGGTGGACCCGGAAGGTCGGGTCAAAGTCTCCAAGCGCACGGCGAAGGCTCTGGAGGGGCGCGGTCTGGTGCAGCGCGGGGGCGAGTGGATTTGGGTGTCAGCCGAGACTGCCGCTCTCTACACCGATGGTCCTGATCTTCACGAAGACGAACCCGAGATCGAAGAAGTCTCGGACAATGATGCCGAGGGCGATGAAGACGCGGACTCGGATGGTGAGGATCTGAGCAGTGTTGACGCACTGGATCCGCCCGAGCCAGTGATCGCGCTGGAAGTCGTGGTCGAACCAGAGCCAGTCGCCACGGAGCCCGAGCCTGTCGTGGTCGAACCGGAGCCTGCCCCCGAGCCTCTTTCTGCGCCGCCTGTGGTCGCCACGGAGCCCGAGCCTGTCGCGGTCGAACCGGAGCCCGAGCCGGAACCGGAGCCTGTCTTCGACTGCCCCCAGCCTCCCCCCGTCATGCGCCACGTCCAAGGCCAGAGCACTGTCGGTATGTGGCGCATCGGTACTGGCACCGTCACCAGCAAGGGGCGCATCGCAGGCTGGGGGCCGAGCGGTGTCCTCATGGATGATGGCTCGGTCCACGCTGTCTCGGACTGCTACGTCCGCACCTGACTGCCGCTCTGGTACTGCTGGGTCCGGTAGCTCTCCCGGTAGATTCCCCCTAAATCTGCATTTTCGTTGACCGCAGCTTGACCGCAGCTTGATCGCTGTACGTCGCCGCTATGCGTGCGGTTAGCTCGGCCACGTTTATCCCACAAACGCGATAAACGCCTTGACTGGCGAAATGCTTTCTGGCAGAATGGCTCCATCGCTGGGCTCTGAGTGTTGCCATGCAGGCACGCCATCCCACTAGGAGCGAACATGCCCCGGAACGTCCGCAATTTCTGGCTCGACGCGCAGATCGATGGTCGCGCGTCCTCTGTCGAGACTGGTCCCGCCGCGAAGGATGGCGGCTTTGGCCTGTCCATCGCACAGCGCGCAGACGGCGACGTGCGTCACCCGGTGCGCGTAACCGGACGCAACCTCTCGACCGGCGAGAATCACATGAACATCGACGTGGACGCCTGCGATGGGATCAAGATCCTGCTGTACGACGACCTGACCGGTGAGTACCGCGAAGTCACGTCCGCGTCCATTCGCATCGTGAGCGAGTGGTAGCCACCATGCACCGCATCATCGCAAAGCGCATGGTCAAGGCTGTTGAAGCCCTGGATGCCGAGTGGTCCGCGATCCACACCTGAGCGAAACCCTTTCTCAGCACCGAAAGCCCTGTGCGCCACGCTAAGGGCTTCCGGGGCTTCTGCCCTTCCCTGGACCCCAAGACTGCTGACCAACCCCGGAGAATCGACCATGGCTTCCCCTGCCCCCCTGTCCAGCCTCGCGCTGTCCAACCTCATCGACCGGATGATGGACGATGCAAGCACCTGTGTCCCCGAGTACATCATCGCCCGGTGCGAAGGCGCAATGAGAACCCGAATGGATGCGGCCCGCGACAAGAGCGAAGCGTTCGCCGCCCTGATCGAGCCCAAGCAGGCCGCGATGCCCTGACCCCCAACGAAGCTGACCAGCGGCGCAACGGCTGGAATAGTAACCCTAGAGCCCCGGAGGATTGGAACCCTCCGGGGCTTTGCTGCGTCAGGTTCCAGGGCTCGACCAGCCCGAGGTACGTCGAGCTTCGTCCAGGCCAGGAGCTTACTGAACAAGTGTTCAGCTATGCAGTCCTGCTGGGGCAGTCCGAGGTCCAGGCAAGCCATTTCCAGGCTCCACTGACCATAGCTCCCAGGCTGATATGCAAGGATGCCGATTCCAGGGGTTCACAGCGTTTCTCCGGGCTTCCGGCCCCTTCCACTGCCCAGGGCATTGCCAATGCCGCTCCAACCCCGGAGAAACGATGCTGCGGGTTGATATGTCTCGGCGCCGGGACTAACTATACTGGATATATGTTCAGTCGCCGGCCTCCAGGCCCGAGCTAGACAGGCCAGGGGCTTTACCTGACTGTATGTTCAGTGCTCGCGCGATCACGGGGCTCGACTGGCATCCGAGAATCATCCTTACCGGATGCTATTGACTTCCAGGCCGAGCCCTGGTAGAGTCTCGGATAGTGAAGGAGTGACCTATGCACACCCGCCCCAAGTGGGAGACTCGACTGCGAAGGCTCGGTATACCGCTGCCGCGCAAGGGCATGACCCTGACTGCCACCCTGCCGAACCTGCGACCTGGGCGCGAGCCCATCACGTTCCAGGCCGAGTACATCAAGTGCGAGCAGCGGGGTCCATGCGCGGATCGCACGGGTTGGCCCTCGGGATGGTATTGGGTCTGCACAACAGTCGGATCGATCCTCCGGCCAGAACCCTACATGCCAGGAACCGTCTTCAAGATGGAAAGGGTTTCGCCTTGAGCAAGAAAGACGGACGAGTGATGATCCCTGTCGGCACCCGCGTCACTCGGGAAGTCTACCTAGACGATGGGACGTGGCTGCGCCTGGGAGACTCCTGCCTTCCGGGTCCGCTCAAGCACGGATGCGTCGTGGGGCATTTCCTTGGCGCGCATGAAGTCGGGTGGGATGATCCGAAGTACAGGGGTCAGCACAGGTACTTCACGCATGGGCTCGGACTGGAAGAAGACTTGGACGAAGGGTAAACAGGCTGAGAAAGCCTTTCTAGGGAGACTCGGACAATGGACGCAGAAGACCTCGCCATGTATCTCTACACCGCTTGGGTTGCCGCTGGCGACCCGCGCGAGGGTCACGATCCCTGGCACGACTTGGAGGATGGGGATCAGGACCGCTGGGTTCAAGTGGCCGAAGAAGCCCTGGCGAAGATCGGTGGATAGCGTGAGCAGCGAAAGCATTTCTACCAAAGCACCACTGCCTGGGGGCCAAATCAGGATCATCGACTGCCCTGACGGTCAGGTCCCGATCTACCTGTGCTGGGGGTGCGGACAGGTCGGGACCAACGAAGTCTCGTTCATGCCATGCGTGGTGTGCGAATGGACGGATTGGCGAAAGCGGGCGCCTACGTTGGAAGAAGATCAGGCATTGTGGGCTGACCTGTGCCAGCGTGACTACAGCACGGTTACGGTCGATGAGTGGAAACTGCTGATCGACGCACTGCATCGCACCATCCGGCGCGGGGGAGGCTAGTCGTGCCGACTTGCGAGAAGTGCTGGGCCGACGCGGGTCAAGCCGCTACGGGGTTCGCAGCCATACACGTCGAGTATGACCGACTGTGCGATGAGCGAACAGAGCATCACTGCACGCCAGAGCAGCAGGCGGGACCGTGGGCTGTACGATGCCCGACCTGTCAGCGCCGCACGCTACACCAATACGTCGGTGTGTGCATGAACCCCGGTTGCGTTGACTTCAATCGAGTACGAATCCTAGTGAGGATCTAATCCATGGCTACTTTCACCAACAAGAAGAAGAATCCAGTCGAGCACTCGGGCAGTGGCGCCGTCTACATGCCGATGCTTGACTCAATCAAGTACACGGAAAATGATCAGTGGCTTTGGCCGATGGTCAGTGCTGACAAGCCCGACACCGTGACCTGGGTACTGACAACCGACCCGCCTGACCAAGACGCCACGGTGGAGCAGAATCGAGCCCGCTACGTCGGAGGCTTGAAGTCTCGGATCAAGAGCGTGCTGGCTCGGAGGCAGCAGTGATGGACACAATGATTCGTAGGTTGGTCCGCTTCGGTGGATACGGCGCCGCCTACCACTCCAACCCCGTCAGCTAGAAAGCATTTCGCCATGATACGAACCATCATCCAGGCTCCGAATGCCCTCCTGTCCACTGTTGCACGAGAAGTCGTGATGGCCGACTTTGGCAGTGGACTTGTCGAGCGTGTAGCTCTCGACCTTGCCGAAACACTGCGCTCGGACCGAAACGGACTGGCACTTGCGGCGCCGCAGATCGGGTACAGCGTCCGCATGATCGCAGTCAGGCATGGCGAACTAATCGAAGTCATGCTCAACCCCGTGATTTGTCAGCGTAAAAAGCCACTGTGGATGGCTGAACGCTGCCTATCCGTCGCGCGAGGCAAGAAGGCTGTTCGACGTTGGCGTGCGCGCCGGATCCGAGTCGAATACCAGTCGGAGTTTGGTCATGACATAAAGCGTGGAGCCTCCGACACCGAAGCACAGGTATTCCAGCACGAAATCGATCACTTGGACGGAATCACGTTGCTGGATCCCCAGCCCGGAGTGAAGTCATGAGCCGTGAATCCGATGCTCTGATCCTTGACTGCGACCACTGCAACGGGGCGACTGTCGTGGGTTCGCCCCCTCCACCCGGAGCCACCCTGTACTATGACCCGAAGAAGCCTGCGCTGGCCCTCTCGGACCTGACGTGCATGTGGTGTTCCAAGCCTTTCAACGTGCCTGCCCTGGCGAACATTCCACAGGTGACAGATGCGTCTGCGTAAGTCCGTTGCTGACCGACTCTACGCTCTCGCCGCTATGACCGGAATGTCGGTCGCAGCGGGAGGGATCATCGTCAGTCTGATCGTGGGAGGCGTCGTGGCATCACCCTGGATCATCGCAGGCGCAATCATCGCCCCGAAGGACCCATGATCGAACCAGCACCTATCTTGACGTGGGTAGGGGGCAAGTCCCGCCTACTATCCGACCTTCGCCCCAAGCTGACCGGCGGCAATCGCTTCTACGATGCGTTCCTCGGCGGCGCCGCTGTGACGTGCGCCATGATGGAAGACTACGCCGGCTCCCACCGCATGTTCGCTGGGGACCGCAGCGAGCCATTACTCATACTGTACGGAGTCCTACGCGAAGGGCACGCGAAGAATGTCCACGCGAAAGCAGAAGCCCTCCTAGCTCGGCACCTTGCGGCTCCTGACCCACGCAGCTTCTACAACCAAATCCGATCTACCTTCAACACCGGACTGCGCCGCCTCGGTCCAGAGATCCAAGATGGCTGTTTGGATGAGTTGGTGATCAACTACGATTCGATCATGCTCGCCGCGCAAATGCTCTACCTCAATCGTCTATGCTTCAACGGGCTATGGCGGATGAACAGCAAGGGCAAGATGAATTCGCCCTATGCTGTCGATGCGGAGGGAAGCTGGATGGAGCGCAAAATGCTAGGAAGTGACGCCCCGTTTGTCAGGTATGATCTATTGCACACTTTCGGAACAGCGTTCGCTGGCGTAGACCTTGACCATCGGGACTGGCGGGATACGGTAGCCTCGGCGCGGAGTGGTGACGTGGTGTACCTTGACCCCCCGTATGCCTCCGCTGACGATAGTGATTTCACGGCTTACTCCGACAAGTGGACGTGGCTGGATGCCTTGGATCTGGTCCGCGAGGCTAACGTGCTGGCAGCGCGCGGCGTCCGCGTCGTGACTTCGCAGTCTATTGAAGGGTCCTACGCCTTTGGTGACACCTGGGAACGTGAGTACGTCTACCTTGGCACGGGCATAAGCCGCTCGACCGATAAGAGCCGCGCCGAAGTGATCCTCTGGAAAGGCCCAATGCCATGAGCAATGCCGAACGTGACCCTCGCCACGATCCGATCCCCGGTGATGTTGTCGGTCCTATTGATATCGGCGGGGACTCAAGCATCGTCTGGTATCATGTTCACCGTGTTGAAGGCGGAACAGTCTTCTTCGGTGACGGGCCGAACCACTACCGGGGTTGGCGAGCAAACTACACCATCAGCATGTGGCGAGCCCGCACGGCCAAGTACGAAGTGCGAGCCTTCGGTAATTCCGCCTCGGGCGCAGCGTTGGTCGATCTGCTGGTCGATCTGGCCTTGGTTGACTCTGCCCCCCCGAAACCTTGGCTCTGGCGTGAGGCCCCGACTACGCCTCAGAATATGGCGCGGTTGCTCGCTGACCTCGACCCCGAGTTGATACTGCTCGCCCTGCGCCCCTGCGTCGATGCTTGCTCCTGCCAATTCGACTACGACGGACTGCGGTGCGCCCTCAACGTGAACATTGAAGACAACGGGTTGAAGCCACCGGAGCCGAGCCATGAGTGAGCCAGAAAGCATTTCGCTGCTACCTGTCGAGCTACAGGACAACACCGACCTTGCCATTGTTGCCCCCACGCTGACAGATAGCGAGCGGCGGCGACTGATCGAGACTCGGATCGGTGCCCTTGCGGAATCGACCCAGCTTCGCTACAAGGCCGAAGTCGGGAGGTTTGTCACATGGTGCAAGGGGCGCAAAGTATCTGCCCTACCGGCGCACCCTCGGACCATCGAGTTGTACTCCACCACGTTCATCGACGCGGACCTCTCGGTGTCAAGCCTCAATATAGCCATGGCCGCGATCCGTTGGTATCACGAAGCGATGGAGTTGGCTTCCCCGTTCGACAACCCAGGTTTGAAGATCACCATACGGGGTGCCCGCAAGACGCTGGCTCGGCCTCCGACCAAGAAGACCGCCCTGGTGATTGAGACACTGATCAAAGTGCTCAACGCCATGGACTACGAGTTGAAGCAGACCGATGGGATTTGGCTACCCGTCAGTCTCAACCCGGCTGATACCAGGGATCGGGCGATCCTGCTCCTGGGCTTCTCCGGGGCTCTGCGCCGCTCCGAAGTGTGTGCCCTCCGCGTGATGGATATCACCCGACACAAGCAGGGTGTCACCCTTGACCTTGCGGACACCAAGACTGCGAAGCCGGGGGAGCTACAGCACGTTGCTATCCGGTTTGGTCGCCAACCGACTACCTGCCCCGCTCGATTGCTCGACTGCTGGCTGGCGCTACTAGAAGGGCAGAAAGGCGAGCTAATCACCCCGGATTCACCCGTCTTTCGCAGGGTAGATCGGTGGCGGAACATTGGCGATGATCCACTATGGGGCCGGAACATCGCACGCATGATCAAGCTGCGAGTCAAAGCGGCTGGCATCGACCCGGGGTCCTATTCGGGCCACTCCATGCGCTCCGGGTTTGCCACGACTGCCTCAGACCTCGGCTACACCCTGGGCGAAATCGTTTCGGTGACACGACATAAGTCCCGAGAGGTTGCCGCGAGGTATATCCAGTCCCGCGAAGACTTCAAGAACCGTGCTACCGACCTGGGGCTGTAGCTATGTCTGTTGAGCGCGACGATCCTACCGAAGAAGTGATCTTGACTTCGCCAAAGGCCGCTCCGCAGATGGATCCATGCCTTGTCATTCGTGTAAACGAAAGGACAGTGGTCTACCGGACCAAGGCCGGCACCATCGTCAAAAGGTTCAACCCCGGTTCGGCTCGCGGGGCCGAGTTGTTCCGCATGGAAGTGTCCAACCTCGCCCGCCTTTGGAGCGAAGGCGTCCGCTGCGTACCTCAGTTGCTAGACTGCGGCGATATGTGGTTTGAAATGTCCTACCTAGACGGGGGAGGCATCGCCGGCTTGCCTGTTGAAATGGGCATAGCGATCCTGATCGACATTGGCAGGATCATCCTCCCCGAGTTTCAGAGGCATGACTACCTCTACCTCGATATGAAACCAAGCCAGATCCAACTACAGCACTGGAATCCGTGCATTGTAGACCACGAACACGCCTGCTTTGCTGGGGGCGTCTTCCGCTACTACAGTGGTCTTGGATTGGGGATGAACGAGACGTTTGGCACTCCGACCTACATGGCGCCCGAAGTAATCAGCAACGACAGGGCCAATGTCGGACACAGTACGGTGACGTACTCCTGGGCCGGAACGCTGGTCAAGATCGCCTCGGAGCGGACGCTATTTGACTACCAGTCGATGGCAACTACCCTACGCGCGCACATTAACGAGAAGCCGGTACGTCCACACGCTATCTCGGAGGCATTCTGGCGTAGGGTGCTGGTCCCGGCGCTTAGGAAAGACCCCAGGATCCGTCCAACGCCAGATCAGTTGGCACGTCTACTCCGTGGGTTCACAGCCAGCGACGTGCTAGGTGACTGAGAAAGCATTTCGCTACGCATGGGCCATGGCCGCGCCACCATCAAACCAGATCAAATCCGCGTTGTGTTGGGACGCTGACCGCGCCCGATCTCTACCTCATCCGTTGGACGATGCCCCCGAGTGTGGGGTGTCACTCCGGCGAAGATTCCGCCGAGCCGCTTGCGCGGGTCAGGTAACCGCGTGATGCAACGTCTCAAGCTGCGCTGCGCTAAGAACGTAATCGAACCCAACGGCAGCAACTACGCCAGCGCCTTTCATGTTCACGGCGGTTGCGTTGTGGGCGAACGCGATTGCCGCACCGCCGAAGGCTTCCGTAGCAATCCCCTCTGCGGGCGACGGATACGTCAGTTCCCCGACCGGCGCGAAGTAGATTTTCGTGTTACGGGCTGCGTCTTGCGTGATTGCGAACGTGTAGTAATCGTCGGCAGAGCGCACAACTACGGCGGTCTGAATGGCGTCGTTCTTGTACGCACCCTTCGGGCTTGCGGTCGCGGGACCTTTTATGACCAGCCCGTTGTCCGGTCCGTAACGATTCTGGTAATACAACCACCGCGTAACGCTGTTGACATATACCAGCCCATTCCAGCCGTCCGACGCCCACTGAGGCGACCGAACAACGAAAAACCACGTTCCGAACGCACCGGGCGCGGGCAACAAGCCACGAACGTACTCCGAACCATCTGTTCCGTAGTTTCCGGGCGCGTTCCAAACCATCTTTGCGAGGGAGTTCGGCGTCAGCGGTGTTGCTACAACCGCAGTGGCCCAAAGCCCCGTTGCGAGCGCGCCGATCTTCGCATCCGCTCCGACACCGATCATATCGCTGAACGACACTTCGGTTGGCGCAAGCGCGCCGAGCGCGATGTTCGTAGGCGAATAGAGAGAGATTGCCCCGAGCCCCTGTGCAATTGCAAGGAACGCATCTGTGATTGTCACGGAGAGCGCAACCGTCTCGACGGTTGTACCGGAAGCGTCGATGATGTCGAGCGAAGCCGTGTACGTTGCGAGAGGCAAGCCGCCCGTAACGTTCAACTTGAACGTCGCGCTCGCACCTTCCCAACCGATTGCAAGCAGATCAGCGATTGCAGGGTCGTCCAGATCATACGGACCGCCGGGCAGCACTTCGCCTTCGATGGACACAAGCTGAAAGTTACCCGGATCCGCGCCATGCGCTTCCAGGCGTGCGAAGCCATACGTTCCGCCCGTCTGCGAGAGCGTGATCGTCGCGTCGGCGAACGGGGGGCCAGAACCGAAGGCTCCGCTGCCGGAAGCTGAGGCGGCGCCCAGATCGCCAAGTGTTCCGTCTGCGATTGCTGTAGTTTCTACGCGAGGCTCTGTAGACATTTAGTCCGTCCGCTGTATCAAATTGGTCAAGGCGTGCCCGTAGCGAAATGCTTTCTACTTCGTTCTTACTTCGGAACGCGGAAGCGGAAGACCAGCCCCCGGTGCCTTGGCGACGAGTCGGTGCGATAGATGAAGCGTCCGTTGTCCACGTCATGCAGGCGTGCCCACGCATACTGCGCCTTTTTGCTCCCACGGTCAATAGGCTTGACGGGAAGTGGCATGTTGTGGTCGCGGAGCCAAGCCAGGATACTCGTATTGTTCCATGCTCGGGGGAAGCCGATGGAGTGGATGGACGAGGATTGCTTTGCTGGCAGCTTGCGCCGCTGGCCTGCCGATCCGAAGTCCCGCAGTGCGGCCCTGTACTCGTTTTCGCCCTGGAAGTTGTGCCAGATCACTTTCCCCGGTTGCTGCCGCTGTGCGCTACCCCGGGCTTCATCCTTCGTGTTCATGGACGAGTGTGCTGTCTGTCCCCACGCCGGAATAGGGTCGGAGGCGTCAAGGTAGTAGGTGTAGACGATCCCCCAGCCCCTGCGCGGCACCCTACTGATATGGATGGTGTCGGGGCGTGCGGGGGGATGCTTGGTCACACGCTGACCCCGGCTCTGCTGGCCCTGCTCCCTGCCCTTCTCGTTGAAGGTCTTGCCATCCCAAGTCCAGTACCGCTTGGTCCCGTCGGGGTAGCTCATTTCGATGTACGCGCCAGTCCAGTCAATCCGAGTCCCCACAACGCTGTGGGTTCGCATCACCTTGTCAGCTTCGCGCTGCTGGCTCTGCTGTAGCTTGTGCCAGGAGTCGAGTGCGGCTCCGAGATTCCTACGTCCAAACTTCATTGCGCCTTCTTCTTTCGCTAGACGAACCGTTGCAGTTTGTTCTCCGCGCAGCCACGCAGCCGTCAGGCGGTGGTGCCCGTCTTGGATATGGAGTTGTCCCGCTAAATCCTGCACAATGTAAGCAGGCTCATTACGAGTGCTACCGGCTAGGTAGTGCTTCAAGCCTGCGTCTGTCACAGTACGTTGGCTGGCATACAAATCAGCGAGGGCCACAACAGCCGTCTTCGACGGAACACTTGAAGTCAGGTACGGACCATTGGCCTGTGGGAATGGGCTCACGCGAAGCTGCCTGGATTCCCCCCGCCATAGCTCAGTACCGGCGGGCTCAAGATCGGTGATCTTACGCCTCATCGCCGTCTTTGCCCCCTGCTTCGCTGCCCCTTCGCCACCAAGTAGTCTGCGAAGTCAAGTCCAGTCTTGGTCAGGTGCTTCTGTTCAAGGAACGATCCATCCGGCGACTGCAACACCCGACCCCAGGAGCGAGTCTGTGCTGTGCGCCAACCCTCTTTCACCACGCGCAGGTAGATTTCATCCTTGCGCCGGTTGTAGCGACCGTTGAATCGCAGAGTCACGTTCAGCGTCTTGATTGCTCGGCCCCGCGCCAGCGCAGAAAGCGTTTCGCCATACCCCCAGGTATTCGCTTCGTCTGCGTCCTCTGCCGCTTCCTGCGCCTTCCTAGCTGCGTTCGCCGCTGCTCTGGCTTCCCGTTCCGGGGCCAAAGCTAGGTGACGAGCAAGTTGCTTGGCGTCGAAAGCGATTTCAGACTCCAACTGCGCCGAGTCGAAAATCTCCAGCCGCCCTGACGTGTCACCTTCCATCTGTACAAGCCACTTGCCCGTGTCATTGAACGTGCCTACGACTGTGCGCTTGCCCCGGTAGGATTCCCAGGTACGCCCGATATTCTGGTGCCCTGCTCGCTTGCCTCGGCTCCCTGTCTTGCCCAGCAATTCAGCGGCTTTATCCAACGCCTTGTCGATAGCGTTGAAAGGTCCGTACTTTTCCCCCCCGCACAATACCCAAGTACGGTAGGGCGCGGCATGGTTAATCGTGCAGGTTACGCCCCGCCGATTGCTAATCACGGCTAGTGGAGTGACGTTCAACACGGCTGAGAACTCATGCGAACGGACAAATGCGCGTACAGCGTCATACGCCGCCACGTCTACGCCACGCTGGCCGAGACTCCTGGCCCTGCCATACCCGAGATTCCTACGTCCAAACTTCATGGCTACTGCCCTCCGGTCGGATCGAGCCGCACACGAAGCGCCGCCGTCGTGCCGATTGCTGCCTTGGCAGACGAACGCATTGCCGTGCCGGTATCCTCTACCTTGCCGTGCTGACCACCGCGCACTCGGCCCTGACTGCCCATGTAGGCTGACCGCTGGTCAAGGGTCACGACCCGCGTGCCGATGGTCATGTTCTTGGTAGAGCCGTCTTCACGCCGAAGGTGGTCCTTTCGCATCCAGACGGTGACACCCGTGAAAGCCTCCAGTGCTCGGCGGATCAGCTTGTGCCCCTCCTGGCCCCGCATCGTAGGGAGTAGGAGCATGGCACTTAGCCTGGACTCGCCTAGCTGTACCAGTAGCGTGTGGATCTCGGATAGGAATGCACCCCGCACAGCCAACTTGCCATACAGGGCAATTCGGATCAGGTTCTCTTTGTCCTGACCGTTGATCAAACTGCGGAATACTTGATCCGCCATCGCTTCGCCAGTCATGATCATCGCCTTCGCCTTCTGCTTCGTTGACCTTTGGCCTTGATCCGGGGCCATGCGTCCCAAGCCTTGTCAGTGGGTTCGTAGCACCGGGCTTCTTTGCCCGTCATGGGGCTCTCACAGATCGCAGTCGTCAATGCGCCAGTCTTGACCATGCGGTCCAGCGCATGCTGCACGGCGGCTCGGATGGGCTTCTTGTAACCCTTCATCATGTAGGACTCGACTCCGGTGAAACGGTCCTTGCTTTCACCGTTGAAGTGGCTGAACCACCGCCGGTACGCGCCGACTTCCACTGCAATCTCAGTCTTCTCGCCTGACCAACCCCCCATGACCAGTATGTCCTCTACAACCGAGCCCACAGTGAATGACGGCTCGGGGGCAAGTTGTCCTATGCGCTTCTCGCTGAAATGGGTTCGCAGGTACTCCGTCCACATGGCATGGTCTTTCCGCCACTGCTCATACCTCGCCATGATGGTGAAGAAGATCAGCTTTGAAAGCTCGGGACGTGGATTCTTGCGTGGTGCCATGCGAAATGCTTTCTACGGTGCCGGGGCTATCGGAGTGACAGGGACAACGGGCGGAACGAGCAGGACAGGCGGAACGCTAGGCTTGGCCGAATCGTCGTCGTCCCCCCAAGCCGAGTCGTCGTCGTCACCCTTCGGCAGCAAGGCAGGTTCCACACGCTGCTCCAACTTCCCGAGCACGTCGTCCAAGGCACCCTTGCGGTCATACCCGCCGCCCATGAGCCCTGTTTCACGGGGCATAGGCTTCAAGTCAACGCTGTTCGTCAGAATGACCAGTGCCCGTGTCGCAGTGTCAAGGTCATGGTCGATGATCGCCTGCTTCTCGCGCAGTTGGTCGATCTGATACTTCATCACCGGCACAGCGATGATCCCTGCGAGTAGCGCGGCGACTACCCATCCGATGATCTTGTTGAGGTTCTTCTCGATCACGCCGGAAACGAAGTCGGACTTGGATTCATTGGTCATTTGGAAATGCTTTCTTAGCTGTCGCTCAGTCGTGGTACACGTCAATCGGCGCCAAGTTCCAGCCCTCAGCTTTTGCCAGCTTCTTGATTGCAGTGATCAACCTGACCATTTCGGCGTCCGTCGCGTAGAGGTAGTAGCTCGCGGGGTCGCCATGTTCCCCTGCATGCTGGGGCAGGTAACCTACACTGTAGGGCTCGACTCCCCACCGCTTCACTTTGAGGGTCTGTCGAATGGCCCGCCCGATCAATCCGCGCGCCTCTCCAACAAACCCTGGCCCAGCCGTGATAATGATGCGAGCGCCCCGACGTTCTGGTTCGTGCCAGCTACCGACCAGGGTGATTTCGCCAGTAGGTGCAAATTTCGCCACGAGAAATGCTTTCGCTTTCGCTCAGTCGTGGTAAGCGTCGATGGGCGCACTGTACCAACCATCCGCCTTGGCTGCCCGATCAATCTCGCGCATGAGTCGATCAAACTCGGCGTCTGTCACATCGAGTATGTAGCGAGCCGAGTAGCCTTTTCTGCCGTCGTCACCTTCCGGGTAGTAGGCAACGTGATGGGGTGCGGTGCGCCATGCCTTGACTGACAGCACCTTGCGAATCGACCTTCCGATCAATCCACGCGCCGCATTGACCCAACCTTTTTGGGCTGCGACGTAGATCACTGCGTACCTGCGGGCACCCAGCAGCGAATCCACAACGTCGGTCATATCGTCTATGACACTGGCTGAGTATTTCGCCACGGCTAGGACCACTTTCCGGCAAGCACAAGGGCAGCAACCTTCGCCGCTTCTCGGTCATTGAAGTCGTCGCCGCTGACCACTGCAACACTGTTGCTCGCCGCCCACGGACCCTCCCCGTCGTCACCCTGGTACAGCGTCTTGGGGAGGTTCTTCCACCGGCCCGTCTGGATGCTGGTTTCAGCCTTCAACCACTTGCCGACGCGCCGATAGTCCCAGCCTCCTGCCCTGACGACTTCCCGCAGGTCCGCTCGGTTGAGGCGAGCCAACGCCCCTTCGCTTGCGACATACAGGTAGCGGACAGGGCTCCCGGTTTGCTGCCCAGGAGTGCCGTTTCTGGCCCCTGCGCGCGTTTCTCCGGGGTTGCAACACCTTCGCCTATGTCCTGGCATAGCTCACCCCTTTCGACCCCGGAGAAATGCTCTCTTAGCCTGCAACGCCCTGTGCTTTTTGGAGAGGGTGTCACCGTCCCGAGCCCCCGGAATCACTACGCCGGGGTCGTGTAGCTCCGAAAGATACCAGGGGCCATGCTTTCTGATCCGAGTAAGGTTTACCATTGCGCCGTGTGCTGACCAAGCAGTCATATCGCTGGCGGAACGGTCGGCCCGAAACTTAGCGACCGGAATGCCGTTGGGGTGTGTTTCGCGGGTCTGCCAATCAAAGGCGAGCCCGCCAGTCTCGACCCAGGCGTGATCGTACCAATCCTGTAGCTCGGGGACATACACCTTACCGTGAACCACTTGGAAAGCATTTCGGCTCTCAAACGCTGGAAGACGTTGCTTCATAGCAAGATGCTGTGCGTACTGAAAGCAAACTCCCTTGCCGCTCTCCGAAGCCAAGACCGTCAACCGAGCTAAGGCTTCCCGATCACGGTTCGACTCATTCGGATCCTTCGATGCCCGCTTGGGCTTGATCACCTTAGTATCCACGTCAGCGAGAGTCAGCTTCGACATTCGCAGTAGTGCAGTCGCGTCCCTGCGGGCCTCATAGAGCTTGGCTCGGGTGGAGCCCTGCGCCTTGCTACCTCCCGAACCATCTGGCGCGTACACTCGCCAGCGACCACTGATCTTGACGATGCGGAGTAGTAACCGGCCCTCGTACCAGTGCTCGACTACCGTGCTGTTGGACTGGATGGATTCTCTCATGGCAGGAGAGCCGGGTTCCAACGCCAGGGACCGTGCGCCTTTCCGCCAATGCGGTTCCAAACACGCTTTGCGTCAGAAGACGTAGACCCGAGTTTGAAGCAATCGTGCGGACCTATGACCGCACCGTGACGCGAGGCTTCGTCCATCAGCACCTTGTAGATAGTCGTTGCGAAACCACGTCCCTGCAACTTCTTGTCATATAGGGCGACACCCCGCACCAACCAGAAGCTACGGATCCGGGGTTCAATCAGCTTCACCTGAGAAAGCGTTTCGGCGCACTCGGGGCGAGCCCCTGCTTGCCAAGCGTAGTCGCCCGAAGCGTCGGAGGCTCGGAAGTAGCCTGCATCCCGCGTGTCCCCCGTAGTTTTGAAGATATGCACACTGAAACCACCGTGATCAAACGTTTCGGTTGTCAGCGCATAGCCCGCAGTCAAGCCAAGCTGACGAAGGGATCGCTCCAACTCGACTGCGACATTCCGTCTGCCCCGCCGCCTCACAGGAGCCTCATTCCAGCGGGCGTCAACTCGGCCCCGTTCAATTTCCCCCACTTCAATGCTGTGCGAAGCTGGGCGCTCGGGTCAAGTGCATGAGGCTTCACGCCTCGGCAGTAGTAGTGGGACACGGGAGTCTCAACCTTGCATGCTGGGCAGGGGGCAGTCAGGGGGCGAGCATTGCTCATAGTAGAGGTTCCAGAAAGCGTTTCGCTACCCTACTTCTTCTTCCACATGAAGGCGCGGGTGATCAAAGCAGCAGCGGAGAGCGCACCGCCGAGTAGCCAGCGGGTTCGGGTCTGCTTTCCGGCGAGCCGATCAGCTTCCGCCTGGATTGCGTCGGCCTCTGCCTGCGCCTCTGCGGTGGCTTCCGCGTCTGCCTCGGCCTCTGCCAGTGCCACCAGCGCAGCGGCTTCGTCAGCGGCTTTCTGCGCCATCGCAGCGGTATGGTTGTAGGCAGCAAGCGACGACGCCGAGCCCTGGATCCCACCGCCGTTTGGCAACTCGGAGTCGTCAGCCTTGAGGTAGCGGCCCACGGTGGCACCACCGATGTACCCGTAGAGCGGGATGCCCGCAGCAGCGGCGTTCGTACCGGCGAGCATGGCGACAGCATCCGACTGTTCGACCAGCTTGTATGCCTTGCTCTCGGGCACCCACTTGATCACCATATCGTAGTGGGAGGCGTTGTACGTCGAGTCGCCCCAATACGCGGTGCGGTAGAGCAGTCGATGGGGCACGCCGAAGAAACGCTCGGGTGGGATGGGGGTCTGCGGGGGACGGAGCAGGCCAGCATAGGGGCCAGCCGTGTTCTCCCCAATCACTCCGGGTATACTGGCATCGTCGCCGCCCTTCGGACCCTTGGGATCTGCGCCGAAGCGCCCTACTCGGAAGCTGGGGAGGTTCATCGTCCGTTCCTGTTTCCTTGATCGACTGTCGCCAGCCAAAGGTTGCCAAGCACCCCGAGGGGCACGAGAATCGCCAGAGCAACACGGACCGACGTGCGCTCTAGCAATGGCTTGTTGTAAGTGGTGCTGCCACCGAAACGAGTGATTTTCAGTCTCACGGTTGATCCTCAGTTGATCCAGAGATTCAGTTCGTGCCTGCCACTCGTAGCCTTGAGGGTATCCGTGCCCTTGTGACCCCTGTAGAAGCCCCAGCTACGAGCCTGCTTCCAAGCTAGTCGCCAGCTACTTCCCAGCACCACTACCTGCTTGATCAGCGTGTTTTCAGTGTTACCCCGTCTGCGAAGAGAGACGGTAATGGATTCGTTCACGGTTGATCACCTTCTGGCTCGGGAAGATCGGCGGCGCCGAACGAGCCTGTTTCAGTCTGGTCGCCCGGTGCGTTCTCGATCACATGGACAGCCGCGCCGCCGAGCTTGTCGGCCCAGCCGGGGAGGCGCCTCTTGATGATGGCGTGGACTTGTGTGGAGAAACCTCCCGCAGAGAGGCCAGCCATGATGCCGCCCCACAATGGAATCCAGGCAGGCCAGAACGGGAGTAGACCGCCGAGTCCACCGGCTACGACAGCCAAGACACGGACGATGTAGCGGTACAGGGCGGTCTTGCGTAGGAGGGCGACCTTGAGGCGTTTGGCTTCGTCGCTGTCCTTCGGCACCGGGGCGGGCTTGCGGGTTGCCCACAGGTGCAGACCGGGCTTGATCACCTGACCGATGATCATGTAGACGGCCAGGGCTAGCAACGTCCACCAAAAGGTAAACAGCAGGCCCCGTGATATGGCGTCTTGGATGGTCAACTCAGGTGGGCTCATCAAATCTCCCTGGACATAGATCACGGGGAGACTAACAGGGACGGGCACAGTTGTCTACTGGCGAAATGCTTTCTGCTACCTACTCGCCTGACTTGTACCGACTGGCAAGGAAGATAAGCAGCAGCGCGAGGATGATTACCGCTGGTGGAGAGAAGTCCGACATAGCAGCAGTATAGCGTTTATGGCAAGGAAAACAACCCGTGTTAGCCTGCCCTGGCGTTTCTAATGCGTTTCCGTAAACAATGAACGCTAGACAAGCCGATTTTACTCGGGCCTCAGAATGGGGGGCGCAACAGGTAGTCTGGTGGCGCCGGGGGCACAAGCTCGTCTTCGTTAAAGACGGTCAGCAACTCCCACACCTTGCTTTCGGTGTCGATCACTTCTACCGTCCACTCATAGCCAGGACGCGGGTCTTTTCGCCACCTTGCGATTACACCGATCCCGTCGTCTTGGTTCGCCGCCATGACTTCGTACACCCCGTGTTCGTCATGGATCGATGCCGTCAGGTGTTGCCAGCATCCACACTGCGTAAAGCGGACCATCAGACTACCCTCGCAATCAGGTCAGACAACTCGCACGGTTCTCCCTTGTCGTCTTCTTCGGCGTAGGTGAACAGGCACCACTGGATCGCCCGAGTCACCGCGACGTAGAGCAGTCGGACTTCTTCGTCCCGTTCTTCTTCCGTCTTGCACCGCTGGAAGCCAATCACGTCGGCGCCAGAGGGAATGAAGACGTGGTTGAATTCAAGCCCCTTGCTGCTGTGAATGGTGCCGATGTTGATCGACTTGCCGGGGTCGGCATTGAGGTATCGCTTGTAGCGGTCCATGAATTCGGGGAAGGAGGCGAAGCGAGCCGCAATGCGCTGCACGGTGCCGATGTACATAGCCCGGTCCCGGTTGCCCTTGCCCAGCACGTCAGCCAGCACGTCCACCGCAGGCATCTTCAATTCTTCGTGATGGATGCGAGTACGAATGTCGGTGAGCCACGCTGCGCGGTCTTCCAGTGCCACTTCGTCGCCGGGGAGGTAGGACCAGACAGACTCATCGCAGTATTCCAGGGCATCCACGAAATCGCTGACCCGCCCCCCGTCACGTCCCGAAGGCATCGTCTGTGCGACGTACCGGGCCGAGGCAATAGGGTTGCCGGGGAACCGCTGCCAGCCCTCTCGGAACAGGGGCATAACGACGCCCGGGTGTGCCCGGTACTCAGGGGCATTGACCGCAGTGCGAAATGCTTTCTCCGCGAGTGCGAATTCGCAGCCGTGCTGTAGCAACTGCGCGAAGGCAAGGAATTCTCCGACCTCCTTGCGCTCAAACATGGACGGTTCCTCCATGCGATACGCCGGAAGCCCGCGAATCATGGCGGCGCACTCAAACATCGCTGCCCGGTGCCGCGTCCTGGCGAGGATGGCGCAGTCTTGAAACTTGACGATGCCCTTATCCATGACGTTGATTGCGATCAGGTCGATCACGCTCCGCGCCTCATCGAAGGGATCCGCGCATGCCGGGAGTACCCGGTAGGCAACGGCTTCGCCCAGGTCCGGTCGGCCCGAGATAGTTTCCTCGCCCTCGGCCCACTTGTAGCCGGCCACTACCCGGTTCCCAAGCTCGACAATCGACTTGCCCGAACGGTAGTTAACCGGCAACTCGTACTTGTCAGCGTGGAAGTCTCGCGCCGCCGACAGGAACAACTCAGGCACGCTTCCACGAAATCCAAAAATCGACTGCCTGGGGTCACCGACCAAGGTGACTCGGCCCGCGTAGGGGTACTTACCCAGGCTGACGCAGTGGGGACAAACCTCCTGCGTGGGTTCTTCCATCAGGTCCAGATCGTTGAGGTAGATCCCGGTGCCTTCGCACGTCGGGCACGCTCCCGCAAGTAGCGCGGACAGTGCGTACTGGACGACGTTGTTATCCTGGGCCTCGTCCACGAAGATGCAGTGCGGACTGTCGATAAACTCGGTGGAGCCGCGAAGGTGAACCGCCCAGGCATAGAGCATATCGGTGAAGTCGTATCCACCCTGCGCCTTCTTGGACGACTCGTACAGCTTCCAGACCGTTTCCAACTTCACAAGGTCAAACCGCTTCTCGGTCTTCTTGATCCACTCAGGCAAGTCAACCGACTGCAAGTTGACACCGTGCGCCCGCATGATGGTGATCGCACGGTCGTACTTCTCCGGGTCACCACCACGGATACCGAGTCCGTTGAACGACGTACCGGGCACCTTGCCCTTCTTCATCACGATCTTTTGCATGATGATCTTGGCGCCCCACACTGCCATATCGGTTTTCTTGGGATCGCCGCTGAACCCACCCTTGGCGTCGTGGTTCTTACGCTCATCCCAGCGGGACGAGTCTAGGGCACTCAGGGTACGTCCCGCGAGGCTGTGGAACGTCGAGATTCGGACCTGGGCGAGATATTCAAAGGGGAGCACTTCGGAGAGAGCAGCGCGCAGCTTCGACGCTCCCGCAGCCGTGAACGTCGTCACGATGATCCGCCCCGGAGAGACACCTGCTGCGATCAGGTTCCCCACGTCAGAAACCAAGGTCGTCGTCTTGCCCGAGCCAGCCGCCGCGACGACTACTTTGTTGCGATGGAAGCCGGCCTTGATCACTGCGCTCTGCCAGTCGGACAGCCCTCCCAGCTTCTTGTCGAGATTCGCTTGTGCCTGGACCCCGTTCAGCTTGAAGGTCTTACCAATGACGACGTGCCGCTTCCGCGTGCTGTCCGACTTGCGCTTCACTCGCCCGGTCTTGGCGTCTACCGTACAACAACGCTTGGGGCAAGACCAAAAGGGTCCATAACTGCTGGTACGATGCTGCATCGCGCCATGCGTTGAATCCTCGGGACAAATCTTGACTTCTCGGGTGTTGTTCATGCTGTTCCAGAAATGCTTTCTACTCGGTAGGCAGCGTGGGGTCGAGCCACGCCTTACGGTCTAGTGCCGGGTTGAGTCCGCACGTCCCCAGCCCTGACTCTGCTGGAACAGCCGGATCCCAGGCAGAGCAGATGGATCCGAGGCAGCGTTCGCGCTGATTGAACGGAAGCGCCATTGAGATATGGCAGACGGGAAGCGGGGCAGGCTTCGGCTTTGTGAAGGTCTTCATGGTTCGGTTCCTATGCTCCGCGCTCGTTCATTCGGCGCAAGATGCCTCGTACAGTTGTCGCATGCAGTGGAGCGGGCATTTTCCCATTCCACGCAATCACAGGCTCTCCGTCCTTGACGCGGATCAGGAGGGGAAATGCTTTCCCGGGCTCGGTGCCCCACACTTCGCGGTGGGCGTTCTTGACCTTTTCGCAGTACAGATGCACATCATAGGCGGCAGGCGTGCCAGAGTGGAACAGTTGCTTGTCGAGCCCGATCTTGACTTCGTAGACCGGGCGCATGGAGTTGACCCGCTGAATGTCACCCCAGGTTAGGTTGACCATGCGGGCGTAGCCCATGCCGGGGAGGCAGGCCAGCCGCGCTACCATCCTGCGGCGCATGGACAGGAAATCCCCACCGTCGCCAGCGTGCATGAGCCAGATCGCAAGTTGCCTTTCATCGGGTCCGATGGCAGCTTTGGGAGCCGAGTCGGGTACGTCTTCCTGCTGCGTGAGCCACTGGCGACACAGGGTCACGACAGGGCGTGCGGACTCCACTTCCGGCCACACCTTGAGCACAGCCGAGTGAAAGGTCGTCAGGGTGTTCGCGCTGGGCGGATGGTCGGATTTGACCCACGCCACGCAGCCGCAGGCGAAAGCATCCGCGATCATCCCCCGACACTTAATGCCCTGGTAGTACCAAGCCAGGAACCGGGCGAGGTAGACCAGATATGGGCGCGGAGGATCGGCCAGCCCCGCCGCGATCAGTCGCTTCAATGCCTCGGCCTTTTCCCAATCCAACACGTCTTCACTGCGGGGGAAGACACCGTTGCCGTGAACCATCGCACCGTCACCCCCTACCTGCCAGGGGAAGATGCGATCCGGCTCGCTGGCGAGTAGTTCCGCCGCGTCGTACCGCGTGCCTACGAAGTCAATGAGAATAGCCACCGTCCTACGCCCCCGCCGACAGGTCGATGAGGGTCCAACCCTCGGGCATGGCTTCCGGCTTCACCGTGGACTGTACGAACCATTGCAGTCGATTGTTTGCCCACCCCCTGAGTGTTTCTGACAGGTGTGGCTCAGTCCATGCCACGTCGCCAGTCTCAGCGAGGTACAGCACCCCGGGCTTCAACTCCTGCGACCCGTAGAGCATCGAACAAATGTTGCCGATCAGGTGACAGGTCTGTGACTTCGATGTACCGAGCATGATGCCTTCGTCATGCCCCGGTGCGCTTTCGCCAACGACGATGTTCCGACCGAACACGTCAATCGCCACCGAATCGTCCCCGGTGTGCTCTGCGATCAAGCCACGAAGCCGCTCGACGGTGTAGTCCCGCAGGCTGTCAGCCGCCACCTTGAACGCCTGGATCGCCTGGGTCAGCGGACCCGTGATGAACGCTGATTCACCCTCCCGCCACTTCGCGCTGGCACGGTTGGTGACGAACAACTCCCGGTAGCGCATGAACGCAGTCACGAAGGATTCCGCCGACACTGCGACGGGGTTGACGTTGGACTCCGCAGCGGCAATCTGCGCCTCCGTCGTGGCGACCATAGCCTCTGCTTGTGCGAGAGCCACAGTGGCCTCCTTGATCACGTCGCGCTGGGTCCTGTACTCGGTCCCCTTCGCCGTGTAGCGGTCATGCTGCGCCCGAATCTCGGTGTAGTTGCGGACGGCGGCGAACCGGGCCGCGACGGGGCTTGCCGCCAGCGTGTCCATGTGGGCATGGATCGCCTCAACGGTTGAATCGGTCGCACACACCGGGCACCCCATCGCACCGGAGCGGCCCTTCGTCATGATCTGCCCAAAGCTGAACAGCATGAGGAAGGACTCGGCCAATTCGCGTTCCCGCGCCGTGGGCTCAGTCTCAGGCAGGGGGTTCGCCATCGTCCAGTGCTTGAGGTCAGTGCCCTCTTTCGCAATCTCAGCCAGCCGTGCTTCGGCGCGCGTCAGGTTGCCCCGCGCTGCCGTCACGTTGTACTGCTGCTGGTTGAGCGTGTTTGCCAGCGCGGTCTTATCCACCCTGGTCGCTGACGTAGCCTTCGCAGACACGTCGGTCATGATTGTCGAACGCTGGTCGTCGTCAGTGAAGAACGTGGCGAAGCGAAAGCTGGGGTATCCCAGGACCGGAGCCAGGGCTTCCATCTGCCCAGCAAGGTTGTCCATCAGGAGGCTGTTCTGGTGCGAAATGCTTTCTGACTCCTTGACCGATCCACTCCTGCGCTTCTTGGCGTCCTTCACAGCCTTGAAACCGCCCAGGACCAGTTGCAGCCCGGTCTTGTAGGCGCCGAGAAGCTGATCCATCGGAGTGTCGCCGTGCAGCTTCGTGGCAGTATCGTCCGTGATCACTGTCACCAGCGTCGGAAGGTGCGGACCCAGGACTTGCCCGACGTATGAACGTGGGACCACTTCGATTCCCGCCGCGTTGAGCAGTCCGAGCATGCCAGTCGAATTCCCGGTGACTGCTTCTTCGACACCATCCAGGGCGTAGGTCGTCGCCGGGATCTGTCCGTGCGTGGTGATCGAACCGTTGGCGTTGAGAGCCCACCCAAACTTCATGCCATTGCTGAACGTCAGGTGTACCTGCGCTGTCTTCTCCCCCGGAGCCCGCAGGTTGTACAGGTCGCCAGATGCAGCCCGCGAGGCATGGACCCCAAACTCAGGAGCCCTCTGACCGAGAGCTAGTCGGATCGCAGTCACGAGAGTCGTCTTGCCGTCCTTGTTGAGCCCGTAGATCAGGTTCTTCGGTCCAAACTTGAAGACGCGCCCCTTGAGCACCTTCAAGTTGCAGGACGCCTCGGTGATCCAAACCCGGGGCTGGAAGTCGCTGGGGACAAGTCCTGCCGCGTGATCGGCATCGTATTCGGCGTCGTCAGTGTCCGTGGTGAGCGGCTTGTCGGTATTTGCGCCGCCCAGGGCGAAGGGGTCGGGCTGAGAAACGCTTTCGCTCATTCGCGGCTCCGCTTCCACGGATCCGTTCTGGCTGGCATCGCTGGCATCCAGAGTATCGCTGGCATCGAAGTCGTCCGGTGCCCCAGCCTCCGCGTTCGCCAACTCGGCATGCGCCCTGGCAGCCGCAGCCCGAAGCTGCCCGTAGGTGACGCCGGGTGTCGGGTCAGTCAGCACGCGGATCCAGATACCACCGTCCATCGGGGCTTCTTCCGGCTTGCTCGTTGGCAGGACCAGGGTTGCCTTCCGCATTTCTTCGTCCGTCACGTCCGAGTAGTCGTCCAGCGGAAAAGGGATGCCGTGATTGTTGATCGTGTCGTCTTCGGGTCGATACCAGACCCATACTTCTTGCGGCTCAGTCAGCACCACAGAGCCATCTTCTCCTGCCTTCGCGCCGATGCCAGCCGCAACATCGTTCCCGCCCGAGTTGACCGTCTTCGCCACGTTGCTTGCCGTCAGTGCAGCCATCGCTTCGGCGGCGACCAGCTTGGCCCGCGCGCCTCCGCACCATCCGACCAGGGTTGCCCTTCCATCGTGCTTCTCGATGAAGTCGAGCATGGGCTTGGTCAGCCCGGTTGCTCCCTTGACCGTGGAGAGCGTCAGCTTCTTGAGAGCCGCCCCGTAGCTCCGGGGGTCACGCTCGGGGAAGGGCGTCCCACAGGCAGCATAGATACCGACCAGCAGGGCCATTTCTCCGGCCTTTTCCGCCTCTGCCTGCCCCCTGGCAAGCCAGTAGTCGTCCAGGCCCCGGAGAAACGCCGCTACGGCCCCAGGCTCCCCAACCTCGTTGCCAGCCACCACCATACAAAGTTCGTTGCCCTTGTGGTGAGTGATCTTGCAGTCGAACCCGTCGTCGTGTGTCCACTCCACCGCCGTCGGCAACACGTCTGCGGGCTCCACGTCGGTTGCGAAGACGATGGTCAGCCGGTTGGTCGGCATGACGGTCCCGAGGGTCAGGCTGCGGAGCGTCGTGGACGTGTCCAACTGCTCAACACAGACCAGAGGGTGCTTGCCCCAGGAATGCACCTTGACCCCCGCGGGGATCTCAAAGGCGAGGGCAAAGGGGCGTCCGAGGGCACCGAAAAAATCGGCACGATCGTCAGCCCCGGCGAGCGGAAGGTCAGTCTGCATGGTGGTCTATCTCCGAGAAGGTCAGCATTGAAGATATTAGCACGGTCCAATAACAGTGTCAAGGTCCCGGAGAAACTATTATGCCTCCGCGATCCCGCCGCCATAGACGACGTATTCCTTCGCCGCGACACGCCGCTTCCCTTCCTCAATGGTCACGATCTCTAGGCCCATCACACGAGAAATCGTTTCGGCGTGGCGCAGGAACCACGGGTCGTCAGTGCTGTACCAAGCATCAGTCGCAAGCGGATGCGCCCGGTAGTGGGCGACGGCTTGGCAGTAGGAGAGATCAGAGCCCCAGGCGGGAGCTTGCACGTCTTCCCTACACAACTCCATACACAGGTCGCCAAACTGCCCGAGCACTTCGGGAGTCGCGGTCCACTTAGCCTTGTTATCCATCTAAATCCCCAGGTGAAGCCCCGACGAAGCCTTGCCGCTGAATTGCATGCCAGGGAACACGTCGGGATATTCCTTGTGCATGGACTCGTTCAGATCCGCCATCGTCTTTTCGACCTTGCTCTCGGGCACTTCATAAGCCAACTCGTCGTGACACTGGCGAACCGGCCCGGTGTAGGGTCCGAAGCACTCGGCGGTGTAGCCTCGGGCCTGCATTTCAAGCGCGCAGTCATTCATGATCGAAGTCGCGGCACCCTGGATCGGCGTGTTGACGATGATGTTTGGATCCATGCCGTCAGCCATGTAGCGGATCCGCCCGTGGATAGGCTCCTGCACATAGCCTTGCTCTTGGTACAGACGCCTTTCCATCTTGAAGCCCCGGGCGAACTCGGGTAGACCGCGCTTCCACTGTAGGTGCAGAAGTTCGATGTCTTGGTACGTCATGTGCTCAAACATCAACGTACCTGTCTTGCGATCCTCAGCCTTCATCATCGTGTCGTACACGGTGGGAGTCTTGGCGTCATACTGCGAAGCATAGTGAGTTGTCTTAGAAGCGACCCTCTGGGTAGCGAATTTGGACTTAGGCGAAAAAGCGTCCTTGTAGTAGATCCGCGAAGGATCACAGCCCGGGTCTTCGGTCAACCATTGGAGCATCAATTCCTCCCCGAACATCGCTTCCATGGTGATTTGGTGCGGGTCCATGCCCTTCGCCAAGGCGTCTAGATACTTCTGTGCCCCCCATCTAGCCGCTGCGATCCGAAGCTCAATTTGATCCGAGTCTGCGACGACAAAGACGTGGCGCTCGCGATGGGAGGATCGCCCGACAGGGGATATGCCACTGCTAATGAAGCGGAGAGGGGCGTAACGGTCCAACCATTCGATCGTCGCGGGGACGAACATGGTCTTGATCCCACCCGGGAAATTCTGAACATTAGGAGAGGTCGCCAGCCGCCCCATAACGACGACGTGGACCTTCCAGTCGGCATGTACTCGACCATTCGCCCGCAGATTATTCCGCTTCGATAGCTTCTTGCGAAACTTCTCGGGCAGGTCCCACCATTCATCCTCGTACTCATCGAACGGGTCGATCGCATGGGGGTCAAGGATCAGGCTGTCGCTATCGCCGCCCGATAGGCCCGGATTCCACCTGTACGGGTTGAGATACGTTCCTACAATCTTGTCGTTTTGCCTGAACTTCCGCAGCGCCCGAATAAAGACTCGCGCCGGGTGTCGCAGGTACTTCTCATCGCGAAAGACGTTGACCAGCAGGCGACGTAGCGCAGCGTCACCAACCGAGGGCATGCCGGTCAGCTTCGACGTAAACAGGACTTCTAGCTTGAAGTGATCGTACAGCAGCTTGGCGACTTGCTGAGTCGAAGCGGGATTGAACCCCGTCTTCGACCATGTTCGGCCCGGAGCTACATGGTGGGCAATCTCGATGCAAATCGCCCTCGCCGCTTCGCGCTCCCCGACGTGGTGGACTTCTAGTCGCGTTCGCTCGTCTTGATCTACGCCGATGCCTACTCGGTGCATATCGCGGCAGTAG
>FLOH01000810.1_pt1 | contig 56633 bp, 80 predicted proteins | sample 756751 | NCBI WGS metagenome assembly FLOH01 (sample SAMEA4026879, study PRJEB14308) | marine metagenome | biome: coastal water; material: water | depth 74 m
GTAGTTGGAGCAGTGTAAGCCGCACCTGCAAATACATGGTCTAAGATTTCTGTTTCTAAAAAGTTTGAAAATGACATTTATTTCTCCTTTAGGACTTAACCAAGTCCTCTTATTTTAAGTTTTAAACCTGAGCCACTAAATCTAGCGTTCTCAGATACTTCGTTTAATCGTGATACAGAGGCTGAGTACATCTGCGCCCATACTGCGATTCTCTCGTCTTCTCCTAGATACGGTGCTGAATGTAGTAGTGCGCCATAAAGGTACACATCAGGTGCTTCTAGTAAAAGCCAATTATCAGCATTACTTGAACTAAGAGCTGTTGTCTTAGCATAGTAAAGTAATTCTGTGTTCACTGTAGATGATGGTGTTGGGTAGAACTGAAATTGACCATCTGCGTGAGTGTAATGTGTTGGTGTTCCTACAGCATCATTATTAGACGCTCTCTTGTCAGCCATAGCTGCTCTTGATATTAACTCAAGAGGTGATGTTCCGTTGTCTGTGACGTGGAATCTAATAGTCTCCATCCAATTAGCAGGAATCTGTGAATATTCATCACTAGCACTCTGTTGACCACTAGAACGAGTCTCCATCTTCCAATGTCGAATGTCTCTGTTAATCTGTGCTTCTGCTAATGCAATGAAGTTCTCAATAGCCGATGTTAAGTCGTCTCTGTTTAAGAAGTCCGCTATTGCAGTCTTTAATGTAGTAAACGTATTTATAGCCATAGTTTCATTATATCCCTATTTGTATGCTGTGTGGTAGTGTTATTTATAAACACCATAATGCTCTTGATAAGGAACTCTATCTCGGTTTGCGTACTCTTCAATCGCTTTCATTTTTGCATGGTCATAAGCTAACTCATCGAATCCACCTTCGTTCCAAACAACATCCCATGATTTAGGACCTGTCTTTACATACCCAGGCTCAATAATGTAATCTTCTTTAAGAGGCATTAGCTGTTTAAATCTCTTCTCATCTTCATAAGTTCTAAGCTGAGGGTAGTTATGTGATTTACCCATGTTTGCTACACTATCTTCTCCAAAAAACCAAGGCTGTGAGTAAGATTGCTCATTTTCATAACCAATAGCGTTCAATAATCCTGTCAGCATTGTTGTGTTAGGCTCGTCTTCATATATTGCTGACATTACATCAATAGGCTTACCTTCAAAGTCTAATATTCCATCGCCCATAATATCTCCTAATCTAATAAGCCGTTCTTAGGCTTTTTCTTGTCTGTTGAAATAATCTTAGCATCATCTACGTTGAATATAGTAAGTTCTTTATCTCTTCTATTGCCATAGATGCCGTGCTTAGATAATAATGCTTGAGCCTTGTCATCGCCTAACTTCTTAACTAACTCAGGATATACATCAATACCGCCATCCTCAAGGTCTAACTTGAAGTCAACTTCTTTCTCAATCTTCTTGAATGCTTTAGTAACGAAATCTGACTGTCCACCATCACCCCAATTGATTGATTTCTCCATGTAATCGTAAGGTAACTCAATCTTCTGTAGATTTCCACCTACCCAATTATTAGCGTCTTTCTCGTTATCAAACATATAGACACCTTGTCCTAGTGTTGCTGATTTTTGCTTAGACTTATCAAACTTATCGTAAGAGCCTGATGTAGAACTTCTGTAAACAGTTAGAGGCTCTTGCTTTAATAGACCTTCTGATACAAAGTTTTTCTTGTAATCAGCAATAGTACCTGTGTAACCATCATGCTTCATTAGTGTCTTGACGTAAGAATTAGAGGCTTGGTCTAATAGACCACCTTTAACCTTCTCAGGCTTTGGCACAGATGTAGAACCGTATGAAGATATACCTTCAGGCGCTAAATTCATTCTATCATTAATATCAATGTAATTAACTTCTTGATTATTAGAGAAAGGGGTTCGTTCATAATCCACGTCATATCTCGTAAAATCTATATCTGTCTTACCTGTAGTAGAGCCATACTTCTTAGCGATACGTTCAGCAGCACCAGGAAGTTTGTCTCCATATAGTGTTTGGTATAGTTTTTCATACGAATCAGACCAAGTATCAACTTGTTGTTGTGGTGTTGTCCATGCTACTCTATTAATGCCTTTTTCCTTAGCTTTCTGAATAGCCTTCTCTAGTCCTGCTTCAATCCATCTGTCGTTCTTCATTGGCGAATCAGAAATAGAACTTAGTTGATTATGTTTTGCATCTCTAATGTTTTGAATAACCTTATCTCTCTCTTGAACAGCTTGAGCGTAAGGTGCATGTTTGTCTTGTAATTCTTTTTGATACGTGTCGTTCTTTTTTGTCCACTCATCATTTGTCTTGAAATACATATTTGACGAATTGTATGCTTGCTCATCGCTATCAGTGGCATCTTTTATTTGATATGCGCTCTTCCAAGAGGGTTCATCTCTTTCTTTTACTATCTCTTCAAGTCTTTTTTTAAGGTCTTGAACTTCTTTGTTAGGATATTTTGCTACAGCTTCATCTCGTGCTTTGTAGAAATTAGAGTCAGCTTTCGATTGTTTTTTTAAGGCTTTACTGAGTACAGTGTTAGCTTCATTTGTGTACCCAACTTTTTTCTTCCTTGCCTCTTGATGTAAGTCTGACTGAACCTCCTCAAGGAATAGAACATCATTACCTTGTTTGTCCTGTCTGACAGTTGTTCTAAAGTGTAACGAAACATCTTCAATATCGCCATGATGTGCAGAGTTGCTGTACCCACCACTTTTTGCAACCATATCAGAAGTAACATAAAACTCATCGTATGTATCTAAATCTGCCCCAGGTTGTGTGAATGAAGAGTGCATGGTGCTTCCTTCATCAGATAAATCAAAGTGTTCTCTTAATTGAACCTCCATCTCATTAGTTGATGTAATTTCATTAGAGTCAAACAGTCTATCTGAGTAGTGTGAATTGCCCTCATCAAACGCATGATAGTATCCGTCTTGGTCTTTATAAATATCAACCTTCTGACCACCAACCTTAATTCTTTTGAATTGTACAGGGTCATCCCGATATTCCCTTAAAGCGAGTTCTCTTGATGCGTCTTCAATATCATACTTAATCTGTTGAGCATTAGGGTTGTCTGATTCAAACATACCACCAATTCCACCTGCATCGGCAAGTTGGTTATGGAGAGTGTATTCCCAAGTATCATGACTAGAAGGAGCATCTAAAAGCGCTTGTTTTTCTGTCTCTAGCGTTGTTAGTTTTTCTGTGAACTCATCTTTTCTATCTAAGTTGTCCATGAAGGCGACATCTCTTTCTTTACGAAGTGCAACCAACTCTTGGTCGACTTTGGCAAGCCGTGTATTTCTAGTCTCAGGGTATCTCGTTGGGTTTTGCAAATTAAGAACCTTAGCCATGTCAAACCAATCTGCTTGATATGCTCTCTCACCATCTAAAAGGTCATACGAAATATTATCTGAACGACTATCAACATAATCATCTAACCACTCATTGTCTGCTGTTTCCCAATCCATATCACTATGCAAATCCTTAAACATGTCATCGTTTAAGCCACCTGATAAAACAACCTCGTCATGAGTTCCTTTATTTTCATTAATAAAACTAAGCAACCCTGTCTTGGTTACACGGTCATCATTTGCTTTGGCTGTATCTAAATATGGAAGTAATCCTGTGTCTTGCATCTCAGTCTTAGTAACACCATTCTTTTGCATGAACTGCTTAATATGGTCAGGATGATTAGTTTCTTGCTTTAGTTTGTTTAGTACATTCTCAGCTTCTGAATAGAATCCTGCGTTATCAATCCCTGTCTTTGGATTAATGCCAGGCTCAACCATGTTGCTACTTGGACCTAGATTAAGAGGGTCTATCGCCCTAGACATAGGTTCAACTTTGCTTAATACAGCTTCACTATTTAATACATCTCTAGCACCACGACCTGCTATCTTACCTAAAATGCCTGCTCCATAGAATGCGGGGAATACTTCAGCAGGACGTTCTGCAAGCATCTTTTGGAATCCTTCAGCAGTTGTCCAATCTTCTTTAATCTGCTGTCCTGCCATTGATGCCATAGCTTTATCATCTTCATTCCAAGACATAGAGTCAGGAAGTGCGTGTTGTAGTGCGCCTGATGATAAATCAGCAATACTTTGTACTGTTTGTTTAGGGTTGGCTACCAAATCAGCGCCACCACCTAACGAGGTTTTTGCGCTATCAAGGAAGTTTACGTTTGCTTGGTTTAGTACGTCTTTTCCTGCAACATAAGGATTAACATTAGTATCTTGCTGTAAGTTATTACGCCAATTACTAGCAGGACCACCTAATAAGCCACCTATGAAATCACCTACTACACCTTCACCTCGTTCCATCAAGCCTAGAATACTTGTGTCTGCAACGGGTTGTTGTGTTGGTGGTTGTTGTACTCCGTATTCAGCAGTGTTTAATGCGTCTATTTCATCTAATGGGTTGTAGCCACTTAACTGCTTTATTTTATCCATCTGAGCATAGAACTGCTCGTCTGTTAGTTTGTTAGCCATAGTATTATCCGTTACTTAATATTTCCAAGCACACCTTCTTTTGGCGTATTTAGATATTTTTGATAGTCTTGAACCTGTTGAGCATATTGTCCAAATCGTTCGAGTATGTATTTAGTCTTTTCAGGTCCAAGCTGTGAGCCTGCCTTATCCATAATCATTTGTCTAGTGTTAGCAATCATAGAGGGTGTAATCTTGTTAGGATTAGAATAGTCTCTCATGTGACCACTAATAGCAGAATGTGCCATGCTGTTCATAGGGTTGAATCCCATGAATCCACCTTTAAACTCTTTATCAATTACGTTATGAAAGAACTGATTTAAGCCTAATAAGCCTGTGTTGACATTGTTGTATAAGTCTTCACCATTATCAGGCACTTCTGCTGCTTGTTGCTCTACATGTTGTATTGCTTGTGCAACTACAGCGTCAGGTGTAATATCTTCAAATGTACCACGAGTATCCTCAACCACGTATTCTTGTGACTGAGGCATCATTGGTGCTTGTTGTGTTTGTGCTTGTTGTGTTGGTTGAGTAGGTGTTACAGCCTCTTCAGGAAGGTTATTCCAATTGTAGCTAGAGTCATGGAACACAAGTCCATCGTCTTCCTGTCTATCTAGTAATCCCATGAATCGCCCGTATCCTACTTAATATGACGCTATCTTACCATATCACACAATGCCTTTTACGTTTCTTTTGATTGACTTACCCCATGACTCTGCCATAGGTCTGTAGCCGATTGCTAGGTATCTGAAAGCATCTGCTCCATGAGATGACCAATCGTGCCTAGGTCGTGAGCGCCAAGTCTTACCGTTCTCATCATAATCACGAGAATAGTTAATCAAACAATCTACACCTTTCTCACACTTAACCTCATCGAACCAACACCTGTCTAGTAGTGAACGAACAGCCTGAATACCATCATCAATCATAAGCATAGGAGCAATCTCTACGTTCCTAATACCTAGGTTATCTAATACCTCTAGCCTTGACTTACCTGAGCCTAGTTCTCTGACTCTAACGTCATGTGGCAAGATGTGCTGTTCATAGACATAGCCTTTATCTTGTAATACTTTAGCATAGTGGTCTAGTCCAACACCTGATGCCTCGTAGTAATCAATGATGTGAACCTCTGTGCCAATGTACTGAGCAAACCATATAGCAGTTGAATCACCTACACCTAAATCCCATGCTGTAATGACAGGCTTATCTCTACTGTATCTAACCTTACCGATTCTGTCTTCATCTTCACATCTGCGCATCTCTGTCGTATAGTAAGAGCCTTCACTGAATATTAGGAATCCACCTTCCCAAATATGTTTATACATATCAGGACGTTTCTTCTTGTCTTCTAGTCTCTCCACCTCTAACACTTCAGGAAACCACTTGTTGTCTGACCAATTCATCTCTACTATCTTAGAGCCATCAGGAGCATTAGTTCTGAATCTTTCATGTGTTGCTGAATACTTACTCTCAGGATTCCATGTAACCCATACCTCTGAGCCTTCTTCACGAACAGTTGGGATAAGTTTAGACCATGCCATATCACTCACACCCTCAGCTTCATCTACCCAAGCTAATAAGATACGAGCCTTAGATTTAATAGCATCAAGTGAACGTCTTAGTCCTACGAATGTATATGATATATGACCATCTTTAGACCTGATGTACTTCTCGCCCACTTCATAGTAATCGTTAAGTATAGGAACTGAGCGGATTGCCTGTTTAATCTCTTCTAGTGATGAGTCTTCTAATGAGTTCATAAACTCACGACCACATAGTATCTGACCTGACCTTCCATCTTGACCCCACAGATAACCTTTCACTGCTGTCATTAATGCAAAGGTTCTTGTCTTGGCAGAACCACGTCCACCCCATGAGCCTCTATATCTAGCTTCACCCTCAAAGACAGGTACTAACTTATCAGGGATAGAAACAGATAATACTTCTTCTTCCTCTAATACTTCAAACTCTTCTTCAGTCTTTATCATCTGCGTCTTTGTCATCTGCTCTAACGCCTACTAATTGAATCTTAGTCGGTTGCTTCATACTTCCATCGCTTGACATTAGGTCTTGCTCTGTCTTTTCTTTATAGCCATGGTTGTACATCATGAACTTTCCGATGTTGGCGTTAATCTCGTTTTTCAAGCCTTTATTTACTAACGAAAACTCTTGTGTTGTCTGTAATTTGCTTAACGTGTACGAAAAACTAGGAAACTTCTTGCCCCAATCGTACATTGTTTGCTTAGGTGTGTCTATGTATAAAGACAGTCCTGCTACTGATGGAACAGCCTCTTTTAAGTCTTCCCAAGCAGTTAGATATTCATTAGCTTTAGCCTGTATTTCTTCATTGTATTTAGTTGGTCTTCCTAGTGGAAGAAAGTTGTCTGTTTTCTTAGCTGTCATTAGTGTAATTCCTGTTGAGGTGGAACTTCATGGACCACATAGTCATTCTTTAATATCATGTTATCAATCTCTTCGTTGATTTTTTCAATTGTAGCACCTGTTAGTTCTGACATTATTTCACATAATGCTAGATATTTTGTAGGCAAGTCTTCTATCTTTAGTTGTATAGGCTTATTCATCTCTTTATTCCCATTGATTCATAATACAAATGTTCTTCTCTAGGCAATATAATGCCTAACTCTGCTGCGAACTTATCAATCTTATCTAGGTATTCTTTCATCTCACCCACCTTTAAATCTGTAGTGCTTCTAAGTTCAATCACTTCAGTGTCGCCGATAACAGTTGTTTTATAGCCTAAGTGTTCCTTTTTCATTAGCGTATGCAATTCTTTATCTGTATGTCCGCACTCTGATAATACACCTAACCATGCCCAGTACATTTTATTTTGCTTTCCAGACCTAGTCATCTTGTCTCTTGTTATAGAGATAATTGCCTTCTCATCTTCTGGAAACTCTCTAAAGTGTGCAACAACTATTGATTCAAGTATCTTTTGCTTAGGCTTGGTTCTTTCAATAACACGTTTCATTAATATTTACTCTCAACATAACAATTATTTTTGGGTGGGTAAAACTTATCTCCAACCTTTCTACCAATACACCAAGCACGTATAGTTGCTGTTGATACTCCTAAGTCTTCACGAGCATCTGTAGACGATTCATAAACCTTGCCATCAACAATGTATCTTCTTGCATCTCCTCTGTTTGCCATATTATCTTTTGCTGAAACCCATCTGCAATTATCAGGCTCATATATTCCATTGTTATCAACTCTATCTATCTGATGCTTATCAGGGCATTTACCCATATCAGTTATAAAGTCTTTAAATGAATCTTTCCATCTATCGCAAACAACTATGCCTTTCTCTCCATAGTCTTTATATCGTTTGTTCTTTGGATTATGACACCTTTGAACCATATTAGACCAAGAGTTATATTCTCTACTTCTGTCTTTTCCACTGTTCCCATGTTTTGAGCAACCACAATCCTTAAAATATTCAGCATTAAAATGACCAACACTTACTGTTCTAGTATTTCCACAGTCGCATTGACAAACATACTTACTACCTTTTAACCACTCCGTTGCTACTAACTTACCTACTCGTTTCCCACTTAGAATCAACACTTTGGACTTACCGTCTAATAAATGATTTTCATTATAGCATATCTCTAGCATCTAAATATCTATTAATTCGTTCTAGGTGAAACTCTTGCTCTCCATAAGCACTTTCCCATGTTTTTTTACCTATCTGATGAATGCCTTGCGAGCCTCTATGGTGTTCAACACATAATGGGATTGTTATTTCATCATTAGCCTTCTGAGCCATGCCACTATATTTCAATCCTACTAGGTGGTGTATCTCAGCAGGTCTTCTACATACACAGCATCCATGTTCTGATAATGCGTTGAATCTTGCTTTGCGTTCTTTAGGCTTCATAATACGTTTATCTGCCAATCAATACATGCTTCAATAACATCTGCTACTGAGTACACTACTTTAACTGAAATACACTCTTCTTCAAACCTTGCTATCATCTCTTTCTGAGCAGGACTCAATCTACCTTTACCACCTGTTGTTGAAGCAGGTCGTTTAACCTCTAAAAAGAATACTCTACCGTCATTAATAATACATAAATCAGGAACACCTGCTTTTACTCCTTCTGCCTTTAGTTTTGTAGCAGTGATTAGGTTTCTCTTGCCACCATTCGGAATTGCAAAGTAACATACACCTCTTAAATCTAAATACTGAGCAATTGCTTTCTGAACTTGATGCTCTAGGTCAATCATTAATACGCTCCTTAGCAATCTCAAAATACTTGTCGTCTAGTTCAATGCCTATGAAGTTTCTATTTAAGTTATTACAAGCTACACCTGTTGTTCCACTTCCCATGGTAAAGTCTAATACTAACTCTCCCTCATTTGTGTATGTTTTAATCAAGTACTCCATTAGTGCTACGGGTTTTTGTGTGGGGTGTTGTTTTGCTTTATCGTGACTAAACTTTATTATATTTCTGGGGTGTCTTAATCCATCACTTACTGTTTTATGTCCTCCGTTTTTGGCACTACCATCTCTTAAGGTGTCGTGCTTTTGCTTACCAGATACGCAAGAATATGGAGTTCCTTCTGTCTTTTGCGGGTTGTAATTTTTAGGCTTCTTTCTGTTGAAAGATGTTGCAAAATCTCCAAATATAGAGATTGTTTCACTTACTCTAAAAGGTTGATAATTTACATTTGCAAAATTAGCACCTTGTTGTTTCTCCCAAACCCAATCATACTTATAGTTCTTAATATTACTCATTCTCAAAGCACTTGAAAATGGCTCACTGCCAAACAATACTATAGCACCATTAGGCTTTATAAGCTTGTTTAGTCTTAACCACATTTCATCAAAAGGAATAACTGAATCCCATTTACAAGCTGTTGTTCCATATGGTGGGTCTGTTATAATAGCATCAGCCTTAACGCCATCGGCAATCAGCTTATCCATAACTTCAAGGCAATCGCCTTTGTGTAGGTCAATCATTTATTAGGCTCTCTTAATAGTTGGTCACATAATTGAATTACTGAATCACATACATGGTTCTTAACCTCTTGGTCATCAATACGTTTAATCTGCTCTACTAATTCTTTCATAGCTGTCATTGCTTTCTTACATTCTGCTTGTGTGTGCTTAACTAACATATTGTTTTTCCTCCATGAGCGCCACTTGTGCTAGTCTTGAACATTGGCGTTGACATTGCTTTTTTAGTATCTTTACTCGTACAGTAAGGACATCTACCACTTTTATTTCTATGCTCTATTGTGTTACTCTTTGTATATCTTTGTAAGCAGTTAGAACAAACGTAATCGTAAATCACAAGTCTCGTTCTCCAAGATTTTCGTCTTTACCCAAGTAATTAGCAAGACCATATATCGCAAAATGTAGTTGTGGTTTGTCTGCTTTAATTCTGTGCATTAATCCACTACGAGTACATCCTAATAGTTCAGCACACTTAGCTTGAGTAATTCCTAATCTCTTAATTTCTACAGGTATTGAGTTAAAGTAAATAGTTCTACTGACATCTTTAAAGACCTTCTCTTTCTTAGCCATGATTATTTATATTGTTGAATTAAGTTACTATTATATCACTATGGCTACATTAGAACAGGTAAATTAACATTATTCCACTCTAACTCCCGCACTATCGTTTGTGGGGCATCTACGTTTTGCTTCGCAAAGCCTCGCTACCATCAGCCTTTCACTGCGCCTCACTTCGTTCGTTGCTGGGATAAATCCCCTTTTTAAGAGCAAGAGCAAGAGCGATTAGTCATATTCGGTAATGTATTTAGTTGGGGAAGTTGGAGACAAAGAAATCCCTAGACTTAATTAAAAGCCTAGAGAGATTCACATTCGTATAAAGCACCTAAGCCGTATCATCGTATGGTCACACTATTACATCAGTGACTCAGAGTTCATCGCTACCTTGTACAGGCACTCACCCACTATAACTCTGCGCTAGGCTTAATAAACACTCCAAGGGTTTCCCACAATATAGAGTTCGTAAGGTTATTGTATATAGAGGCGTTTTCCTACCCATGACAATAACCACAGCCTAACATCAATCAATAGCATACACATTTGGTGAATCTCTTTTTTATTATTCAGGTGTGAGTGAGACTGTTAGGTCCGACATATCACCTGTCGTGTCGGTGATGTTGCCAACTGAAGAAAATATGATATAATCTTCAACAGGTGGGGCAATCACCTAATTCAAACCCTCGATTGATTTGTAGTCTTTCGGGGGTTTTCTTGTTTCTGAGGTAAATTATAAACTAACTTTTTATATAGATGTAATGTTTATTTTAAATTAATTTGTGTAATCTCTTCCCTAAGTGTATCGAACATGATATAATAGACCCATCAAAGCAAAACAGGCTTTGGTACTTTAAAACAAAACGGAGATACAAAATGAACAACTTAAACCAAACAATAGACACTTTTCTAGCTGAATACAAAGAAGGCATGGTCGAATACTATAATCAAATTCGTAAAGACGCACATGCTTATTACGATACTGAAAGAGGTACTCCTGAACGTTATGAAGCACAGGCAGTATTTTACAACCACACTAACCGTGATACATCTCTAGCTACAGAATACAGTCAGAAGTCGCTAGAAGAAATCATAGACAAAGACTTAGCATCTCGTAAAGTGAGATTCGTTTCTTCAATTGAAAACAAGCTAGAATCAGAACCTACAGAGTCTAATCTGACAATAGGTATAGACCATTCTGTGAATGGCACTGTATCGTGTGCAACGAACACTGTATCTGTGTACTCTATCTTAGCAGGTGGCTACAATATTCAAAAGCTACACTACAGAGTTTTAATCAAAGAAATTAAATAAACCAAACGGGGCGAAAGCCCCACTTAGGAGATTCTTATGAAACATTCAAAAATCGAATATTGGGATGATGAACGTGACATTGGCAATGGCATCATAGTCACTTTAAATTATGGATTGTCATTTGATCAAAATGAACATGAGGGAGTTCGAGGCTTTGATACAGTTAAAGAAGCTGAACACGCTGTAAGAAAACAATCCTACCAATGTAACTGCGAGGAGTGCGTATGCCACAAGTAGAGTTCTTTGAGAACGCAACACAAACATTAATCTCTAAAGTTGAAATGTCAGAGGTTGATGAAGGAATATTCAAGGCGTTTGATTATGATTTTAAAGGGGAGACATCTTTTAAAGTGCCTGAACTTCCGCCAATCCCTGATGAGTTTAATATCGGAGTTATTGTTGGCTCTAGTGGTAGTGGCAAGTCTTCAATGTTAAAACAGTTTGGCGAAGAGGAGGTGTTAGAGTGGAATGACGAAAGAACAGTAGCATCGCACTTTGACAGTAAAGATGATGCTATAGAAAGGTTGTGCGCTGTTGGTCTTAATTCTGTACCGACATGGGCAAAGCCTAGGCGTGTGTTATCTAATGGTGAGGGGTTTAGAGCAGACCTTGCTAGAAGGTTAAAGGACAATGCTGTAATTGATGAGTTCACATCTGTTGTAAATAGAGATGTTGCCAAGTCTTGTTCTGAGGCGCTACAAAAATACGTGAAGCGTAAGAACATTAAGAACATAGTTATCGCAACCTGCCACGCTGACATTTTAGAATGGCTATCCCCTGATTGGGTTTACAACACGGACACTAATGAGATTAGTAGGAGGTCACTTAGGCGACCTGACATCGAAATCAAAATACACAAAGGCTCAAACGATGATTGGAAAATGTTTGCACAACATCATTATCTAACTGCCGAACTACCTACCGCAGTGCGATGTTTTTTGGCAACTTGGAATGGAATTGTAGTAGGGTTCTCGTCTTCTATTTCCTTGCCGGGCAAGATACCACCTTTATATGATGGTGACACTAGAAAGAAATTCCGTGAATGTAGGACTGTTGTATTGCCTGATTTTCAAGGATTAGGAATAGGAACTAGGTTATCGGATAAGATTGCTGATATTCACATAGAGGATGGCTACAGATATTTTTCCAAAACCTCTCACCCTAGGATGGGAGAGTACAGACAGAAATCATCTATTTGGCGACCAACAGCCACCAACCTAGCAGACCGCAGTAAGAGTCAAAAGCGCAGTAAAAAAGAATTATGGCATCACATGGCACTAGACACTAAGCGTATTTGTTATAGCCACGAATATATAGGTGAGGATAGAAAATCCTATGACCCACATTGGATAAAAACAAAAGATGACACTCAAGGAACTTTATTTTAAATCTTTTTTTGAAATTAGCTGTAAAAATGTTCCGAACATGATATAATTACACCATCAACGAAACATATCGCTGATACTTTAACCAAAACGGAGATACAAATGAAAACAATTAAACTAATCAAAGATTCACAAAAAGACATCTTCAACGAAAACGAAGATTGGTACTACATCACAGGAACAGAAAACTATTGCCAAGTAAACAAGTCGGGTTCAGAGTGGAAGGCTACAATGTATGAGATGGGCGACACTGAGGTTCACACAGTTTATGCTGATACACCTCGCAAATCTGCTAACTTGTTACTTGCTAACTTTGACCTTAAACTTGGTGAGGTAGCGTAATGGACACTATGACTACTACCGACTACCGAATCCAAGAGGATTACCAAATGGACTACGAAGCAAACAAGATGCAAGCAAAGATAGAGTTCTATGAAGCAATCGAACCTATCAAGCAGAAGTTTGAACACTTATTAAATGACGATGCTCTTGGTGATACACCTTACTCAACCTACGCTTTGTTTGTTAAGTCTGTTGAGAAGATGAAGGAGATGGCATTGTTCGACTTTATTGACGCAGACGACAACATCTTCGAGTACAACCTTACTAATGATTTAAGAATAATTCTTCTTGATGAATACAATTGGGAGATTTAAGATGGGATATTTTAGCAACTTAGATATTGATGAGCAAGAACATAACGCTCACATACAAGACCAAGAACCCGACATGAAGTCATATATGAAAACTGAGCAATACGCTAAAGAGTTTGATGATGCGTTCGGAAATCCACTAGAGCAGATTGATGCTATTATCGCTAGTTTAGGGGGTAAGTCATGAGCATTGATTTCAAGAACGTAACTGTTGTTTCCATGGATTGGGAGTACGACCAATACCCCGAATTTGAAGACTCTTTTATTATTGAAGCAGAGTTCACAGACACAGGGGTAGCGTTGAATGACGAACAAGTTGATGAGTTAAACAATGACTCAGACTTTGTTTATGAAGAACTACAAAACTTTTTACACTAAAGAGGAGTTATTATGAGCCAAGACCAAAGACTATTAAATTATCTTAGAGATAATAAACAGATTGACCCACTTACATCATGGAAGGAGTTAGGTATCTACAGACTATCTGCGTGTATATACAGACTTAGAAAACAAGGTTGGGAGATAAAGACAGGGCGTAAGGCAGTTGTTAACTCGCATGGAGAGTCATGTGTTGTTGCCCTATATAAGTTGAGTACGTCATGATTAAGATTACAGATAACTTTATAGTAATGTTCTCAATGGCTATGGTGATAGTAGCATTGATTCTACAGACTGCCAACGGATTCTTTGATGCTGATGTTGGTGAGACACTCATAGGCATGATGATACTATTTCAAGCATGGATGTTGTATATGATTTTAGGAGAAGATAATGGATAAGACAACAAAACTATGTGACAAATTAATTGATATTCAGAGGCAGCTTAAATCTGCCAAGGACAAGAACAACTCATACGGTAAATATAACTACAGAAACGTAGAGGGGATTTTAGACGCTTTAAAGCCTTTGTTATCTGTTAGCCAAGCCTCAGTCACAATGTCCGACACAGTCGAACGTGTTGGTGATAGAAACTACGTTAAGGCTACTGTATGTCTAGCTGATGGTGCTGACAATATATGCACAACAGCCTTTGCATGGGAAGAGGCAAGGAAAGGAATGAGTGCCGACCAATGTACAGGTTCTGCGAGTTCATACGCCCGTAAATACGCCCTTGGAGGATTGTTTTTAATCAGTGAAAACAGTGTGGATGCAGATGACAATGACAATACTGAAATGAATTATGTATCTAAAGAAGCTATTGAGAGAGGTCTTGAAAAACTTAATAAACTCTTTGACGAAGGTAAAGACGAAGAGGCTAAAAGTATATTTAAGTGGGCATCAAACAATAACCCACCTGTAGAGCAAATTTACGACAGGTATGTAATGTTATTTGGCTTGGATGACAACAAGGAAGGGATGTAGTTTATATTAGGTTATAATTAATTAACTCGGGGGTCACGCCTCTATTGCGAGTGTGGGGTCAGATAGCGTCTTTTGTTTTTTTTCAACGCATCTTCTCCTCAAGAAGTATCTTCCTCCTCACGGCATTTTATGGATGCCAAGTTAAAGAGAAATAGTGCGATTCACTACCGTAAGTAGTCTTTAAATTAAACGGAGAATATCATGAGTAAATTATTTGAAAAGCGTCAATCAATAAGACAAGCAGAAGCAAAGTTAGGACTATCTGAATTATCAGAACATGAAAGGGCGATATATGCCTTTGTCGATTCAGAAGTGGTGACATACAGAGATGCAATAATACGCCATGATTACTTCAAAGGCATTAGCCTATCAACCATGAAACGAGCAGTTAAGATACTGCTTGAATCTAATCTAATCACAGCAGTACCTAGTTCAGAAGATAAGCGCATTAGGTGGTTAAGTATCACATAGTAATTCTTGGGGAGTGTCGCCCTATAATATCGGTGAAGGTTGCCATCGTGCGTTCAAGTAGCTACTTAATCAATCTTTAAAAAAAAGGAGAAGTAAATGTTAAATCGTGCCACATTAATTGGAAATTTAGGCAGAGAGCCTGAAGTTAAATATTCATCAACAGGAACGGCTATCGCTAATCTAGCAGTAGCAACATCTGAATCTTGGAAAGACAAGCAGACAGGTGAGAAGAAAGAACAGACAGAGTGGCACAGAGTGTCCGTATTTGGCAAATTAGCAGAGATTGCGGGTCAGTACCTACACAAGGGTTCTAAGGTCTATATCGAAGGTCAAATCAAAACCTCGAAGTACCAAGACAAAGACGGCAAGGATGTTTACTCAACGTCTATTAATGTCACAGGGTTTGGCGGTGTTCTAAAGATGCTAGACAGTAAAGGCGAAGGACAAGCACCTGATAATAAACCATACGTTCCTACAGTTCGTGACCCTATTGAGCCTGTAGCACCTGTAGCAGGAGACCCTTTCGGTGACGAAATACCATTTGCTCAAGCGCCATACGGTCATGGATTTAGCTAATGGGAACTATTGCCCAAGAGTATCACTTATCAGACGGAAGCATTTGGACGGCTCGCCAACTAGCATTTGAATTAGGTATTACTCAAACAGCTTGTCGTTGTAGGCTGAATAAATCAAACGATGTAGCTGTGGTTATGCGCACCAAATATTCACTTAAATCAAAACCAAATAAGCCTTATCAATGTAAGCAGTTCTTATTGTCTGATGGCTCTAAAATGACCGCAGAAGAATGTTCTCTTAAATGGAACATTCACAAGTCGACAATGTATGCAAGGTTAATGAGAAATATAACAGATGTTGATTTGTTATCGCAAAAGCCTAAGAGTACCGTTAATAAACTTAGCAAGGGTTATGTCAAAATGTCATTCCAACCTAAAGCAGTTAGGAACGTGATACAAGAGCGTAATTACTTCGACCCAATGAGTAGGTTGTTTTTAAAGATGGCTTAAATAGGAGAATAATATGAGACCACATAAACACGCAGAACTAATACATCAATGGGCGGAAGGTTATCCGATACAGAAGTTAGCAGTATTATGCTGTGATACTAAAGTTAAACATTGGGAGGACATGGGAGATACCGCCCCTATGTGGTTCGAGGATGATGAATACCGAGTAAGACCACTTGGTGAAGACTACGTTATATCAGCACCCGATTAATTGCGTATTGGACACTGACAGTTGCAAGTTGGTTGAGGTTGAGCAGGGAATATCATCTGACTGCTAGTCTTAAATGCTTGTTGTGGCATATTCATCATTTGATTGAAGAAAGCCATTGAAGCTAAACTAATTGTTACGGTTGCTGAGAAAACTATTACACATTTGCTTAGTTTATTTGTCATTACTTTATTTCCTTGTTTTGACTACTTAACATTAAAACCTCTGTAAGCCTTGCATCTGTTCATTTATCTTACTTTCTGAACACTTCTTACATAACATAGGTTAATTATCTATTTCTAATCCGTTACTACTTTCGTTCATAGCTTCATATCCGATTTAAACTCAACATTTTTATACTTCCCTTTAGCTTGATTGTATCCACGTCTTTTAGTCATCCAAGGTACAACTATATTAGTTATTAATAGGAACGCTATAAAGGCATACAGTATGTCAGTACCCCAAGACTGTGCAACGTAAGCTACCGCTTGTTCTTTGCTTTCTATTTGGTCAATATTAGGCTCATTTGGAATAATCTCATCGTAAGCCATGGCAGTAGCTAATACTGCAACACCTGCGATAGGATTAATAGCATAAGCAACACCAGCAGAAGCGCCAGACTTGCCCAAATTACGGAGTTCTAAGCTAGAGCAACCCGTTAGCAAGGTCAAGGACAAAATGAAGGCTAAGGCTCTCACTATTTATCCTTATATCCCGTAGCGTCTTTAGAACTAGCATTAGCTTTATCAATTGATTCAAAGGTATCATCACGAGTCTTATCAAAGCCACCCTCAACACTACCTTCTACAATCGTATTCTGTACCATTCTTGCAGGTGTAGATACAACCACAGCGTCTGCTTGTGCCACTTCTACAGTAGCCTTAGCTACCTTCTTTATCTTGTCAAAGAATCCCATTACCGCCTCTCCTTGTTATTTATCTAAACTCTTGGTCCACTTCTCAATCTTTAAACTAAAGTAGTTGCAGAAGTATTTAAACTTATTAAGCACTGTCAACTTAATGTAGCGTCCCTTACTATCTCTTGCTGTTTGATTAGTCCTTGCCATTACTTACCCTTATACATATTCATATATTAAACCACCACTAAGGATGATTATCTGAGGTGCAAAATTAAGTAATACCGCACCTTCTTTCCATTTAACACCTACTATAGTCCATAATACAGCACCCACCAAGTGTACAATTATATTATATGGGTACATTGATGGGATTGTGTGTAATGCTATAGCCACTAAAATGATAAAGGCACTTAGATACTTTAGATACCATACCCACCCGTCATTCATTTAATAAATCTCTAATTCTGTTTGTTATACCTAGTTTGTCGAAGTGTAAAGCGAAGTTTGAAGCTTCCCAAGTGCCATACTCTAGGTTATACGCCTGCAAAGACTGTCGTTTATAATTAAGACCCTCTGTCATTATTTGTTTGAACAATGGGTTATCCTTGGACGTTTCTAATCTTTGAGTCGCCTTTTCTTTAGCATGCTTCCAAAACTCCGTATTCCAAGTAGAGCCTGCATAATAATGCGTCATTATCATATCTTCTGTTTGCTCTAATACATTGGTGTAATTAGCGTTTAGAGTTGTAGCATGCTCATCACCCATAATCATATCAAACATACCTCGTTGGCATTTATCCATAGTAGCTGTACTTGTTGCCTCTAAAGGCTCAAGAAAGAAAGATGAGTTGCCACTATATCCTACACGACCATCAAAGTTATTTTTACGGTAATAGCTATCAAATTCAATATAATTACCATCCTCGCCTGGCTCAATATCGTACTTCTCAAAGACGTTTTTTATATCATCTTCTATCATTTCAGGCGTTGCATAATCTCTGTTATAAATATAACCAATAGACAGTCTGTTACTTAATGGTATGCCAAACACCCAACCATAAGGTCTAGCTATTGTTAGTGTATGGTTAAATCTAGGAAAATCCCATGGGCATTGCCACACTCTAGCTGTATTAACAACCATATCTGACATTACAAAATCATCACCATAGTCTTTAGGTCTTCCGCTACAGTCAAACACAAAGTCAGCGTCTACATTGTCTATGTTGCCAACATGGGTATCATTAATAGAAACTTTATCTGTTAAATATTCTAAACCATATTGGTGCAACATTCCTGCTTGAAAATGATAAGCTACATTAGTCCTAGGAAAATCATGGTAGAACTCATCACCTTTACCCCAACCCGACTTATAGATACCTGTCTTTACACTCCCACCTAGTTTAGGGAGCATACTATGATTAAACCCTGAAGTGTCAAAAAGAGATGTAGGTAATTGTAGTGTAGAACCCTCTCCTACAGATTGAGTTGGTATTGAATCATCAAATAACCACTCAATCTCAAACTTAGACTTATCAAGAAAGTGATTGAAATGCAAAGCGCCTAATGCGCCTGCTGTACCTCTCCCAACTATTGATATTTTCTTCATTTATTGCCTACCCTAGTGTGTTTTTACTTTCCTTTACTCTTATCAGGTCATATATATTGCCTAACATCTTCTTAATCTCACGCATCTCTCGATTGTGGTCATCTTTCAAGACATACTCTTTAGGAAGGCTAGTCTGACAAGCAGTCATGGTATGCTCTAGTTCTTTAATATCAGTCATAATGTTCTTGATAACAAAGAGAGAGCCTGTTGAGAGGATGCCAACTAAGGCTAATATTACTTCTGATAGTTCCATGGTGTTTCCTTATGGCTTAGGAAGCTCCGCTTTAATAGCATTAATAGCGTCTACCCAAGTGGTAGTACCATTACTAGCATCATCAAATTGCATTTCAAACTGATTTAATGCGTCATACTTAGCTTTTCTTTTGTCAGCATAAATAAGAGCCGCTAAAGCATCAATATCTTCTTGTGTTGCTACATCAGCAAGTCTTTGCTTCTCTGTAGCGTGACCATCAACTAAACTTTGGTAAGCTGAGAAGTCTGTAATAGCTTCATTAGGAGTACCATCATTAAATTCAATCTCACCTGATGTGCCATTCCACTGAATAGCCCATACGTTAGATGGTAAATCAAAGTCGAAGTTCATACCTTCACCATCAATCATTACCACTCTATCTTCTTTTACAATACACACGTTCATTGGTGTTCTCCTAATAATTTACTTTTTTTACTCACAATATCGTTAAACTCTGCTTGACCTTTAACTGTTTCATTTCTAAAACTCTCTAGTGCTTCTGTCTGACCTCTGTTAGTCCTAGACATCTCCACTTGTAGCGTAGGCATCCAAGCCATAGCACAAGCCCAATCATCTATTTCCTTACCTGTGTTTGGGTCTAGTCCTACCATCTTAGTGTACCAAGCACACCGCTTGATAACACCATCTACAGCTTCTTCACAAGTTGAACCTAGTGGGCAAAAGAACTCTACTTCTAATGCCATTAATCTTTACTACAGACAATTACATTTACATACTGTGGTGCAAATGCTGTAGGACCTGCTGAACCTGTTGTACCTGAAGCTGAACCTGAAGTACCTGAGCCACCGCTAGTAATACTACCTGCTAATGAGTGAGAGTGAGAGCCACCGCCACCTGTGTTTTGCATCGTTGTCGTTTCGTTAACTTGCATTGATTCGAAGTACCTACTTCCAGTCTTAATAGGGGCTAGCTGCCATGCTGTACCATTAGCCCAAGAAGTGCTAGTGTAAAACATAGTGTGATTATGACTAGGCATCTCAGCTGTACTCAACGTATGCGCACCTGCACTCAACGTATGTGTATGAGAGTGACTAGGTGTACTGTGAGTATGCGAAGGACCTGTATGTGTATGTGACGTACCTGGAGGTGAACTTAATCCGTGAGTACCACCTGTGCCACCACCTGCTCCACTAACAACTCTTAATGCTTTATCATTATTGGTTGTGTCTTGAGTCCAACCTGTAGGTGCTGCTGCTTGAGCAAATACAACCTTAGTTCCACTAGGGAAAGGCTCTACACCTGTTAAGCCTGAGCCATTACCTGAGATAGTTCCACTAAACGATAAGTTTGTAAAGCCACCTGTTGACGCTGAAGATGCTCCAATAGGCGCTCCATCAATAGTACCACCGTTAATATCAGGTGCTATTGGTGTAGTTCCATCAAATAAGTTATCAATAGTATCAAGATTAGTATTAATCTTAGTACCCCAAGTATCAGCTGACGCACCTACTTCAGGCTTAGTCAGGCTATACGTTGTTGTAGTTGTATCTGCCATGTTTTATATCCTATATTTTAATTAATTCTAATTTTGACTAACTCTTTACAAGCCACCGCCTAACAAGTCAGTTGGTCCTGCAGCATCAGCTAAAGCCTTCCTAGTAAAGTCTTCAATCCACTTCCACGCTTGTGGTGGTAGTTGGAAATCACCACCTGTCATATCACCCGTTGATTTAGACCCTGAACTATTATAAGATTGTGCTTCAGCTTCGCCTTCATTCCCTCTACCCCAATCACTATAACCACCGCCTAAATCATCACCATAACCACCATAACCATTAGCAGAAGAAGAATCAGACCCTCCTGTAGAAGATGCTGCTGCTAACAATCCACCTGCTCCCATACCACCACTAAACAAGCCACCACTAAACAAGCCACCACCTGAAACTTTAGAATCATCACCGAACTGCTCACTAATTGCGTTCATGTGTTCATCAGAGCCATCACCATACATTGAGGCAATGTCTTTCTCATATTGACTTCCGTAAGTTCCTTGGAGTCCTCTTTCAAAAGAGCCTGTAGGTCCTGTAGGGTTGCCTTGTGAGTTTGTGTCACCTTGATACCAATCATAAGTTTGTGTAGTATCACTAGGGTTAATTCCTTGAATAGTGTTTCCTAGGTTTTTAGCAATAGTACCCAAAGGCATGCCCACAGGAAGACCCATAAGGTTTCCTTGCATTTGTTGTGGAGACTGCCCAAAAAAGCTATTTCGTGCAAGCTGATTCTGATTAATAGCATCACCTAAATTAGCATCTTTTTGCTCTTGAGTTAGTGGGGTGTGCCTATAAGTCTCTCTAGGACCGCCACCAACATTATTATCATAAAGTGTTTCTGTCGGTTGATTAGCCAATGCCTGCTTTGCATTTATCTTACAGATAAAATCATTTTCATCACAGCCATATTGGTCAATCATTAAAATTTCCCCTTCCACACTCTTAATTTATCAAAATCACCACTCAGTAGCATCTTCTTAACAACGTCTTTTCTAGCTTCAACGTCATCCCATCTTACGCCTAGTTTATCACAAACTTGTTTTAATAGGTGAATAGGTATAGAACCTGCTAATCTACTCTCTCCGTCCTGCCCTAAACCACGTTTATTAATCTCAGCAACACGGTCTAAATAAGGTTGATTTGAGTATACACTCTCAACGACAATCTTTTGTTTTTTCTCGTCAATATGTACCTTCTCACCTATCTTCATTTCTTAACCTTTGTTGCTTTCTTTGTTACTTTCTTTTCAGCAATAACTTTAAGTCTAAAGTCACGACCTGCTTCTTTATCTATTTTCTTAACAATATCGACCTCTTCCTTTGATGCGGTAACGATTTCGCCTTGATAATTAGTTTTTCCGTTAAGGAAAATGTTATTTGTTAGTATTTCTACTTGCATTTTTATCTCCAAAAAAAGGGTGGCTGTTCACATTGACCACCCCTTTTATTACATCATCTAGCTAGTTGAACAATCTACTACCATACCTGACGCTTTCTCGTTCTTACAGATAAGAGTCAACTCAGTCAATACTTGACGTTTAGTTGAGTCACCTGTCTTAGCAAGAGCAGTGTTCTTAGTAGGACGTAAAGCCGCACAAGACCACATGTCGTTTTGCATAATAAATACATCACGACCTGCGTTTTCACGAGTAGGTGTAAATTCTACAGTACCCCAAGGAGTAACGTAAACGTCTAGTGACTTAACAACTTTCTTGTCACCTGCTTGTACAGCAGAACGCTGATTGTTGTTACCTGTGAAACCTAATGCAATATTCATTTGGTATGCTGAAAGGTAAACTGAGTCAGGACGACCACCATTCTCCCAAATAGACTGCATCGCTGAATCGAAGTCTGCTTGAGTAAATGCTGTCTGAGTACCGTTTGTACGAGCATCAGTACCGTCACCTGTAGCGTTAGCTGCACCTGTTCCTGCGTTAGTGATATTAGATATCATCCAAGTAGGAGCGCCTGCTAATTCACGAGCAACAGTAGCTGAACCTGCAACACGAGCGTTGTTAGAAAATAATGCCTTCTCAATATCTAGTTTTTGCTCTTTAGCAATCTTTAGAGTTTGGTAAGCCATTTCAGCTGAACGACCTGCTTTGTCAAGACCTTCATCAGTATCAGGAACTGTTACAGCATTCTTAAAGATTTGCGTGTAGTTACCAAGACGTGATGTGGCTGTCATTGCACTAGCAGTAGTGTCGTCACCTTCAATGTGTGCGTTAGCAGCTGAAGCACGTAATGTGTCAGTCTGCCATTCATGTAAAGTGTTTGAAGCCTTTACTTTTTTAAGTGATGAATAGAACGGGGTCTCTTCAGGTGAGATGTTATAGATTACGTTAGATAAGTCCTCACGGATTCCTTTAGCGTCATAGCTATCAAATGTATTTGATGGTTGTGCCATGTTATTACTCCTTTATTTAGGTATTTAAAATTAAACCAAGCGCATCATTGATGTCACCTGTTTTACTAAGTTTTGCCTGTTGGCGTTCACGAACCTTCGTTGCAGAATCATTAACTCTCTTAGCGCCCGCCTTAATAGTCGGTCTAGCTTTCTTAGTCTTAGCGACTGCCTTAGCTTTACCTGACATAATATCACGGTATTTCATAGCATCATTTAAGACCTGAATTGCTCTATGGTCCATCACTTGTCCGATTTCCTCGGCTGAGTAACCATAATGCTCACGTCCTACTTGTACTAATCTCTCCTTAATTTTGCTCGCTTTATTAAAGTCTGCAAATTCGGGAATCTTCTGTTGTAAGGTTTGCATCTCTTGCTTTAGATAAGTCTGTTTGGCTGCCCTCTCTGCTTGTGAACTTTGATTGCTCACTTGCTGAAGTTGTGCCATCTGACCATCATAAGCCACCTTGCTCTCATCGTAGTTTAACTTCTGTTCCATGTAACCGATAGGGTCACTCTCGAAAAGTTCTCTAGATGGTGGAGTAGGTGCTTGTGCTAAGCCTCCCTGTTGAAGTTGCTGATAAAGTTGATTTATCTGCTGACGTTCGTTCAGTAATGCTTGATACACTCCTTCAGCTTCTTTGCGCTGTTGGGCTGCTTCTTGCATACCTTTTTGGACGTATTTCTGTCCACTATAGCCTTGCTTTAGTTCATCAATCGTTACTTCTACGTCTTTACCGTCAACCTTGACAGTAATGTTAGAAGGTGACTCTTGAACGGCATCCTCTACTTGGTCAACTTCGTCCAACTCTGCCACGTCTTCATCAGATTCCTCATCAAATTCAGTGTCATCGTCTTCTTCCTGTTCAGTGTCTGTAATTTCCTCTTCTTCAGACTCAGCAGTTTCCTCTACATCAGTAGCCTCTTCTGTTATCTGAGTTTCTTCTTCAGTTGTTTCTATTACTTCTTCTGTTGGAGCAATAATGCTCTGAATGGCAGACTCAATGCTACCATCGTTTGTAGTTTCAGTCGTTTCCACGGTGCTGATACCTCCTATTTACGTTTTCGCTCACTAATCTTATGGTCGTCAATGACGCTTTCCATATAGCTAGTGATGCTTTCAATCGCACGAACAATGTCATGCGCATCATCACGCTCTTCCGCATTGGAATGAGCATTCATAAAGACCAATACTTGCCTCTCCATGACTTCTGAAATAATGTCCTTAAAGGTGTCATCATTCATCAATGTCTTTATTCTAGCAGATTTTTCACCTAGATTCATTAGAATCTACCGCCCGTTACTGCTTGAGTAGGCTGTTGCTGTGGGTATCTAGGTTCGTTTTGCATCTGCTTAATTCTTTCAATGTCAACTCTTGTACCATGGTCGCCTAAAATCTTAGCGGCATCTACAAGTAAGTCTTGGTCCATTTGGTCACGTTTACGGTCATCTTCTGAGATAGCCTTCTGCGCTTCAATCTCTAGCTTCATCATATCAGTCTGAGACTTAGCCTGTGCCTTAATAGTCTCTGCCTGTACTAGCGCTTGTGCTTCAGGTGAAGTCTGTGGCGGTTGATTAGCTTGTTGCTGTTGCTGTTGCATGATTAATTGCTGTTCAGTCTCAGGACTCATAGGACTGTAGTATCTATCAGTATTTCTAACACCTGATAAAACTAACATATCTGCTAAAGTATTACGCATGCCTGTCATAGTCACAAGACCGTTACCAGGACCGTATGCTTGCCAAATCTGCATCTGAGTTTGGAATGTCTGATTAAGTGCCATTGCCTTAGTGTCTTCTTTACCTGTGCCTAAACCTACGTTTACAGTTACATCCATAGATGAGTTCCATGAACGAGGGTCAATCGGTACATATTGTCCGTTCAGACGCATCATAGTCTCTTCACAAGAGTTTTCTACAAGAAGGTTAAGCATTAACTTAAATAAACGCTTCATGCCTCCCTCAGCGATATTTCGAGCAATTACTTCAACCTGACCTGCGCCTTGTTGTGCTGTAAGTTGTGCTGCTGTAGCAGTAGTGTTTTGTAAAGCACTTGGGTCTAATCCCATAGAAGCCTTAGAAACACCTGTCTTAACTTGAATCTCGTCATCTAAATATTGCATTGCTACAAGTGTTTGACCTGCAACAAAAGGAATAGCATTTGCCTGAATAGCGCCTTGAACCTTAACACGTCTAATCGAGCCAATCTCGTTATTCATAATGTCGTCCATGTTCACTTGACCTTCAACAACATCAATAGATGGGTTGTTTACAAGTGCCACGTTATCCATCATGCCACGTAACATAGCAGTAGATGAGTCTTGGTCGTTCATGATTAAGTCAGCAATAGAGCGTCCATAGAATGTATGAGGCTCAGGGTCTATTTCAAATATAGCAAAAGGAACATCGCCCCATGGTTCAAAGTCTAATAACTCTTGATTACCACCACCTAAGATGAATCTGTGCATGGTAGCTTCGCCTGTGCCATAAACATCCATCTTCATGTATGCTTCTGTAACTTCTACTAATTTCATTGAAGGGTCTTTGACTTGCTCTTCATCGTCTTCTGAGTAACCACTACGCTCAAACTTTTCAGAATCAGAGAACGTGTCATCAACAGAGTTACCTGATAATTCAGATACAACGTCAAACTCATAACCCATAGCAACTAATTCGCCAACACGCATTTCTGTCTTGTGAGCAACTACATAAGCATCTGTAATACTTCTAGCGTTTCTATCTACAAAGAACTCTTCAGGTGGAACTGACTCAATCATCATCTTGCCTGATTCTTTCTTGTGGCTAATCTTTAATGTGTATTCAGGTCTTTCAACTTCCATACCGAACTCATCAATAGACATTTCCATCTCTGTTGATTGCTCAATAACTGTCACATCATCATCATTAACAATGACTGACATCTCTTCTTCAGTTAGGTTTGAGTATGTATGAATCTTAGACTCTACTGAATCTTCCCAATATGCTTTTAAAATGCCCGTCTTCTTTACTAGAGCGTCATGAATAGCATCGTTAAGCAAAGTGTAGCCATTCAACTCTTGGAAGCGGTAATGAGCATATTTGGTAGCTTGGTCAGCCATAGACACTTCTTCTTGAGAACTTGGAACATACTCAACAGGATTGTCAGATGATAGGAACACTCTCATAAGACTAGGCTTGATTGCTCTTACCGTATCTCTTACTTTAGTTGCTACAATCTTAGAGCGACCTTCCTCTTCACCAATGTCAACTTGACCATCAAAATAACGCTGTGCTTTAATACGGTCTTCTGTAATTTCACTTTCTACGAAGTCAACAGCTTGACTGACAGCATCACTAACGATGCCTTGGATGTCGTCTTCACTCATTTGCTTTAATTCTGCCATGTTTTATCCTATTGTGTAAACAAGTTAAGTAGACCTGTGTCTAATTCGCCACCTTCTCTACCTGCTTCAAATGTAGCCCCTCTTTCAGCACCTCGTGATATAGCACTTCCAAGTTGTCCAACCTTTTGTTGTAGTTTAGCCATTCCTGCCTCATTCATCAAGGCTTTTCTCACAAAATCAGGGTCTTCAGACAATAATAAATCAACAAGAGCGTCTTTTTGCGTAGCATTCATTTCAGGTCTCATTTGTTTTACTAGTGCTGATGCTAAAGCAAGTTGTGCTATAGGGTCACCTTGTGAGGCTCTAGCTGCTATAGCACCTGTGCCTAATAAGTCTGCTGCTTTCTCTTGTGGTGCTGTAGGTGAGCCATAAAGTATTCTTTGTTTTGCTGTACGAGACTGACCTGCTATATTGGCTTTTTCTATTAAGTCATCAATCTTATCTTCGGGGAAAATTGTTCTTAATAGAGTATTCTCATTAGTTCCGTCTTCAGCAACTTTATTTAAAAAAGTAGGGGTTCTCTTTATTTTATTTTTCAGTGCGACCATTGCGCCTGCTCTAAATGCTTTTAGTTTCGCATCACTAGCAATGGTAGGCGATGTGCCAATTAATCTTTCCATTTCTACTTCTAACTCTTCTACACCTTTATTTCCTAACGAGCCTCTGCCTAATGTATAAGCATCTCTTGCACCTCTAATGTTAGAAGCGTTTTGTCTTGTCGCTTGTAGGCTTGGAGAAAATTCGTCTAGTTGAGTTCTAAGTTTAGTCTCTAATGCGCCTAATGGCTCACCAAGTCCACCTTTACCTGTCTTGAAAGCACCGCTTGTTGATTCTGCTAAACCACGTCTAACAATCTCAGCATCTTCAAGAGTAGGCATTCTTACAATCTTAACCTCTCCGTTTTTACCGATTGTAAAGAATGGAACTAAACTACCTTTAGCCTGATAAATCTCACCTAGTGCTTCTTTAGCATTAGGGAATCTCTTAATGGCATCGGCTAATGTATCTACAATCTCAGGTGTTAATTCTTGAGAATCATTAAATACGCCTTTATATAGTTTGCGTTCTTGAGCCTTAGCAACATCATCACCTACAGTGTAGTCTTTATAAACATTACCTTGAACACCAGGAGTCATGCCTCCTTGCATTTCATCTAATGCAATATCTTTTGTAGATATTGCTCTTTCAGATAATTTAGTGTCAATCTTTCCACCTTTAGGCATTTCTGCTCTAAGCGCTCTAAGAGTTGCCTCAAGTGTTGCATTATCTGCAATAATTTCACCTGCTTGAATCTTTTGTAGAATCTCGTCAGGACTAAACCCTGTAGCATCAACTAATCTTTGTAACTCTTGACCAACTGCTGTTGATGCTTTATCGCCAAATAGTTGACGTGTCTTGTTGATTAATTTATCTATAACAGTACCACCTGCTCCCATAAGTGCTGTTGTAAGCCCTGCTCCACCTGCGCCAATAAGACCACCTAATGGCGCTCGAGCAAGGTCTTCAACAACACCGTCTTGACCTGTTGCATAACCTGCGAAAGCACCTTCAGCTGCGCCCATTTGCATAACAGGCTTCGCTTTCTGTAACCAACTTGCTGTTCTACCCACAGTTGATGCTGTAGTAGCAGGACCTGAACCAGGTATAGGTGCTATATATGCTAATGCTGTTGGAGCAACTGCGCCTAATAATTCATAAGATAAGGCTTCACCAGGATGTTCCTTTTGGTATGCGTTTAACTTGGCACGTATTTCATCTCTAATCTCTTCATAACTACGAGAAGATGCCATAGTGCGAGCCATTGCTTCAATCTCATCAGCTATACCTAGTGTTGCTCCCTGCGTCCATGAACGAAATTCAGCTTTCTCAACTGTTTGGTCAGGAGCGGAAACATTGTCTCTTGAGCCTAAGTCAGTCATTGCTTGTTGGTTAAAGTCCACCATCATAGCTTGTTGGTCAGGACTTAAAGAAGACATGTCTTGTGGCGTTGCGCCACCTAAGATTTCTTGTTGTTTTGCAGTAAGAGCCATTAGTTACCCCTTGCTTTAATGAACGCCTCTCTTTGGTCTAAATTTAGACCCATCCAAACATCTTTACTAACGCTTGCTTGCTCTGCTTTATTTAGCGATTTATACAATGAATTTTGGTCTCTTAGAGCAATTTTAGAGGCTTGATTTATATATTCCTGACGACCCATCGTACCTGATGATAACTTCTCTGCTTCCGTGTACAATTCTTTAATCAGCTTCTCTTGAGCATCAATCTTCATTGTAATAACTTTTCTAAGTTCTTCAGTTGGTAGGCTTGTATCAATAGCCGTCTTCAATGCTAAGTTTAATTCTTTCTCACTCAACGCACCGAATGTAGCCATGTTAATGACATTAATACCTAACTTGTTACCGATACTTCGCACTTGCGCTGTGTTAGCATCAAACGCAGGTAAATATTGTCTTAATAAGCCTGTTTCTGCACCTGCGTCAAGTAGAGGGAACATCTTATACAACTCTCTTACATTGTTCCTCATTGTTTGCGCTTCATAGAACACGTCTTGAGATGCTTTGTATGCGTCTTTTGTGTCTTGTTCTTTAACTGCTATTTCAGATGCAATCTCTTGCTTTCTTTGGTATGTGTCACCTAAAGCGCCCTCAACATCTTCTCTAATTACAGAGCCATCAGAAGGGTTGGTTTTAACAACATACTGTTGACCTGTTGTAGGGTCTGTTTGTACAGCGCTTGTTTTAAATCCGCCTTTACCAATACCCATTACTTGCTTCATTAACTCAGCAGCCATACTAGGGTTCTTTTCAATTAAATCAGCGTACTTCGCATATTGATTTTGAGGTGTAGCGTTTTCTCTAAGCCATGTAACACTTCTGTTAGCTTCTTTGTTCTTACCAAGACGTGTCAACTTATTTTCCATTGACTTAGCAAGACTAGCATCAGGATTAAGTCTCATTGAGTTAAGAGCAATAGTCATACGAGCCATACGCTCTTCATCACCAAAGAAACTACTCGCTTTGTCCATAAAGCCAGGCTCTTCTACAGGGGTTCTTTGCTCTGCTTGAGAGTTCCAAGCTGCATCTGATGCGCCTGAAGCCATATTCTGTGGAGACATAGCCATCATGTCCATAGCATCCATTGAGCCTTTAGTAGGAAGCATATCGTTATTAACAATAGGTGGTCTGCCTAAGTCGATAGACTGTCTTGCTGATTCAGGAATCTGACTAAGTAGAGAAGTTGGTTCTGATGTAGTCTGATTAGAGTTTCCCCATTCATTAGGAACGGGATAATTATATCCATGACCTTGTGAGTAAGAATTACCAATAGGGCTTGCCTGTTCCTCTTCAGGATTCATTGAGTTCCTAATCGCATCCCAAATACTTTCTAATCTATTTGCCATAATATGATATTCCTTATATAAAAATTATCTTAACTCGCCATACTTGACAGCGTAGTAGCCGTTATCCATCGTAACTACTGCGTTAGGGAATAACTCTTTAGCCTCTTGAGCAATAACACCAAGTGTATGGTTCATGTCAGCGCCTAATTCTTTAGCGCCTTCTTTCCATTCCCACTTGTATATGTTTAGACCTGATTTAAGCTGACCCATCTTAATAAGATTCTTCTTTAGTCTCTTATCTGATGCTTTTGCTGTAGCAGCCAATGTCATATAATCAAATAGACCAGGTTGCTTAGAGGTTGTCTGAGTTTGTGGAACAGGTGTAGCGCCAAGTGCTTGAGAAACATAACCAAGAGAGTTCTGAGGTTGTCCTGTGTATCCTGCGAAGTTACTTTTACCTGCGTCAATAAGCGCTTGATTCATTGCTTGCTGTTGACCGCCCTGTTGCATAAGATTTTGATTTACTGTCTGACCCATGCCGAAGCCTAAGTTAGAAAGAGCGCCTAATTGGTTTGCTGCTCCAAGTCTGTTTTGTGACCCTTGCATGCCTGATTGAACATTGAATTGGTCAGCGTTCATTCTGTTTGCAATGTCAGATTGTGCCGCTTGACCTGCTTGTGTGTAACCTTGTTGTCTTAGGTTTGCTGATGATTGAGCAAGTTGTGATGCCACATCTCTACCCAACTCACCCATGGCAACACCATGACGAGAACCACCGAATGCTTGTGCTGCTGTAGCTTGTGCGCCTAACATATCAAGACCTTTGTTAGCGCCTCTTAGAATGTCCGTCTCATTAGCCTTAATTACTTGGTCGGTATATGGGTTCATGTACTGAGCCATATTAGTATTAGCAAGTTGCCCTGATTGAACCTGTGAAGGGGTATAACCCATTTCATTAGTTGTGGCTGCTCCTGCTCCTACAACACCTTGTGCCGCTAGAGTGTTTATATTAGGCGGTTGCTGTTGAACTGTTTGCTGTGGCTGAGTATATGCCCCAGGGTTCATACTGTTTAGTTGATACTGCCCATTAGTTGGCGCTACAGAAGGGTTGTTCTGAGCGTTGTATGTTGCTAAATTATTAAATTGTTGCGATTGCCCTGTTGCTGCACCTGCCATAATATTCTCCTAAACGAACAGTTTGTTACGTTGGTCAACTGAAGCACCTTGCTTGGCTTTAGTCTCTGCTAATGCTTGCTCATATAGAGGCATTGAACTGTAACCTTGTGTACCACCTGCAAATGTTTGTGCTTGTGGCATTCCTTGAAGTGCTTGTGAGCCTTGAGGAGCGAGTCCAAAAGCAGAAGCGGCATCCATATTGTTTTGCATTGCCATAGTCTGAGTTGGGTTGAAAGCTGCAACATCAGGACCTTGCCAAGGCATATAGTCAATCTGTTGTGCTGTCTCTGCTCTTGCAATGTTTCTCTCTGATGGTTCTTTAATCCAATCAGGGATTTGTGTCTGTTGTGTACTGCTTCCGCCTTTGCTACTCATGTTAAAACTCCTTTCCTAATACTGTGTGTTGTTCTTCCCAACCCTCGTTGCCTAGAACCTTCTTCCAACCTTTACGACCTACTATGGTCATTCCTTCGCACCCTTGAGCCTTAGCCCATTTTACCGCATCAGCGTGCATGTCTGTAATTTGTTCAAGTTTTCCACCTGCTAAAAACACATGTAGAACTTTCTTATTAGGATACACGACTAATTCAGTCACAGCGCACCCATTTTCCCCACTCCAAAGTTGCATGTGACCACTCATAACACCATCAACCACATCAACAAACGAGTGAGTATTTAATCCTTTATCTAAAGCAGATTGAATCCACTCTCTACATCTCATTAAGTCTTCTTGTACATTCATTAAATGTCAGTCTCAGTAATCATAAGTGTTACAGAAGGTGTAGCAGGTGCAAATGCTGTAGCAGGTGATGCCTCTAACGTCACACCTGTACTATCAGACGCCCACATAGACTCTAAATAATCATCAGCATTAACATCAAATATTCCTGTTCTTGACTGAATCTGTGTCTGGTTAGTTCCTACACTCGTTGCTTTCATTGTAGAGCCTTCTATATCTACACCGTTAATTCTAGGGAAAAACCATATAGTCTTAGCATTAGCACTTCCTGATTTTATTTGCGCTGTAAATGAGACATGGTATTTTCCTGACTTAGCGAATACGATTCTTGATGTAATAGGGTCAATGCTAACATTCTTAGACATGCTATTAGTATTCCAAGTGATTGCTGTCGCTGTATTAACTGATGCTAGTGTTTGGTCTGTAGTGTCTGAGATTACACCGTATGAGTTGTAACCATAAGAAATAGGCTCATAAGCACCGTCTAGCGATACCCTAATCCTTTTGCACATTCTACACCACATTAGTACACCATCTTCTGCTGCTGACTCACCTACAGTTAGCTGTCTTAATTTATCTTTATTAGTTGCTAAGAATGCGTTGAGCCTCTCACCCCACGCTTTCCAATCAGTTCCTAGTGGTGGTGGTGGTTGAATCATCTCTTGCCACCTGCTCTTGCTTCAATACGCATAATTCCTGAACGCCAATTGTCATTAGCAACACCTTCAACTTTAAGTCTTATCTGTCTGCCTGTGAAGCGAACATCTGTAGGATTACTTAACGTATAAGGTCCATGTGTTGTCTCACTAGCATTAGGATAGAATCGTGTCTTAAATGTGACGTTTACTTCGCCCTGAGTATCTTCATCAGGGATAAGGTTTGATACTCTCATTACTGTGTCGCCATTACCTAAGCTAATAGGACCTGACTCTGCGTAAGGTTTAACCGAGCCATGAGTGTAGCCTGTTTCATGGTTGTATAAATTACCACTAGCATCAGCATAAATAGGATTAGAGAATACACCTCTATCAACACACGCTGTTCTGTCTAATGTTCCTACAGACCAATGTCCTTCTTTATAGTCTAATGCAACATATTTGTCATTCTCTGTAGATGTGCCTGAAGGATAGAACCACCAGACTTCACCGTGTTGTGAATTATGTATTGCGTATGCCTTGGTTATTTGACTGTCATTAATATTATTAAACACATAGTCTAATACATCACATTTAATCTCTGTAGCTACTGAACCGTTAAAACTAAAGAAGCCTCTATGACCCATCCAATATGCGCCTTCATCTACTGCAACAAGCGCCTTACGTGATGCAATACCACACGCTGTACCAACTCTCTCGAATCCGTACACAAAAGGTGGTCCTGAGTAAGTAGCAATATGAGCATCTTGGTCTGTGACAATAAGAGTTCTACCTCTCATACGAATACCACACATAATCTGACCTTGAGTTTGTAATTCAAAGTCACCTGCCTCGTTAGTTGCTAGTGGAGTCCATACAGTATTGTTCTCTCTATCACACCACTGAACCTTTCTAGGGTTTCCACCTGCGCCTAATGCAAATACAAATCTTTCTTCTGTAACAAGCATTGAAGCGTTTGATACAGGAGCGTTAGTTAATGCTGTAGGTAATACTGCTGTGTTTAACTGCCACTCGTATATCTTTCCATCTTCAGATGAACATGCAAGTAAATACTCACCCCATGTATCTAATGCCCATGTAGTCGCCTCTCCATAAATACCTGAAGATGTTGGCGCTCGACCATAGTTAGTTGCACCATAAAAACCACCACCATAACCTAAGTTTAAAGCAGCATCCAATGTACCTGATGTTAATCCCGTAGGTGTAATGTCAGACACCGTGTGGGAAACATTAACATAGTACAAGTGGTCAAATGTAGCGCCTACTAAGTTACTTCCACTTGAGTTATCTACCCAAGAAAGCATTGCTCTTGGTGCTGTTGCAAAGGCTGATGTTTTACGTGTAGTCCAACCGCCCACAGGGCGTAATGAATTATCGTGCCAACGTACTAAACTAGCATCTCTCCATCTATTAGATGATTCAAAATCAGTACCGTTGTTATAAACACCTGACTGTAATTGTAATGGTATTAAACTCATGCTGCTATTTCCGTCCAAGTATTTGAGGTTTCTGCTACTGTATTCCAAGTATTTGAGGTTTCTGCTATTGTATTCCAAGTAGCGCCTGTAGGTGAAACTATTTCCCACTTCTCTCTAGCTATTGATAATGTTCCTGATGTAGAACTTACTGTTGCACCTGAATGTTGAACTCTATTGCAAGTAGCTGTAATAGTAGATGTTGATGTTACTACACCTTGACCAAAAGCTGTTATATTTGCTGATGTTACTACAGTAGTTGTAGAAGATATCTGTGCTGTTGCTAATTGAACTGACTCTGCGGATGCTAAAGTAGAACTTAAAGATGCTAATGTAGCATTACCAAGTTTCACAACCTCAGCACTAGCGCTTAACGATGCTACAGCACTAATTATGGCATCAGACTCTCGAACCCTCTTACCTAAAGTGGTTGTTACAGTATCGCCCATAACTATAGAATCAGACTCTCTTACTCTTTGAGAGTCACTTGTAATAGATGAAGCGGATGTTATTTGTCCACTATCTTCTCTTACACGTTGACCGCCTAAGCCTGTAGTCGCAGAGGTCGCAGAGGTCGCAGAGCCAAACTTAACATATCCGCCCTTGGCTGAAGTTGTGCAAGTGGCACTTACTGTTGCTAACGCCTCACGAACACGTTGCGAGGAAGATGAAACTGACGAACTTGCGCTTACAACAGCTAATACTTCTCTAACTCTCTGACCAACTGTTGCTGTTACGGTGTCGCCCATCACAATAGAGTCTGACTCACGAACACGTTGAGCGTCTAGTGATGCTGATGAAGTGCAAGTAGATGTAGCTGACACTTCTCTAACTTTTTGTCCTAGTGTTGCTGTTACGGTGTCGCCCATTACAACAGAACCTGATTCACGGACTCTTTGACCACTTGAATTAGTATCAGAATTAGAAACAACTGTTGCTAACGCCTCACGAACACGTTGCCCAACTATTGCAACAACAGTGTCACTTATTGCAATAGAGTCTGATTCACGAACTCTTTGAGCATTTATTTCAGAAGATGACGTAGATGTTACTGTTGCCAATACTTCTCTTACACGCTGACCAACTGTTGAAACAACAGTGTCACCCATTACAATAGAATCAGATTCACGAACACGTTGTGCGCTTAGAATAGATGTTGAGTTACAAGTGAATACAGCACTTGACTCTCTAACTATTTGACCAACTATGACTGTTGTTAATACAGGGTTTACTATTGCAGAGCCTTCTCTAACTCTCGTACTAGATGCTACAGAAGAAGTGTTTGCTATTGAAGCAATCGTCACCTCTCTTGCCCTAATATAAACAATAGATACTACAGAATCACCCATTGAGATAGAATCTGACTCTCTAACTCTAGTGGCACTGATAGTAGATGATGATATATTAGCTATCTGACAAGAGGCTTGCTGTATGCGCTCAGAGTCTGCAACAAATCCTGAACTAGAATTTACAGTAGAACTTCCTAATCGTACTATCGTTGCGCTTGCAGATAAATTGCAAACACTGCTACTAACAGCATCAAAAGATAACAACCTTTCAACACTTACAGATGTAGAGGAGACAGATGAAGTATTACCACCTGTTGTTCTAATCCTAGAGCCATTAGCAGTAGTATTAACTGAGGTTACTGAAACTCCGTTAAGAAGAACAGACCCTTGTACAACCCTTCTAGCATTACAAGTAATTGACGAACTATTATTAATAGTTGCGCTACCACCGATTGAAACAACACCGTTAGATGTTAGTGTGCTTGAAGATGTTACTGTGGAAGCACCTAGTTTTATTCTTTCTGCGCTTGTTACAAGTGTTGAACTAATTGCAGTAATGGTAGAGTTAGAAAACTTAATCCTTTCAAAAGAAACGGTAGTGGATGATGTTGCGCTAGATATTCCACCTGAGTTTCTTGTTACAGAGCCATTAGCAGTAGTGTTTACCGATGTGGTAGATGCACCATTAACCAAAGCAGAGCCTTGTGGAACTCGTCTTGCATTACACGTAATTGACGAACTATTATTAATAGTTGCGCTACTATTCCTAGTTACTGAGCCGTTAGATGTTGCTACGCTTGAAGATGTTACTGTGGAAGCACCTAGTTGTATTCTTTCTGTATTTATAGAGGTTGCTGTGCTTGCATCAAGAGATGCGAACCCTCCAAGAGTAGCATAGCCGTTACACGCAACTGAACCACTAACTCCAACGGTAGCATTAAATAGTTTAATCCTTTCACAATTAGAGGCTGTTGTGGCAGATACTGAAATTGTTGAACCACTCAAACGAACCCTAACACCATCAACTAAGATGGTAGAGGTATTTGTTACAGTAGCGCTACTATTCCTAGTTACTGAGCCGTTAGCAGTAGTATTTACAGATGTTAATGACTGTCCGTTGACTAAAGCTGACCCTTGAGGAACTCTTCTTGCGTTGGCGCTTATAGAAGACGAGACAGGACAAACAGCAGATGCGTCTGTTATTATCTCACCACTACAAGTTGCTAAAGATGTTGCTGTACCTGTGGCAGGCATAACTGCCAAACCATAAGCACTATTTCCATAAGTAGAAGACCCATAAGAGAACCCACTTAAAGAAACTACATCATTAACACCATACTTGGTTAAGCCATAATTGCCTTCACCGTATGCGCCAATAGACATATATCTAGTCTAGCGTAATATCTAGGTCGCCTGCAGGAACACGGAACACGTCACCTGTGGCAATCGCTTTAGACGAAGATAAAGCAGCGTAAGCCATTAGGTTTCCTACTGTAGCCGCATCAAATACGCCAACGTGAGTCACAGTACCAAATGATGCTGTTGCTGTTGGAAATTCAACTGCTGCAGAATTTGATGTAGTGTTACCTGTAGTAGTAAATGCTACTGATTGACGAGCATAAGCACCACCTGATACTTCTGTACCACCGCCTGTCTCACCTGGTGCTGCTGTGTATAAAGCCAAGTATTTAGTAGTTGGAGCAGTGTAAGCCGCACCTGCAAATACATGGTCTAAGATTTCTGTTTCTAAAAAGTTTGAAAATGACATTTATTTCTCCTTTAGGACTTAACCAAGTCCTCTTATTTTAAGTTTTAAGCCTGATCCGCTATATCTAGCGTTCTCAGATACTTCGTTTAATCGTGTAACTGCGGCTGAGTACATCTGCGCCCAAACAGCTACTCTTTCGTCTTCGCCTAGATACGGTGCTGAATGTAGTAACGCTCCATAGAGGTATACATCAGGTGCTTCTAGTAAAAGCCAGTTATCAGCGTTACTTGAACTTAATGCTGTTGGTTTAGCATAGTAAAGTAATTCTGTGTTTGTTGTAGCAGACGGTGTTGGGTATAACTGAAATTGTCCGTCTGCGTGTGTGTAGTGTGTTGGCGTGCCGGTAGCATCTTCATTGCCTGCACGTTTATCTGCCATAGAAGCTCTAGACATAAGATCTAAAGTCGATGTGCCGTTATCTGTCACATGGAATCTTATTGTTTCCATCCAATTAGCAGGTATCTGCATATATTCATCAGATGCTGATTGTTGACCACTTGAACGTGTCTCCATCTTCCAATGGCGAATGTCTCTGTTGATCTGTGCTTCTGTTAATGCGATGAAATTCTCAATTGCTGAGGTTAGATCATCTCTGTTAAGGAAATCTGCAATAGCAGTCTTTAAAGTTGCGAACGTATTTATAGCCATAACCTTATTATACCCTAGCTTTGTAGGTATATAAAGTTATTTAATCGAGATCTAAAAGTCCTTGTTTATAGCTCGGTGAGGTCTTTTTCTTTTTCTTTTTCTTTTCTATTTCGTCCCAGTTGAATAGCGTATCACCTAACTTTCTTTCATCTTTAATCTTAAAGTCACTCTTTTTAATGCCTTGAGACTTATTCACGTCCTTACCTCTAACCACGACTTCAAATAAATCTGCATTTTTACCTGGGTGGTAAATCTTAGTACCTGCTTCAAGTTTTACGATATATGGATTATCGCCGTATGGACTTTTTAAATTCATTAGTGCTGCATTCTTGGGATCAACTACTGTTGCTGAATATATTGAGGTGTCTTTAACATCAACTGGCGTCTTTTTAGACCCGCCGAAGCCTTCTGCTCTTTCAATATATAAAGGTTTTTCTAGTACAACTGCAGAACCTGCTAGCATCTCTTCCATCCGATCTAATCCTACCTTGGATTGTAATAAATCCAGAGTCTCTTCCCAATTATCAACACCTGATCTTTTCATTGCCAAGCCTTGCTGGTTTATTAAATCAACAAAGCTTGACTCACTAATGCCTTTACCGTAGCCTGGATCAGCCATATAGCCTATATCGCCTCGGAACTTATGTGCTGCATCACTTAGATTGTCACCTACATCCTTTCCTAAATCCATAAATTCTGTTGAGGTGTATGCATCGCCTTTACCAAAGGTCTTACTGTCTGGCGGGATGATGTGTGTCATAAGACCTTGATCTTGTAAATGTGTTTCTACCTTTTCTGCTAATTTAGGTCCTAAATGTTTACCTGCTGCACCGCCTAACTTACCTGCGCCCCACACCCCGCCAGCAAACACATCTGGATTCTGACTTAGAAACTCTTGGATATTCCTTTCGCTGGATAGTGTGTTCTTAACTGCTGCAATTGCTTGATCAACTGTTTCGATACGCTTAGGCGACTCTCGTTTGGCTAACTCAGTGTCAAATAGCGGACCATCGTTGAGCTTTTCCATTGTACCAAGAGTAAAGTCTGATACGCTTTTATGTAGCTGCTTACGAGCGTCTGAGCTAGTTGCTAGACCTACTAATCCGCCTACCATATCACTAGCAACGTTTGGTACATTACTTAAACTGGTATATAATGTATCAAACCAATTGGCATCTTCTGGTAGAGGCGTATACCCTTGTTCTACTTTATTCTTTGCTTGTTCTGCTGCAATTAATGCTAATAAACTCATTATGCTACTCCTTTCAATTTACGTCTTATAGGTGTACCCCAATTTCCTGAAGGGGTATAACCTAATGCTAAATAACGGAATGCATCTGCACCATGCGAAGACCAATCATGTTTAGGTCTTTGACGCCATGTTTGCCCGTTATCATCGTATTCTCTTTGATAGTTTACCAAACAATCAATACCTCGTTCGCACTTTTTTTCATCAAACCAGCATTTATCCAATATGGAGCGAACTGCCTGGATGCCGTCATCAATCATTAGCTTAGGCGCAACATCAACATTAAGTATGCCTAAAGAATTCAATGTTTCGATCCTAGATTTACCTGTACCTAGCTCTCTAACCTTAACGTCATGTGGCAGTATATGCTTATCGTACACATAACCTTTGTCTTGTAACACCCTAACATAATAGTCTAAACCTACGCCTGAGCCTTCAAAGTAATCGATTAAACGTATCTCTGTTCCAATAAACTGTACAAACCATATCGCAGTTGAGTCACCAACACCTAAATCCCATGCCGTAACAACTGGCTTAGCTCTTTCGTAAGCTACAACACCTATTCGCTTCTCGTTTCTAGCACGTCTCATTTCCTCAGTATAGTAACTACCTTCAGTAAAGATCAAGAATCCACCTTCCCAGACATGCTCATAGACATCAGGTCTTTTCTTCTTATCTTCTAGTCGTTCTTGTTCCAATACGTCAGGAAACCAAGGATTGTCTCTAAAATTAAGTTGCACTATCTTAGAATCATCTGGAGCATTAACTCTAAAGCGTTCATGTGTTGCTGAGTATTTGGATTCAGGGTTCCACGTAATCCAAATTTCGGAGTCTTTCTCTCGAACGGTAGGGATAAGTTTCTGCCAAGCTAAGTCTGACACGCCTTCTGCTTCATCCACCCAAGCTAAGAATATCCTTGCTTTAGACTTAATAGCGTCTAGTGATCGTCTTAATCCAACAAACGTATAGTTAACCCTACCATCCTTACTACGTATGTACTTCTCACCAATCTCATAATAAGCATTAAGCCAATCAATAGATCTAATGGCAATCTTAATCTCTTCTAGTGATGAATCTTCTAGCGAGTTCATAAACTCTCGTCCACATAAGATCTGTCCAGTCTTACCGGACATGCCCCACTCGTATCCTTTAATCGCAGTCATTAATGCAAAACTACGTGTCTTGCCTGAGCCACGTCCTCCGTAGGACCCACGGTATCTAGTCTTTCCAGTAAACACTGGCACTAAGTACGGAGGTAAAGATATCTGTGCTTTAGTTTTCTCTTGTGTCTGCTGTATTTGCTGTGTCATTTAATAATCTCTGCATCTTCTGGTGCTTGATGCTCAATAACCAGTTCGGGTTGTGGTACTAACTCGATAATTGTTGGCTTCATACTGCCGTCACTGGAGGTGTGATCGATGTTGGTCTGTTCCTGATAACCTCTATGCTTGCCCTTACTCTTCAAGTAAAAAATTGTTGCTTGGACCTGCCCTGCTTCAATCTGTTTGTAAAGGTTTGTCTCTGCAAAATCCAAAGTTCTTTCGATCTGATCTTCAACCGCCGCGGCATATTTCGGGTCACTGGCAAGGTAATCGTAGTGATCTCGTCTGTTGACCTTGGCCATCACCATTGCTGGAGCAACTACTCCAAGTGTTGCCTCAAGAGCTTGGATCATCATCTTTTTCTTCCTTGCTATTTTTGCATCGATAATCCTAGTGTCTCTTGGCTTCTTCTTGACTTTCTCTGTTTGTGTTTCTGTTTGTGTGTTTTCCATGGTGGGCATTATACCCCGGATCTGATGACTGGAAATCTTTTATCTGATAATTTTTATTTGACTTTCTAAAATAATTTCAAAAAAAATTTTTGATGGGGCTTGATTTTTTTATTTTGGCTGCCGGCTATTTTTCTTCAATTGATACTGATGATGAATAGCATGGTACCGAAAACCCCTAAGTGGGGCCAAAATCATCAGAGCATGGGAGCTCCCGGCCCTCAGTACGTATGCGCTCATGCCTACACGCTTGGAGATTGAATCATATAATGATCTGGGAATGTTATTAAAGTCTCTGTATGGTATGCTTACGGATGTGAGATAGCATAATATACTTGATTATCTTATAAAGTTGTGCGTGAATGTTAGTTAGTGTACACTAGAAGCTGAGTAATACTATTATACATTACATATAATAATATGTATACGAATGTTCTATGAAGCGTAGAGGATTGTCAATAGATATAGAGAATACGACCAATAACTATTTAATAATTAATTTGTCAAATAAGATTTACATATAGTAAAGCTGTGGTATAATAGCTCCATCTCCCCAAGGATTTGGGAAAGATAATAAAATAATATAATACTAAAAGGATAATAAAATGAATATAAATACCAACAACACTAAGAGCCTATCAAGAGAAGATCTAGAGTCAGGTTACAATCATCTGTTACAAGTAACCAGAGATCACATCGACGAATTAGCATTACAAAGAAAAGAGATCAACAACCTTAAAAGATCTTTACAAGAAGCTAATACCAAAAGAATCGAAACATCTAATTACACTATCAGATTAAACTTTGAGAACAACATTCATTCATTCGAACATGATATCTATGGTGAAGATCAAGGAGGATCATTAACGATCGATGGTGACTTACTAATTGATTATGATGGAGTATATGCTTTACCAGAAGAGATCATCAATGCTCTTGAGCATGAAGGCGTGATCATTGAATCTAGTTTCAAAAACATTTAATCTAACAGGGTGCTTCGGCACCCAAATCTTTAAAGGAGAATATCATGAAACAAATTACTAACAATTACTTTTACGAATTTACTAACCCACAAAAGAAAGCTTTATCATTTCTTAAGGATAAAGAGTTTGGTCTTATCTCACATGAATATGATCCACAAGTTGAAACGGAATGGACTTACTATGAATATGAAGATGGTGAACAGGTTATTGTTAATCTGATCACAAAAGGAGTATTACCTGAAACATGGAAATTCCGAATCACTAAAATGGGTAAGATCTTAGCAATAGATTATCCTGGTCATTGTCTTTTAAACGATGATCCAGATCAATACTACGGAATAACTTTTACTTGGGGAGAAAAATAACATGACAACACAAACAATCAAAATTAAAGCTTATCAATATGAAGATCTATCAGAAGACTCACAATGGGAGGTTACTCACTGGATCGATGAAGAGCCTTGGGAAGATGAGAATGAAGATGGCTCAGTAGAATTTAGTTTCTTTTCAGATCTTAACGAATCTGAAAAGGCAGAGCATTGCAATGCTAATGAATATCTGTTTGACAAAGAAGGAAAACCAATACATCACTTAATTATTTCAGAGGAGAAATAACATGAACACATTAATCAACATCTCAATCACTTTTGCTCTTACAGTTTTGGCATTGTATGCCTACACTGCTTACTTACTTTTTATCTAACCGGAGAACAACATGAACATATACAAAATTGCAAATATCTATTGGACTGAATCTACTTCTGATCTAGAAGAGAAATTTGAGGCACTTCAAGAGCTTGAAGGTATCTGGACAACTTTTTATATCGATGCTAATTCTAGTCAATCTTTTCTTGAGGTGTTTCTGGGTGAGACAATAACCAGAAAGAGACGAACGTTAAGCACCCTTTTAAGCATGAAAATGATTGATGAAGATGAACATAAGGCCTTAATGGAAAATGATATCGAATCAATTGAATTCTCTGTTTAATCCCCAAAGGTCACAAAAAAGGTCACAAAGCTGAAACCCTGGCTTATGTATACAAGAATCTTTTTTATATACATTCTTTTTTCTCTATTCTATATCTTACTTTCTTTTTGTGACTTTGTGATTTGTGACTAAAAGATAAAGAAAGACAATAGAATAAAGGGTTTTAGGAGGTCACAAAAAAGGTCACAAATCCTTCAAAGTCACAAATTCTGCACGGATATCATCATTAGACATTCTACCCCTCGTCCAAATCCTCCTATTCTTCCCATCTAGTTTTGTGACTTTTGGTTGAATCGTGTAACCTAATTTCATTAAAATGTGCCTTATCCACCCTTTTGTGACTTCCAATTCCGGATGTTCAAACAGAATAGCCGAATTCAAATCAACTTGGGAAATGGCCTTTTTGGTCACATATGGCACATCACCTCTGTCAATCATTTCTTTAACTTCCATTAAGCCATCGATACCTGATTCTTCAGTTGCAATCATATCTAATTTGTGATGAGTCATTGGAGCTTGCTTGATACGTTTAAACTCTGATGTAATTGGGTATTCCAAGAACCATTTCCGTAACTGAGCCGAATTGCCATTATCAACAGAGATTGAAAGGAATAGCCGAGAGAAGTAAACACCAGTTGAGCAACCAACGAACTCCCTCATTTCAGTTAATGAGTGAATAGGTGCGAAGATAACCCACCATCTGCGATCATCGCCGTCAAGAGGTAATGCATCTTTGTAATTAGTAAAACACATGTAATTAGCAGTGTTGTAGGTCATGTAAGGCTTAACACCTTTCTCATTGATCTGGATCATGCGATCTGTAATCAAGGGTTTTAATGCGTTAGTTGCTTCGTATCTGTTATGACCTTTAACTCTTAACTCTTCTAAAACATTAACACATACATTAGTTGCCCAACCGTTAAAGTCTGAAGTAACCTGCGTTGGTGATACTGTGCCTACATTGCGATCACCTAGACATGCTCTAAGTAACTCACCGAAGAAAGATTTGCCAACACCTTGAATGGACTGAATAACTGGAGCCCATAAAATTCTTTTGCCTGGATGCTGTATTTGAAATGCAAGCCATTGTAATAAGATATCTGTATCTTCATCGTTACCACAAATGAATTTGACGTGAGCTTTAATAGTCTCGATTGCTTCAAGTCCTGTATCAGTATACTCCGTAGCTTCCATTGGTAAAGTACTTGGATTGAAGACGTTAAACAACGTACGTCCTTCTAATTCCACAATTGACTCATCAACACCAGGTAGATATGCTATAGCATCTACCTTATCAACAAAGCCGTTATCTGATACGAACTTTGAGGCTGAAGGCTTTGATCCGCCTTCCCCTACAGGTATATACTTACCATTTTCAAGATTAAATGATTCAGACTTATGTATTCCACAAGTCTTGAGATTCATATAACCTGTATGACTGTTAACGTAAATCCAGCTATTACACCATGCTGGCTTTTCAGTCTCATCTACTAATTCCCCCATGTTTAAGGCATCAGCGTTATCTCCATCCCAAGAGTTCTTAGCTATTAATCCTCTGATGTTTCCAATTGGCATACTAACAGACGTAAGCTCTTTCAGTCTGCTTTGAATTGCCTTAGCTAACTTCTCTTTATTGAATCTGGAGAAAGATGTGCCTGTTTTTCTAATAGCCGGGATTAAATCAAACTCAATAGTTTTTTCGTCTGAGCTTTTAATTTGATCTAATACCGATTCGACTTCAGACTTTTCATTATCGTAGTCAACTTCTTTTGCCATGTGAACAACAGTGCCTAAAGTAACACCTGCTCCTTGACTCATACCTTCACTTTATGTGAATGACTCCCAGCGTTTAGCTGTTTCACCTTCTTGATAGTTTCTGCCAGGCTTACTCCAAGTCTCCCAGACCTGTAAGCCTTTAGATGGATGCCAGTTATGTAAGGCCATGCCTATCTTAACCCATTCAGAATTTTCAACGTTAGGATCTAACTTATCAAGGATCTTTAAAACCTTATCCTTTGACATAGATTCATCGCCGATTAAGCCTTCAAAGTCACCAAGATCTGTTCCGTCACCTTCTAAGCTATCCGTATTTGAACTTTTAGCTTTACCTTTAACTAATATATTGATTAGTTTCTTAGGTGCTATAGACTGAAAAAATTCACCAAACAAATCATCCTTCCAAGTATAACCACCAACATCGGTTGTACTCCCAACGATAACACATTGTGCTCCTTGTGTTAAGAAGTCAATACCTGGATATTTCTTAACGTTCTTTTTAAAGGACTTTAAATCTTCATCGTCTTTATCCTTATCTACATTAAGATAAACATGAAAACCACCTGAGGGTGTAAAGCCTGTTGGCTCTAATTCACCATTAAGCTTTAAATCCTTTTTTAATTTCTTAAAAGAATCATCTCCTCCGTTTCTTGGATCAACATCGATAACCAAATCACCGTTACCTATAACCCATCCTAAATTTCCCTTATGACTAAAAATACGATCTTCATCGACTTTCTTTTTAGTCCAGTTTTCTACAATAGGCCTTTTACCGTTCAGCAGTGTTAGTTGCTTACCTGCCGACAAATATTGCCTGATGGTTGAATTGCTTATCATTACTCTCCTCAGTTAATTAGTATTTGAATTTTGCTGTTTTATCTATCTGATGTTCTCTTAGATATTCACTAACAGCATATAGAGTGTGAATCGTGTAATTCCGATCTTCACCCTTTGCCAGAAAAGCTAAAGTTGGATATGATATACCTGTCTCTCTAGCGACTTTATATAGTTGTCGGTCCTTAAGACCATTAACCATTTGCTCTAAAGACAGGATGTCAAATACTTTTTTTGCTTCTTCTTGTTGTAACATAATTTGCTCCTGTTATTATCAAAGTCCATATCATATCGTAGTTCGACTAGTTGATTAATTAAATTTATTATTTATCAAATTTAATTTACACACTTCAAATAATAGGGTATAATGATCCCACATCAAATAAAACGATGCAAACTAAAACTATAACGATATAAATAAAAGGAGAAATACATGTCAACCTACTATAACTACATCTCTACAACCTCAACTGAAGATCTAATCGCCTTCTTTGTTGACTATAGAGATAACTATGCTGTTTTCAACAAATCCATTATTGAAATGGCAGAAGACTACGGTTTATCAACAGAAGAAGCTCAGCAACTGATGAAAGCAGGTTCAGAGCTTAAAAGAAAAAAAGCAAATTTAAAATAAGAGGAGAAAATCATGTCATTAGAAAACAAGATCGAATTGCTAACTAAAGCAATTAAGGACCTAACAACAAGAATGGATAATAACATTCCACCAACTAAAGCTGATAAGATCATTGCAGAGAAATTGATCGAAACAGCAGATCAAGAAATTACTGCTCAACAGGTTAAGGAATTAGCTAAAAAGAAAATGAGTGAAGGGGTTAAACGTACAACGATTAAAGATCTTATCGTTGAACTTGAAGCAGAATCAATTGCGAATCTAGATGATGCAGGTCTTGCAGCTCTTTACAATCAATTGGAGAAACTATAATGTTTGGATTTGATGCATTTGAGATACTTCTAGGAATTGGTATTTTATATATGGCTTGGTTATTGTATATGATCGAGGAAAATATAGACTATAGCAGAAACGTCATAGACAGGGATAATCGTGACTGATATTATTCATGAAACTATAGAATTGAATTCAGAGGATCTTCCTACTAAGTATCTTGCTCTTTGCAAGATACTAGCAGAATTAACTTCAACAACAATATTTGAAGTTAATTCTGCAGTTGATGAATACATTGACTCTGGTTATTTTGTTGTTACTGAAGAATTTTTACCACCAAAAGAGGAGTTACACTAATGAAAAAGAATGATTTTGATAATGTGATACTACTATTAGCTAGTAGTATTGATACTAAATATACTATTAGACGGAATAATAACTATAGGTCAATCGCTTGTGAAGTCAAGACCGATCGGCATACCGCATTGATTAAATCTTGTAATGTCGTTTTTGCGTTTAATACAGAAACAAACGAGTTTGCAGGTATACAGATAGAAATGGAGCCAAACAAATGACACAAGAGAACCGAGCCAAAAGAATCTGGCAAGTATTAAACGACAAATGCTACCTAACTAAGTCGTTAGGTTTAGGAGAAGCGTTATCAATAGAGAAAGATATTATCATTTGCGTTATGGCAACCCCTGGTTGCTTTTTAGAAGAGATCATACGACATCCTTATTTTATCGGATTAGGTAGATCAACGATAAAAAGAGCCATTGCTTCTTTATCTAAAAGCAATCATCTTCGTTTTGTCCAGGACGAAACAGACAAACGTAGAAATCTTATTTATTTTAATGGAGAAAGATAATGACAAAGCATGCTAAACTATCTGCATCAGGTTCTAGCCGATGGCTTAATTGCCCTGGCTCAGTTCAAGCAGAAGAGAAATATCCAGGCCAAGAATCCAGTTCATTTGCCTTAGAGGGAACAATGGCACATGAGGTTGCAGATCTTTGTCTTAAGAATGAGCAAGACGCAGACTTCTATATAGGTAAAACCGTACTCAAAAAGGTCGTTGAGAAAGATATGGCTAATTACGTTCAAGAGTATATTGACTATGTTAGAAGCTTTGAAGGTAACAATACAGCTTTGATGACTGAGGAACGTGTTTCCTTCGACCACATTGTCCCTGAAGGCTTTGGCACATTAGACTCTGCAGTCTTAGACTACGACAATAACACTTGTCACATCTTTGATCTTAAATATGGCAAAGGAATTAAGGTAGATGCTTATGAAAATACTCAAGCACAACTATACGCCGTAGGTATTGACAGAGAACTAGAGTTTTTGTCTGAGAAGATTGATAAGTATGTCCTGCATATCGTTCAACCAAGGATCAATCACTTTTCATCTTGGGAAATATCCAAACATGACTTAGGTAAGTTTGCTGAAGGGGTGAAAGAAAGAGCTGAACTGGCATTAAGCGGTAAAGGTAACAAACTGCCAGGTGAGAAACAATGCCAATGGTGTAGAGCTAAAGGAGACTGTAAAGCCTTAGCAGACTTTACTACTTCGTTAATTACTGCTGAGTTTGATGACATTGACGAGGTGGATGCCGATAGTTTGACTGCTCACCAGAAAAAAGCGATCTTAGAGAATAAGAAATTGATCGAGACCTTTTTAAAAGCTGTTGAGGCATCCGTATTCAGTCAATTAGAGCACGGAGAAAAGTTTGAAGGCTTCAAATTAGTCGAAGGTCGATCTATCCGTAAATGGACAGCGGAAGCCGAATTTAAATTGATAAAGGAATTAGGTGATGAAGCATTTACTCGTAAGCTTATCGGTATAGGTGAGGCAGAGAAAAGGGTAGGTAAAGAAATTGTTGCTGAGCTAACGATGAAGCCTATTGGCAAAATCACCTTAGCCCCTGAATCAGATAAACGAGAAGGGATTGATACTAACCTATTTGAAAATATTGAAAAATAAATTTTACAACTGATAAAATATGATATAATAGATTCAAATTAAATAAAATGAAATAAGAACGAGGTTTCCCATGTTTTCATGACTACCTCCTCAAGTTAGTTTCTCCTCGTTCTTATAATCTGAGTTTGGCAACTTAGGTCTGATGATTAAGCCAATTTAATATAAATATAAAGGAGTAATACAATGTCTAAAATGATGTTAAAAAATGTACGTCTATCTTTCCCTTCACTCTTTAGAAAAGCAGAATTTGACGGTAACGTTGGTAAGTTCGAAGGAACTTTCTTGTTCGACAAATCTGATACTAAGACTAAAGCGATGCTAGACGAAGCAATTGAAGCTGCTATTGCAGAAGCTAAGGTAAAAGTACCATCCGACAAACGTTGTTTGAAAGATGGCGATGAGTCAGACTATGACGGTTATGCCGATCACTGGTCATTCAAGGCAGCAAGTTCTAAACGACCAACTGTTATTGATAGAGACAAAACACCAATTGTTGAAGAAGATGAGAAGATCTATGCAGGTTGTTATGTAAACGCTGTTGTTGATCTTTGGATTCAGAATAACAAATTTGGTAAAAGGGTTAATGCTAACCTTTATGGAGTTCAATTTGTTAAAGACGGCGAACCGTTCGGCTTAGGTGCCACAGACGTTTCAGATGACTTTGACGATTTAGAAGATCTATAACCTTTAGGCCCTTCGGGGCCTTTTCTAATTATGAAAAATTTTGTTGTATTAGACTGTGAAGTCTATCCCAATTATTTCTTGGCCGCTTTTAAAAATATTGACAATGATAATGTTGTTACTATTGAATCAAGAGGAGCCAACAAATCGTTAACACCTGAAGCTAATAAAAAGCTTAGGTCTATTATGCATAAGCGAACAACGTTTGGCTTTAACAGTATCAAATACGATATGCCAATCATCTTGTTCGCTCTTAGCGGAAAAACATGTGAAGAGATCCACAAACTCTCAGACTTTATCATTGGGGAAAACTCTCCATCTTGGATGACGATGAAACGTTTTGATCTGGTTCAACCTTCAGCATTTAGTCATTTCGACATATCCGAACCAGCACCAGGTGTTATGGTTAGTCTCAAATTGTATGGTGGCAGATTAAACTCTAAACGTCTTCAAGACTTACCTATAAGTCCAGGAACGATGTTAACTGAACAAGAGATGGATGAAACGCTTGATTATTGTATTAATGATCTGAATACTACTATTGATCTGTACCGTAAGATCGAGGATCGAATCAAATTACGTTATGACATGTCTAAACAGTATGCATCAGACCTAAGATCTAAGTCTGATGCACAGATTGCAGAAGTCGTTATTAAGTCCGAATTAGCTAAGAAATTTCCTAATAAGACTATACGTCGTCCGACAATTAAAAGTTCAACTACGTTCAAATATGACGTCCCTAGCTATATAAACTTTGAAGGTGAACAGCTTAAAGATGCTTTAAAGTCTATTCGTAAACATCACTTTGAATTAGATAAGAAAGGTTCAATCAAATTGCCTAAAGAGTTAAAGTCAATGAAAATTGAAATAGGTGAATCGAAATATCAATTGGGGATTGGTGGCATTCATTCAACCGAGAAAAGGCAAGCCATAGTCCCAAAAGAAAACGAAATACTTTGTGATAGAGATGTTGCTTCATATTATCCTGCTATAATTTTAAATTTAAGGTTATATCCCAGACATTTAGGTCCGGCATTCTTAGATATTTATCAATCTATTGTTGATGAACGTTTAAAAGCCAAGAAATCTGGGGATGCTTTAGTTAACCAGTCACTTAAAATTGTTATCAACGGATCATTTGGTAAGTTAGGTAGCAAATGGTCAATACTTTATTCACCTGATCTAATGATGGCAGTAACAATGACTGGCCAGTTAGCTCTACTTATGCTGATTGAAAAACTAGAAATTGCAGGTATCAAGGTTATTTCAGCAAACACAGACGGTTTTGTTTCGATCATGGACAAATCTTTATATGAGATCTACGACGATATCTGTTTTCAATGGGAATTAGATACAGCATTCGAACTGGAAGAAACCAGATACAAAGCACTTTATTCAAGAGACATTAACAACTACGTTGCTATAACAGATTACGGATCAAAAGGTAAAGGCATATTCAATATCAATCAAATCGCTAAGAATCCTGCAGCTGCAATATGCATTGTCGCAGTTACAGAGAAATTGATACATGATACGCCGACAGAGGATACGATTAGAACCTGCACAGATCTTACTCAATTCTTAACAGTCCGATCGGTTACAGGGGGTGCAATTTGGAAAGATCAATATCTTGGTAGAGTCGTTCGTTGGATCTATTCAACAGACGGGGAAAAGATAACTTATAAAAAGAATGGTAACAAAGTACCTAAGTCAGATGGGTCTAGACCTGTTATGGAATTATGCGATTTTCCTACGGACTTAGATTACGACAGATACATCGAAGAAGCTAACGGGATCTTAGAGGATATAGGGTTTAAGTAAAATAAACTTTACAAAGAGTAAAATGAGTATATAATTAATATTTTTAACTAAAGGAGGAATACATGGAAAAATCAAATAACAAAATGATTAATGCTATTGCTAAAATGCATTTGAAATTCGGCGTAACGCATAAGCATCTAAAATGGACAGACGAGGAAAAAGATTTTAGAATCGTAGCAATGAAAGAGGAATTAAATGAATATATGGATGCAGAAACCAAAGAGGACGAATTAGATGCGTTATTAGATTTGGTCGTTTTTGCTATGGGAACTGCAGAACGTCAAGGCATGTTAGAAGTATTTGAGGAAGGTTTTATGAGGGTCATGAGAGCTAACTGCAATAAAGAAGTTGGCAAGAACGCTAAAAGAGGTAATTTCCAAATTGACTTAATCAAGCCGGAGAGCTGGCAACCACCAATATTAACTGACTTAGTTGATCCAAAGGAACAACAGATTGAAATGTTTCAATTTCCAACAGAGGAGCTAGAAAATGGATGTAACTAAAACACTAGAACAACGTGGTGGGAGATATGGTACTTTTGAGGACAATGCAAGAATAACTCAGAAGTTTATGAAGGCTTTATCCGAAGGGACTAACTTTGAGTCGTTGAGTGATGTCCACAAAGAGGCTTATCATATGATATTACATAAGATATGTAGATCCGTTAACGGAGATCCCTGGTATGATGATAACATCCACGATGTTATTGGCTATGCTAAACTATTAGAAGATTACATACGGAATCATAATGCAAATCAGAGCTAGAGATCTTAAATACGGCATACTCCAAGCACGTGAAGCATTGTATCATTATGGTAACGTAGTTAAAACGGACAATTGGCAAGGATCAGCAGCACCTTTCGATTTCTTGGAACTATTGAATCTAAATGTTGAAATGCCAATGTGTAAAAACCTGGTGGAATTGACAAAACAAACCCAACCTCTTTTGCCTTGGGCAGATGTTCATTTCGACGAGAGAGTTGGTGGCTTACCTTTGAACCCACCGCCAAGTCATTCCGATTGGCTAATTAAAACGGAGGATTACTTAGAAACGGATGCCAAATTTAGCCATTCATACCCCGAACGTCTTTGGTCGAAGGGATTACATAAGGGGATTAGATTCGATATTGGTGATTTAAATGATGCAGTAACTTTGTTAAAGAATGATCTATATACTCGTCAATGTTACATACCTATATTTTTTCCAGAGGATCTAAGCGCTGCAACAGGCAATCATCGCATACCCTGTACTTTAGGTTGGCATTTAATTGTTAGAGATAATCGAATGCATTGTCATTATCCTATGCGATCTTGTGATGCAGTTAGACACTTTCACAACGATATTTACTTTGCTAATCGACTGGTTATGTGGATGATTGAGAAGGTTGATCCAAAATTAGAAGTAGGTGCAATTATGTTTACCTCTACTTCTTTTCATTGTTTTAATAACGATAAGTATGCTTTAGGCAAACTAATAGGAGAATAATATGTGCGGATTTTTAGTCTATAAGACAAATGAAAAATTACCTCAAGATAAAGTTGACCAAATTAGTAAAGCTTTATCTCACAGGGGTTTAGAAACATCTATTTATAATGAGGAAGGAGCTTTTGTTGCTCATAATGTTTTACCGATGACCTCGTTAGATGAGAATGTTTATAAACAACCTTTACAGGACAAACGATGGGGAGAGAACTTTGTAGGTGCATTCTCGGGGGAGATTTTTAACTGGAAGGCCTTGAAGAAGAAGTACAATCTTCCCTCTGAAAATGACTCTCAGTTATTTACCGACCTAATGATGGGACATGAAACAACAACACGTCTACATGAAATGGATGGCTTTTGGAACTTTGCTGCAATCGAAGACGGGAAATTAATAGGTATCGTTGATTATCTAGGACAAAAACCTTTATATTATCGTACTGACATGGAAGCTATATCTAGTGAGCCTTATGCTTTAGCCCTGCTTGGCCCTGTGAAAAAAGATCATTTATTCTTTTCTACTATCACTCGTTTCGATTACGATATTACTGGGATGACAGCCTGGAAAGAAATAAAACAGATGCCGCCAGGCTCTTATTACAGCGAAGGAACAACTAAAAATTATTGGAATTGGGACGAAGTGGAAGATGTAGATCTCGATGAAGGAATATTTAGATCAGTAAAGATGAGGATGAGCGGAGAAAGAGAGGTTGCGGTATTGCTATCAGGAGGTCTTGATAGCTCTATAGTCTATGACGTTGCCACGGCGATTGACCTAGACATTAAGGCCTTTCATATCGAGAACGGAGAGGAAGATTATGTTAAGTTATTAACTAACAATTATGAAAAAATTGACTTAAACGACTATTCTGTTAGTAAAGAAGAAGCTATTAGAAGAAACCAAACACCTGTGGATCTAGGCAGTGTTGTACCACAAGCACAGCTTGCAAATGCTTTAAAAAATAAAGGCATACACGTAGTACTATCTGGTGACGGCGCAGACGAGTTATTCTCTGGATATAACCGATCTAATTTCTACGATAGTCAACACTCCGATGTCTTCAACGAATTGCCTTATTATCATTTACCCCGTCTTGACCGAATCATGATGGGATCTGTTGTTGAATTACGTGCACCTTTCCTAGCTTCCTACATCGTTAAGCACGCTTTAGGCCTTGACTATGACCTTCGTAAGGGTAAAAAAGTCCTTAAACGGCTGTTTAAGGACATCCTCCCTGATGAAATTATCAATAGAGACAAGTTAGCTTTAAAATCTGAAGAGGTTAAATCTAAAACAAAACGAGAGAACGTTTTAGATAATATTAAAATTTTTGAAAAGGTGTTTAAGTTATGATAAGAGATACTAGAAACCAATACTTTTTAAAGATAGCAGGCTTAGTCGCTAGCAGAGCAACTTGTCCTCGAAGATCCGTTGGCTGTGTTATCATTAACCATTACGGTCACATCAAGGCTACTGGTTATAACGGTGTACCTAAAGGGTTTCCGCATTGTATCAACACGCCCTGTGGTGGACAAGATTCTACGACAGGAACAAATCTAGATTCCTGCATGGCAACACACGCAGAACAAAATGCATTATTACAATGTGATAACACCATGGAGATTGATACAATCTATCTTACAACTTCGCCTTGCATCACTTGTGCTAAGCTAATCGCTAACACTGGCTGCAAGACAGTAATTTATTCAGAACAGTATGCAGATACGTCAGGTATTGATATGCTAAGAAAACTGGGAATCGAAACTAAATATGAGAGAGTCGGAAATTGAAAAGAAAGTCAGTAACTATGCAAAGACACAAGGATGGTTAAGTTATAAGTTCGTATCACCTTCTAATCGTGGCGTACCTGATCGAATTTATCTCAAAGCAGGTAAATGCATATTCATAGAATTTAAAGCTCCTAAAAAGAAGCCTACGAAGTTACAAGATAAAATTATAGAACGCATTAGAAATGAGGACATTCCTGTATATGTTATCGATAATATTGAAGAAGGTAAAAATATATTTATCAAATAAAGTTTACAAATAGTCAAACCTACGGTATAATGGTCTCAACATCAACAATTTTGATTGATGTTAATAAAAGGATAATAAAATGAATAAAAAATATCAAATAGAAAGTTACGACAGGAAACCAACATCATTTCTCGGACACATCTGCTATACTGAACCAGCAGAGAGTTTAGAAGAAGCAAAGCTCATTGCCAAGAAATACCAAGAACTAGGAAAGATCCAGATCAGGATTCTGAAAGGCAAAGAATGCATCTTAAGATATGCTGAACAGGGATAACCTACACGATTACCAAAACAAAGCACTTACGTTTATTAAGGATAAGCGTAAGTGCGCTTTGTTTCTGGATATGGGCTTAGGCAAATCTGTTACGACTTTAACTGCCGCATCAGATATGTTAGAAGATTTCGCTGTTAACAAAGTCTTAGTTATTGCTCCTTTGCGAGTAGCTAATACCGTTTGGAAACAAGAAGCAGAGAAATGGGAACATCTCAAACATCTTAAGATCGCTATCATTACGGGTAAACCTGAAACAAGAATCGCGGCAATCAGGTCTGACTCAGACATTTATGTTATCAATCGAGAACAAGTAGATTGGTTATTCAGTATCAAATGGAAAACCAAATGGGACATGCTCATCATTGATGAGTCATCTTCGTTTAAGAATCATCAAGCCAAAAGGTTTAGAGCACTTAGGAAAATGATCAAACATTTCAAAAGTGTTGTTCTGTTAACTGGAACGCCTAGTCCTAACGGCGTTGGTGATCTCTGGGCTCAAATGTATTTAATCGATCAAGGTCAAAGATTAGGTAAGACCTTAACTAACTTCCGATCTAGATTTATGCATCAGCCACAATATATGGGTTTCAGTTGGCTTCCTAATAAGGGATCGGATAAACAAATCCAAGCATTGATACGGGATGTTTGCATCACTATGTCATCTGAAGACTATCTAGAACTACCCGAAAGAATTGATCTCAATGAATATATCGAGTTACCAGATAAAGTGCGTTCACAGTACAAAGAACTCGAGAAAGAGTTTCTACTCACTTTAGAATCTGGTGACATCGAAGCATTAAGTGCAGCAACCCTTGCTGGTAAGTTACTTCAGATGTGTAATGGCGCAGTTTATGATGAAGATGGCGAAGCTCATTTGATCCACGATTTAAAGATTAAAGCAATCAAGGAAATTATTGAAGATCATCCAAATGAGAACTTTTTGATCGCATATAACTTCAGATCTGATCTCGTACGCTTGTCTAAAGCCTTGCCGCAAGGTGTTAGTCTATCTAAATCCGGCGTAGAGGTCCAGAAATGGAATGAAAACAAGATAAAACTACTGTTTGCTCATCCTGCTAGTGCAGGTCATGGACTTAACCTACAAGCAGGTGGGTCTAACATTATTTGGTTTGGGCTTAACTGGTCTTTGGAATTGTATCAACAATTCAATGCAAGATTACATCGACAAGGACAAGATAAACCAGTTAAGATAATACACATCGTTGCTAAAGATGGTATGGACGAAAAGGTAATGAAAGCCTTAGCTTCAAAAGCTAAGACACAAAACGATTTATTAAATTATTTAAAACGATAGGGGAGAAAGACATGAGAGAAACATTAGCAGATTTTCAAGTAGGTGAGGATTACATCAATGAAAAAGAAGCACATCGAGATGATGCGCTTAAAGAATTTTATCTAAACGTCGAAAAAAGAACTATGAAAATAGAACATCTAGTTCCAAAAGACAGAGAAGGGGAAGAGGTTTATAATAAGAGCCAACGAGTCGCCAAGGTTATAGATCGTATCTTAGACCTAGGTAATGAGTTTACTTATAAGACTGAGATCTACGGGCGATTCGGTCATTATGACGAAGAGTTTACTTACAACTTTAGCACTTACGCTGAAGATCATTTAGCCGATACATTAGGCTATTATAAAGAGGAGAATTAAAATGGCAAGACCAACAATAGATGAAGAAATCGAAAGATTAAAAAACAGGATTCTAAAGATGCAAGATGTCGAAGGTAAAACCGGTACACAAATCCGCGGCATGCAAAAAATGACTCGTGGGTATGTTAGTAAGATTATTGCTTTGGAGGAACAAAAGCGATGCCGAACTTACTAGAGAAACGATGTGACCTGTGTGATAGTTGGGATTCAAAATTAAAGCAGGGACTTTGCTGTCTATGCCATTCAAGATATAAACCACAGACACTAGGCAAAGCTACATTTTGGGGAAAGCTTAAAAAACTATTCAGGTAACGAAACACCAACGACCCAATGAGTAAACTATTTTTAAAAATGGCATAAAGGAGAATAATATGAGACAACATAAACACGCAGAACTAATACACAAGTGGGCGGAAGGTTATCCGATACAGAAGTTAGCAGTATTATGCTGTGATACTAAAGTTAAACATTGGGAGGACATGGGAGATACTGCCCCTATGTGGTTTGAGGATGATGAATACAGAGTAAGACCACTTGGTGAAGATTACGTTATATCAGCACCCGATTAATTAAGTTTTTTACAATTACAGTCGCAAGGCTTATCTTGTCCTTGCATCATTGTACTACCCAT
>FLOH01000812.1_pt1 | contig 56484 bp, 41 predicted proteins | sample 756751 | NCBI WGS metagenome assembly FLOH01 (sample SAMEA4026879, study PRJEB14308) | marine metagenome | biome: coastal water; material: water | depth 74 m
TACGCTTGCATCTTTGCTATTATATTCGGGATCTGATTTTCTATTTCAGGGCTGAGCTTATCGCTATAGCCAATCTTTTTTGGCTTAATTCCGATGATTTTAATGTCAACAGGTAAATTAAGTCTTTTAACAAGCTCAAATGCTTCAGCAAGGTCAATATCATGGAGAGAGTAACTTTTAAAGACCTGTTTTTTAAATTCTGCTATTTCATGCGGTGAAAAAACTACAATCTGTCCAATTTCCTGACCGGCATCAACAGCATCAATAATAACAGCCTTAGTCACGTCCTGGAGCATAAAGATAAGGTCTACTCCTGAAGTCCCGCCGTCAGCAATCTCAATATTTTCATTCTCCTTAAACGTCTGCTGTCTCTGCAATTCTTCAATGACACGCACTCCAATGGCGTCATCCCCCATAAATATATTGCCAAACCCTATTATTTTTATCAGGTTGCTGTTTGGAACATTCGCTCCTTTTTTATCCATTTTTTGACTTCCCTGGTATCCAGTTAATAAATACAAATACATTGGTTATTTATCTTCCAATAATTAACTGGCCGGCTGCTAAAAACCTTTAAATATTTTTATTACTTTTTAGGCAATTAAATTATAAGCATTGATTGCCCCTACACTAATGCATCGATTAATGCTTGGTAGGTCTTTCTGCCAAGCAGTTTATGTGGAAAAAGTTACTCAATCTAATTGTTATTTATGTGTAAATATGTATAATTCTTTCCAGTGTTTTTAGACTTTTTTATAAATTACATTATGCAATTTTGAAAATCCTGCACATAAGAAATAACGCAAATTTAAATATAACACGGAAAATATAAAAAGGGGCCATATTGAGTGATTTTAATAAAATTATTAAAAAATCAATACTGTCAAAAGATATCACCAGCCTTGAAGTATATAACGATATAATTGCCGCCAAAGCACTGGCAGGACAGTTTGTTGTAGTAAGGGCAACTCAAACCGGTGAAAGGATACCTTTGACAATAGCTGACAGTAATAAGACTGAAGGGCTAATCAACCTGACAATCCTTAAAAGAGGGAAATCAACCAACCTGCTGGCAGACCTAAATGTAGGTGACATTTTGCATGATGTTGCCGGGCCATTAGGGAAAAATACAGAAATAGAAAATTTCGGCAATGTCGCAATTATTGGTGGCGGCGTTGGTATAGCACCTACACTGCCTATAATTAAAGCAATGAAGAAAGCCGGTAATTATGTTGTTTCCATCCTTGGCGCAAAAAATACTGATGGACTTATTTTTGAGGATATAGTAAATGAAAACAGCAGTGAATTCTATATTTGCACTGATGACGGAAGTATTGGTTACAAAGGTTTTGTCTCAGGCTTTTTCTCAGATTACCTTAAAAATAATCCTGACAGGATATTTTCACGAGTTATTGCCATCGGGCCTGCCCTAATGATGAAAGCTGTATGTGATGTAACAAAGCCCTATGGAATTCATACAATTGTATCATTAAATCCCATAATGGTTGACGGCACCGGAATGTGCGGCTCCTGTAGAGTGGAAGTTGATAAAAAAACAAAATTTGCCTGTGTGGATGGTCCGGAATTTGACGGGCACCTTGTGGATTTCGGCCTGCTTTTAGACAGGCTTAATATTTATTGTGAACAAGAAAATGTGTCTTTTAAAGAATATACGGAGAAACATAAATGCAAAATGATATAACAAACGAAAAAAAACCAAAAAAAATCAAAATACCAAGGACTAAAATTGCACAGCAGAATCCTGAGGTAAGGGTAAATAATTTTGATGAAGTAGAGCTGGGATACACAGAAGAAGAAGCTTTACTTGAAAGTTCCAGGTGCCTTATGTGCAAAAAACCCAAGTGCATTGATGGATGTCCGGTTGAAATCGACATTAAGGGCTTTATTGCCCTTATAAATGAAAAAGAATACAAAAAAGCGCTTGAAAAAATCAGGGAAAAAAATGCACTGCCCGGAGTATGCGGAAGGGTGTGCCCACAGGAGGATCAGTGCGAAAAAGTCTGCATCCTCGGCATAAAAGATGACCCTGTTGCAATAGGAAAACTTGAAAGATTTGTAGCTGACAGCGAAAAAGAAAAGCCGCACACTGAAAAGACTTTGGAAAGCACTCCTGTAAATAGTTTAAATGCCGGGCAGGAAAAAATAAAAACTGCAGTGATAGGCGCCGGACCGGCAGGCCTTACCTGCGCCGGTGAACTTGCAAGGCTTGGATATGCCGTTACCATGTTTGAAGCTCTGCATCATGCCGGAGGGGTCCTTGTGTATGGTATCCCCGAATTCAGGCTCCCGAAGGCGATTGTACAGCAAGAGGTTGATTTTGTTAAAAGCCTTGGAGTCGATTTAAAATTAAACATGATTGTTGGAAAGACTTACACCATAGATGAACTGCTCGAGAGCGGATATAAAAGTATATTTGTAGGCACAGGTGCAGGACTTCCCTATTTCATGGGAATTCCAGGTGAAAACTTTAATGGCGTATATTCTGCAAATGAATATCTTACCAGGGCAAATCTGATGAAAGCATATCTTTTCCCCGAATGGGACACTCCGGTTTTGAAGGGCAATACAGTTTCGGTTGTCGGAGGCGGTAATGTTGCCCTCGACTCAGCAAGAACTGCTAAAAGGCTTGGTGCCAAAAAAGTATATATTATCTACAGAAGAAGCGATGTTGAGATGCCTGGCAGAGTAGAAGAGATACACCATGCATTAGAAGAAGGTATTGAAATGGTGTTTTTGACAAACCCGATTGAACTGCTTGGAGAAAACGGATGGGTCAAAAAAGTAAAATGTATCAGGATGGAGCTGGGTGAGCCGGACGATTCAGGGCGCAGAAGGCCGGTTCCCATTAAGGACTCTGAATACGAAATTGATACAGATATTGTTGTAATTGCAATAGGCCAGGGCCCAAATCCTGTACTCATGCAGTCATCCCGCGATATAGCTTTAAACAAGCGTGGCAATATTGTTGCGGATTTATCAGGTAAAACAAGCAAAAAAGGTGTATTTGCAGGCGGAGATATAGTCACAGGCACAGCAACAGTAATACTTGCGATGGGTGCAGGAAGAACTGCTGCCATTGCAATGGATGATTATATAAAAACCGGCAACTGGTAATTTTAATAAGATTATTTAAGTGAAGAATATTACTTTACTGCCACTTCTCAAGTGATATCTTTAAGGATTCATATCCCTTTTGCTCGGCAACTTCATACAGGCTTCTTCCCTGACCCAGTGCTTGGGCCGCCTGCATCATTGCCTTTGCGCCCTCGGTTGGACCGTTTGGATGCCCGAGTATTGCGCCGCCAACTGCCAATACAATCTCTTTACCAAGATCTTTTACTATTTTTTCAGCGCTGTTTGGATGGACGCCGCCGCCAACTGCAGACATTGCTGATTGAAGACCCCCCAGTGCAAGCCTATGCATATCTGCTATCTGCATATACCTTCTTTTAAGAAATGGATAAGTGCTATAGGGTGAACTGAATAAAACAATATCTGCCCCTGCCATTCTTGCGAGTTTTCCAAGAATAATGGGCGTAGATATACCTGTATTGCAGGATTCAGTAATTGAGCCTGCGCTTGCATAATGCCCTACTACCGGCACAGTTATTCTGCTGTCTTCTGAGAGAGCCTGTAAGGTTGACAGACCGGAGGCTATAAAGTTAACCATTAACATTTCAGCGCCGGCATCTATTGCCCTCACTGCATTTTCAACACATCTGTCAAGCCTGTCTGTTATATTGACGCAATAGACAGTTTTATGCCCTGTGCTGTCTTTTACTTCTTTTGCCGCAATGTTATATGCTTTTACCCTGTCAACTATTGAACTGTAGACCGTATCTGCAAGCAATTCATCATCTTTTATTATGTCGACACCGCCAAGCGCTATTTCTTTAAATATTTCAGCACCTTTAGCCGGGGCATATCCCAGGCATGGCTTTATCATATTTAGGACTATCGGCCTGTTTTTTATATTTAAATACTTATATATCCCATCTATTCCAAACCGCGGCCCTTTAAATGCTTTTAAGTATTTTTGTGAAAATTTGATATCAACAAGCTTTACCTGAGCTGAGGTGGAAACATCATTACCCAAAAGAGTTGTAAACAACATGGGAAACTGAGGTGAAAAATTCTCATCCGGAAATGCTATCTGAATTATGTGGGAGTTAAACTCCGGCTCATCTGTTATAAGTTCCGCAGGAGGCATATCATAAATGCTTACAAGCCTGCCGCCATATTTCTCTTTCATCTGCGGAGTAATCCCGGGCACAGGCACCCATGTCCCGATAGTCTGGCCTACTGCAAATGACTTGGCTTTCTCGTATATATCTTCGCCTGCGACTTTGGATTCGTAGAAATAGGTGGCAATTATATAATCGCCCTCGAAAGCTTCTTCGGGCATTATCAGCGGGGATATATCTTCTTCGGTTTTAAGAATATCTGCAGTTGAGTTTTTTATTTGTTTTATCATTCAATAATCTCCTGTTTATCTGAGGTTTATCCACTTTAAAAACACAGCTTCCACAAATATTATAAAACACCTTTAGGTATAAACCAAATCCAAATACCTTCTTTAGAAATTGCAGGACAAATCAAACATATAAATCTTATATGACAACTGCAGTTAGTTTGAGTCTTAAAAATGCCATATAACAATCACTCAAACAAATTAACAAAATTTAGCAGAATATATTTAATGAAACCAATGTAATTATTTCACAGAAGTATTTCTAAATAGAGCTCCCTACTTATTAACAAACTCGACATTAAGCATATGAGTCGAGCATGAAATACATGGATCATAAGCTCTTATAAGCATCTCGCATGCCAGCTGTATTTCAGCTTCAGTCTTATCCATTATTTCCGGTACAAGCTGTGCCAGGTCCAGTTCAATGTTTGCGTAGTTCATATTTGTAGGTATTATTAGATTTGCCTTGGTGACTTTGCCTGCCTCATCGTAAGTATAATCATGTATTAATAAGCCGCGTGGTGCTTCAACGGCGCCGACTCCCCTGCCGGCTTTTGGCTTTACCGGGACCATGAATTTGTCCTCATCAAGCCCAAGTGCAAGTATTTCATCAATAAGTCTTATGCTGTCATCAACGCAATGGACAATTTCCACAAACTGGGCGATGCTAATCATATAAGTATTGTAACAAGGAACTTTTAAACCAAGGGCTTCTGCATAAGTCTTTGCGTTATCAGAAAGCTGAGAATAGTTGTTATTGACTCTTGAAAGAGCGCCTACCATGTAAGAATCCCTTGAAGCGCTGCAATGCTTCCCTGTGGAATGCTGCAGCACTTTTTCTTTAATCCTGGAGAGATACTCTGCCGGTTTTATTGTCCACCCGTCAGAAGATACAATATCACCATCATAAAGAGAATAGTCATCATCACTTCTTAAGCAAATATATTCTGTTTCCCTTTCAAAATCAGGTATTTTTAAAGTCTTTAATACAGAAGCAGAAGTCTCAACATCGGGATATAATGAAACAAGCATATCCCTTATTTTCAGAAGTCCTTCTTCAGTCGGGAGTTTTGTAAAACCACCGACTACAGTGGTAATGGGATGAACAGCTCTGCCGCCAATTATCCTGACTACTTCATTTCCAATCTTTTTTATTTTTACTGCAATATTTACGACTGCAGGATTTGTTTCAATCAGAGGCAATACACTGCCTATTCCAAGAAAATCAGGCGCAGCCAGGAAAAATACATGAAGGCTGTTGCTCTGAATATATTCACCATGGTTTACAAGTTTTCTCAGCTTTATGATCTGATCATTAAGCTTTATACCAAGAGCATCTTCAGTCGCCTGAATTGATGTAAAAGTATGTGCAACTGAGCATATTCCACAAATTCTTGATGTTATTTGTGACGGTTCTGTATAATTTCTACCGACAAGCATAGCTTCAAAAAACCTTGGTGATTCAGGTATCCTCATCTGCAGTTTTTCTATCTTCCTGTCCCTGACATTAAGCACCAGGTCTCCGTGGCCCTCAACCCTCGGCAGCGGTGTTACTTCTATATTTAAATTTGTCGCCATATCATTGACCTCCAAAAAATAATTATTTAGATTTATGTTCTGTTTTTACACAGGTATTATAAAGGTTAAAGCTTTCCGTAATATCTTTAACTGTAAGACCGTATTGTGTAAGCAGTTCTTTCTGGGCATTTATGTTCGGGTCATCCACATACCCTCTGCAAGCTTCACAGCCTGATTTTGCGCTTGGACATCTTGCATTACACCCGGCCCTTGCAACAGGACCCAGACAACTCATGCCAAATTCATAAAGACATGTATTCCCAAGCCTTTTGCACTCCACACAAACAGGATAGCTTGGTATTTCAGGAACTTTACCCACTATCAGCGCGCTTACAATCTCCACTATTTCAGATCTTGTAGGAGGACATCCCCTTGCATGATAGTCCACTTTTACATAATCGCTTATCGGTTTTGTATCTATGGCATCTATCCAACCTTTTTTATCCCCGTAAACAAGCTCCTTGGCTTTTTCTGTTCCATATAAATTTTTCAGGCAGTTTAATCCTCCGGTACTTGCGCATGCTCCAATCGCTATAATGATTTTTGCTATTTTACCGATGTGCTCAAGCCTTTCAATATCATGCATTGTTGAAACAGAGCCTTCAATTAAAGCTACTTCGTATGTGTCGCTATGCTCAGAAACAGCCTCTGTAAAATGAACAATATCCACAGCACTAATAAAATCTATCAGCTGATCTTCAAGGTTTAATATCTCAAGCTGGCATCCACCGCAGCCTGTCAGACCAAACACTCCAACTTTTGGCTTACTCATTTATAATGCCTCCTTTAAGTTCTTAATTTCCCATAAACTAAATATCGGGCCATCAACACAGCATAGTTTATCCCCAATATGGCAGTGGTTGCATTTGCCGACTCCGCATTCCATTCTTCTTTCCATATCAAGAAAGATATTTTCCGGCTTATATTTCTTTTCCTCAAGCTCAGCAATTACAAATCGATACATTATCGGAGGGCCGCACACAACTACATAAGTTTCTTCAGGAAGATATTTAATCCCCGAAATAAGATTGGTACATACTCCCACTGATTCTTTCCAGTTCTCATCAGGTCTGTCAACAGTCAGTAAAACATCAATGTCATCTCTTTTTTTTAATTCTTCTACTTCATCTTTGTATAACAAAAGATTTGGCTCCACGCAGCCATAAATCAATGTAACCCCTTTATAGCTTTTCCTGTCCTCAAGAATAAGCTTGATAAGTGACCTTACCGGAGCAAGCCCTAAACCGCCTGCAATTATAACCACATTATTTCCCCTCATTTTCTCATACGGAAAATATCCTTTCCCGAAGGGACCTCTTATACCTATTTTAGCGCCCACCGACAACTTGTGCATTGCGCCCGAGACATTTCCAATATTCCTAACGCATAATTCAAAAGAACCCTTCTGGTTTGGCGATGAAGGAATTGAAAATGGGGCCTCTCCGATTCCAAAAACAGTTACCTCTAAAAACTGCCCCGGGGAAAAAGCAAAACTATCTCTTTGCCCCTTGTCATCAAACCGGATAACAAATTTCTTTTCAGTCTGGGTGAGACTTTCAATTTCTGTAATAGTGGCCACGTCAGGAACATATAAGGGCTTGCCTTTTGTTTTTTCTACCATTAACTGTACCATTTTTACAAACTCACCTCTTCCTTTATTGCACTGATATCTTCACAAATATTTATTTTTGCAAGGCAAGCCTCTGCACATCTTCCACATCCGACGCACGAATATGCGCCAAATTTATCAATGAATGTTTTAAGCTTGCACCTGTAGCGCTGCTTTAGCCTGTTTGCCTTTGTAGGTCTGAAGTTATGGTTGCCGGCAACAAGACCGTAATCAGGAATCATGCAAGAGTCCCATTCACGTGATTTAATTCCTGTCTTTAGATCAATTTTCATATCATCTTTGACATTGAAACAAAAACAGGTCGGGCACACCAGATTGCATGAACCACAGGAAAAACAGTTTTTCGAAAGCCTGTCCCAGAGCTCGTTTTTGCCGTATGAGACTTCGAAATTTTCATGGAAATTTCTGACATCTGCAGAAGCTTTAAACATACCCAGGTAGGATTCTTTAAATTTATCGTATGCATTAAAATCTGCTGTCAGGGCCTCACTTATCTTTGCAAATTTAGATAAAAGCTCCATTCCTTTTGGTGTGGCAACTCTTATGAAATATTTGTTTCCGATATCTGTCATAAAGAGATCAAACCCGGATTTGGCACATTCCGCTCCCATTTCAGCAGCAAAATTAATTTCAGAGGGAGTGGTGTCCATTCCTATAACAATTAATTTATCCCTTTTTTCAACATAATTATCATCAATAAAATCTGTTGTAAATATTCTGTCAAGAAAATTCATCCCATTTAAATCCCAGGCATTTATGCCAAAAAGTATTTTCTCTTCGCTCTCATTTAAAGGTTCTACATTAATAATATCTGTGGTGTAGCTGACAAGCCCTTCTTTTGATGGAAATAATAATTTTTTTGCAGGCGGAAGTGTCGTTTTTACATACCCGAGATCAATTTCTTCAAAATTTTTAATCGGTACAAAATCGTGCAAGACATTATTTATTTTCTTTGGCCCAGTCACGTTATAGTTTTGAATAAGACCGGATAAGAAATCCTTGTAATTATCCTTGTCCAGAACTTTATAAAGCATTCGGCCCCCTTCTTTAGAAATACGGAACATATACAAATATTATTTGGTTTGTAACATTTTTGTAACTGATGCAAACTGAATGATATTAGCACTTTTAAAAAATTATAGCAATAAAAAAAATATAAATTTGTAATTAGTTTGTAACAGCAAGAACTTGTGTCTCATAAAGAACAATTTACGATGTTTTGAAGAGAGGAATCTGAGCCCAGAGTCTACTTGCTTTGAAGTTAAACAATTTTAAATTTTATGAAAGAATAATTTTTTCAATCCAGTTTATCCATCTATCCACGCCCTGGCCGTTTTTACAGGACAGCCGAATTATTTCAATTTCTAAATTTAGTTCTTTTATCTTTCCGGAAAAGAAATTATCATTAAAATCACTGTATGGGAGCATGTCAGTTTTATTTAGTATGACAAGGTCCGTCTTGATAAATGCTTTGGGGTATTTTACAGGCTTGTCGTCTCCCTCGCTTACAGAAGAAAGAAGCAGTCTGAATGATTCGCCAAGATCAAAACCTACAGGACAAATCAGGTTGCCGACATTTTCTATAAATAGTATATCGAGCTTTTTTAAATCAAGCTTTTCAACTGCTTTTGCGACCATGGAAGCATTAAGATGGCATGTGCCGCCCGTATTTATCTGCACTACATCATCTGTTAATGATTTTATTTTTTCAGAATCGCAAGTAGAAGAAATATCACCCTCTATCACTCCAATATTATATTTTTTACCAAGCCTTCTTATTGTCTCCATAATAAGGGTTGTCTTGCCCGCGCCAGGTGCTGAAAGAATATTTATTACAAGCACCCTGTTGGCTTTAAACAGACCCCTGTTTATATCTGCTTCCTCTTTATTATATTTCATTACATTTTCAATGACTTTTATTTTCATTTTTCTCCCTATGCTACTGACTTTATATTATAGGACCATACTATTTAAATTGTTTAACAAACTGAGCAATTGTGAAATTAAATTATTTTAAAATACTTTCACAAATACTTGCCGGAATGTACAATTATACTATTAGAGATGATTAATTCAACCTTGGCAGGACTACTGTTAAAAACCTTTAACTATAGCAATTCATTGTTTTTAAACACGAGCTGCTGTAAAACTTCTTAACAATAACAATACAGTGTTTTTACTGCAAGATAAAAAAGGATATTCAAAAAGTCATTAAAAAAATAGATTATAATTTCTGCTGTTTTAAATTATAATCTATTTAAATTTTTTCAAAAGATTAAAAAGGATTTATAAAGATGGTTGATATATTGCCTTTTAATGGCTTGCGATTTGACTTGAATCTGACAGGAAAGTTATCTAAAATCATTGCTCCCCCTTATGATATTATTTCACCTTTACAGAAACAGCAGCTAAAAAGTCAGAGCCCCTATAATATTGTAAATTTAACTCTTCCGGACGATTCAAATAACAAAAGCCGCTATGAAAATGCAAAAATAGCGCTTCATGATTTTATAAAAAAAGGTATTTTAAAAATTGACACTGAAAAATGTTTTTATATTCTTGAACAGTCCTTTATTGATGATGACGGAAGCCTTAAAAGCTTTACGGGCTTTATAGGGCTTTTAAAAATAGAAGATTATGGTGTTGGAAAAGTATTAAGACATGAAAAAACCCTTTCAAAACCAAAAGAAGACAGGCTTAACCTTTTGAATGCATGCAGAAGTAATTTCGAATTCATATACACTATTTACAATGATTCAGATGCAAGTATTTGGGATACCATTGATGCGCAAAAACAGAAAAAGCCTCTGATATCTTCTGAAGCAGACTATGATTCTTCTTTGAAATTTAAATTCTGGAAGATATCTGATAAAAAAATAATTTCAACAATTACGAATGCCATGAAATCAAAAACATTACTTATTGCAGATGGCCATCACAGATATGAGACATCGAGACTTTATAGCCAATCTGTTCCGATTAAGGCCAGGGTTTACACCGGGAAAACAGATGATGAAGAAGACTTCAGACCTGAGGACCTTATACTTTCACTGTTCGTATCTGCAAACCAGAAGGACATATCCATACATCCAACTCACAGGCTCATAAAGTTTGACAGGAAAATAAGCCCTGAAGAAATGACAGAAAAAATTGGCAAATATTTCACAGTAGAAACGGTCCCTGCAACCACGACTGGAATATCCGAAAAAATGTCTTCCTGCCAGGCTGCGGGCCAAAAATGTGTTTGTATTGTTTATGATAACCAGACATGTGTTTTTGCAATTCTGAATGCAAGCATTGAGTCAGTGTATAAAGATTTAAATATCAAAGAAGAGCAATTCGATGAAGAGTTTGAGAATTTGGACGTCAATATTTTACATAAACTGCTTCTTTCAATCTTACTAAAGGATTATGAAATTGCAGGTATAAAATTTATTCACACTATCGGTGAAATTATTGAGTGCCTTGACCCTAAAACGCAGCAAACAGATTTTGATGCCGGATTTATAATTAATGCGCCTTCAATACAGACAGTTGAAAATCTTTCCGATAAAGGACTTGTGATGCCGCAAAAATCAACATATTTCTACCCGAAGCCCTGTAGCGGACTTGTGATGTATGAATTTGATAGCTAATTGCAGCTTTTTGCAATTAGCTATTCAGATAGCTTTTAGACAGTTATAATTTTTTATCGTAGTATCAGCTATTAACTAAAATCATGCCATAAGACTGCAGCCGTCTTATGGCATGATTTCTTTAAATTTTTGTAAAACTTGCCAAATAACAAATCTGGGAATTATGGTAATTTACCCGAGTCTTTTAACAAGATTATCAAGCTCATCCTGCAGTTCCTGCGGAATTTTACCATCAAATTTGTCATAGAAGATTTTAACATCCTGTGCCTCTTTAACCCAGTCTGCTGCGTCAATTTTTAATAGTTCATCTATCCTGTCATCCGTCATATCAAGACCTTCAAGGTCAAGATCTTTTGCGTCAGGAATAAAACCAATGGCAGTTTTGTCTGCATCAACCTCTTTTTTACATCTTTTAATTATCCATTCAAGCACCCTTATGTTATCGCCATATCCCGGCCATAAAAATTCCCCGTCTTTGTCTGTCCTAAACCAGTTTACGTGAAATATTTTGGGTTGGTTTTTTATCTTTTTCCCAACATTTAACCAGTGTGAAAAATAATCAGCCATATTGTACCCGCAGAATGGTATCATAGCCATCGGGTCCCTTCTTACTTTACCTTGTGCTCCATATTGTGCAGCAGTAATCTCGGAAGCCATTATAGAGCCTGTAAAGACTCCGTGCTGCCAGTTAAAGGATTCATAGACAAGAGGCGCAACATGTGCCCTTCTGCCTCCGAATATTATTGCAGATATCGGAACACCTTCAGGTGAATCTATATTCGGCGAAGCAACAGGGCATTGCTCGATAGGCGCTGTAAACCTGCTGTTAGGGTTTGCTCCTTTTATTATATTACCGTTTTCGTCTTTTACTCCCGGTTTCCATGGTTTTCCTGTCCAGTCTATCCCCTTTTGAGGAACCGGGCCATCTGCCTCTTCCCACCATACAGTCCCGTCTTCCTTTAAAAGAACATTAGTATAGATAGTGTTTTTCTGCATTGTTGCAACAGCGTTATAATTGGTTTTGCTGTTAGTTCCCGGCAGGACCCCAAAAAAGCCGCTCTCAGGATTAACCGCCCATAAAGAACCGTCATCTCTTATGCGCAGCCAGGCGATATCATCACCAACGGTCCAGACCTTATAACCTTTTTTCTTCATAATTTCAGGAGGTATAAGCATGGCAAGATTTGTTTTTCCGCAGGCGCTTGGGAAAGCGGCGGCAAGATATGTGACATTTCCTTTTTTATCTTCAATACCGATAATAAGCATGTGTTCAGCAAGCCAGCCTTCGGTTTTTCCAAGAAAACTTGCGACCCTTAATGAAAGGCACTTTTTTCCGAGAAGCACGTTGCCGCCATAGCCAGAGCCTACACTCCATATTGTATTATCAAGCGGAAAATGAAGTATGAGCCTTTTGTTAATATCAAGGCCGGCTTTTGAATGAAGGCATTTTGTAAATTCGCCGGTTTCTCCAAGAGCTTTTAATACTTTGTCTCCGGCTCTTGTCATTATCAGCATATTAAGCACGACATAAATGCTGTCTGTCAGTTCTATGCCTATCTTACTGAACTCAGAATTGACCGGCCCCATTGAAAAAGGAATAACATACATTGTCCTGCCAACCATGGAATTCTTAAAGATCTCTGCAGCTTTTGCATAAGCTTCATCGGGAGCCATCCAGTTATTTGTTGGGCCCACTTCATTTTTATCAGGGGTACATATATACGTGAGGTGCTCTGTTCTTGCCACATCGTTAAGTGCTGTTCTGTGGAAAATGCACCCTGGGAGTTTTTCCTGATTAAGTTCAAGTATTTCGCCTGTCTTGGCAGCCTCCTTTTGCAGTAGGCTCTTTTGTGCTTCTGAACCGTCTATCCAGACGATAAAATCAGGATTACACACCTCAGACATTTCCTTTACCCAAGCCTTTAATTCCTTATGTTTTGTTTCCATTCAAGCTCCTCAAATAATAATTTAAAATAAAATAATATTTTTTTTACTGAAACCAATTTTCATAAAATATAACACAATTATTTCAAAAAATACAAATTATCTTAAATTATTAAAGCCTTATTTCAATCATAAAGCTTTGTTTTTTGATGCATAGATGATGTTTTTAAAAGCTATAGCTGCTAATGGCTCATATGGCATATAAAGGGTTTATTTTAAGACTACTAAATCAAACAGTAAGAAGCTTTATGACGAGGAAACAGTCTGTGCCTGTGTGGAATTATTTATAAGTGATAATCATAGACTTAAGCCAAACCCATTAGCAATATGATGATGGCTCTTATTTTTTCTAACGTTTATTTCATTATTCGCTTTAAAGATTCAAGCGCTTTTTTGTGTATCTGTGAAGCTCTTGATTCCGATACGCCTAATACATCGCCAATTTCCCTAAAATTCCTGCCTTTGAAATAATAAAAATACACTACCTTCTTTTCAAATTTTTTTAATTTTCTCAGTGCTTTGTTTATGTATAATGTATTTTCAAGATTCTCAACAAAATCATTCGGACTTATAAATGCGCTGTATTGCGAATTGTTCCCAGGCTCATCGTATTTTGAAAAATCGCCGTTTAATATATCCATATCCTCATATGACATTACCACATAGTTATAATCATCATTTTTTGAGCTTTTATTAAAGTCAGGAGCCTCAGCTAAAAATCCCGGGCCTGCATTGTCCATATTCAGCTTCTTTTCCCTCATAAGCTTATTTTTTTTCATGTTATCTCTAATCGCTCGGGGGAACCAGTCAATTTCTCTTAAGCCGTCAAGAATTGCACCTTTTATTCTAAACCTTGCATAAGTCTCAAACTTTATATTTCTCTCATAATTAAACTTCTCTATCGCATCAATTAGTCCCATATATCCATAGCTTTCGAGATCAGCAAATTCAATGGTATTTGGCAGAGTCTTAAATATCTCATAAGCTATCACTTTGACAAAATTTGCGTATCTTGCGATAAGATTGTCTCTTGCAAAAGCGCTTTTACTTGTCTTGAATTTTTTCCATTGCAGTTGTTCTACGGCTTCCATTGAATCTTTCCCTCTCCCCTAAAAGGTTAAAATTTTTACTTTAAACATTTCTGTATGAAACTATTTAACATAATACTAAAGTTTTATATAAATTGTCAATATATTATTTAATTATTTATATCTTTTATTTATTAATATTATTTACTTGATATTTTTGACATTATTATCAATATATGTTTTGATAACACATAGCAATAAAAGATGTTTTTATTATCAGGCTGTGTCTCTGTCTAATTCCTGGTAAATAACTTCATAAAAATCATACTTAAATAAAATTTAAGATAAGCTTTTTGTATGCAACTTAGGCAAAATATAATTACTTGCCAAGAGCTATTTATTATTTTTAAAAAGAAGACATTATGAAACTCTTAAAAAATCTTAAAAATGAAAATGGAGTTGTCGCAATATTTGTAGGGCTTGCACTCATTGCACTAGTAGGTATCGTTGCCTATGTTGTTGATACCGGCTCTATATACCAAACGCGAAGGTCAATGCAATCAGCTGCAGATGCCGCCGCGCTTGCAGGGGCTCAGGAACTGCCGGAAAATCCTGATATTGCTGCTCAGGTGGCAAGTGATTATGCGGTCATGCAGAGCGCGACCATAAGCTCTTCAGATGTCAGTGTCAGCATTGAAAGCACTTTTGTCGCAAATGACACAATAAAAGTGAGCGTTTCAGATTCTGACAAAAAAACATTTTTTGCCGGAATATTCGGCATAAACAGCACAAGTGTCGGAGCCAGCGCAACAGCAATGGCTGGTTCTCCCGAAGAATATATCGGAGTTGCTCCTTGGGGTCTTCTTGATGGGGAATATGTTTATGGAAATGAGTATACATTAAAAACTGGTACACCCCCGGAACTCGGCCCTGGAAATTTTGGAGCATTGGATATTGATGGGCATGGTTCGAATGGGTATGAGTCTGCCATTTTAAACGGTGCCAAAACCCCACTTAAAATTGGTGACTTTGTGGACACCCTGACAGGAGCCAAAGCAAGTGCAGTAAGAGACGGAGTTGCAAGCAGGGTTGCACTACAACCTGATGGGGTGTGGTCAGATGATCTTATTACTGCTGATTTCGCCTTAGCCAGGTCAGATAGTCAGTTTATTATTATACCTATAATCAGCGAATTTGGTAATGGACACAAGCCTACTCAAATTATAAATTTTAAGCCCTTCATCATTTCAAGCTACTCTGGTGTTGGTGGAAAAGCTGAAGTTATAGGCACATTTTTAAGTGAAGCTCTTATAATCACAGATGGTGTGGTGAAAGGTTATGACAATACAGGTATAAAAGTAATAAGGCTTGTAAAGTGATAAAAAGGAAATTTCAGATTTTTATTAAATTAAATAATTCAAAAATAAAAAGAACTTATTTCATTTTAAGATTTAACTTAATATAGACTTACACGACATTGAGGCAGTTTGTCATTTTACATTTTGACTTGTTAAATATGCTGTCAGCCGGCAAAGTGCTCAGGCCACAAACAGGTTTCTTGAGGAGAATTTCCCATCTGTAGTAAGGTTTATTCCCAAATGTTTTAGTCCCACTTCATCTCCCGGTGTAGGGATATGCGTCATGTGCATTTCACAACCCCTTAGTACGCTTAACTTTTTCATTGCAAGTTCAGCAGTATGGCTGGTGGTGGCGCTTATGGAAAGAGAAATTAATGTCTCTTCGAGATCAAGGCTTTCGGAATCTGTTTGGAAAATACCCTTTTTTAATCTTGCAATCTGCTCGATTACCTGCGGGGATAGCAAATAAATCTCATCAGGAATCCCTGCCAGAACTTTTACAGCATTGAGTATAAGGCTTGGAGAAGCGTGCATCAGCTTTGAATTCTTGCCGGTTACAATCCTACCATCAGAAAGCTCGATTGCAGCGCCGCAGAATATATCGTCATGACCTTTCCCCTGTTCCTCTGCCTCAAGGGCAGCGTCGCGGGCAATCTGTACAACTGTCCTGTCTGTTACCTTTACTCCAAGCTCTTCCAGGAGCATCCTGACACGCTCTACAGTCTCTTTTTTCTCAATCCCCATCAGATATTCGGTGTTATACCTGAAGTATCGGCGGATAAGCTCCTGCCTCGCTGCCTGACTCACAACATCGTCATCGATTATTCCAAAACCGGCTCTGTTAACACCCATGTCTGTCGGGGAATTATACTGTGGCAGTTCAGTATTTTTATCAGCCATAATCCTGCCCAGCATTAACTTTAATATCGGAAAACTTTCCACATCCCGATTATAATTTATTGAAGTTTTTCCATACTGGCTCAAATGGAAAGGATCGATAAGGTTGTAGTCTAGTATGTCTGCAGTGGCTGCTTCATAAGCAATATTTACCGGATGCTTTAACGGAAGGTTCCATATCGGAAAAGTCTCAAACTTGGCATATCCTGATTTTAAACCTTTCCTGTGGTCCTGGTAAAGCTGCGACAGGCACGTTGATAGCTTACCGCTATTAGGCCCGGGAGCAGTAACAACAACTATGGGCTTTTTTGTTTGAATAAAATCATTTTTGCCAAAGCCTTTTTCACTGCAGATAAGATCCATGTCAGCGGGATAACCTTCAATCGGGTAATGAAGGTACACTTTTACTCCCCTGTGTTCAAGCTTATTTTTAAACACTTCAGCAGCGTACTGACCGGTAAATCGTGTAATAACCACAGCAACAATATCCAGCTCCCATTTGCGAAGATCATCAATAAGCTTTAATGTGGCAGCATCGTAGGTAATTCCAAAATCCCCTCTTACCCTTCCCCTTTCAATATCACCGGCATAGATGCACAGTACTATTTCGATATCATCCTTTAGTGATTGTAAGAGGCGGATCTTGACATTAGGGTCGTATCCGGGAAGCACCCTTGCAGCGTGGTAGTCAAAGCAAAGCTTGCCGCCAAATTCAAGGTAAAGCTTGTTATCAAATTTCTTTACCCTGTCAATGATTGCCGCAGTTTGCTCGGCAAGATATTTTTCATTATCAAAACCTGTTTTTTTCATATTTTAAACTCTTCTTGCTTTTGAAAATTCTGCCCCTATTTTATATCGACTGAAATGGGCAGGTGGTCCGATGCCCTGCTGTAAGTAACAAAAAGGTTAGAGATATCAATATCCGGAGTAACCCAGATATAATCTATCCTTTCGTAAGGCTTATAAAACGGCCAGGTAAGTTCATCCTGCTTGCCGAGAGCAAGCTGCGAATCAATAAATCCGGCATCCTGCATCATCATGATTTCAGGAGAGCCTGTCTGTCCGTTAAAGTCACCGAAAATCACTGTTCGCTGTTTGTCTTTAAGTATTTCGAGCAATGACTTTACCTGTGCCTGTCTCTTGTCTGACTCAGCTGCAATATGATGCAAATGAGTAGTTAATGTATTTATGTTATTTAGCCCTATACTACTTAAATCAACTTCTGCAGACAAATAACTTCGGCGAAGTGGTGCATCCATCCTCGGCAGAAAACCGCTGTCTATAAGCTTTAAAGGATACCTGCTTAAAATAGCGTTACCCCATACAAGATCTGATGCCGGCATAAAAAGCTTATATTGCAAATCCAGCCTTTTTGCCAGCCATTCATACAAGTCTGCTGAGCCGTTTACTACCCAGCCTCTCGATACTTCATTAAGGCTTACAATATCAGCGCCATTTTTCTCTATTACCCTTGCAATACTTTCCAAGTCCTGGTATCCGTCAATATTAAAACCCTGGTGTATATTGTAATGCATGACTTTCACACTATCCCTTTGTATAGCCGTTGCAGGACTATATTCTGCAGGTAAATCAAGCACAGTAGGGACTATAAAAAGAATAATCATTAAAAAAACAAGGGCATATTTCTCCATTCCACGTCCAAAAAGCACATCTCTTACAGATCTGGCCCCGGGGTATTTCCCCTGACCAAATGTGGGGCCTCTGCCGGAATAACCACCCTGTCCCGAAGAGCTGCCATATCCTGAACCGTTGCCATTTCCTGACCTGCTGTTATTCCCCGAATGTGAGCCTTTTTTCTCAAATACTTTAAATCTAACTACAGGCTTAAGAGATGCAGACAGGATTGCAAAAATTCCCATAAGAAAAGCTATTAAAATCGGTATCATCCAGCTTTTTATGGGAAGGTTAATGTCATAGCTGCCATAATACATAAAAGCAAAAATAAATAACAATAACCCACTGATAGCAAATGCTGTATTATTTTTCCATGGAATTTTCTCTTTCGACTGTGTCACTGACCTGTTTAAAACCGTCAGCAGAAGCCACCACACAGCAATATTACCAACAATTGCCTGTATAATATACAGCTTGCCGGTTACTTCCGGCCAGAATGAAAATACTGCAAATAATGATGCTATTAAAGTAATTAAGATTCTTGATTTCTTAACCGAAATAAGGTATGCAAAAGCCAGCGCCGCAATATTTGAAGCTGTGAGAATGGCAACTGCCGTACTGGTGCCTATTGCCGTTTTAGCGCTGAATGCCGCAATGTTCTGGAACTGGTAAAGCTGTAAAAAAACAAAAGGCATTACGATTATTAGTGAGTAAAAAACTGCCTTTGAGCCGTCCGAATAATTTTTTTGATATTCGAGGTCATAACAAACCCTAAGCGCCAGCTGGATTTTTAAAATAATAATTCCTAAAAGTATAAGGACCACCAATGGGTCAGGTCTCCAGATCATATCCCATGTACCAAAAAGCCCGCTTATGGAAGTGTTAATTGCAAAACCAAAAAGGATGGCGGGGAAAAAAGTGAAAAACAGTTTTATTTTCCTTTGCTGCGCAATGGAGATGAAAAATACCAGACTTAGAATCCATAGAATAGTGCCGAGCGCTGATGCAGCAAGCGAAAGCGGCGCCCACCTGCAAATCTGCACTACGTATCTTACAATTGAGATTGCGATTACAAGAACAACAAACAGCATACGTTTTGAAAGTTTCTTAAAAAGAAACCCACCAAAAAAGACCAGCGCAAATGTGGCTATGGCATAAATGGCAACCTGAAAAAGAGAAACTGTGGGGCGTTCACGCAAAAAATTTACAAGCAGCGAGAAAAAAGAATTTAACAGTTGAAGCCCGAATAATGTATTTATAACAATAATTATAAAATACAGCCGTTCAGAATTTTCCGGTGTAACAGTTCTTGAAGCTTTAAAAGAATTCATTCCAAACATAGAGGATATTTTACTTCATGATTAAAAAACACTCAACCTAATTTTACAATTTATTTTATAATTTTAAAATTAGTTCCCGGTAAATAACTAAAGTTTTTGGGAAAATACTTGTTTAAAACAAACATAAAATCTTCTCACTCTGATTTATTTGTCTAATTACTCACCGGAAACTAATTAAGTTATATTTTTATAAAAAATTATCGCGTTCATCTTCTATCTTGTATACCTGTTTCTCATCCTGTCTTTATAACTGGACATATTGCCCGTCGTATCCTCTTTTTCAATCTTGAAAAATGCTGTATGAATCACTGAATCTTCACAGACAAGAGCCGAGCCGACAGCATACTGGCCTTCATATCTGTAATCATGGCCCATTCCGTTGGATTTGAATTTGTTTTCATTGCAGCCCTTTATCTCATCCATAAAATATTTTGCCTGCTCAATGGAAGCTTTTGGCTGGTGCCTGCTGCCAGAGCTTATATCTTCCTTATTTTCCTGACTACTATTTATAACTGCGGCCTTGCCTGCTTTATATGCATTATGCCGCGCTTGTGCTTTTTCTTTCCGTATATCTGCCCTGACTGCATCCATCGCATAGCTTTTTATAAGTTTGGGGAATACCTTTTTAAATGCTTCTGTCTTTGAAAGTATGTCAAATCCTGCAATTTTTCCATCTATGAAGGCAAAAAGTCCATTCTGACCATCAACAAAATCAAAGCTGTCAAAATAATTTTTCAGTCTGTCAGAAACCTGGTCATATGCATCATGCATTGCACCGGTGTTGCTTTCTACGCTTAAATCTTGATGAAGCTCACTTATTCTGTCCCAAACTTTTCCCTGGTCCGCATGGTATTCCTGTGACACCTTCAGGGACATGCTTACGTCCCTGTGCTTTTCTCTTCGGATATCATAGTTAAGATATGCATCTGAATGACCAAATTTTTTTGTGGTGTAGCTCCATCTGTGAGCTTCGACACGGCTTACAGGTATTACTGTTGTCGACTTGGGTGCAAGAAGTATGCTGGCATTTAAAATCCTGTTCTGTTTTGCTCCTATTACCTCTTCCCCATCAAGCAGCAGAACCGAAATATCGGCAAGGTTTTGTGCAACCAGCTCTGGCACAGAGCCTCCGGAATTTTTTTCTCCGATATTTAGAAGATGGCTGTTGATTGCATCTTCCATTGTAAGATAATCAGGATTTTTGGGGCCGGCTTCTGCAAACAGCGGGATTACGGCAAGGTTTTTAAATTCTTTCAGCTCCCCCCACCTTATAGTTGAAATAAAATTAAACATTGTGCTTTCCATTTGCAGTCATCTCCCTATCGTGTCAATAATATTGTGTGCTTTTATTGCTCTTTTTGGCAATCAAGCTTTGTTTTAAGTACTCATAAAGATAATTATAAAGTAGAACCCTGACAACTGTTTGTCATACTTAAAACCGGGAGTTAAATATATTCATAAATCAGTACCAGTAATCCATGCTGTTATTATTTTAGAAGCTCTCTTAAAAAGCTCCTGACAAACTATGGGACAAAAAACAAGGCATATTTGTCACAAAGTTTCTCAGGGTTTAGATATTATATAAAATAGTTTCGGCAACTTCCTGACCGCTTATTATTTGCCAGTATTTTTTGTAAAGTTCCAATTGATTTAAATATGTTGATTTTCTCTCATTATCTGTTTTGAAATCACCCGTTTTATAATCAACAATCACCCATTTACTGCCTTCTTTAAAAACCAGGTCAATGACTCCATGAATGATGCTACCGTTTTGTGTTAATGCAAATGGCACTTCAAAATATTTTTTATCTGCATTATTTATTCTTTTAAGCAAGTCACTGCTGCTGAATTTTTCAGCCAGGGCAGTAAGGTCTCTTGCGGCTTTTTCTTCAAGACCCGCATCTGCGGCCCAGCGGCCCAACAGAGCTTTTACTTTTTGTAAATTTCCTCTGCTGATTATTTCCACAACTTTATGAGCGAGTATGCCATACTTTAGACCTGCGCCGCCAGATTTTAATGTAGCGGCTTTTTCACTATTTATCTCTTGGCTGTTACTTTGCCCACTATATTTCTGTTTGCTGCTGCCATGTCGGCTTTCACTATCGTCAAACTCGGAGCTTTCCTGCCTTCTCTTAGTCTCCACCTGCCTGATTGAATCATTTCCTTCTTTATTACCCCGGCCATTTACTGCTTTATGACTTTGGACGCTATTTACTCCAGATGAGTAGTCGCTGTAATCTGTCTCGCTATGGCTAAATAGATAACCTTCTTTTGCCTCAGTTGTAACGCTTGAAATTTTGTAGCCTGGTGCGGTTAATCGCCTTATAATTCCTGATATTTTCTCTTTTTCTATTTCCCACTGTGCAGGGCTTACCTCATTTGCCACTTCTGTTTCTTTTACTGATTTTATCTGTCTTATAATAAGCTCGGGAGCATTTATTTCTTTCAGATACTTATATACAATTTCCCAGGCTTTCGCCTTGCTTCCCTCCCTGTATGTGCTTACAACCAGAATATTTTTGGCCCTTGTCGCTGCAACATAATCAAGTCTTTTTCTTTCGGCCCTGTCATACTTTGTTTCTTCAGCAGATTTATCTTCCCAGTCGGGTGGAGTGCCAATTATATCCCTGCTGTAGTTATTGCTGGATTTTAAAAGACAAAAATAACCTTTTGATATTGCATTATCTTTAGACGCGTCATCACTGCCTGCCCTGCTTATATGCAATTCAGGAGCAAATTCACCTACCTCACCAAGCGGATCTGCAAGAATTACCACCGGTGCCTCAAGGCCTTTGGCTTTATGCAGATTCATTATTCTTACCACATCTTTTCTTGAAGCCAAAAGGCTTAAGCTTTCAACTTCCCTGACCTTTAATAATTCCTCCAGATTCCTGACAAGATCAGAAAACAGACAGATTTCCCCTTGCTTGTAATGTCTGAGTAACTCCAGCGCCTTATAAATATTTCCTGCTCTTGTGAGGCCTTCCTCCAGGGAAACTGCAAAAGGAATAATACCGGTATCTTCAAGGATTATTTCTGCTGCTGTAATTGGTTCTTTGTCTTTAACTATTTTTTTATAATCGGTCAGCCTTTTATAAGCTTTTTTAAATTCCTCAAACCCCTCAGGAACATTGCTGTAAAAAGTAAATTTCCCGCCAGCAACACTAAACTCATAAAGCATTGAGTCGCTGATACCAAAGAACAGCCCTCTTAAAGCTGTGACAAGTGCAACAGGGTCCTTGTCGTCCTCAATAGCCTTAAATAATTTAAGTATTTCCTTAAGTTCAACAGATTTATTAAAAATTTTGCCGCCTGAAATGTCATACGGAATGCCCCTGCTCTCAAGAGCCCGCACATAATGGCCAAGATGTTCCCTTTTGCGTGATAAAATAAGAAAATCAGCATATAGCGCTTTTTCACTCAGGCCTGAATTTTCCTCATCCAATGTTCTTTCAAGCCTTATGCCACCCTGATTTACCGCAAAATCAATCCAGTCTGCAATCCTTTTTGCATCAACGGCTGCAACATCCGATGCATTATTTTTTGACACTTTTTTAATATTGTTTTCAAACACACCAAAATCATGACCCGGGCTTGAAGCCCTGACAGTATTTAATGGAAAATATTTGGCCTGGTATCTGCTTTCTTCTTCTGGAAATACCGATTGGCCGTCCTCTGAAGATACTGGTGTCCCGAATACCGCTTTTACCAGGTCCTTCATAAACGGCAGGGAACGAAAATTTGAAAACAGTGCCAATACTTCACTTGAATTATTTTCATCATTGTCTATGCAATTTGCTATATCCTCATTAATGTCGCTGTGGTCACTTTTATTTTTATCACTGCTAAAATTTTCTATTTTACCTTCATTACTGACGTCATCATTGCTTTTGCTTTCCTTATTGCCGTCAGCAAAAATCTTTTTTACTGCATTGTAAATGCTGATATCGGCCCTTCTGAACCTGTAGATACTCTGCTTTGGATCACCAACCAAAAAAAGTGAGCCTGGTTTTGGAATGATCTTTAGCCAGTCGGTCTGATTAACATCAATACCTGTCAAAAAAAGAAAAAGTTCAGCCTGTATCGGGTCAGTATCCTGAAACTCATCTACCAGAATATGTGTGAATTTGTTTTTAAAATATGACCTTACTTCACAGTTTGTCTTTAAGAGGCCGGAAGTTATTGTTAAAAGGTCCGTAAAGTTTAAAATAGAATGCTCTTTTCTCCATTCCGCATAAAATTCTGCACCTCTTTTAATAAAATCTGCACACGGCTTGTGCAGATATTCCTGCCATTTATTAATTGCAGGTCTTACGGTATTATCCCTGAATTTTTCCATTTGCTCTTCATATAATTTCCCATCGCCTTGGGGCCATCTGTTCTGGGTAACTTTTACACTCTTGCCCAGTTCTTTTAGCATTTTTACAAACCTGACGTCATCGGTTAAATACTCATTTTCAATATAATAGAGCGCTTTTCTTATAAGTTTTTGCAGATCGTCCCATCCGTTCTCATGGGCCTCTTTTGGAATTACATTCCGAAGGGATGAGATAAAATGGCTCACTTGTTTTTTTGTATCTGTAAAATCCGGTTTTAAAACTTCCCTTGTTATTATTTCAACATCCGGAAACTGGATTACTCTTTTATAGCTGTCTTTTAAATCCTGGGGTAAAATGCTATGTTCTTCAAAAAAATCCAGCGAATGCTCTGTTTGGTCCAAATGGCAGTACTCAATATATTCGGACCAGACACTATCTGCAAAAATGTTATCTTCCTCTTCCTGTATTTCAGTAAATCCGGGGTCCACTCCGGCTTCAACGGGCCTTTCGCGAAGTATCCTGGAACAGAAAGAGTGAATCGTCCCTATAAAGATCTGTTCTATGTTTGACAATGCCTCCCCTACATTTTCTTTTTCTGCCTCGTCAAGGTCCTGGCTTAGGCTCTGTTCCAGCCTTATCTGAAATCTTTCTCTAAGCTCTGCTGCTGCCTTTCTGGTAAATGTCACAGAAGAGATATTTTCTATTTTTGCTTTGCCCTTTTTTATTAGATTTACCATTCTCTCTACAAGGCAGTATGTCTTGCCTGAACCTGCGCCGGCCTCTACAAAATAATTTCTGTTAAGCTTATTTATTATTTTTTGTCTTGATAATTCATCAAGCAAACGCTCATTCATAACATACTTCCTGTTTGGTCCAATACGGCATTTACCATAAACTAATTAAACTTTTTAAGTAATTTCCATTTTTCAAGTATTTTATTTTCCGGATTATTTATCTTTGCTTTTATGTTTTTCTTGTCAGCCTGGCTACCGTAAATATCATCATCCTCCAAATAAGGCGGATTTTCTTCATCAGAAATTATAAAAACTCCAGCCGAAATCAGGTCCAGGATACAGCCGAGAGCTTCCTTCCATAAATGTTCCTGATGGGGATCCCTTTCGAGGATACAGCTTTTTCCTGAGTCTCTGCCTTTCTGTGTCGGAAAGATGTAACCGCATTTTGTCACTCTGGCATCCGGGTCCTTGCTTTTTAAAAACTCTTCTATCACTTTTGCATACAGAACATGCTGAAGCTGCTTTCCCTTACCAATAAATCCGTCTTCTTCATACCTATGCGAGCTGCCTGTCTTGTAATCCCAGACATGGTATTGGCTGGTTTTATCAAGATCAAAATCAACCCTGTCTATCCTTCCTTTTAAATAAATATATATAGCTTTTTTATCTGAGGATTCTTCCTTTGAAGATTTCGCATTTAAGTCTTTTTGGCCTGAGTCATTCACAATTAAGCTCGGCCCCACATTGATTTTTACCGGTTCTTTGTCGTTATAACCGAATTCGTATTCTGCAAGGTAGGGGTTCCCGAGCTTTTCATTTACATTAAGAAAAATATCGGTATCAATTTTTAGCTGCGTGACTTCCCGTTTAAACACAGCTTCCCCCGGAACAGGTATCTTCTCTATGTATTTTTCTATAACACTATTTAAAATCCCTTTTATTATTTTTCTCTGTTCTTCTGTATCCGGATAACGCTGCGTGCTATACCCAATACTTATCATCCGGTCGGTAAAATCCTGGTATACATCATGAAGCAGGCTGCCTTTGTTTTTACCATCAAGCCACAGGCTCATGTCTTTTTTTATCTCTTCGGGCCTTTTAACCTTTAGTATATATGTCAGAAAGAATTCAAAAGGAGACCTGGCATACATCTCAATTCCTGTACAGGAAAGAATGAAGCTGCTGTTATTTCTGGGATCTGTCTTTTTAACAGAACTGCCTATCTCTGAGCTTATTAATCCGTCAAAACAGGTAAGCTTGTTGCTGTTTCTGCATTTTTCTGCTTTGACCCCGCTGCATAAGTCCGGGTAGATGTTTAAAATTAAGTTACCTGAATCTTTAAGCCTTTCGCCTGAGAGCAGCTTGTCAAGCCACCAGTAGCTTTCATCGACAGGTGGGCAATCCTTACTGTCCTGTCCGTATCCGGCAGGACGACCCAAATACTTTAACAGCTCGCTATAGTCTGCATCCGCTTTAGTGGTTTTAAGCCTGTAAATCTGCAGCAGTGCCGAAGATGCTGACAGATTTCTCTCGTCCTTCATATCAAAGACTGAAAAACTTAAATTAACTTTTCCTCTTATTGCAGCAAGCATTGCCCAAAAATCATACAGCTTTTCTTTCATTTTTACTTTTGAAAGAGAAAGTCTGCTGCTTGTTTTTTCTCTTTCATAATCCAAAAGAACAGAGTCCTGCATTTCTGTTCCCGGAAATTTATGATCGTCCATTCCAACAATAAAAATATTGCCCCGGCCCGAAAGACCGCCACCTGAAAGGTTTGAAACAAAAAGGCTTCCGGGTTTTGGACCGGAACTTAAAAACCTGGCATCTTTAATAAGCAGAATTAATTTTTGCACTGCTTCTTCAACAGAAACTTCATTGGCTACTACAAGTTCAAGTGTTTTTAGGCTCTGCTTCAAATTTGACAGAAATCTAGCTTCGGTTTCATCCTTTACATAAACAAAATTCGATAAAAAGACCTCACAGCAATTGCAAAATAGTTTAAAATCTACTTTTCCCTGCTTTATTTCAGGAATAATATCAAGAAGCTTTGATACGTATTTTTTAAGGCTTTCAAATAACAATATGCGGCCCTGATAGTATTTTTGTTTGTTTTTACCGTCTTTTAATTTTGTTTTAATATCAGTAATGCTTTTTTCCAGAACGGCAATATAGCGCTTCCTGCCCCATCCTATATTTGAGAGCCTTAGAGCATGAGCAAAAACAAAACCGTCTGTCTTAAAGTCTGAATCGGGATTGTCTGAGTTGCTTTCAAGAGTGGGAGCATCAGTCTCACCGGAGCCAAAAGTATCGTCTGGGTCATTTTCATCGCCATCGAGGCTGATTTTTAAAAGACCGTACTTAAAAAGATTCCTTAAATATACTTCGAGAAAATCTTCTTTTATCCAAAGAAGAAAACCCTTTAATGCTTTGCCACAGTCACTTTTTTCTCCCGGCAGTCCTGCTGAGAATGTAACCGATATATTTAACTTTTGACAAGTACTATGTATGACTTCAATATATGGCTCAGAGCTTGTATAAATAATCTCAGTATCATCAACTGCATTTTTGGCACCTGCCAGTCTTGACAGTATCGCGTAAATCTCATCTCTGTAATTCTGGGCACAAAACAACTCTATATCTGCTCTAAGCGCAGGTTTAAGTTTGGTGGTTGAGGTGGTGGCAGTAAAATCCAGAGCAGGGGCGCCAGAATCATGAATTGTGGTATCAGCATAATCATTGGCTGCTGTGGCTGCATCATGAGCTTCAGGGCAGGGTTCTAAAGCTGCAGTGGCAGAGTAGTGAGTGTTGATACCAAAATTGCCTGCGCTGCTGCCATTTATACCGGGTATATCAGTAGCCATCAGCCTGTTTTTTGGCATTGCAAGATTAAATACTTTTTCCTGGCCTATTACAATAAGGCTGTCTGTGCACAGGGAAGTTAAAAAATCCTGTTCAATTTTTTGATATTCATGCCTTGCCAGGACGATATATTTCTTTTTAATGCTTGCCTGACTCATAATACCCGTAGCAAGCACAATAATGTCTGCAATATCGATAAGCGAGAGTTCTTTTAGGCCGGCTTCATATTTTGCATAAATATGCCTTAGATCCTGGGCCTTTTTATTATCTATAAAACATTTGTCTTTAACCTGCAAGTGCCCAATACCTGCAAACTTTAACTCCATCAGACTTGAAGCTATTGCCCTTATGATTCCTGTATTTATTGTGTGTTTTTCAAAATACTTTAATTCTCCCAGTTGAGCTGACTGCGTAAATATCCGGTCTATCAAGAAAACAGTTTCCGTCATGGAGATAATTTTTAGACCTCTTTTACAGATTTCTTCCTGAGCCAAATCGACAGCCAAAGCCCGTATGGTGTTTGCCTTAAAGTTTATCCAACTGTTTTGTGCCTTTAAAAAGCTTTCAAGGATTTGATTGCCGGTACCAAATGACGGGCATATGAGAATTTTTTCCGTAAAAAAATCACTTTTTGATATTGCTTTAAGGCTGTCTGTTAACAGATTCTGCATTATTTTGACTTTAATTTTTTCCTTTGAAAAGATATTGTCAAATGTTGTGGCAGAGCAATTTTACATATTGATCTTTTGTTATTTTAAAATCCACAGCTTTTAATTATAGCTCTTATTTGAATTTAAAATACTAAAAATAAACTTTTTAGGGTCCTGAAGCGTTTTTTAGAGTTTTTAAAAGATCTTTTAAAAATAATGATGTTAGGAGGATGTGATGGATTTACTGTCAGGCTGTATGTCGACGCCTGACAGTCAGAAAGCAGCACTTTTTGCATGCTGCCTTATAAGTAAAAAGAATCTTTGCCTGTATTCCAGACATTGAAATGTCTAACCTAATACTTTTAGCATATAAAATATAATAAGATAAAAAGTTTATCTTCTATTATGGTATCTAATTATTGCCGTTATTTTTTCCAAGGTGGCTTTTTATAAGGCTTCTTTTTGCTTCCGAAAGACGGATTTGGACCGTATCCTCTTGAGCCACCGCTTTTTGAGCCGCCGCTTTTTGAGCCTCCGCCGGAACCATCCACCCTAATCTTTCTTCCCTTATAAACTTCATTTTCAAATGACTCAAGGACATTCTGCAAATATGATTCCTTCATGTCAATAAATGAATAGGCCCCCTTGACATTAATACGTTCGAACACGCTTTCTGCAAGCCCTGTCATTTCAATAAGATAATTTAACATTTTGCCCGTTGTAAAACCGTCCATGGTGCCGATATTTATAAACATGCTGTTGCCCTTGTTGCCTGAGCTTCTTTCTCTTATATGGTCCTTCTTTAAAAAGTCAATATTTAAGTCTTCTTCTTCCCTGTAATAATCGATGAAACGATTAAATTCAAGAGAAACGATTCTTTTTATAAGCTCATCCTTATCCATTTCTTTGAGCTCATCCTGTATTGCAGGCAGGTATTTGGAAATTTCTTCCCTGTCTATCTCCACTTTCTGTATCCTTTTCATAAAAGACATAAGCTGGGCTTCGCACACTTCAACGCCGCCCGGCACTTTTGCATAAATAAGCTTTGTGTTTATTTGTCTTTCTATCTGCTTTATCCTGCCCATATCCTTTGTGTTGGCTATGGTTATTGTTATACCTGATTTTCCCGCCCTTGCGGTCCTTCCGCTTCTGTGTGTATATATTTCTATCTCGTCAGGCAGTCTGTAATTTATTACATGACTTACATCATTTACATCTATGCCTCTTGCGGCCACATCTGTTGCAACCAGTAGCTGTAGCGTCCTCTCCCTATAATGCCTCATAACCTTGTCGCGAAGCGCCTGGCTTAAATCCCCATGCAGAGAATCAGCATTATAGCCGTCATTTATAAGCTTTTCAGCTATTTCCTGTGTCTCTATTTTTGTCCTGCAAAATACTATTGCAAAAATATCAGGGTTTGCATCTACAATCCTCTTTAAAGCTTTGTAGCGGTCACGCTCATGAATCATATAATAGAAATGTTCGGTATTATCCGCAGCAGCATTCTTTGTCCCCGCTGTTATCTCGACAGGATTTCTCAAGTACTTAGACGTAATTGAGTGAATTCCGTCAGGCATAGTGGCTGCAAACAGCCAAGTTTTCTTATCAATGGGTGTAAATTCAAGTATCGCGTCAATATCCTCCTGGAAACCCATGTTGAGCATTTCGTCTGCTTCGTCAAGGATTGCGTATTTAACAGTGGAAAGATTAATATTTTTTCGCCTTATAAGGTCAGAAAGGCGGCCTGGTGTTGCAACCACTATATGTACACCTTTCTTAATGGCGCTTATCTGATTTTCCATGCTTGCCCCGCCATAAACTGCAACTATTCTCACTTCACTAAGGTACTTGCAGTAATTCTCAAGGTCTTTTGCAATCTGTACACAAAGTTCCCTGGTGGGAGCCAGTATAAGACCTTGTATTATTCTTGTGCTTGTGTCAATAAGGCTGATAAGAGGCAGGCCAAAAGCAGCGGTTTTTCCGGTGCCTGTCTGTGCCAAACCGATAAAGTTACGACTGCCGTCTTTTAAAACAGGAATTGATTTTTCCTGTATGGGGGTTAGCTTTTCAAAACCCAATTCTTTGATTGCCTTAATTAATTCTTTTCTGATTCCGAACTCTTCAAACTGATTCATTTTTCTTCTTCCAATACAAATAATACTTAATAATACGATGGTTTAAGGTGATTTTAAACGAAGTTAAAAATTTTCTGTTCAAGACCTGTTAAACTTTAAAGAGAGATAACGCGCCCTGCTAAATGAGTCCATTTGGACCCAGCGCGTGCAGATATAGCGTATCAGACTTTTCATCAGTATTGAAGTATAACAGAATAATACAATTAAAGCACTACTATTATTATAGCTAGGGCAAAAGCCATTATTTCAGTTCCAGCAGCTGCGCATAAGCCTGCGGCGGCACTTCAGCAAAAATTCTAAATCTTAAAATGCCATAAAAATTTAAACCGCTTAAATAATTCATTCCATCATCATAGGTCACGCCAATTCTGTAACCGGTCTTAGGCAAAAGTGCAAGAATTCCCCCGTTAAATATACCGTGTGACCACGCCACAGTAAAACAAGGTTTGCCGACATTGACTTCAATATCGTGCTTTGACTGAGCAAGCTCTTTTTCAGATTGTTCAATCGGCATATTGGTGATTATCCCATGACTCCATGTATGGGATTGAAATTCAATTCCGTATTTACTCATGGCGCGTACTTCGGGCCATGTAAGCATGGGCCTGTGAGGAACGCCCTTTGCATCAAAATCAAACTCATTTTGCCTTCTTGAACCTTCGTCATTTCCAATATAGCTTGTTATAAGAAATACCGTCATTTTATATCCGTATTTTTTTAATATCGGGAAAGCGCAAGTATAAATATTCTGGTACCCATCATCAGATGTCAGTATTATTGGCTTTGCAGGCAGAGGCTTGCCTTTATCTACATAGTTTAACAAATCTGCAAATGTTATTGTCTGGTAACCGTAAGATTTCAGTGTTGAAAGCATGAAATCAAATGCTCCGGCACTTGTCTCATATCTTCCCTGAGAGTTTGGCTCTATGCCGTGAAGCGCAACAACAGGAAGCTCAACATTTGCAACCACTACAGTCGGTAATACTTTTCCGGGATCCAGCTTGCCTGCAGCTATACCATAATTATTACACAGTGTCTTAAATTCATCAGAGTTTACAAATCCAGCCAAAACCAGCTGCCTTGAGTTTCCACTGTCAAGAAGAGAAAGCCATTTGTTAAAACCGCCACCGTCAGGTTCCCTGTTAAAGAAAGCTCGATACAGAATTGTTAAAAATTCTTCATTGCCGGTTTTTTTGGCTGTAAACTCAGCGCTGAATATAAAGCCTTCTGCAACCTGCGCGCCGGTTATTTTTCTTGCGAGCAGATTGCTTACCCAGGTGTTAAGCCCCTCTGCATCCGGCTGCCTGTCAAGGCAGAGATTATAAAATCTTGTGACAAACTCCGTGACTGAAGATTTTGAATCAGCATTTAATGATGAAATATTAAAACTTAAAAGAAAAGAAACAACGATTACAAAAACAATAAGATATTTAAATACTTTTTTCATGCTAAAATTTTCCCCTTTTTTTTAACTTCGCTATCTTTTTATAAATCTGAATATTTAAGTATCGCATTCTGATATATTCTTATAAAAACAGCAAGCTCATATGAATGTTGTGCTTAAAATATCGTACCCTAATGAATGTTGTGCTTAAAATATCAAGTCCTTATGAATTTTGTGCCAGCTCGATACACCTGTACTCATCTTTTTTAAACTTACTGCCAGCCTTGTCAAATAATTCCCTTATATGATTGTCCATACTAAAGTATATAATCTGCCAGCCGCCCGTGGCTATATCTGCAAGTTTATCTACAAGAATCTTTCTTTTGTCCCAGTCAGAATGCTGGAAAGCGTCATCAAGAATTAGAAAAATGGTATCCTGCTTTAACACTTTTGAGGCAAAACCTATCCGAAGCGCCAGCATTACCTGTTCTCTTGCCCCCGTGCTTAAATCCCTGATGCAGTAATTGCTGTAATCATCTGACACCATCAAGCTTTCGCCATCCATATACAGCTTTTTATACTTGCCTGTGACTTCTAAAAGAGGGGCGATTACTATATCTGAGCGCAATCCATCTGTTATTTTTTGGTCCTCTTCCTGTCGCAAAGCCGTAACCTCTGCGTGCACAATTATTCCGGCAATTATTCGCGCTTCGCACAGTTTATACTCTTCTTGTTTTTCAAACCTTTTATTTCTTAAATTATCCATTAGCTGTTCCCAGCCAATGCTCTGGTCATCATTTGTCTCGGTGCATACACTATATTTAAGGTTGCTGATATTGCTTTCGATTTCACCAATCCTGCGGTCGACATCAAAAAGAGAAGCCTCCACTTTTTCTGATTCATCATAGCTAAATTTAACCCCTGGATTTTCCGGCAGATATTCAATTTCTCTTACTGCCAAATCAGTCTGTTTTTTCCGCAAAGCTTCAATTTCACTTTTGAGCGCCCTGTCTTGTTGTCTTTTTTCGCTTATTGCGGAATGCCATTGCGGCTCAGGTACTTGTTTTTGGGTTAAATTATAAAAACTCTGTCCTATTGCACTTTTTGACTCCCGAATCTTTACTTTTAAATCTTCCAGCTGGTCCTTTAGCAATTTGGACTTGTCATAAAATTCCTTTTGCCTGTCATTTTCCAGATTAAGAGTTGCAGTATTTGTAAGTTCTTTTCCCGTCCTGCTTTTAAATTCTTTTTTAAGGTTTTTTAGTTCATTTTGCAGACCTGAACTTTTGGAAAGACCGGATGCCTTTACTATATAGAATGCAGTCAGGCCGGTGGCAACAACCAGGGCCGTTATTGCTCCGGCAGAGATATTAAATATTGAAAATAAAATTGCAGCCAATACAAAAACGCCTGCCAAAACTACGATAGCGATATTGGGCCTTCTGGCAGCAGTAGTTGAAAATTTTTCATACAGCGGCTGCGCTTTCTGCAGCCATTCATAGTTTTGGCATCTTTGATTAAATTCCTCAATCTGAGCAGCCTTGCCCTCATACTCGCTGAGCCTGCTCTCATAGAGACTGATGTCACGCTCTATCCTGCCGAATTCTTCTTCATTATTTTGCTGCAGCCTGCTACTGAGCTCATTTATCTTTTCTGATATAACAAATGCTTCATAGCATTTTGCCTTGTGAAGTTTTTCGCTGTGCTCCTTTAACTGATCTTTCTGAGCCTTACAATCCTGGAGAAGCCCTGTGGTGTATTTGGACTCAATCTCTGAAAAAAGCATGTCAATTTTATCTGTTTCTGTTTTAAGCTGACGATAGGCCTTGCCTTCCCCGGCAGCACCGATATTTATAATCCCATCCTCAAACTGAGCACCCTTTACTGTTCTTGAAATATTGTTGTCACTGTCTATTTTGTCAAGAAGGCTTATACCTGAAAATATCTCCTTTATAAGACTTTTGCCTATGCCTTCGCCAGACTCCTCAATTGCTGACTCTCCCCCTTTAGATACAAGCAGTTTAACCATTGAAAGCGGCAGGCCAGTTTCCTGCTTTTCCCAAAAGTCTTCAAGCTTTTTTGTGCTGCCCGGTGAAAATTCTGTCAGTTCGGATGCGCCTTCTGCGCTTATGTCTAAGCCGCTTAACAAAACCTTTCCGCTGCCGTTTTCCCTAAACTGCCATCTTTTTGTGTTTTTAAAAAGCGAACGGATAATAAATTCAGTTAAAAATGTCTTGCCGCATTCGTTTTTGCTGAAAATAAGGTTAAATAAACCCAAATCAGTAGAAAAATCCCTGATGGGGCCCAGATTTTTAACTGTTATTTTTTCTATTTTAATTGCCACTATAACCTGCCCTTAAAAATTAATTATTACCATAGCGCACCCTGGAAAATTTAATTGCCAGTTGGCAGTTTCTATAAATATCTTAATAATTTTTAGCTTGCTTATTCCTTTAAAATAATGCTTAGCGCCTGTTCCATTATCAGGTCCCTTTTTTGCTGTGGATATCCGTACTCACGGCTCAGAAGTTCTACTTTTGCCTTTGCCCTTTCAACAATGCTTATTCTTTCAGGGTCATTAAACAGCGAGACTTCAGTAAGATCTGCGCCTTCATCATTATAGAATTTAAAGCCTTCAAAGGACTGTTTTATGACTTTCTCAAGCATTTTTTTATCAGACGTATAACCCTTAACTTTCAGTCGAACCCTTGCTTTTAAAACCTCCTGGCTGTCTAATCCCCAACCTTCAATAAAACTGCCAATTTTAGCTTTTATGTCTTCAAATTCATTTGATGTCGGAAGAGCCAGCAGGTTTTCAATAAAAAACAGATATTCTGTGTTAACTTCTTTTTCAGTGATACTTAAATCACTCGTATCAAGGATAATAAAGCTTCTCCTGCCCGTTTCATTTATATCCATCCCGCACGGTGAGCCGGGATAACATACTTTTCCGGTATCCATCTTTTTATGGATATGCCCAAGTACTACTTTTGCAGGATTGTAATGCTCTATATCGGATCTTCCAAGAGGCATATAAACACCTGACTCATAATTATTCGGGTCCCTGGTGCCGGAAAGATAGTCCCCGTGTCCAATAAGAACCCACCTGTCCGGTAAGGAGGCACTGTGTTTTGCAATGACCTCTCCCATTGACATGCCTGTAAGATATGGTACAAAAAAGAAACCCGGCTCTGTTTCTCCTATAGAGACAAGCGATGGTTCGTTATAAATCCTTATATTGGGTGCGGTGAAATACTTGGGGCCAAGCGAAAAATCATGATTGCCGGGGATAACGTGAAAATCAATGCCCGCATATTTTTTATCCCTGCAAAGTTCATCAAAAACAGCATAATTCTGGCTCCCTGCATTAAACAGATCACCTGCAACAATGAGGGTATGGATATCATCATTTACAAGCACGTCAAGAATGCTTTTTAAGGCATTGTAACGCTCAGGATATTCCTGCCCTGTTTTTAAATGTACATCAGCTGTAATTGCTATTTTCATAAATATAAATACTGCTTAATTAATTGTTTTTCCAAATTGTTTTATATTTTTTATAAATTTTATCACAAATTATACTATAAGGTCATTATAAAGCTTTTAATATGACAACTGTTTGTCATATTAAATAATTTCATTAAAATTATTTAACTTTGTTGAAATATTCCTGAGTGACCTGTAGCTGTTTATTTAAAAATGTTTTTCCAGAGAAATCTTGGTAATCATATATTTTTTTAGTGTTAAGGAAAAATACTATTTCGACTTTATTTTTAACAAAAACGGCCCCCACAAAATCTCGAGGGATAGCTACCTCGATAAGGGCTTGCTTACTCTTATGGTGGTTGACATGCAGAATTACGTGACCGATCACCTTTATGCAGGTAAGTGGAACTCCAAGAGACTCTGAAGATTATTATTATAACCGGGCTGAAAAAACAGTTATTCACAATATTGCAAAGCTTATTGATTTTTTCAGGAAAAACAATTTAAAAGTAGTCTACACTGGGATTGCTTCGCTTGATGAAAATTTTGTAGATGTCCCATCGACGACAAAGAAAAACCTTGTGGATGAGGAGAATATAGTTATAAGCAGTAAAGGATGGACCATCCACGAACAAGACAAGGCAAGCTTTATTGAAGAAAGGTTAATACCTACAGCCGAGATATAGTAATCTTGAAAGGTGGAAGCGGTGCGTTTTGTGCGACAGAGATGAGTCTTGTGTTAAGGTCAAACAATATCTCCAGGCTGGTTACCGATAGTCTGATGTGAACCTGTCAATTGGTTAAAAAATAACCTCTTCACAGCAATAGCATTCCCAGCAAGAGTGATAGACAGACATCTCCCATTGCTCTTTGTCTATACCTTTGTGGAACTTGTTGAGTCACCCGATGCAAGTTTAGCCAAACTACTCACCTCCTGGTTCATTCGCGGTCTTCTCGACAAAGACATCGGCTATTTCCTTATCCCCAAGGGCAAGTCTTGAACCCCTGACGTCAATCTCCATCGGCCCGTTGAGTGTTGCAATTCTGCTGACGCTGATTTTAGTTCCTGGTGCCAAACCCAAGTCTAATAATCTCCGAAGAACTTTTTTATCTCCCCTTATAAAGGCAATTGTACCTTCCTGATTCTCCTTCAGCGTGGACACCGAGGCTACGTTTATCTTTCTCCTACCCATTTTTTCTAAACTATCTCCACCCCATTTTCGGCACTCTTCACAGCTGGAAAAACCAAAGTTGCATAGTGGAATAACCTTTTTGTCGTCGGGGCATATACCCGGAGATTTCAAAGTCTGGCAGAGAGCTCGTGCAGTTTTATCGGATAATACGTGCTCCATCTCACATGCTTCATCATGGACTCTATCATTTCCAACCTTCAGCATGTCATGCAGAAAGCGTTCCAGTAATCTGTGTTTTCGAGTCATCTTCTCAGCTATCTCGAAACCTTTCGGAGTGAGAGTTGCTCCTTGATAGAGCAAGTAGTTTACGTAGCCGCTACCTGCCAACTTTATCAGCATTTCGGTTACGCTTGCCGGCGCAATCTTAAGACGTTTTGATATTGCTATGGTACTCTCGGTTTTACCGTCCTGAGTAAAGGCATACAAAGCCTCTAGATACTCTTCAGTACTTGCGCTCATTTCAACCTCCCATTTTTTAGGTACCCCTAATATTTAGGTTTACCTAAAAATAGCAATAGTTTTAATATTTGTCAAGGGTTTCTCCTGGATTGTTTGTGCTAACACTTAATCATCTTCCCCCTCATTTATCTTTTAATTAAAATAACCTAGTACTCTAAAACATAATTACGGTGACGTATCTTAACAAAAAGATGCAACCAGCTCCTTTTTTTCAGCTTGCTCATTGTATGATAATTTCGCACATAGTCGGTCTAAATCAGCCCGTGTAAACTTCCATTCAAATGGTTCTGCAACTTCTTGATAGCGTTTCTGAAAGCCAAAGAGTCGTTCCTTAACTTCAGAACGAGAGGAAAAGTCATTAGGGGTAAGCACCTTGCGGGTAACGATGGAAAAATATATTTCAATCTGATTAAGCCAGCTGGCGTGTATTGGTAAATGAACTAAAATAATATTGGGCCACTGTCTTTGAAGACGTTTAACTTTAGCGGTCCCCTCTGTGGCAAGAACAATTATCTGTTATCCAGAACACCCTTTGTGCTGAAATATAGGGTTCCTGGCTCATTACCTGGTTTACAAGTCTGTCAAACGGAGCAATACCGTTTTTTTCTTCACAGCGACCAAATATCTTTGCCCTTCTTATGTCCCAGGCGGCTAAATAAGTCCACGCGCCTTTTCTTTCATATTCATGTTCGATGCACATAACTTGCTGTGGCTTGGGTCCCAAAGAATTATGTTTTCGTTTCCGAGCCTGGATACTGGTTTTTTCATCAGCGGAGATGACATAATCTCTGCTGCCCAAGGGTTTGCCTTGCCAAAACCCTTCATAAAGGTCTAAAATTTTTCCTGCTTTATAAGAAAATTGAGGATCTCGCGGAAAAATCCAGCTGCGGTAACGCCAGGGCTTGATGGCATCCTCATTTAGCCAGCGCCAAAGGGTCATGCCGCTTACTTTAGCCACAATACCTCTGCTTGTTACCTCTCTGTGCAGTTCAGAAATTGATAAGCGTGATAAGGGTATTCCCATATCCCGGGGTATTTCACAGGCTAAAGCTTTAACTTCAATTATTACCGCTGGGGGAAAAAACCCCGGGTCGTCCACCCCGAGGTTCATCCTGCAGGCCTATAAGGCGCTCATAATAGAAGCGCTTGTGCCATTTGCTTACCACCTGACGAGGAGTATTTAAACGAAAAGCAATCTCATCGTTACTGTAGCCCTGCACAGTCATTAAAATAATTTTAGCTCTGATCACGTCACGATACGGTGACGTATATTTTTTTGCTACTGATTCGAGAGTACTTCTCTCATTAACTGTCAAGGCAATTTTATAAGGGCTTTTTCTGGGCATAATGCTCACCTCCTATGAGCATTGTACCACAGCTACGATAAATTTACTATTAATAATACGTCATCGTATTTATGTTTAGGAGTACTTAGGTATTCTTTCATGTCCATTTTAAACTCCTGTATATAATTTAAATATTATGTAATAGTGATTTGATGTTTCTGATTGCAGTTGTTAGCTCTATGGCTATTACTTTTTCAGTTCCGTTGTAAAATCCGGGTAATAACTTTTCAATTTTTTCTTTGCCTTCAAATATAAAGTAGACGTCCCTGCCATTTTTTTTAGTGGCCACTAGTTTAAAGCCTTTGGCTTTTAAAAAGCTTGCAATGTAGTAATCCCTTGTTGAGTACCGGTTGGCATCCCTTTTTATTTCTTCTGTAAGATCCAATTTTGTATTTCCTTTCATATATATTTTTGCAAATAAAAAAGACCGGTTTTTTATGCCGATCTTTTAATGGTTTTATTTAATTTTTAAGTACCGGTTATTGTACTAACTTTAAAAAACTATTTTACTAATTTTGGATTTTATGTATAATCACACTGTACAAATTAACCTGAATTTGTGCTTAAAATTCAGGATTTAAACTAAGAAGTTTTGATTCTTTTCTTTACGAAAATGGCTTAAATTTTGTGGAGTTAGCTTGTAAGCCGAGTTCTGTACTATATTCCATCTATTTTTTCAAAAGCCGGTACCGGCCCACCATTAAAATGTGCTATGGCATCCCTGACTATCCTTACTTTTTCTAGTCCAATACCCCTTATGCCTTCAAGGCAAAGACCAAAATTTCCTCCGGGTGCACCTGCCTCACACTCTTTTAATATATGTTCCCTGATGGCTTTTGGGCCTAAGTCCCTCACAATGCGGAAATCAATAAGCTTGCTTACAAATGCCCCCGGAAAATACTTCTTCATCTCACGGGCATCAATCATCTCATAAAACATATCGTATTGCGCCAGATTCAACCTGGAGAGCAGTTTTAAAAAATTCGTAATATTGCCACAGCAATGAAAGTGCCTTTTGGGTGCGGGGAATGCATCATACCACCGCAGCAGTTGTGGAAGTACTATTTTTTCAAATAGCTCCGGGCTTATATTGACAATCGAATCATCAACCAGCCCGGTGGTCTCAATATCTGTAATACCCATCTCACTGTCATGAAATTTCTTCCATTCGATAACTGCATCTGTGACCTTTATAATAAGCTCTTCGCAAAGACCGGGGTTTTCCATAAGATCAATCATAAATTGTATCTGCCCTCGCAGAAAACAGGAAACTGTAAACGGACCTTCAAACATTATGGTATCTTTTATCCCGGTGAGGAGATGGAATTTTTTAGACTTTTCCAGCATGTCAAGTACTACCGGATTTTGTTGGGGTGGCAAAGCCTTAAAATCTTTTACTTTTGAGATATGGTCAATAATACCTTTCCTGACAAAGGGCTCATTGTCCCGGGGCTGGAATATTTCACAGCCCATTACTTCAGAAGACTTTACGTGCCCTTTGCAGAATAATAATACTGCAGGCTCGATTTCAAGATAATCAGATATGATCTTTATTACTTTTTTCTGGGCTGAAACCATCAGCTCTATGTCATTATAAAAATCGCTTACTTTAATATCTGCTATTTCGGTGATTTTCAATTCTTCCGCAAGATAACAAAACTTTACAGGCTCTTCCGGCATTTATCCTCCTGACACTAAGAACTTTTTAAAAATTATAATAACCATCCTGTACAATTCCACTTAGTATATTCTGTTATTTCAGAATCGTAAGAACAGGTCAGGCATGTAGTCCTTGCATAGTTTTTTCGTTCATATTGTTTAAGAGTTCTTATAATTTCCTTACACTTTTTGAAATCAAGGGATACATTTTTTTGTAGAGTTCAAACCTTCCGGTATAATATTCGGAATTTTTTCTGTCAGGGTAATATTCTTTTTTTATTTTTACTATACGGCCAACGGCATCACTTATGGAATTGTACTTTCCGATACCGTAACCTGCAATTATTGCAGCAGCCAGGCAGCCTGCCTCACCCACCTTCAAAGAACGGATAGTTTTTCCAGTAATATCGGCCTTTAACTGAAGCCAGAAATCTGACCCGGAGCCTCCTCCGCTTGCATTTAATGAGTCGATTTTTATGCCGTTTTTTTCAAGAGTATCAATATTTAGTTTAAGCTCAAAAGTGATTCCTTCGAGAATTCCCCTTATTATGTCTTCCTTTTTTGTACCAAGTGTAAAGCCCAGCATGATTCCTTTGGCAAAAGGATCATTTATTGGGGTCTGCGCCCCTTCAAAATAAGGATATACCAGCAGGGGATTTTTTGAGTTTGCAGCTTTTTCATCGAACAATTTATAAACATCGATTTTTCTACTTTCAGCTTCAAGCTTCTCCTCGAATGCCATATTGTCCCTGAACCATTTAAGCAGGGAACCCCCGCCAAAATTTATAGCCAGACAGATGTAAGAATCATTCATGATATGATTGGAAAAGGGATAATTGCTTTTTAACATGGTTTCTGAAGTTACGGGTTTATCAACAATTACCTGCATACATTCCACTGTACCGCTCCCAACTGAAGCCATTCCTTTTTTTATTACCCCTGAGCCAAGCGCGGCACAAATCTGGTCAAATCCTCCCGATACGCCATATACCTTTTTTTTAAAACCCAGATCACCTGCAATTGAATCAGGAAGCACCCCTACAACTTTGCCTGACGGCAGACATTCTGGAAAAAATTCCTCCGGGATATCAAATGCGCTTAAAATCTCCACGGACCACTTCTTATTTACAATATCAAAGGCCAGGGTTCTGGAGCAGACTGAATAATCAGATACGCAGTCCAGTCCAAAATTCTTAAAGATATAAGAGTCCCAGGATGCAAATTTATATGTACTGCCATAAATCCCTGTCTGTGAGTTTTTTAGCCATAAAAGCCTGTTTAAGGCATACATGTTTGAGGGCGGCAATCCGGTAATATTGTAAAGTTTCCTGATGCCGATTTTTTTATTTATTAACACATTTTCTTTTAAGCCTCTGCTGTCAAGAGAACAGATCATGTTGTAAAGCGCTTTCCCGTTTTTATCTATTGGCAATGCCTCGTCGCCGGATACCGAAATGCTGAAAGCTTCAACAGGATTCTTTGCAATACCGGGAGAGAAATTCACATTTCTAATAACCTCCTTTACAGACTCCAGTACTTTTTCGGGGTCATATTCCACAAAACCGTCCCCTGAAATTATAAGGCCGTACTCCTTATAAGATGATGCGATTGCATCTCCGTGTACTGTGAAAGCAATTGCTTTGCAGCCGGTAGTTCCAATGTCTATGCCAAGCAGACTCATGCAATTCTCCTGATTTTAAAGTTTTAGTTTTTATCTTATAAACCGGGCCAGGACAGCAAAAATGAATTTAAATAATTTTTTAAATGAATCGGCAAATTTAAAAAAGTGCTTTTAAAAATGGTTTGCCTTGTCAATATAATAATTTTTCCAGTCCCTAATCTCTTTATCGCTGTCAATCCTGAAAACTTTAATTCCGGCAGAATTGCATGCATATGTTATTTCACTGATAAAGTCACCGGGTATCCCGATAAGGTGATTTGCGCCCAATGCGTCAACCAGCAGATCCCGGTCAACATTAAACTTTAAAGCGCTTAGGGGCCAGTTCCTGTAAAAACTTGTTTTGCTTCTTATCTTGCCTGTGATTTCCATAGTATGCATAGTTCCAAGTAAAACCACATATTCATCTTTAATTTTTAACAGCCTGACCATGGAAAGCATATTATCTTTTTGGGTATCATATCCCACTGCGCCGCCTCTTCCTTCAAAATTCTGGGCGATTGTAAGCCTCGGTAAAACATCTTTTACTTTTCTTGACAGGCATGAATAATAAATAGAGGAACCTCCACAGTTACCCATGACAAGATAGTCATCCCCCATGTATAAGATATCGCCGAAGAGCGCAGGCGCTCCCCCTGAAATATATTTAAGCAGGCTGGAGCATATCAATGCTTTTATGTCCCCCTCACATACACATGGCATCATTTCTTTTGCACCTTCAGCATCTTCAAAATACGGCAGGAATGATGGCATGAAACATGCATCGGCGCCATAAATATCTGAAAGTTCCACAAAACACTTGACCGATACTCCGGAGACATCATCAAGCTCACTGATTCTGTCTTTAGCTGCCAGGTATAGGGCGATTTGTTTATAAAAGATTTCCCGGGTGAGCATCTCGCTGTCAAATTTGATTGTCGTATTATTATCCTTGAGCCAGTCTGCAAATTTTTTTAACCTGCTCTGAGGAATTTTTTCGCTGTCTCTTATCAGCATATATTGGTCCTCATTTATTATGTCACCAACCAGGAAAGATTTGAGCTTTGAATAGTCATCCTGGAGATACTCCATTTTAAGGGCATATGAGCCGCCCCATAATATCAATGAGCCTTTTTTTAATTTTTCTACTGCCGCAACGCCCCTGGTCCACCTTACTACTTCCTCTTTATCGCTATAAACCCTTTTATGGGTTATCAAATATGGATTGGCAGCATTCTGCCATAAGGATGCCCCGGCTGCAGAGATAAGTGTTACTCCTGCCCATGCAGGGTTCCCATCCGAATACAGAAGTACCGGTTTGTTAAATTCCCTTGCCAGGGCAACAATCAGCATGGGCTCACACCAATGCCAGCACCCTATTACCAGCGCTTCCACGTCTTCACTGGCCATTATTTTAATACATTCCCTGGCGTGACTTGTGCTATGAATAGAAACCCAGTCAGAATTGGGCCTTTCTATCTTTTGTGAAACATCCACCACTTCAATATTACTGCTCTCAAGATAGGCAATCAGTTCCCTGTGCGCACCATTTATGTACTCTTCACGTTCATTTACCAGGCCCTGCTCCCTTGGAGCATCTGTTACCGAAATCACTCCTATTTTTGGTATTGAAGATATGTTGTTTTTCATGATAATCCCTGCTTCTTATCCATTTTTATTAATTCAGTAATAAGACTTTTTCACTTTTTAAACGAATCTTCAAAATCTGCGATCACTTCTGATATTTTTTCCTGCTTTTGGCTGCTCAGTGCAGGTGCCTTATGACTAATAATTATATCATTTGCCAGTTCTCTGGCATTATCCATAATGGATGGTTTTCCTTTTTTAACCCAATTTGCAAATATATCTCTGTTGGATACGTCATAATCCATATATTCTTTTGATTTCAAGTATTTGAAAGTGTGGTCATCCATCATAAAATCTTTGTGGTGCCCGACCCTTGTGATAGCGTCAAGTCCTATGGTGTCACTGCTGACTTCGACACCACCGATATATTTCCTGACAAATTTTGCCATCTCATTATCCACCACCAATTGTTCATAGCTGACTGACATTCCGGTACCTATCATACCAGCATTTATAACCACGTCAATGCCTGACTGGAAGGTTGAGATTACATTAAAAATTCTTTCAAAACCATTCTGCTCATCATATATATTTGAGTCGCTGTCAAAAGCTATGCAGTGCGAAGGCAGGTTATAAAAATCAGCCATCTGCGCACCTGCAACAGTACATATATTTCTTTCTGTTGTGGCAATAAGTACTGCGCTTTTTTTCATTTCAAATGTAGTCCAGCCCGCACCATAAATAACCGGAGATCCGGGGCTGATAAGCTGGGAAAATATTATTCCGGCAAGGTTTTCGATATTATTGAGCGTTATCAAACCGGCTGCAGTTATGGGTGATGTCACCCCGGCATAGGGTTGCGGCAGAATCAAAAGCGGAAATTTCTCTTTGGCAATAACGGCAAGGGCCTCTGCAGTACCGCCGGACCAGGTAAGCGGGCTTATGGGGGATATCTGGCATATTCCCGCAGGTTTTTCGGACAAATTGCTGCCGCCGGAAGCGATTTTCATGATTTCCAAAAGTGCGTGCGTTTCTTTTACATTTTCAGGAGAAAAATAGACGGGCTTTAAGGTATTGTTTAAGACTACATCAACTGCATGAAGTATTGACGCTTTAGGAAAAACATCCTGCGGCATAGCCTCAACTCCTGCAATGTCTATATTGTCCAAGTAGTCAGACAGCAGAGCAAAATTGCCCACTTCTTTTTTTGTGACAGGCCGCCTTATATCTTTTTTTTCATCATAATAAAAAATAGCATTATGGCCGCTGGCAGTAAAAGTTTTTTCACCTTTTCCAAGCTCCAGGCAATAGTCTTTCTCCCTACCGTAAAGCTTGATTTCCCTTGGTGCCAGACCAAGACAGCCGTCAATTATTTCATCAGTGAATTTTACTATCTTTTTATCCAAATCCACATTTAAGCCTTTTTGGGCCAGCAGTTTTAAAACATTGTCACTAAGGACTAAAATCCCGGTGTTTTTTAATACTTCCCTGCTGGAATCATCTATCATTTGGATTTCCTTTGAAGACAATATCTCTGCTTTGTTTAATTTCATACTCTTCCCTCGTTGGTAAAATATTTTTAAATTTGACTGATTATTAATCAGTTCCTGCTAAATATTTAAGTTTTTATTAAATCATTTTTAAAAACAAGCTTAAAAATTTTCTTAATTGACACTTTTGGGAAAACTATTCACCAGAAACTAATTATTAATTTGTTAATTACCTTTTAATTTTTTAAGCCCTGTCAAAAACTTTTTATACCCAAAGGTTTTTATTTTTTAGCTCTTTTAAAACGCTTTCAGTTATTGTCCTAACCAGTGTTTCCATACCCGGGTTTGATTTAATACCGCGAAAACTGTTTCCTGTGCTGCTTGAGCTCCAACCAGGATTCTCCCGATAAAATTTAACCAGCTCTTTCCCCTTCCCGTTTGAACCTGCCTGCTTTAATTTGGCAATTACTTCATCTTTCATTTTGTCCCGCGCAGGTATAAGTATATCACTTGGGTAGACGAATTCTTTTCCTTTTTCTTTCCTGATTTCATCTATTTTTTCAAAAAAGACATACCTTATATCAGCGGCCCAAGCAGTAAAACTGATTCCATCAGCTATGCACTCCTTAATGACTTTTTCTGAAAGCCCGGAACATCCGTGCAGGGACAGGTGAATATTGACCTTACTATTTATCTTTTCAAGCAATCCAAAATCTATTTCAGGTACAGAATGGTAAAAGCCCGACTTGACGCCGATTGAAACGGCAAGACAATCCAAACCTGTTTTCTCAACAAAATCTTTAGCCTGCTCGGGATCCGTCAACCCGGACTTGTCATTGACAGAAGCTTCTTCCCTGCCGGATTTGATTATGCCTAATTCTCCTTCTATAAAAACTCCATATCTGCGCGCGTAATCAACGACTTCCCTCGTAATGCTTATATTCTCTTCATACGAATATCTGGAGGCATCAACCATTAATCCGCTGTAACCTTTATTTATAATTGCCTTACAGTTTTCCGCACTTTCTACATGGTCAGAGAACATGGCTACAGGCATATCTGACTCACCGCCCATTTTTTTTATCAGGTATTCCAGGCAGGACAGGCAGGTGCTCTTGAGCTCAGGCTCATAAATATCATAGACAATCGGCGAATCAGCAAGTTCTGATGCCTGGGCAAGTGCTTCAATACTCTCAAGGTTTGTAACAGCAAACCGTGATATTGAATAATTATTCTGCCTTGCATGATCCATCATAAATTTTAATGGTATAAACATAATCCCGTCTTACTTCCTTCTTAAATCTGAACGATTTTTAAACCCATGATACTGCCCAAATCGAGGAGTTCATTTACTATATCTGCATGTATAACCGCGAAATGCTGAGTACTTCCGGCTTTTATTACTTTTTCCAAAAACTCCAGTACCGGAACATCTGTTTTTATGCAGAAATGTGGAAATGCCGGCAGCCTTTTATGACCGCCAAGGGAATTGCCGCGAGCCACAATCATCTGGATCTCATCACCTACATCAAGCAGGTTGACCATTGTTACCCTGCCGGGGGCGCCTATAAGTTCAAGGGTTGCAGACCCTGCATATTCAAAAGCACTGTCCATGTATTCGACATCAGGGACAATATTTACTTCCCCATAAGAAGCTGCCAGCCTGGGATTATTTGGCCCTGGATGCCCGGCATTAACCGTGCCTTCCTTGGGATTAAAATTAAGGATCTCGGTAAATCCAGCCGGTTTTTTTGTGAACAAATTCATAATGTACATCGCCATTGTACAGGCTACATCACCTTCAAATCCTATAGTAGCGCCTTTGTTGTTATATTCTTCAGGATACAGACAGGGACGCAGGCCCACATTTTTGTGAAGCTCATCACAAACATCATTTAACGCCAGTGCGTTGAGACTGTATTTAAAATACATATTTGATAGCGCCAAAGAAACCCTGCATGCCTGTAAAAAATCTCTTTCCCTGACATTGCCGGAAAGGTTAAAGCTTTTTATATTATATTGCATAAACTCACGGGCCTCGTCCTCTTTTATTTTGGCGCTCTCCTCTTTTAACTCAGCCAAGGTCAAAATCTGCAACAGCATCCCCGTTTTTTTAAGCATCATATATTCATCCATACAGGTGGATTTCATCTGGTCATTCCTGAAAGGGAGCAAGCCCATTATGGAATCTTTTAAAATATTTTTTACCATTGCTGCTTTTGCAAAAGAAGTTATGGAGCGTATTGTGTCAGCATCTCCTGCTTCACCAATAACAAGTTTGAATTTTTTGCCAAACCTTCTTAAGCTGCCGGAACCCTGGAGCGCTCCAACGATTCCTGAGTTATGATAAAGCTCAAGTGCGCTGTATTGTCCTGTCGTATAAAAGCCGCTCATATATTCCCAATAAAGTATTGGCGTATCTTCAATATTTTTAAGTATCTCAAGCCATGCCAGGTCTTCTGCCCAGGTCAAATAGACGACTATCACCAGATCTATTTTTTCCCGTCTAAACAAATCCATTGCTTTCTTTGCAGACTCAATATCAAAAATAATCCCGGGATTTACCAGGTTTACTTTTCCTGAAAGTGAGCCTTCGATTTTTTTGATTTCCTGCTTTAAAAGTGAACCGAGATCACCAACGCTGCCTCCCTCTGCCCCTATGCCAAGGTCTATAAACCATTTGGCTTCAAATAATAGCAGCCCGGCTTTTGGAATTTCATTATTTGATGTCATCTGCCACTCCATTTATTTTATTTTTACAATTTTTTATATTATTTGATACTCCAGAGTATGTGCAGTACGTGAAAAATAAAAGAACTTAAGATGTTTTTAATATTTTACCATAATCTGTGCTTAACCCTTAAATACCATTAACATTCTTAAGAACTTAATTTACTTAATATCTCAATACCATCCGTATTTTATCTCGCTATCCCACATCTTTACAACCCTTTCAGGATCGCAGGCCGGATGTATTTCACTTGAACTTATAATATACCCCCCGTTTTTTTTGCCGCCCTCAAGTGCAGTCTTTACAGCATTATCGATATCATCGGGGCTCCAGGAGTTAAGCATCTGTGAATTATCAAGCCCTCCTATCATCATGAGTCCGGGGTATTTATCCTTAATCTCTGCTGTACTCATTCCTGCCATAGGCTCAACAGGATGTATGCCGTCTACCCCTGCTTCTATTAATTCCGGTATTATTGCCCTTACGTCCCCTTCAGAATGATAAAAAACCTTTATGTTGTGCTTATGCCAGGCATCAACATTTTGTTTTACAAAAGGTATTAGCTCTTTTCTTAAAAAATCCGGGGAAAAAATAAGACCCTTATTCCAGGCAATATCGCAATAGGACAGAACTATTGGCGACAGATTGAAATCTGCAATGTCATTTATTCTTTTTTCTTCAAAATCCGCAATTGCCTGCAGCCATTTATGTATAAGTTCAGGATATTCCAGATAAGCATACGAAAATAATTCCCAGCCGGCTCTGTTATATGCTATATCCAGGCCGATAGGGCTCTGTGCCATAAAAAGCACAACATCGCCAAGTTTTTCCTGGAGCTTTTTAAATCTTTCCTTTGGATGTTCAAAACCTGTATCTTCATCTGCAGATGAACCCCAAAGATTTACCCATCCTGCGTAATTGAATTCATCACCCGGATTGTAAACCTGCAAATCATCGATATTTCTCAGTATATGTTCCCTGAGACCCCTGGTATCCGAAAAGGGTTTTTCAACTATCCAGCTGGTCCACCACTCATCTTTATAAACAAACCCGTCCTTTTCTTTTCTAATCCCTTCCTTTATTACTGAAGGCACAGTTTCACAGCAATCTACATTTTGAGAAAGTACTTTGCATGCCAGATCACTGTAATTATCAGCAGTGACTTTTTCCCCTGTGCAATACTCCAGGACTTCAAAATTCTGGATAAAATCATTGATTGGTACTCTGTCGGCTTCCTTTTTATCAAGTGTCAACTCAAGCCTTTTCCTGGCAGACATTTTTTCTTTTGAAAAATCACGCATTTTAACTCCTTTATAAATCTAAAGAAACAATGAGCCTGCAATTTATTCTTTCATTGAACCTGAAACAAGGCCCCTGATAAAATATTTCTGTGCTAAAAAATAGATTATTATCATTGGGATGGTGATTATGACAAGCCCCATCATTGTAAGGGGGATATTTACATTATATCTCGACTTAAAAACAGTTATACCAGTCATTAGAGTTTTAAACTGATCTTTTTGCAGGAAAACAAGGGCCAAAAGGAGTTCATTCCAAACCCATAAAGCATTTATAACTATCAGTGTCATTATGGGTGGCATGGACATTGGAATTAAAATATTTCTTAAAATTCTTATTGGGCTGCAACCATCTATATAAGCGCTCTCAATTATTGATTGAGGGATACTCCTGAAAAATGTGGTTAAAAGATAAATCGAAAATGGCAGCAAAAGCCCCGAATAAATTAAATTTATGCCTATATAAGAATTTGTAAGCTTTACATTTGACATAAAAATAAAAAGCGGAATCATCATAATTACTGGTGGTATCATCATCAGTGAAATTACGAACTTTAGTATGCCTTCCCTCATTCTAAACTTATATCTTGAGAGTGCAAATGCTGCAAAAAGCGCAATTACCAGTGTGAATAACACACTGACCACTGTAAGAATTACAGAATTCATAAACCATGTAGAGAAACTTTTTCCAAGAAAGACTTCTCTGAAATTACTCCATTCGATTGCCTGTGGAAATCCAAATCTGTTAAGGATATAATCTTCTTTGGATTTTAATGCAGTATTTATCATGAAAAAAACCGGAAAGAGGGATAGAATTACCAAAAATCCCATAACTATCTGCCTACCCACAAAAGCAGGATAATTTTTTTTCATTTGAAATCTTCTATTAACCATTTTTTATTATTAATCTACTTCTTTTTGACCAAATGTCTTGGTATAAACTATTATCAACACCGATATAATTAAGAAAAGAATAACTGCTGCTGCACTTCCGGTGCCCTGATTATAATCTCTAAATGCAGTTTCAAAAATATAGAATTCTGTTACCATCGTAGAGTTTCCGGGACCACCTCGGGTAAGTGTATATACATAATTAAATACCCATGCAAACGTTGTTATTATCAATATTACTGATAAAAAAGAAATTACTCTAATGCATTGAGGAATTGTTATATAAATATGCTTCTTTAGCCAGGATGCGCCATCAATTTCTGCTGCTTCATACAGCTCCTGATTTACGCTTAGCAGTCGAGCAAATATCATTACAATGGAAAAACCCAATTCTTTCCACATGATTACAAACATCAGGGTCCAAATGGCAAACTTCGACGAACCAAACCAATCATTTATTAAAAACGTAAGTCCTAATTTTTCAAGAAAGAAATTTAAGATACCATTTAACTGGAATATATAGCTAAATACTACTCCAACAACCGGAATAGCTAAAATATATGGAAGGAAAAGAGTAAACCTGTATAATTTCCATCCACGCATTTTTTCATAAAGAAGTATGGCAAATAAAATTCCAAGAAATAATATTATTGGTACTGAAACAAGTAAAATAAAATTATTCTTCAACCCTTCAATAAACTTTGGATTATTAAAAATATTAATATAATTTGTAAAACCAATATACTGAAAATTTGTCCCCTTTATTCTCATAAAAGAATACTGGATGACTTTAATCATTGGGAAAAAATAAATGAGACCGATAACTATTAGTGCGGGCAAAAGAAATAAAATTATTTCTGTAAATTTACGCCTATTCTTCATATTTCAACATTTCAACAATTCTTTTTAATACTGTACAGGGAGAAAAATGAAAGATCAATCATATTCTCCCTGTACTTTTTATTTAACACTTTAACCATAATAAATCCAATGATCCATTAATGGTTATCTAAGTTTACTCTCCGAAGACCTCACCAAAAGAGTCGTACCAGTCTATCATATTCTGCAAAGTATCCGGGTTTTCATTTCTGAAGAGTACTGCAACATCGTCTACTCTTTGTGCAGCCACATCCGCAGTCAGGTTTTCATCAATAAACTGTTGAGCAACTACATAATGCCCATCAATATCTACCTGCCACGGTATGTAATTCTCATTATGGAAAAACCAGTTTCCTGTTGTTATCTGCTCATATGCCCATTTTTCCTGTTCTGTTTTTAGAAGACTCATATCAAATCTATCATCACAGGGCGGCGCACTGGAACTCAGATACATAGCATTCTGTCTTTCTGTCGAATGAAGGAATGCTATAAAATCAGCAGCAGTTTCTTTGTTTGGGCTCCAGGCAGTTATAGCTAATGCCTGCGAGCTACTATCTATTTTATCTGTTACTCCCCAATCCCCTCCGGCTTCTTCAATAACAGGGGCTGCCATAATTCCTACATTTTCGACTCCAAGTACATTAGCCCACTGGGTCAGGGAAGATAAAGTACCAAAGCTAAACGCACCTTTGCCAGCCATGAACTCTTCCATACCCTGGTAAAGCTGGATGGACTGAAAATCATCGTTTAAATATCCATTATCTCTAAGATCTGCAAAGTTTTTCCACCAACCTGCATATTTGGGATCGGTATAGCTTGCTTCGCCGATAACTGGAGCCATATAATCACGAGGTGATTTTCCACTCATCCACTGGCCGCCAAGCCATGCCTGCATCCATCCACCCTGGATTCCTTCCTGATTTCCAAGCATAAAGGGCGCATACCCGGCATTTTTTATAGCTTCACATGCAGTAAGAAGCTCAGTCCATGTTTTTGGTGGTTTTTCAGGATCGAGTCCTGCTTCCTTAAAGATCATTTTATTATATCCAATTACCATCGGTACCATATACCATGGAGCACCCCACACTTTGCCCCCCATCATCTGTTCATTCCTTGTATACATATGACTTAATTCTTCTTCTGAAAGATAATCAGATATTGGGACTATAAAACCATTCCATGCATCTTCGATGGTTAAAATCCCGCCCCAGAAGTACTGTATGTCAGGGCCTTCCCCTGCAGCTCCAGCAGCCCTGAATGCTTCAACAAGTGATTCTGTTGACTGAAGAACAAGCTCAAATGTAACATTAGGATGCTCGGCAGTATACATATCAGTGCTTTCTTGCATGTAACCTTCAAGTCCAGCTGCTTCCTGTTCGCCCCACCACCAGATTACCAGATTTACAGGCTCATCTGCTGCAGTTTCTGCTGCAGTTTCAGCGGCTGCAGTTTCAGCGACTGTTGCTCCTGCGGCAGTGGTCTCTGCTGCGGCAGTGGTCTCCACGGCAGTGGTCTTGCAACCTATTGAAAAAGTTGCAACTAATGTAACGGTTATTAATATTACCAGCAGAATTAATAGTATCCTTTTCATGTCCTCTCCCTCCAAAAATGATTATAAAGACTTGATTATACTATTCTCACCTCCTTTAATTAATTTGTAAGTATCGTATCTATTTTAACTTGGAAATTTAAAATATAATTTATAAATATAATAATATTCCAAATTAGTTTTTTAAAAATAGCAAATAAGAACCAGCAAACTCTTTCAAAATTCTATCAAAAATCTAATATAAATACAAAAACTACTTTAATTACTTGCTATACTTTATTTAATATTTAATATAAATGCGATAATACTTTTATTTTATCATTATAATTAAAGAAGCCAAATCTATCAAAGCATATTTTTTCCCTTGTAATAATTATTTGCTTCTCTTAGAATTTTTTCAATTTTTTCTATCCTCTCACCATCAAGAGGTGGCGGATTATGGCTGACTAGTATTTCTTTTACTCTTTCCTTTGCATAATCAAAAGCATTCTTTTTACCTTTCCTTATCCATTCTGAATAGGTGGAAGTGTAATCCGCTGCCTTTCCGATAAACTGTTCTGCTTTCCAGAATTTTCTTGTATGTTCGGTGCTTAAATAATTTCCAGGGATAGTTCCTGTTTCTTTTATAAGACCAAGCGCTATTGTTTCCTCATTTACGGTTTCCCCTTCTATAAATCTTCCAACCATTCCGGCGATATCGTCGTCAAGAACTGCCTGTACGGGATGAGCTGAAAGCTCTCCAAATACATGGCCATGAAACTGGATATTGTTGGCACCTGAAATGGCTGAAATAAAAGCTGCTATTCCTTTCTCGTATCCCGCCTGAAAACCCATATTTTTAGCGCTGCCATAACCCGTAGTACCATTTGCTATTGGGATTTTATATTTTTTCCGCCATACCTGATTAAATATTGAATTTTCCAGAAAATCCTGTATTTGTCCAAAAAAAGGGGCGCCGGTTTTCATATTCATGGGCCAGACTATATCCCAGGCAAGTACTCTTGTCCCGCTTTTTATCAGTTGAACTAACACGATCATCGATAACAGTTCTGCATTGCCGACCACCAGTGATCCGGGGATCGTAACTGGTGACGTTCCCCCACAAGTGCAGCCATTAGCAATATATACCGGAAATCCTGCTTCGATGGTTCTTCGCGTGTTTATTATCGAAGCCTTGTCAACTCCCAGTGGTGAGGTCGTGTGCAGGCCACTCATATACTCTATACCGGCTGCCTGGGCCATTTTTAAAGTAAAAACCTCACTGTCAAGATTATAGGCGACTTCCTGGGTTTTGCTAGAATGTATTATTTTAATTGCGCAACTTTCAGCTATTGCCATAGCAGGCGAAACACCTTTATACCCCCAATACGGGTAGGCCGATAGTTTGTGAAGATTAGGAAGGTAATCTAAAACTTTTATGTAATTTATATGCTCTTCTTTTGTCGGAGGATAAGGTTCAAATGTATCCAGGTTAATAGTGTTCATTCCGGGCGCGCTATGAAAATATACTGTATCACCACCCAGGATTACATCATTTTTTTCCTCTCTGGCTTTAAATTTAAAGATTTTAGGAGTAGTCTTTATGCATTCCTCAATTAATTCCTGAGGGAACCTGGCAATCATATTTTCCAAATCCACAATACAGCCATTTTTATCAAGCAAATCAAGGGCCCATTTGCTGTCAATTTTTATACCGGTTTCCTTCAGGACATTTATTGTTGCCCCATGGATTCTTTCTATTTCATCTTCACCTATTGTTTCAAGAGGTTTAATTTTAAGTTTAAATCCGGCTGATGCCACTTAAATTATCTCCTTTTATCATCAGAAAAATTATTATACTGCGCCATTATTTTATCTATGCTGCCCATTGTCTCATTTGATAAATCTTCCATTTGAAAATTATCAATAATCTCCCTGGTTTTTTTATTAAGCCTTTGTTTTAAATCCAAAGAACCTTCCTGTTTCCATCTGCTGAAATTATTCCTGTCAAATAAAGTTGGAAACCAGGCGGACCTGAAATTTTTTAGCGTATGCTCTTGACTAACATATTGGCCGCCAGGTCCTACTTCATTAATCAATTTCCGGATCTCTTTATCGCCGGTGGTGTCAACACCATTTATGAGTCTTTTAATGATTTCGATTACTTCATCTGACAATACAACCATTTCAATAGAGCCAAGAATACAGCTCTCGAGCTGGGCCAGCCCGTCTATCATATTAATTCCGGCTAAAGCTGACATTAATGTATGTAATGTCATTTCTATGGCAGCTTGTTCATCTATGACTTTTGAATCTGACTGGCTTCCAAGACCAAACATCGGTATCCTATAATACTGGCAGACTGCCGCATATGCGGACATGGTCAAATAGTACTCCGGGGCACCGACGCTAAGAAGCCCATTGCTCATATTAAGAGGTATTCCACAACCGCCGATTATAAATGGCGCTCCTTCTCTTTTAAGTTGTGACATTACAAGGCCCATTAAACTTTCAGCATTGCTTTGCACAATGGAACCATAAATACTCATCGGGCCCGTACCACCCAATGTATTGCAGGGAAAATATGCCACCGGTATTCCAATTTCGGCGCTGTAAAGAAGCTTATCAACAGCATCTTTAGTATGTGTAAGGGGGGAAGTTGGCTCCGAAAACTGGATTATAAATGGTTTTTCAACCAAATTATCCAGACTGCCGGAAAAAATACTTGCAATTTCAATAACAGCCTTTAAATTATTTTTGTTCCAGGTTATAAACGGTATGGGTTTAACTGTATATTTCACAGTGGATATAAATTCATAAATGTCTGATATTTCTTTGGCTACATTAGTTGCTGAACCCATGGGCATGACAAAATCAACATTCCCAAGGGATTCTGAAACTTTTGTATGAAGCTCAATATCTTCAACGGTAGTCATCCGTCGCTGGCCCGTAAAAACATCAAGGCTAAAAGGAGTGGTTGGTCCGGTCCCAAAGTAAATATTTTTATCTTCAAGCATCATGGCCACTTTGCCATTACGGTTGAATATCGTTATTTGTTTGGGGGCAGTAAATATTGATTTTTCAACTATATGTGGTGGCACCTTAACCAGATTCCCACTAATCTTACAGCCAGCCTTCTTTAACATATTAAGCGCTTCCTCGTTGAAAACATTACAGCCCGTATTTTTTAAAATATCCAGCGTTGCATAATGTATCCTGGTTATTTCACTTTCAGAAAGTGTTGAAAAAAAGCTTTTCATTTATCCCTCTTTCAAATAAAAATATTATTTAGTAACTTTATTATTACTTAATTTTCATTATATTTAAGATAGGCATCCATCTGGCTCAGTTACACGCTATATTTGGTATTATTTCAAGCTAACAATTAACGCCGGCCACAAAATATAGCCTTACTTTGGCAAAAGCAAATACCCGCTATATTTAATTACTAAAAAATAATATTTAAAGTTTATTTGCCAATTAGCTTCCTGGCCAGTTTGGCTGCTCCGGGAGCTGTCGGATCGTATCCATCTGCACCTATACTTTGTGCAAACTCCTCATTTACTGCACCGCCGCCAATCATTATTTTTACCTTTTTTCTTATTTTCTCTTTTTCAAGTATTGATATCACTTTTTTTTGCTCATAAGCTGTTGTCGTAAGAAGCGCAGACATTGCAAGTATGTCAGCTCCGTGCATCTTAATCGCATTTATGAACTTTTCTGCGGAAACATCTGTGCCTATGTCAAACACTTTGAAACCCTCCGCCGTCAGCATTGTGCCGACCATCTGTTTGCCTATGGAGTGGATATCTCCAAGGACCGTACCCAAAACAATAATACCCAGATGTTGTATTTTTTGCCCGCTATTTTTTATTTCTACCTCTACCAGAGGCATGGCAGATGACATGGTTTCTGACGCTCCCACCAAATCAGGCAGGAAAAGTTCATCTGCCTCATAGGCGTCTCCAACCAATTTCATAACCTGAGTCATTGCATTTAAAATTGTCTGAGGTTCAAATTTTTCCGAAATCAGTTTTCCGGTAATTCCTATTGCTAATTCTTTATCATAAATAGCTATTGATCTTTTTAATTCACCTATAAGATCTTTATCTGCATTGACTTTTATAGCCTCAAGGATTGTCATGTCCATTAAGTTTACCCCAAATATTCTATTTTATGAAAATACGAAATTATTGTTTTTAAATTCTTTCCACTACAAATGAAATCAATCAGAAGAAAATAATAATATAATTTGAGTCAGTGATTCTTGTTTGAAAAAAGATTTAATTTTAAAATAAAAATCATTCCACGATCTAAATAAAAGAGAGTTCAAAAGAATTAAACTTAATCACTCTTCATCAACTTTTCTGCAAGTTTGACAGCATCCACTGCATTATCAGCATAGCCATCAGCACCAATCCTGTCAGAATGTTCCTGTGTTACTGGAGAACCGCCAACCATCACTTTTACCTTATCCCTCAGATTTCTAGCTTTTAAATCTTCTATTACCTTCCCTTGGTAAGGCATTGTTATTGGAAGAAGAGCTGACATCCCTAATATATCTGCGTCTACTTCTATTATTTTAGTGATGAAAGCGTCTGAATCAACATCAACTCCCAAATCTGAGACATTAAAACCCTTTGCTGTGAGAATGCAAGCGTA
>FLOH01000813.1_pt1 | contig 56443 bp, 53 predicted proteins | sample 756751 | NCBI WGS metagenome assembly FLOH01 (sample SAMEA4026879, study PRJEB14308) | marine metagenome | biome: coastal water; material: water | depth 74 m
GGCGCCCGCTCTCCGATTACGTTTCGCGTGAACTAAGCTTAACCTTGTGGTTTTGCTGGCGCCCGCTCTCCGATTACGTTTCGCGTGAACTAAGCTTAACCTTGTGGTTTTGCTGGCGCCCGCTCTCCGATTACGTTTCGCGTGAACTAAGCTTAACCTTGTGGTTTTGCTGGCGCCCGCTCCATGAAGAAAGAAATTTGGTCTAGCATTAGGGAGCGGAGGTACGTGCGGGTTTGCCCGTATTGGGGGTAATCGAGGCAGGAGAGAAGTTGTTGATCTCTTGAGTTGCTGATATACTTTGAGGTAGTCGAAGTAGGTTGAGATATCTAGCAAGACGAAAAACATTGACCGGGCAGCAAGATTGCTGTCCTAATTAAGGACTAAATATGTGGAAAACATACAAAAAATTCTTTCAGTTTCTCCTGCGATATCGGAGAGTATTTGTCCTGTTTATCTTGTTATTGACGGTTCTGGGGATTATCAATGCAATCACCCCCTATTTCTACAAGCTATTTGTCGAGGCGCTACCTGAGAAGAATTACCAGGCAATTCTTAACCTACTTGCTCTATATGTGGGAGTCAATGTAGTTGAGACTGTTCTAGACGTAGTCGTGTACTTTCTCGGGGACGTTGTGATTTTTAAGGCAGCACGAGATTCACGAGAAGCACTGTTTAAGAAGATCCAGGATTTGGACTTTGCGTATCATCTTACTAAGAGCTCGGGATCACTAATCTCGGTACTTAAGAGAGGTGACATTGCCTATTTTGGGATGTTTCATGAGCTGAATGTATTGTATCGAATCTTGATTCATCTAATCGTGATGCTAACTATGTTTGGCTCGATTAATCCCCAAATTGCATGGTTAATGGGAGCTTCTTTTGTAGTTAGCACAATTGCTTCCAAGTACCTCTTGGAGCATAATTTCCGGACACGAAAGGCCTTTAACAAGAAAGAAGACAATATTAGTGGAATTATAGTTGACAATTTGATCAACTATGAGACTGTGAAGTACTTCGGGAAAGAGGCAAAGGAGCAAAGTCGCTTGTCCCGCGCCTTTACTCCCTGGATGAGCACGCTGTGGAAATATGCTAACTCGTTTAGACTAATTGACGCTGTAATTGGACTGATTAGTGCGGTTGGGCTTGGAGCGGTTCTCTACTTTTCGCTAACTCTATATATGCAGGACTTGATCCAGTTTTCTGACTTTATCTTGATACTCGGGTTTGTGACCTCGTTCTACTACCGCTTCTTTGAAGCCATCTTTAGGATGAGGGTGGTGATCAAGAACTACTCTGACTTGACTGATTATTTCGAGATACTTAACCTGGAGACAAAGGTGAAGGACCCAGTTGAGGCAGTAACGATCAAGAGAGTTAAGGGAGAGATTGAGTTTTCGAAGGTGACTTTCTCGTACAAGGATGGAAAACAGGATGCTCTTAAGGATTTCTCACTGAGAATTCGAGCTGGACAGTCTGTGGCGTTCGTGGGCAAGTCGGGGGTCGGGAAGACAACTGTTGTTAAGCTGCTACTTCGATTCTTTGATGTTACCAAGGGTTTGATCACAATTGACGGGGTGGATATAAGACAGCTTGCTAAGCATGAGCTGAGGAGTCATTTGGGAGTTGTGCCACAAGAGCCGGTGATGTTCAACAACACGATTAGCTATAACATTGGCTACGGAGCAAATCGCACGACTCAACGAGAGATTGAGGCTGCGGCAAAGATGGCCCACTTGCATGAGTTTATCTCTGAACTACCCAAAGGATACAAGACTAATGTAGGTGAGCGAGGAGTTAAGCTGTCTGGTGGTCAGAAGCAGCGACTGGCGATTGCGAGGATGATCCTCTCTGATCCTGATGTTGTTATATTTGATGAGGCAACGAGTCAACTTGATTCAGAGTCTGAGAAGTATATTCAAAGCGCCTTCTGGGAAGCCTCGAAAGACAAGACTACGATCATTATTGCCCACCGACTGTCTACCGTTGTGCGGGCGGACAAGATTGTGGTGCTGGATGAGGGTGGGATTGCTGAGATTGGCTCACACAGGGAACTTATTAACAAGAAGGATGGCTTGTATCGCAAGTATTGGGAGCTGCAGGTAGAGGAGATTTAGTAGAGAACTTTGGTGAAGGCAGCTTCAACCTCTCTCAAGAATCGATCTTGGTCAGAGTGATTATTTCGGATAATTGTTTTGTCTTTGGCATAGTCTATTTCGTTGTACACTTGGTGCCAGATTGGATAGAGGTCACTTATTCTTTGTTCGTATTTAGCCATGAGCTCTTTTTTGTTGGGCTTGTCTTTGACTCTAGCGAGGTAGTTTTGTTTACGCCTAGCAAAAGAGATTTCGGGTTTTGAGTCGATGAATATGACGTATAGCTCGTGACTGCCGATGGCATTTAAGTAGCCTATCTTTGCTTCTTGGTATATAGACGGAGCAAGGTGATTGCTGTATACGAGGTGGAAGACAGATGTCTCGAGAACTTGAATGCGAGAGGTGGGGGAGATGTTATTAATGTGGTTGAGATCTGCCCTGATGATCTCTTGCTCCATCTCTGAGCTCACGCTGATGCTGCCTAGCTTGGTGGTCTTTGGGTAGAGATTGTACTGATTGATTTCAGGGTGAAAATCAAGATCACTTCTGTACTTGTGTTTGATATGGTTAAGAGAGGTTGTTTTGCCAGAGGACTGGGGACCTGCGATCACGACTAGTTTCATTAGGAGTGACTCACCATCAATTATTTCTCCTTTTTGATTGTCTGCCAGTGGTATAGGTAGAGGGGGCCACCGACCAGGATCATTGCTAGGCTGTTGCTGAGATCACGCTTTCTTTCATTATTCTGATCTTGTTGTTGGCGCTCTACAAGATCTTTCTGGATAACAGGAGCTTCTTCACCCTCTACCACTCGAACTGGTTCTGGGTAGTATGAGCGCTCCTCGACCTTGAAGACGTAGGTCTTGAGAGTGAGATCGATAATCTTGATTGCACCAGTGATGGTGATGATCAGACCAACGAACGAGAATAGATAGAGATATAACAGGCGTAGACTAAATTTCATGTTTGCCTCCTTTAAGCTACTATAGCATTTTTGTCATGTACAAGTTGTTTAGTCTGTATCCGAGCTTACGATAGTATCCCCTTGTTCCAATTGCGCTAATTACGGCGATTATTTTGTATCCTTCTTCTTTTGCGATCTTCTCTGCTTCTTTAATTAGTTTTTTTCCTAGTCCCAGGTGCTGACTTTTGCCCTTCTCCCCTACCCTACCTACTTCTAGGGCTGTGCCATAGGTGTGTACTTCTCTAATTATGGCAGCACCCTCTAGCTCTGGAAAGAGTGGCTTGTGGTCTTTGACTGGAAGTCGGAGTCTGAGGAGTGAGTAGAGACTGCTTTTATCTTCATATGTTAAGAGGTGCTCGGTGGCGCCAAGATTCGGGATAACTAGATTGTGGAGAGTGAGGTCATTTGGGATTGACTTGCCACGGGCTTCACGACACCTGATGCATTTACAGCTCCAGTTCTCAGTACCCATTTGAAGGTGAATTACTTGCCTCATGTTGGTGAGGTGGGTGCCGGCGCTGACCCACTGCTTACTGATATCCCTGACTAGGCGGTCGATGCGGACATAGGAAGGGGTGATCTTCTTGATACTAACGAGAGTTTTGATCAAGAGGTCATCGCCGTACGGCTCGTACTCTCCCCTTTCCCACTCTTGGTATAGTTGTGTACCTTCGATTACCTGGACTGGGTAGATCTTGAGGAAATCAGGCTTGAAGCGAGGGTCTTCGTACATAGTCTTTGCCATCTCTAGGTCGTGTTCTGGAGTGCTACCTGGCAGGTTTGGCATGAAGTGGTAGCAGACTTTGATTCCGGCGTCCTTAAGGAGTCTGGTGGCTGTTGCGACCTCTTCTAGGGTGTGACCCCTCTTGATATGCTCCATGATTTCGTTGTCTAGCGCTTGCACACCAAGCTGGACTTTGGTGACACCAAGCTCACGCAGTAGCCTGACCTCTTCCTCATCTATCCAGTCAGGGCGAGTCTCAACACTGATCCCGACGATGCGGCGTTTGGTTGTTTCGTTTCTTACTTGTGCCTCTTCAAGAGTCTTTTTGCTTCCCCCGTTAACTGCATTGATCATGTCCAGGAAGAACTCTTTTTTGTAGTCGGTTTCGTAGCTACCAAAGGTTCCACCGATGACGATTAGCTCGATCTTGTCGGTTGGGTGGCCTGTAATATCAAGCTGCTGTAGGCGAGAGTTGATTTGAGCTACGGGGTCGAAGTTAAGGGACTTTGCTCTAGCTGCTGCTGGTTCATCTGAGAGGTAGCTTTTGGGCATACCTAGCTCAAGTGGGCAATATGTGCACTGACCTGGGCAGGGATATGGTTTAGTCATGACGGCAAAGGGAGTGACCCCACTCTCGCTTCTTACTTTTCTTGTGACAAGAGACTTTTCGAGGACAAGGTTCTTTTTAATCTTTCCATCCTCGAGAAGAGCTTCGTATGATTCTAGAATCTCGGAGTCTTTTGGCATCTTGCCATACTCACGGGCAACGCTCTTCTTGATTTGATAAATATTACCACCTGAGAGGGTGTTAAAATGGGGGAGTAATAGACTGGAGAGATTTGAGATGGATGACATAAAGCAAGCAGTTCAAGTAATGTATAACGAGTGTGGGGAGTATTTTAGCAAAACCAGAGAAAAAAAGTATGGATCAAGTAGCTCAAACTGGAAAGTTACCCAGAAGTACTTAGACAGCCTTAAGCCCAAGGACAAGGTGCTAGATGTAGGATGTGGGGACGGGAGACTCTTGTCAGGACTCCCAGAGGGAGTTGGCTACATGGGAATTGATTTCTCAAAGACTCTACTTGAGATTGCAAAGGGTAAGTATCCTGACAATATGTTTCTCCTAGGAGATATTGCAGATTCGAGTACATGGGAAGATCTAGACACTTATGACGCTGTATTTTCAGTTGCTAGCTTGCATCACCTGGCAAGCCGAGATGAGCAGCTACTGGTATTACGGGAAATGAGAAGAGTGCTGAATCCAGGTGGGTTAATGTTTCTCTCAGTTTGGAATCTATGGGACAAGAGTATGAAGATGAAGCTAAGTGGTGTAGCGCTAGTTGAAGGTGAGATGGTGGAGATCCCGTTTGATGGCAAGAGAGGTAGATGGGTGATGGCAATGACGAAGAAGTATCTTCAAGAGCTCTTAGAGGAGGCGGGATGGGATGATCTCGAGATTGTGGTGGGAAGGAACCTGGTAGTTGTAGCAAAATGAGCCAGGACAGGGAATCGAACCCTGGACCTATGGTTTACGATACCATTGCTCTACCGACTGAGCTATCCTGGCGATATTTGGAATTATACCAAGTCTGATATACTCATGTCATGGCAAGAAGATCAAGACTAAGTAGAGTAAGAAGGAAGAGAGAGTCAAGGCGTGCTGTTGTTTATATAGTTATGGCAGTTGCGATTATGCTGGCTCTAGTGAGCTGGGGAGTGCCTGCAATGGCAAGGTTGGCTGGGATGCTATTTACTAGCGACACTGGGATAACAGGACTAGAAGAACTAACCCCCACCCCTCCGGTGTTTTCTGATATTCCAGAAGCCACTAGCTCTGCGATGGTGACGATTGGTGGATTTGCTCAACCTGGAGTCGAGGTGGTACTGGTAATGGATGGGTCAGAGGAGGGGAGAGTTCTCACCAATGATGCAGGGGTGTTTGAGTTCCAGTCAATTGCAATTAGTGAAGGGGTGAATAGTGTATCTGCATATACTGTGACTTCGCGTGGGACTGAGAGTGAAAAATCCAGGCAACACACTATTCGAGTTGATCGGACTGTGCCTGAACTAACGCTCTCATCACCTGCTGATGGGGAGATTATGAGGGGACAAGCTGAGAGAATTGTGACTTTTCAGGGAATGGTTGGTGAGGATGGGACACATGTATATGTAGGGGAGAGAGTGGCAATTGTCTCAAATGATAATACTTTCGAGTTGGCATACCAGCTAACCGAGGGAGATCAAGATGTTGAGGTGAGAGCGGTTGACCGGGCAGGGAATGAGAGCAAGACTAGTGTGAAGTTGCGCTGGGAGCCATAAGAAGAAGGAGAAGGAGAGTAAAGGGGTAGAGGAGGAGATTGTTGAACAGACTTCCGATGACAAGAAAGACGAGAATTGGTCTTAGCCTAGTATGTTCATAGTACAGGGAGCGGAGGAATAGGAACCAGCCTAGGAGACCGATAATACCTGATGTCGCGAGGATTGTGAGGAATGAGTTGTTGAAGCCGGTATTGTGATTAGGCGATTCTTGTTGTGTATCTATAATTAGAGGGAGGGAGTTGTAGCCGATGCCTGTGATGAAGTTGCCCCCTACCCTTCCTGCGAGATCAAGGTCATGTGAGAGGCGTGAGTTGATGGAGTAGGTGCGAAGGAGGTTTGTGCCCTCACCGAAACTAGTTGGGAGAAGAAGAATTGCCGTGATGATAGCGAGTACTGCCAAGAGGAGTCTGGTCTTTCTCTTGATAAACAATGTGGCAGTGAGGGCAAGGGAGAGCCAGATTGAGCGAGAGTAGGTGAGGAGAATGCCGAGAGTGAGAGCGAGGTGATAGATTAGTGATGATTTCAGGGGGAGCGAGAAAAGGAGTGAGACTGCAAGAAACGCGCCTGAGAAGGTGGGGTCAAAGTGAGGGAGGGTAAGGCGGGAGAGGTGATCGTCCCAGCCAAGGTACTGGAAGATACGCATATCGGGGAACTTGATGTACTGGATAAGCCCGATCACAAGAGAGATTAGTCCTGCAAGCAGGAAGGATGATTTGTTAATCTTGATGCTGCGTGATTTGAGAAGAAGAAATAAGATTAGGTATGCAAGAGTGCGTAGTGAGTACAAACTGTGGATGATGAGCAAGGAGAGGGGGAAGAGAGTGAGGGCGCGAATTGCTCCAATTGCTAGTCCAAGAACGATTAGTTTGAGCCAGAGAGGTGGAGAGATTTTTTGTTTTCCTGATAAATATGCAAGAGGGATAATTAGAGTGATGAGGATATCGTGGAGAAATATCGGAATTCCAGAAACTTCAAATCTTAGGAGTTGGCCAAAGCCAAGGGTGAGAACGAGCGCTAAAAGGAGGTAGTGAGTTAGTCTTTTTGCCATAGCAAGTATAGTTTGGTCCAAGTAAGAAAGGAGTGAAAACTCATCATCACAGCCATGATGGTTCCTGGTACTCCGTCACGAAAACCCTGCAAAAGTAAATAATTCTTGAGAAACTTTGCAAGGGGAAAGAAGGCAATACGCGTGAGAGAGCTTTTGATGTTTATTGAGTGTCTGTATTGTGCTTCGAGTGTAGAGTAGTTATTGATTTTTGTGAGGAAGTTGCTGATTGAAGTATGGGGGGTGTGGAGAAGAGGGTTTTTTAAGCTATGAACTGTTCCTTCTCCTACCCATTTCTCGTGAACTGGCCTTACCCAACTCCCCCACCCTTTCCTTGCAAGGCGAACTAGGAAATTTTTCCCATTTTCCCCGTATTTAAGCTCTCTACCTAGGAAGGTGTCTAGACGTGGGAGTCTATAGGCACCAAGATTTGGGTTCAAGATTGCCTCTCTAATTTCTGCCTCAAGTTCAGGTGAAACCTTTTCATCTGAGTCAAGAAATAGCACCCAGTCAGTTTTGACTTTCGCAAGTTCTTTGTTTCTAACGGCTGCGAAATCAGTGATCCGGTCTTCTTTGATAGTGACGACTGTGAGGTCTTTGATTGTTTTCATTTCTTTATCATAGATTTTAGCGTAATTAGTGGATAGAAGAGCAGATCGGTGAGGATGGCTGTGGGGAGAGCGCGTTTTGGAAGGTATTTTGCGACAAAGAAGATGTGTGATTTCCACTGGTGGAGAGTACGTTTGAGACTACTTGTGCCTGCTGAGACAGCGTGCTCTGCAACTACTGATGGATTGATGTGGATGGTGTATCCGGCAGCTTTTGCTCTGAGGCAGTAGTCGAGGTCTTCGTAGTAGAGGAAGAAGCGCTCGTCAAACATGCCTATTTTGTCAATGAGCTCACGCGAGATGAGCATGGCGGCTCCGGCAACGTGATCTACCTGGAGAGTAGTTTTTGGCTTGTTTTCCCAGTTAGTGTGTTTAACTAGAGCGGTGAGAGGGCGATACTTGCCTCCCCAGTCGTATCCTCCCGCATGGTGGAGGACGGGAGAGACGATTCCAGCCATCTTGCTCTTAGAATACGTCTGAAGGAGTTCTTTGAAGGTTCCGAAGGTGAGCTCGAGATCGTTGTTCATCAGACAGACATGAGTGATTGTGGGATCAGAGAGAGCGAGAGTTATCCCCTGATTGACAGCTTTAGCGAAGCCTAGATTCTCCTTGTTCTTGATGAGTTTAGTATTTGGAATGATTTTGGTGAGATCGTTTATTTGGTCAGGAGTATTGTTGATGAGGATGAGTTGGTTGTCAGCAATTTTATTCTTGAGGCTAGTGAGGCAGTTCTTGGTTGTTTCTAGTTTGCCATAGTGGATGATGATGACTGCGATCTTGCTCATGGCATGATTATATCGTCATATATAGTTTTGCGCGCGCGGGGCTTAATTTGGCTTATCAGTATTGTTTGAGTTTATCGCCATCACAGTGTGTTTTCTTGCTCCCGAGTGTCCAGAAGCCGTGCCCTGTGCCACACGCATAGTAGCTTGGTTCTGCTTTTCTGCGCAATACAACATAACTTCACACGTTGCACACCATACAATTAGTTCGTGATTGTCGAATATCTCTTTGGGAATACTTAGTTCAAATGATACTTGTCCTGAGCCTGTAGTCTTTTCCATTCGGACATTTTTCCACGAACAGCCACCACAAAAAGTGTTCTTTCAATAGAGAAGAGAGGGTTTGGTTATATACTCGGGAGGATTTAGGAAACGTTGCGCAGGTGTTTTGCCACTGCCCTTTTCTGACATATTTTCACAACAGAGAAGGTGATCATGGATAGAACAAGGGCAGCAAGTATGAGATGTAGATTGTTGCCAGTGCCCTGATAGTTGGTAGACACAACCCAAACTTGTATTAACACTCCCCAAATAAACCACCAATGGTAGTGATAGAAACTATTAAGGAATTACCCTGATAAATCAGCTGAGATGATATGCAACAATTACTTCTCCGCTATTTAGTTTAAAGATTTTTGACGACATTCCTCGCCGACCGATAGCTCATTTGCCAGGTTCTCCTTGTAGTTTTTGTAGGATGGTAATGGCCTGACTGTCGAAGCGAGTGCAGGCAAACCATTTTTTACCCAGATCTTTGAGGGAGGCGCCGAAGTGGTATAGAATCTTTTTGTCGACAATGAGGAATCTATCGTGTGATCTGTCGAATTGGTGAATGGTGATTGGAGAATTTTGCTCATTATATTTAGCCAAGTCTAGTTCGAGCTTCTTGGTTATTTTTGAAGTATAAATGTCGCAGGTGATAGTTGACTTGCAACTAGAGAGGATGTGGAGAGTGTCCTCGTTGACATAGTTGTCGATCAGAATAAGAGAGGACTTGGCTGATTTGACTATTTTGCGGGCGAATCTGTATGCATCGAAGATCTGTCCATCATAGAAAATGCCTTGTTTGGGTTGGAGAGTTTTGTCGTCGAGAGCTTGGAATAGTTTGTCAAGTTGCTCACTAGATATTTTTTTGTATTCCTCTAGTCTTTGTAAGCGGGTGAAGATTTCTGCATTTTGAGAAAGAAAGCGTCTCATTTGCACGAAGGCTCGGATGATTTTTAGATTAATATCTATTGCAGTATTAGTTTTGATAACTGATGACAACATGGCAACTCCCTGCTCTGTAAAAGCAAGAGGCTGTGCACCGCCGAGATATTTTTTTGATGGTATCACAGATTGTGATACCAGTGATTCGATTTCTGAGTGGCTAAGCTCAAAAATAAAGTCGGGAGGAAAACGTTTTTTGTTTCTTTTAACGGCTTGTTTGAGAGTTCTTGTTTCTGTTTGGTATAGTTTTGACAGGTCTCTGTCAAGAATCACCTGAGTATTCCTAATCGAAATGATTTTGCTGTGTATGTCGTTGAAGCTAGATCGTTCATCTGGAGGGATAAGTTGATTGGGCATAGATCCATGCTATACCCAAATGATATGCGAAGTCAAGAAAATGCGGAAACCTAAGATTGCTCTGCGAATGCCTGTGCCACACTCGGGCTATTGGCAGTGAGTCTCTTGATGGATAGATCAGTTGCCTTGTTGTTGGCTAGGCGTAAGTTGTTGTCGGACTTGAGGAGATTGTCTTTGACCTTGTTGAGCTGGTCAATCGATTTGTCGATCTGATCTATGGCTACGGCGAACTGACGGGATGCTAGGTCATAGTTTCGTGCGAAACCACTCTTGAACTCGCTCATTTGAGCCTCAAAATTGGTGACGTCGATGTTCTGATTGTTGAGCACCTGGATCTTGCGCCTGAGCTCCTGCGACTTGATATTGCCTTGTCGTAGAAAACCAATAGTAGTAATGAAGTGTTGTGGGCGGATAGAGTACATGTTGGGATAATCGTGGACTGTGACGATGTCGTCGTAGAACTCATTATCTTTCTCCAGTAGACTCACTAGGACGGCATATTCGCAGTTTTTTTCTTTTCTGTCTTTGTCGAGTTTTTTGAAGAAGTCTTTGTTTTTGTGTTTGGTGGCGGTAGTGTCATCCTCGTTTTTCATCTCAAACATAATTGAGAGAATTTCGTTGCCATCATCATCGTCTTCGCGGTAGATATAGTCTCCTTTTGTGCCACCCTGAACCTCGTTGTCTTTTTCGAACTCTGCATTAGGGAAGGCAATGGAGCGGATTTTGTTGAACTCGTTCTCGCAGTGCAACTCTAGAGACTCTCCTATCATCTTGGTACTCATTTTGGAGCGCATCTCCTTGAGGGAGACTAGCGCAGTTTCGCTAGAGCTGAGCTGGTGCTTGATGTTATTGATCTCGAGATCTTTGTCACTCAACTTCTGACGGTAGAGGTCTTCAATTTTTTTCTGTTCTTCTAGTACCTCTAGTTTTACCTCTGACTTGGTTGTTTTGGCGATTGAGTCTAGCTTGGAGCTGAGGACTACTATTTCTTGGTCTTTTTCTGTGATTTTGTCCTGAGCGCGTTTGATGATCTCTTGCTCACTGAGTTTTGCTTTGAGAGTCATCTTTTCTTCGCTACTCTTGTTTAGTTTTTCTAACTGGGCGTTGAACTCGTCCATTTTGATTGACTTGACGACGCTTGTGATTGTAGATTGGTCTATGTCTGTCTCGTGAATTGACTTGAGATCAATCAGGTCGCCTTTTTTGGCGTCTTCTTGTAAGACTAGCGTGTTCTGGTCTTGGATAGATACTTTGATAGTACGACTCATTCCCCTATTGTACAGGAGAGGTGCTGAGGATTCGATCAAGCCTAAATACTCGATAGTCTTTTCTTAACTTGTCATATGCGTTTACGCCAATGAATTCGTGACCCTTATATGTTTGTTTGGTGATTGTTGATGGGAGGATGATTCTGTCGGATGCAACATCGCTGCTTTTAAGGTAGTTGATCTCAACTTCTCCTTCTTTGGTGATTGCTTGCTCGATTACTTCCCTTATCTCTTTGACTGATTGTTTGGAGTGGGCAAGGCCATACTTGAGGCTAGTTAGCCAGTGAGTGACGGCGTAGTCCATGAGAACGTGACGTCGTGAGAGAGGTCTCTTGAGGATGATTCCTGCTAGGCTAGTTGCTCTAGATAGTGCGACGTATGTTTGGCCATGGGCGAAACTTATGGGGAGATCGATTACGACTTTGTCGAAGGTTTTACCTTGGCTTTTGTGAATTGTGATACTCCAGGCAAGGATTAGTGGGATCTGTGTGTATGTACCGACAGTTTTGCTTTTGATCTTTTTCTTGATCTTTGAGTAGGAGAATTCATACATTTCCCAGGTATGCTCTGAGACAGAAACAGTTTCTCCGGTTTGGAGGGCAACTGTGATTGCTGGCTTGTTATCCTCTGTACGGTTGATCTCCCTGATTCTGCCGACTGTGCCATTGATGTACTTGCCGTTTTTGTCATTGTGGGTGAGCATGACTTGGGCACCGACTTTGAGAATGAGATCTGCTGGGGCAGGCTCGGTTCGCTTGGGGAACTCCCCGGTTGAGCTGGAGTGGAAGGTGTGCTCATCTCCTTCTAGTTCATTGATCATGATGCGGTTGTACTCACGAGAGGCCTTGTTGGTACCGGTGAGATGGACTGTGTACTCTTTGGCGGGAGGGAGGTATTCTGGGTGCAACCTGGCGTTGAGGGTTGTTAGGTGATCGTTTGTAATTGTGCGAGATCTGACTGCATTTAAGATCTCGATGAAGGCGGGGTCGCTTTGTCTGTATATTTTTGTGAGTTCGAGGTAGTGGAAATCTAGCCTAGTCATTACTTCAGAGGAGAAGAAGAAGGGGGAGTCGTAGTGGGTACGAAAGATCTCTTTCTCTTCATAAGTAACTACTGGTGGGAGCTGGTATAGGTCGCCGAACATAATCAGTTGCTTACCACCGAAGGGGAGAGTGTTACCCATCACTCTTCTAAGGAAGGCATCGATTGAGTCTAGGAGATCTGCTCTAACCATACTTATCTCGTCGATGACGACGATATCGAGGTTGAGGTATAGATCTGGCTTGTTGGGTTTTTTGCCTTTTCTCCAGGCTTTTTCAGGCGTGATGTCAGGCTTGAAGCCAAAGAAGGAGTGGATGGTGGCACCGCCTACGTTGACGGCGGCAACTCCAGTGGGGGCCAGGACCACGATATTCCTGTTCGTGTGATCTCGAAAGTATGTGAGAAGAGTGGATTTGCCAGTTCCTGCACGACCTGTGATGAAGAGTGATTGCTTCCCCTCTTCCATTCGATCCAGGGCATCTTGGAATTGGGGATTGATCTCAATGGGCATGATGGGGATTATAGGGGTTATCCGTCCATATGTCTCTAGCTTATAGCGTGACAGATTAGGATATATTGTGTTATAACTAAAATAATGAATTTACCTGAGCATAGCTTAATCTTACGAATTCCAGAGCCACAAATTTCAGCCAGAGTCAAAGAATTGGGAGCAGAAATTGCCCCTAAATATATTGGGGAAGAGCTGGTATTAGTAGCTGCGTTAATAGGAGCCCAGAAGTTTGCTATCGAGTTGGGTCAAGTCCTTGAAGAGCATGGAGTGCTGGCACAGAGTGATTATATTGTGATTGATTCTGGATATGATGAGAGTCTCAGGCCCGTAAGGAAACCAAAGGTTTTAGCAGGTCCAAAAAAACCAATGAAAGGGAGAAAGGTGCTACTTGTTGAAGATATTGTTGATACTGGACATACTCTTGCTACTGGATTAGCCTCTTTGAGAAAATTACGTCCACTATCATTGGAATCAGTCTCACTACTTTCAAAGCCAAGCCGAAGGCAGATCGATATTGAGGCCGACTACACTGGGTTTGAAATTGAAAATTATTTTGCTGTTGGGGAATATTTGGATTGGGATGAGTTTTATCGATTTTTAAGAGGAATCTGGGAAGTTAAATTTCCTGAGAACTAGCGATAGAGAGCGGTGAGTTTTGCGGATTGTCTTTCAGCACTGAAGATCTTTTTTGCTCGAGTTAAGGATTTGGCTGAGAGCTGAGTAGCGAATTTTGGATTTGAGATGATCTTGGTGATCGACTCTGTTGCTTCTCTGATGAGATTATTTTCTGGGATGATAACCCCTGCACTACCTACTACCTCAGGAATAGCCCCTGAGTCAGAAGTGACTATTGGTATGCCACAGGCCATTGCTTCAATTAGTGCCATGCCATACTGCTCTTCCCAGGTTTGTGTGGTGAGGGAGGGAAGGAAGAATAGATCAGCTTTCTGATACAGTCTGTGGATCTTGTTGTACGAGGCTGCGTCCGTTTTTATGTTGGGAGAGATGAAGTTGTATCTCCCCTTCCCTACTACCAGGAAGTCAGCTTGAGGTAGCTTGTTGGCAACAGCATCTAGCTCAGCCATCCCCTTTTCTTTTTCTAACCTTGCGACGGTGAGGATGAGAGGGCGTTTGTGGGGAGAGTGATTACTACGCTTGAATCTAGTCAGATCAACTCCATACGGGATGACGATAATCCTTTTGGGGTCTACTCCTTCTGTAATGAGAGCCTTCCTCGCTCTTTTTGTGGGTGTGTGGAAAAGATCGACGTGCTTGTATGCATCACGCTTCCATTTTCGTAATCTTGCGAACTTCTCATTGTTATGGGGAATGGTCTCCCAGCAAGTACATATCAGCTTTGTTATTTCTCCTCTTCTCCTCATTTGAACCGCTTGGTGAGTGTACGGGGTATAGGTCTCTGCTGTGTGAAGAATGTCGCCATTGCTGACCACGTTTTTAAGGCCGAGAAGCCATTGCTCACCGCCTATGAATCTATTGAGGAGCTGTCTTCTCAGTGGGAAGTTAGGCGGGTCTGTAGGGGACCAGAGTTCTTTGGAAGGGAGTGGTGCATTAGTTATTGGGTGTTTGCTGGTGATGACTTGGATATCTAGCTTTTTGGCAAGGGGTTTGTAGTTCTGTAGCTCGAACTCGTTGGCGTGGGAGGCGCGGATTATGTGGATTGTCATAGATTTGGACGCAACATTTTTAGCATTATTTCTTCTACACTAAAAAGTGGTTGTATTATCATGTTTACTATAAATCCAAAGTGTTTTGTGTAATATTTTTTTCTAGAATCATACCAGGCCTGATGGTGAATGTTATATTTGTTTTGACTACTAGCTCCACCTTCATGAAATATTTTTGAATGTGGACAAAACATTACTCGCATATTCAGTTTATTTGCTCTTACACCCAAATCTACATCCTCAAGGTACATGAAGAATCTTTCATCAAAACCTTTTAATTTATTGAATGATGTTTTCCTAATTAACAAATATGCACCGCTAACTGCATCTACTAATTGGTCATTTTTCGATTTTAATATCTCAATATCTTTGTAATAAAAATATTTGTGTTCACTGTCATTATTAAAAAGTTTACCTAAATTAGAAAGCTCTAGTAATCCTGTTAACAGCGTAGGTCTTCTTACTGCTGCATTGTGGGGATTATGATGCCTATTAATAGCTAGCCCTCCAGTTATATCTGCTTTGCTGGTAATGGCATGCTTTAGAAGAGTTGGCAGTGAGCTCTGTCTAAGTTTTGTGTCCGGATTAAGAAATAGTATGTACTCACCGGTTGCCACTTTGGCACCTCTATTACAACTTCTTGCAAATCCATCATTATTTTCACTCTGAATATATTTTATTTTTAAGATTTCGTTTTTTTTACTGAATTGATCTATATATCTTGTTGTAAGCTCCATTTCAGGAGAGTTGTTTTCAATTATTATTATTTCTTCTATTAATTTGTGTGATAATTTTATAGATTTGAGTAGTTCAACAATATTGCCAGATGAATTGTAAGTAACTATGATGATACTTAATTTGGTTGACATATATGTATTTTTTTGAGATTCTTATATATAATGATCTTGAATTACAGACGGATTATTCTAAGATTTATTTTTATTGTATCTTGTCAGTGCTTGTTTGTTTTCTTGCCTGATAGGGTTAGTGCAAGCAATTATACATTCATTGATGTTTTTGATGAAGAGGGTTTGAATTTAGATTGGATAACTATCGACAGTCACAGTGTGCCCACGATAGCATCTGATATTTCACATGGCAGCGTTGCTTTCTTTCAAGGATTAGATAGTAAAAACTATGAATACATAGGTTATACCAGAGATGAGATTGTTAGAGATGTTGAGTTTGATTTCTATTATGATGATGTTTCCTTTGTGAGCCAGGGTAGTGGTTTTATGTTGACAGACCACGTACCTTTATATAGTCAGGTTCCTCCCAATGATAATGATTATTATTCTGTTGGATTGTGGCCACTAGCTGCCAATGGATATTTTTATTTGTTATCTCCTTTGTGCGATAACACTGTTTCCTGTGGTTTATCAATTTATTCACGAGCAGTATACAAGGTATTACCTGGTATTTGGCATAAGATAAAAATATCATATTCAGAGAATAATGTACTAATTACAATTGATGATATACCGTTTAATTTGTTGAATGGTAATTTTCCTTTGCCAAATGGTGTTTATTTTGGGAATCCAGAAATTACTTCTCGAGATCAAACGTGGCGAAAATTTAAGATTGATAATTTGATAATTAATTATCAACAAGAAACAACATTATTCCCCCATTACTCACAACTGGATGAGGCATGGCGAGGGGATGAGTATGATCACGCGAGTACGTGGGCGAGCGAGGGGAATAGGGAGATGGAGGAGTGGGGATGTGTTGTGAGTTCGGCTGCGATGATTCTCAAACACTACGGGATCAACCATCCGACGACTGATGCAGTCACTGATCCGCAGATACTGAATGACTGGCTGAGTGGAGAGCCTGATGGCTATGTCAGAGGAGGTCTAACGAACTGGCTTGCGCTAACGCGCTACGCTCACCTATCTGAGCTTGCTGGATACTCGACAACATCACTGGAGTATCTGCGCGAAATATATTCCGAATCAGGGGTAAGCACGAGGCTAGCTAGCGACCCGTCTGTTCCGGTGATTGTCAGGAATACTAACTCGCACTTTTTGCCAATCTACGGAGAGAGTACTGAAAACTGGCTGATCTCAGATCCGCTGGCGACAACTAGTGGTGAGATTGCCAAGACCACCCCACTCCTAACCTCGAATATTCTAGTACCATCTAACACAGATCTTTCGTACATGATGTTTGTGATCGAGCCTGATGCGATCCTGCGACTTTATGATGAGCTCGGGAACCTGCTCACAACTGAGAGCGTGATCGAGGAATTGGGTGGCACTGGAGGAGCGGGTCAGAGCGTACAGATCGTGTATTATCGCCAACCTATTCGTGGTGTGTACAGAGTGGAGATCGAGAACCCAGGCGAGAGTGCGGATCCAATTGAAATGTATTTTTATAACCAAGACGGAGAGGTTGAGCAGGTGACAGATGAGTTGCCGGGGGGAGATAGTAAGGGATGGGAGATTACGTATTACAAGGACGATGAGGATATTGTTGACTTTGTAACGTTGGATATCATGGCGCCAGCAATTCCGACTCTACTATCCCCAAGTAACGGTTCAATAGCGCAGCCGAGTGGGTTGATTCTAGACTGGAGTGATGTATCTGATCCATCCGAGCCAGTAACTTACAACTACAAAAGCTCGTGGACAGGTGGAAGCTATGGGCCCGTATCAACTGGGAGTAGCTCGCAGATTGATGCCTCGGGGAGTGCAGACCGCAGATACAACTGGCAGGTGCAGGCGTGTGATAGCGCGGGTAACTGCAGTGAGTGGTCAGACCTATGGACCGTGATTATTGATGGGACTGCACCGAATGCTCCGTTGATTGTGGCTCCGGATGAGGACGAATACTACCAATCTTCGCCAATACTAAACGATTGGAGTGATGTAACTGATTTGAACGGAATAGATTACTATCGCATCGAGTATCAATATGATGATCAGCATACTTTTTCTGGATACCCATATAGAACAACTATGAATAGTAATCGCAATCACACACCAGCGACTTGGGAGCAAGGTGGGGTTAAATATCGCGTGCAAGCATGGGATTTGGCTGGGAATGAAGGAGACTGGAGTGAGTGGAGACATTATTATTATGACTCTATGCCCCCTACTCAACCAGGGACACCGATCACTCTACCCAATCCAACGAATGGGCTTTTGCAAAGTTGGTTGTGGGACGCGAGTGTGGATAATGGATCGGGAGTGAGCGGATACTACAACCGAATCTACAATGCACTCAGTGGAACTTATTTATCAGATTGGCTTTGGTTAGGGAAAGTGCTAGGAACGACGACTGACCTCACTGACGGTGAGTGGCAGATGGTGGTCAAGTCGATAGACGAAGCAGAAAATGAGAGCGGAATGGCTAGCTCGGACGTGCTCCTAGTGGATACGATCATGCCAGTACTAGCTAGTAAAACTAGCTTACCAAATAATTGGTACAACACAGCGCAAACCGTGAGTTTTGGCTACAGCGATCTGCATCTACTGAGTAGCTACACAGATCCGTGGTGTGAGATCAATATCGAGAGCTCCAGCTCGTACTGCTACGTGACGCCATATGTGTGTGATACGGCCGGTAACTGCAATAGTACGCAGGTATTCTCTGATCCGATTGGGCTAGATATGACAAAACCAAGTATAACGATGGCCGAGTGGGGAAGCAGAATCTCAGGAACTGCATCTGATACGCTATCTGGAATTGACCGAGTTGAGATCCGAGTGACCAAGCCAGGTGAGAGTGAGACTACTGTAACAGCTGTGGGGACGACTGACTGGAGTTATACAATCGAACCCGCTCCAGTGGGTGATTATCAGATCTATGTTCTCTCGTATGACAAAGCAGGGAACGTGAGTGATGAGATCGCAAATTCATTCACGATCAATGAGAGTGATCCACCTAGCTCACCTGATGTGCTGGGAGCTACAACTGAGTCGTCTCCGACACCGAGTCCATCCCCTACACTAGTGAGTACTTCGTATAGTCCAACGCCGAGTGTTAATCCTAGTCCTAGCCCTAGCGTGAGTCCAGGGCCTGAGCCTGAGGTGTTAGGAGAAAGTGACGACGGAGAGAGTGAGAAGAATTACTGGTGGTGGCTACTACTCTTGCTGATCCCAACTGGTTGGTACCTGTATCAAAGAGATTAATCAATGAAAGTAAGTGCTGTCCCTACATGGTCTACCCTGCCAGTACGACCGATGCGGTGAATGTAGTCATCGTATGTTTCAGGAAGCTCATAGTTAATTACGTGAGTGATGTCTGAGACATCGATCCCGCGAGAGGCAACGTCTGTAGCAAGTAGAACCTTTACTTCATCTCTCTTGAAAGCATTTAGTGCGCGTTGACGTTGACTCTGAGTCTTGTTGCCGTGAATGGCGGTAGCTTGAAAGCCTCTGTCAACTAGTTTCTTTGCGAGCTTCTCCATCCCGAATTTGGTTCTGCCAAATACTAGTGCTTTTAGCACATCGGGTTGAATTAAAACATCGTGTAAGACGTCTATCCTATTTCGGCCATTAACCTTGATTATGTCTTGGTTGACATTATCAGAAGCTCTGGAGCTAGCGATCTCTATCGTAACTGGGTGATACAAGAACTCACTTGCAACACTACGAGCCTGATCAGTCATAGTGGCGGAGAAGAAGAGGGAGTGCCTGTGTTGAGGGAGTTGTGCCACGATTGAACGGATGTCGTGGATGAATCCCATGTCTAGCATGCGGTCAACTTCATCTAGGACTATAGTCTGGTAGTCAGCGAGGAAGAGTGCTCTGCGCTCTGCAAGATCTTTGATCCTACCTGGTGTACCGACAACGAATGAAGGGCGACGTTTGAGTTCACTAATTTGACGTCTGATGTTGACTCCACCGATTATTAGAGTGAAGTTTGCGCGCATCCCACGTGCGAAGGATCTCCCCTCTTCCATGATCTGAACAGCTAGCTCCCTAGTTGGGGCGATGATCAGAATCTTCTCAGCTGGGTTTTTTAGAACCTTGTTGAGGAGCGGAATCATGAAAGCAGCAGTCTTGCCAGTTCCGGTTGAGGCAAGACCGATTACGTCATTACCAGCAAGAATCTCAGGAATAGCCTGGTCTTGGATAGGAGTGGGGGTAGAATAGCCTTTCTGGACAATATTCTTCTTGATCACTTCTTCCACCGCGAAGTCGTCAAACTGATGCTTGGACTGAAACTCGCTAGCAGCCTGTGGTTCAGCCTTCTTGACTAACATGCGGGGATCAACCCTCATGTACCTCATCCTGTGGGCAGGTCTCCTCCCGTGTGATTGGCGGGATCCGCCAAAGCGTCTGTTGCTCATGTAATAACTTTCTACAAACTATCAGGAAAGATCTCGGGAACAATTCTTCGTTCTAAAAACCTCGCGCCTATTAGCAGTGATGTGTTCTAATATTGATAGTATACCACGTTCAATTACGCATAACAACTATAGGATTACTTCAAGATGTGAGCGAGGGTCATTCTAGTCATGTAGTCTAGCTTGATCTCACGAGAGAGGTGATTAGCAGTGCCTATTTATGTCGAAGGTTTTTGAGTGTCCAGAGGATGTATAGTTTTGAGTAAAAGAAGAAGTTGTAGACAAGGGGTATGAGCGAGTATGGGAATGAGTACCATTTGGCGATAAACTGGATGTGACTGCGCGCGCTGTACTTAAGCTTGGCAACTGGATTGTCGAATGAGGCTGAGGTGGCGTGGGCAACAATAACAGAAGGATTGAGATATAGAAGGAAGCCTGCTTGCTTGACTGTAATGCAGAAGTCAACGTCTTCCAGATAGAGAAAGTAGCGCTCATCCATCCCCCCTACCCTCTCGAAAACTTCTCTTTTGATTAGGACACAGGCAAAAGTTAAGAGGTCGTATTGGCGAGGCTTGGTGAGTGTGAGCTTGACTTGATTGACGTGAGGGAAAGAGGCGAGCCGCCAATTGACTGTACCTCCCAGGCCGTAAGCTGTGCCTTGGCCACTTGGATGAGTGTGAGTGGGAGCAACGATCCCTGCCCGAGGATGTTTTGCAAAAGTTGCCAGAAGTGGGAGAAGAAAATTGCGCTCAACTACCACGTCTGGATTAATGATTAAAATGTGTGTTGCTTTATTCTCTAGCGCATAACTAATACCTTGATTGTTGCCTGCGGCAAAACCTATATTGCCAGGTGATTTTAGATAATGGGCGGTGGAGAGATGCTTAGAAAAATATTTGGAAAGATTATCCGGACCGTTGTCAATGACTACTAAACGAAGGTGATGAGCTCCTTGACTTGCAAGAAGAGAAGCTGCACAAGCTAGGGTATCTTGCTTGCGATTATAGTTGAGAATGAGGGCAAATACACGAGGCTTCATATCTGGTATTATAGACATATGACCAAAGAACTGAAAGAAGCGCTTAGAATCCTGCTCAATAATCTTCCCAGCAAGCCAAAAACAGTACTGGAGATTGGTTCTAGAACTGCAAAAAATCAAGAGAAATTAGGAGATCTGCGTAACCTAGTTAAGGGGGCAAAATACACTGGACTAGACATGATCAAGGGCCAAGGAGTAGATCTTGTAGCTAATGCTGAGAAAATTCCACTTGGAAATGCGAGTCAGGATCTCGTGATATCCCTAGAGACAATGGAGCATGCGAAGCACCCTTGGAAAATTGCGCGTGAGATGGAGAGAGTAGTAAAAGACAAGGGAGTCATGATAGTTTCTTCGCAACAGAATTTCCCTATTCATATGCATCCAGCAGATTATTTTCGCTTCACTCCGTATGGATTAAGAAGCTTGTTTGGTGACAAGTATGAGAGCTTGATCTTTGCGATCTCCCCACCGTTCAATGATGAAGTAAACCTCAACCCTCAGCATGTAATTGTTGTTCTGTGGCAAAAACGACCTGAGTATGGTGAACTCCTTAAAAAAGAACTCATGAAAGGGGTCACAATGATTTCTCAGCACAAGCCTTACCGACACCGAATGCAAGACTCAATAAAATATTTCAAGAGGGGAATTAGTGAACTAGGCTTTAGGCAGGAGATTGCTTTTTTCGAGAATGAGTAAGGAAGTGGTGGGTGACAAAAGCAAGAATGGGGAGCATTACGATAAGAGAGGTTAGGGCAGAGTACGCAGGTGCAAGAAGTCCAATCGTAGGAAGAAGAGTTACTGCTAGAGTTAGCTCGATAATTAAAGTAATTACGCCTAGAAGTGAGGTCAAGCCTGGCTTGCCAAGCGAATCAAGAATAATGGATGGAATAGGAGTAAGAACAAGAAGCGCGAGATACCAAACTTGAATTCGTAGAATCGAGTACACTGCAGTAACTAACTCAGGCGAGTCAAGCCACCAAGTGAGAAATGCGTATCCGGAGAGTTGGAATAAAATAATGCCCAAGATTGATAAAATTATCAGTGCGAACTGAAGTCGATAATAGAGTTTGATTAGATTATGAGAATATGGATCACGCGAACTTCTAGGATAAAGAGCTGTTGAGAGCTGGGTGATGCTACCTGATAGCTTGTTAGTGATGTTTTGGGCAATAGAGTATGAAGCAACTGCAAGAGGTGAAATAGTCGCAAGGAGAAACTTGCCGTACTGAGCACCAATCTGTCCCATGAGCTTTCCGATCTGATTCTTGACTCCGAAAGTCAATAATTCTTTTGAGTGAGCACGAGTTGGTCTGAGCTGAAACAGCTCAAAATGACGCCTTGAGTAGCGGAAAAGAATAACAACTGTGAGGACTCCAGCAAGAAGTTGGGCGATAAGGAGGGCGTCGATCCCGAAGCCGAAGCTTGCAAGAAGAGCACTGATGAGAGTGTTGGCGGTGCCAACCAGGAAAACTCTGATGTTGTAGAGATCAAATCTGCCATGGGCTTGTGGGAGAGTTAGATAGTGAGCGAGGATGTGGCTGGTCAAGGTGTGAAAAAAGACGATTGGCAAGATTGAAGCTGAGATGCCTAGGGACGAAACGATTAGGGTGGCAATGGTTGCTGCAATGAGCCCAGTTATGAGAAAGAGGAAGCGAGAGGTGGACCAAACTAGATGATGTTCCCCGTGATCATCGCGGGATAGCTTTCGCACTACAGCGGCTGAGAGGCCAAGATCTATTGAGGAGGCGATTGCGAGGGTGGCAAGGATGATTGCGTATTGACTAAAGGTTGCTAACCCAAGTGAGGAAATCAGAATCGGGATCGAGATAAAGCTGGCGAGGATAAGGTACGTGTAGCCAACAATATTCCAGAGAGTGGCTTTGGTGAGAGAGTAACTCATGGAGTGATTATATCTTCTTGTAGTAGAATATGGGAGTCGCTTGCTCGCGTAGCTCAGATGGTTAGAGCGTTCGATTCACATTCGAGAGGTCCCTGGTTCGATTCCAGGCGCGAGCACAAGTAGTTGCGTTACTAACCCCGAAGGTCTAGACTTAATGCATGTGGTTCTTACGTCAACTTTGGGCATTTTTTCTAGATTTTCTTGAAACAATCGTGGTGTCACTCGCGATATTTGCGGTCGTTTACTTGTTTCTCTTTCAGCCTCACCAGGTCGAGGGAAGGAGTATGGAGCCAAACTTTCAGAATGGTGAGTATATTTTGACTGATAAGGTTAGCTACCGGTTTAGAGAGCCAAGCATTGGAGACGTTGTGGTGTTTCACTCACCTCAAGATGAGACGGTCGACTTTATCAAGCGAATTGTTGCCGTTTCAGGTGACAAGATCGAAGTTAAAGGGGGATACGTAATCTTGAATGGTAATAGGCTAGATGAGACGTTTATTAATGATCCAGGCAAAGTTTCACAAGGTAGATTTCTCAGAGAAAGTGTTGTAGCGGAGGTTCCAACTGGACAGTTTGTGGTGATGGGAGATAATCGCTTGCATAGCTCTGATTCTAGAGAATGGGGATTTGTGACTGCTGAGCAGATTGTAGGGAGAGCCTTCTTTCGCTACTGGCCGATACCTGTATTTGGGGTACTGCCCACTACTGAGAACGAGCTTTCAATGGAGTCTATGCTTGGGGTAGTGAACGAAGCAAGATAAAGATTATTTAGCTAGTGAGAGAATGTGGTGGAGAGTTTTGTCGGTTGTAGATGGATTTCCTTTGAGCTTGATAAGAACCTTAGTTTCTCGTTTACTTCTGGTGATCTTGACGTTGGAGTTTTGACCTAATGAGGTTTGTAGCTTATCCTGCATCTTCAAGATCTCGTCTGTAACGATGAATGATTTTTCTCCCTTTGTTTTTGACTTCTCACCAAATTCCTTTTTTAGCCTACGAGCGATCTCTTCTGCTCTCCTGACACTTGCATCTTCCTTCAGTACTACCTTATATGCCTCGATCATGAGCCTGGTATCCTGGATTGAGGCTAGGGCTCTAGCATGACCTTCGGTGATCAAGCCACCAATCAGGCCATCTGTGAGAGCATCAGGTAGAGTGAGAAGCTTAAGAGTGTTACTGACGTAGGCCGGAGATTTGCTTACTCTTTTGGCGATGTGGGCGTTGCTGAGCGAGAACTCGTTCATGAGTCGGTCAAAGGCCTTGGCTCTTTCGATTGGGTTGAGGTCTGTTCTTTGTACGTTCTCCACGATTGCCATCTCAAGCATGCCCTTGGGGGTAGTTTCTTTGATGACGACTGGGACCTTTGTTAGCTTGAGAGCGCGACTTGCGCGCCACCTGCGTTCACCTGCGATGATCTGGTAGCCTGCTGGAGTGTGAGCAATCACGAGAGGCTCGAGGATTCCGTGCTCCTTGATGCTGTCCATGAGATCATTGAGGGAGTTCGGGAGGATGGTGCCGCGAGGCTGGAGAGGGTTAGGCTGAATTAGATCGATATCCATCTGGGTCAATTTGTCTAAAGCTGTCATACAAATACAATAGCATGTTCAGAGACGTGTGAAAAGGGTGTGAAAAGGATCAAAGTGAGTCGAGAGAGGAAAGTTATTTTGAGATGCGGACGAACTGTTTGGATTTCTTCTTGAAGAACTCGACTACTCCGTCCTTGAGAGCAAATAAGGTGAAGTCACGACCTGTGCCTACCCCTACCCCACCCTTGACCACTGCACCTTGCTGCCTGATGATGATTTGACCAATCTTGACATTCTCACCACCGTATTTCTTGACTCCCAGGCGCTTGCCTGGTCTGGTTGAGTGTTGGCGGACTGCGCCACCTGATTTAACTTTAGACATATTGTTATTTTTTTTCTAGTATTGTAATTGACCTGACTACTACTGCTCCAGGCTTGCTATATGCAACAGAATCGACGTAATTGTAGCCAAGAGATTCGATTGTGTCAATCTTGAGAGTGGGGATAACTGTGTGATGGGCGTGAAACTCGGGGAACACGATTGCAATTCTTCCTCCCTTGACGAGGAGCTTGGACCAAGATTTGAGTGCTCCTCTGTATAGCTTGTCGAGTCCCCTAGCAATATTAGTTAATTTTTGATGAGTGGGGATTAGTTTGTGTGAGATTAGGGGACCGAGGTAGGGCTCGGTAGCGATAAAGTCGACTTGGTCTATGCTCTTGTGAATATGGGTTGCATCAGAGAGGAGTACTTGGTGTTTGAACTTCATATCTTCTCTACTTGATGCGAGCCAGTCAAGATTTGAGCTAGTGCCCGCTACTGCACGAGGATTGTTGTCAGAGCCGATTACTTCGTTTCCTAGAAGAGCTGCTTCCATGAGGATCGTGCCCGTGCCGCAGAATGGGTCAAGTAACTTCCCCACGTTTCCGCGTGTCGCCAGGTTGACCATTAATCGAGCAATTTTAGGCGGGAGCATGCCCCTTTGGATATCTTGGTATGGGCGTGAGCGATCTCTTAGAGTCCAGTCATCTGCGTCCTGAATCCAGATAGTTTGCCCGAGCACAAGCTGATCATCTAGCTGAATTACCGAGAACTCGGCGACGTGCTGTTTGCGAAGGGCAATTAACGAGTGGTCGGAAGTTTCGAAGCTGAGGAATCTGACGGGACGGGTTTCTTTTACTTCTGTTCGTATCTCATATAGATCGTGGGGTGTGAGGGAGAGATCTGTGTAGTTTGAGATGGCGTGGTTTTTGGCATCAGAATCTTTTACTACTTCAGTAAGATCTTTGAGTAGATTTTCTGGGGAGGTAGACTTGATCTTTTTGATAACCCTGGTAATACCAGCAAGAGATTCAGCTATCTCGAGAATATTCTTGTTTGAGGTGGAAACTAGGTGATCTTTAATTGCCTTGACAGCTACACCCCGAGATTTTAGCTCAAGGAGTGAGAGCTCTGGAGAGTGCCCGAGAGTAATGAAGTGCATATCAGTTAGTACCTAGTATACGGTATGGAGAAAGATTATTTCTTTTTTACGACTGGCTTTTTCTTAGCTGGTGTCGCTTTTTTCTTTTCCGGGGCCTTAGCTTTAGTTTTTACAGCAGCTTTAGCTTTGGCTTTTGCAGGAGCTTTGGGTTTAGTAGCTTTCTCAACTAGTTTATTGCCGTCTATTTCTGTAATTCTGAGATCTGTGTAAGTCTGCCTGTGACCTTTAGTTTTTCGATAGCGTGACTTTGCTTTGTAGCGGAAGATGCGAATTTTCTCGCCTTTGATTACACTCTCTATAACAGTTGCAACGACGGTTGCACCCTGAACTAAAGGTTGACCAATCTTGATGTTTTTGCCATCTTGGACAAGAAGTACTTGGTCGAAGACTACCTTGTCACCATCTAGCTCAAGCTTGTCGACACGAACGAGATCGCCGAGGCCTACTTGTAGTTGCTTGCCACCTGACTCGATAATTGCGTAGATTTCCATAGGGGGGATTATACCCTGCAAGCTACTTGATTTCAATGAGTTTATCTGGGGATTGCTTGGACCCGCTGATTGAGCCGGCAATTCCTAGCGAGATTGCGATTGCTAAGACTGAGCTTCCACCGTATGAAACCAGAGGAAGAGTGACTCCGGTGACTGGTGCAATCCCGAGATTCATCCCAACGTTAACAACAGATTGAAAAAATATATAGCCAAAGATACCCGCTAGAATTAGCCTGTTTTGTGCTGAGTGAGAATCGAGAATAAGGGTGATAAGCCTGTAGAGAAGAAGCCCTATTGAGATGATGACCACGACTCCGCCGATAAACCCTAGCTCTTCAACAAGGGAGGCGAAGATGAAGTCGGTGTGTCTTTCTGGGAGGAACCTGAGCCTAGACTGGGTGCCGTGGCCTAACCCTTTTCCAAGGAACCCTCCTGAGCCAATTGCGATAATTGACTGAATGACATTGTAGCCAGAGCCTAGTGGATCACTAAAGGGGTCAACAAATGACTGAAGTCTTTTGAGCTGGTAGGCGTGCAGAAAAATCTCTGAGTACTTGGCAAAGAGAGCAACAAGAGCTCCACCTACGAGAAAGATCCAAGCTGGGGAGCGAGTGAGGAAGATTTGAATTGTGATTATCGCGATCACTACTAGAGTTGTACCTAAGTCTGGTTGTTTGAGAATTAAGAAGACGGGGAGAGCAAGATAGGCAAGAACGATCGCAAGATTTTTCAGGCGAGAGAGGTCGAGGTTGGAGATAATGCGAGAGAAAGCGAGAATAAGAAGGGGCTTAGCTAGCTCAGATGTCTGGAGGTGAAAGCCGGCAATTTCGATCCAGCGGAGAGATCCCCTGACATCTTCCCCGAGAACAAAGGTTAGCACGAGCAAGATAATGGCAAGAGGATAGCTAATTCTCGAGATGGCGGAGAAGACTGCACTGTCCTGTTTGCTGAGGTAGAGATAGACCAAGAAGCCTATTAGGAGCCATACAGCCTGTGACAAGAGCCTAGTTGGGGCAACACTCGCGATTGTGGCAAGACTTATTCCGGAGAGGAGAAGATAGGCACTAGTGATCCACCAATCAAGATTCTTTGACATGCACTATCCCTAGCTCTTTACCAACGACTATTTCGGTAGCATTGACCCGAGCCATGATTTGCTCTTCCCACTCCTTTGGCCATTCTGGGAGAGTTACTTTGACCTGATCTGAAGGAGTAAGCTTAGCCTTTTTTCTAGCTTGCTGGATATCACGCATGATGTCACGCGCCCTACCCTCTTCCTCTAGTTCTGGTGTGAGTGCTACGTCTAGACTGACAAGTAGCTCTTCTCCCTTTTGATACTCAATGCTCTTGATGTTTAGTTCATCGAGGATGATTGGTGAGATGTCGCTGGCAAGCTCTGCTCCTGAGACAGTGATTTTACTTAGAGGCTGTCTGGTGCGAACTCCGTCACTTCGTCTTGCACTGTGGCCTAGTTCAACTATTTTGCGGGCGAGAACCATCTCCTTTTCAAGCTTAGGGTTAACAAGTGATTTGTCGTAAACTGGCCAGGAAGCCAAGTGCACGCTGTCCTTACCGGTAAGGTTGCGATACATTCTATCTGGAAGAAATGGCATGAAGGGAGAGAGAATGATCGAGAGATCAGATAGCACTAGGTGGAGAGTCTCCAGAAACTCTGGTGAGTTAGAGCGATCCCTTGACCTTCTGATATACCAGGTAGAGAGATCTGAAACCAGAGCTTCGATGGCCTGAGTTGCGTGATAAGGGTCAAAGCTATCAAGAGAGTCCTCAACTAGCTTGAGAGTTGAGTGGAGACGAGAGACTAGATAGATGTCGAGTGGATTTGTTGAGAGCTTGGGTTTGTCTTCTGGTGACCAGTTACTATTAGAGGCTGCGTTTGCCAGGAATCGATAACTATTCCAGAGGATCAGGTGAAATTTACGCCTGACTTCATCTGCGACTTTGTATCCGAAGAGAAGATTATTTGTTGGGTTTTGGCGGACGTAGAGCCAGCGCATGATATCAACTCCGATCTTACTTGCGCCCTCGTGGAACTCGATCGAGTTACCCCAAGATTTGTGCATGGGTCGACCATCTTCTGCGAGCATCGAGGCGTAGCCTAGAACTGTTTGATATGGATTAGTGTCTTCGAGGGCTGTGCTCATAGCGAGCATGGCATAGAACCAGTTTTTGAACTGGCCTGGAAAGGACTCGGTGATGAAGTCAATCGGGAACCACTTGGACCAGTACTTCTTGTCTGTGGTGTAGCTGGTTTTTCCAGACTCAGGATCGATAAGAGTTGAGTAAGGAACGATCCCAGCGTCAAGCCAGACATTGCCGACGTCAGGAATTCTGTTCACTTCTTTACCACATTTTTCACAACTTATTGTTACTTGATCAATGTGAGGTTTATGTGGGCTGTGTCCCTCGAATTTATCCCAACCATTGACTGCTTTTTCACGAAGCTCAGCTTTATCCCCTAGTACCTGAAAATGACCGCACTCGCATTCATAGATTGGTAGTGCAAGTCCCCAATATCGATTGGGCTTGCTGATCATCCAGTCTTGCATGTTTGTGAGCCAGTCTACTTCCCTCTTGTGTCCGAATTCAGGAATCCACGTAATCTTGTCAACGACTTTTAGCATCCGTTCTCGGAAGGTTCTGCCATCCTTACCTTTCTTGTCCATTGCGATGTACCACTCGTCAGCTACTTTCCAGACGAGCTCGGTTTTGCAGCGCCAGCAGCCTGGATAGCGATGTTTGTAGTTTTCGATCTTGAATACCCAGTTCTCGCCCTTATTGTCGCGCTGTGTGAGATGATCGAGAATTAATTCTGGGTGTTTTTTCGCATTTTTACCAGTTAGCCAGCCTAGACCTTCGAGGTAGCTTGCCTCGTCGTCAATGACTGGGACCATCGGGAGACCCCTTAGCTTGCCTAGCTTGAAGTCCTCGGTGCCTGCGCTAACGGCAGTATGAACGAGTCCAGTACCCTCTTTGGCTGAAATAGGCATAATGAGCTTGTCGGTGGCAACCACTGTGTGGAAGGTGTCTTTATTATCGACCGCTACCTCTTTTACCACGGGAAGATCGTCAAAGGGGCCTTGATAGTGCAAGCCAACCAGCTCAGAGCCCTGAACGGTCTTGTTGATACTGTACTTGGAGTCAGCAAAAATTCGCTTGACAGCTTCACTTGCGACCCAGTACTTGTCACCTGATTCACCGGTAACCAGAGAGTATTCAAGTTTTGAGTCAACTGCGACTGCGATGTTAGCTGGAAGAGTCCAGGGAGTGGTAGTCCAGACGAGCAGGTACTCGTTGTCCCGATCGTTGATTGGAAGCTCTAAGTAGATAGATTTGTGAACGACGTCTTTGTAGTCTTCTGTGAGCATTTCATGCTGACTGATTGCTGTCTGGCAGCGTGGGCACCAGGGGACGGACTCTCTACCTTTGTAGATCCAGCCCTGTCGGTGGCAGACCTGGAGGAAGTGCCAGATCATGTAGTTATTTTCGTCACTCATGGTGTAGTAGGAGTTGTCCCAGTCCATGAAGTAGCCGAGGCGCTTGCTTTGATCAGTTTGAATGGCGGAGAACTTGTTAACTCTGTCTTTGCATAGCTGAACGAACTTGTCGACACCGTACTCTTCGATTTGTTGTTTGTTGTGGAACTTTAACTCCTTCTCTACTTCAACCTCTACCCAGAGACCCTGACAGTCAAAACCGTTTTGGAAGCGCTGTTTGTATCCTCTAAGATTCTTGTATTTTTGCCAGAGGTCTTTGTATGTACGCCCCCACCCATGGTGAACCCCCATCGGATTATTGGCAGTAATTGGACCATCCATGAAAGAAAATCTCTTGTCACTGTCATCGTTTTTGTGGAGATAATCGTTAATCAGGCCACCATCGAAGTACTCTTTGACTAGTTTTTCTTCTTCCTCGACGAAATTGGGATTGTTACCCTCTGGTTTGATTTGATGCTTGGTCATACTGGCTCCACACTAATAATATTCTTGTGCGGACGCCTGAGGCGTGGTACCACCGTACTTACTTCTTGATTACGGCTGTCACGGGCGTACCCGGGGAGTTCTACTGCTATTTCTTCTCCCAGCTCATCCGGTGATAGCCGGACTAATATCGCTTTTGTTAATAGAGATATTGTAGCACAAAGATATTACTCCTCTTCTTTGCAGATAGGAGTTGGGTTGTTGACTACGCAGTTATTTTCAACGCATTCTAGTGAGTTAAAATCAACGGTTAATCCATCATTGCAGTCAAGTGATTCAGAGAGAGTCTCGCTGTCCCCTATCCCCTCATAGTTTGTAGCACCACATCCCCAGGGAGGATGAAAGAGGTGGTAGCGATTGTAGGCGTCTACTGTGCAGAAGTCAGAGCGATACACGCAGTCGGTGTTCTCTCTGCAGTATTTTGGGTCTTCTAAGTAGGGAGCAAAATCAGAACCTGGCGCCTCTGAGAGGGTGGCGGTAATCTGGGAAGATGAGTAATCACCTGGCTTGAGATCTTTGTTATTGGTGAGGAGGGTGTAGGTGTAGTCTAGGTAATTACTTGGGGAGATTGAGTCTGTTGTATAGAGGATGTAGGCAGCTGAAGAGCTTGAATCTGAGGGAGCAAGAAGATTGGAGATAATGAGCTCGAGGATGTTGTAGTCGGTGGTGGCGAGTCTTGCAGAAAACTTGAGAGTGAAGACGTGTTTTTCACCTAACTGAGAAGGTTGAATCGAGGAACTAGAGTCGATAATGATAGTCTCTTTAAGTGAGTCTACAAACTGAGAGAGCATTTCGCGTGAATCTTCTGTTGCCCTGACTGTGATTTGTTGGAAAGTGGTGTCACTGGTGGGGATGAGTGCTTGGTATGTGAGCTCGGGGTAGTCTGTGTAGCCTGCAAGGCCTGTATATGCGCCAATCTGAATCTCTTTGAGACTATCGAGCGGATAATCTGGATCGGTGGTACGGACGTAGTCACCAAGCGAGTATCCAGTCCAGATAACTGTGCGAGGAGAGAAGGTAAGCTGAAGAGGAGCCTCTGTACAGGAACCAGTTCCAGCGCAGAGGGCTTGTTCTCGATACTCTGAAAGAGAGCGTGTGAAGTAGATTGGGGTGAGATTGGGGGTTTTCTGGTCTAGGATTGGAGAAAAGAGAATGAGCCAATCATCTGGATATAAGAGTGAGAGATTGCCGAGGCGAAGATTTCTGTTGTTTTCAGAATTGTTGGCAGGACTTGAGGTGGGAGTGGGAGTAGAAGTGAGTTCAGGATCCACTGTTCTTGCAGTAGTTAGACGATAGATTGTGCCTACTAGGACAAGGGCAACAAGGGTGACTGCGATTATGATAATGAGTTTTTTGTATTTTTGGAATGTTGTTAGACGAAGTGATACTACTTCTTTCTCGGGAGGCTGAACTGGAGAGGGAGGAGTTGTCTCAAGAGGAAGAGCAGCACTTGTTTCTTGAGGGTTTGGTAAGTCAGTCATACACCTTAGTATACTAGAAACAAACATACGGTGACAAAATCTCAAGTTGATGTCATACTGAGAGTAATGCCTTAACTAGTAAATAAAGATAAATTAGCTAATGGCAGTAAGTACTGAGGTAATATCTGTTTCCAGGGTTGTTAGTGTAGTAGCTGGTGAGCGCCCTCGCAGTTCTGCTTCTGCAAGAGAAGGAATACGAGCTCATAACAGAATTACTCATGAGATTGAAAGACAACCAGACTTGGTGTTTGCAGGCTTTGAGTCCTCCCCTTTTGCAAATAGGGTAGTCTGGCAAGCGAATAAAGGAAGAAGAATTGAAGGGAGTGTTTGCGGGGTCAGGATGAGTGCGATACCAGATGTCGTCTTGAATGAGGGAGAAGCTTGTGTCGAGATTAAGCCTAGATTTTCTGAGCTACATCTCTTGCAGCTTGCGCTGACCTGTACCGTGGTGGGAGCCGGGCAAGGAGCAGTTCCGGGAGGATTTCTATACTACTATGCGAGACAGTTTCCAAGAACTAACTATATTTCGGCTGATCTATTTAAGTTTGAACGAGAGATGGCATCGATTGCAAGCCTGGCATCAAGTCTAGACTTGATGAACAATCGCCTTGAAGATGATAAATCTAGAAGAGGAGAGAGGCTATATATGAGACAAGTTGCTCTCTGGAGTGATGATAGACGGGAAATAATGAGTAGAGATGAAAACGTAGGATTGCAAAATGAGATGGTGAAGACGAGGAGAGAGATGGATTCTCAAGTAATAAAGCTTCTTTCAGGATTAAGTGAGTTAGTTAGATAGACAAGAATGAGCTTATTTAGAGCTCTGCCTGAGGAAGGCGGGGATGTCGAAGGGGTCGTCAGAGTCTTTACTCTGGATAGGTGGCTCAGGATCATCACTGGGTGACATCATTGGCTGGGAATCTTCAGTGTCCTGAGAATCATCCTGATCACTGTTTTCTTGAGAAGTGGGGGTTGGGCGAAAGACTGAAAAGCCAGCTCTGAGCGAGCTATCAAAGCCGGTGGCGATTACTGAAATCTTGATCTGATCACCAATACTCTCATCGATTGTTGCCCCAAAGATAATGTTTGCGTCTGGATCAGCGTGTGAGGAGATCATCTCAGCGGCTTCAGAGACTTCTGACATTGTAAGATCTGTTCCGCCGGTAATGTTGAAGAGGATTCCGCGTGCTCCGTCGATCTTGACTTCTAAGAGAGGAGAGGAGATTGCTGTACGTGCGGCCATCTGAGCTCTGTTTTCGCCGGTTCCAAGACCTACTCCCATTAGAGCAGTGCCAGCTTCAGTCATGATTGCTCTGACGTCTGCAAAGTCAACGTTGACTAGGCCTGGGACAGTGATAAGGTCAGAGATGCCCTGGACACCCTGGCCTAGCACTGAATCTGCGACTCTGAAGGCTTCCTGGAGCGTCATTTTCTTGTCTACTACGTCGAGAAGTTTTTGGTTTGGGATTATTATCAAGGTGTCGACCTTGTCGCGAAGCTCGTCGATCCCTTCTTCTGCAACGGTCATGCGCCTGATGCCCTCAAAAGCGAATGGCTTGGTTACGACGGCGACTGTGAGTGCGCCTGCTTCTTTGGCGATTTCGGCAATTACTGGAGCGGCACCTGTACCAGTTCCCCCACCCATACCTGCAGTGACGAATACCATATCAGTATCGATAAACATCTCTTTGAGTTTTTCTCTACTCTCTTCGGCTGCTTGACGTCCGATTTCGGGATCTGCACCACTACCAAGACCCTTTGTGAGGTTGTCTCCAATCTGAACTTTGACGTTTGCTGGATTGGCAAGAAGCGCTTGTGAATCAGTGTTGATTGCGATGAACTCAACTCCTTTGATCTTACCTGTGTTGACCATGGAGGCCACTGCGTTGTTTCCACCTCCACCTACTCCCATTACCTTGATCTTGGCAACTGCGTTGAGACTTGGTTTGACTAAACCCATATCTGTTCCCCTACTTTATTTGCATAGTCCAGAAGACTCGCAATGTAATATAACCCGGGCAGGAATATCTATAGTATACACAAATTACGGCAAAAATGACTTAATAAAGTTCGCAATCTTCTTTCCCACCCCCTTGAAAGGGGCAATTGATAACTTGGGCATCCTGAGAGTTGAAGATGAGGAGTCTGACATTTGTGATTTGACGGCAAGTTTGAGCAGACCTGAGACTGAAGTAAATTCGCTTGAGTTGAGTTCATCTGTTAAGCCTGAGAGGCCAGTTGGGTTGCCAAGGCGAGACTGGAGACCGAGAATTTTGCGAGCTGAGTCTGATGCTTTGTAGGTGAGCGCACCGCCACCTGTGAGCACTAGTCCTGCGGGAGTTTTGCCGATTACCCCAGATTTGTGCAGATCTGACTTGACAAGCTCAAAGATTTCATTGAGACGAGGTCGAACGATGCCTTCTGAGACTGCTTTTCGAGAGATTTTTTTGGGACCACTGGTAATTCCTAGTTTGTGCAGATCGATTTCGTCTCCAGCCTTTTTGCTTGTGGGGTTTTTGGGGTCAAGGACTTTGTTGATTTTTTCAGAGGGCTTGAGGTTGCGCTTGATTTCTTCGGCGGTATCTAGGCCTACTCTGAGCCCGATTGCAATGTCATTGGTGATGTTTTTGGCCCCTACTGGGATGACTGAAGTGTGGGTGAGTGCACCTTCAACGTAGACGCAGATACTTGTTGTGCCACCGCCGATGTCAACTAATACTACCCCGAGTTCTTTTTCTGTTTCGGAGAGGGTTCCCTCAGCTGAAGCTAGGCCAACGAAGGTCATTCCTTCTGTGTCGACTCCGATCTCAGAGGTAACCTTGTTGAGGTTTTTGATGTTTACTGAGGAGCCAGTGACGATGTGAGCCTCACATTCTAATCTAACACCGCTCATACCAACCGGGTCTTTGATTCCATCCTGGTTGTCAACGAGAAAGTAGCGAGGGATGACGTGGAGGATTTCACGGGCTGTTGGGAGAGGGATTGCTTTGGCGGCTTCAATAACCCTGTATACATCATCGCTGGTAATTTCGGCATCTGGGTTACCGACTGCGACCAGACCTTTACTATTTTCTGAGCTAATGTGGATACCTGAGATGCTAACTGTTGCGCCGTGGATTGAGAGTCCTGCCATACGCTCTGCTGACTCGACTGACTCGGTTGTTGCATCAATTGCATCTTCGATGTCCACAACTTGGCTCTTGCGAATTCCCTTGCTTTTGATTGAGGCTACCCCGACTACTCTGATGGTGTTGTCTTCTTCGCCCACGGTCGCGATCACCGTGGTGATCTTGCTGGATCCGATATCGATGGCAGAGATTTGTGTAGGCTTTTTCACAGTATTCATTTTAGCACAGGTCGAGAAAAGCGAACGTCGACTATTTTGTATTCTTTCAAGATTGAGCTATCTGCAAGGATGGCCTGGAGAGTGTAGATCTGATCAGGGAAGTCCCTGGTTGTAGTGAGAAGAGCAGTTACGCCGCTTGTTAGCTCTAGGGTGACTGTTGAGTCTAGGCCAAGATGAATAGTGTCGACTGTGGAGAGTTCTGAGGAGATTTCAAGAGCTAGCTCAATAACTTGCACTACATTGCTGTCAAGAACTTCTTCTCCAAGGCGAAATGGAGGGGTGGAATCAAGAGTGACTGTGGGGACGTTGGGGTCATTATTTGTGACGGTAATGACGCGATTTCTCGAGTCTAGGGCAATCCACTTGTCTTTGTTATCAGAGAGCTGGAGAGCAATTACGGGATAGGTTGAGAGGAGATCTAGCTTAAGTTTGGAGGGGAAAGTGCGAAAAATCTCAACTGAGCGGATGGTATATTCACCAGAGAGGAGGCGAGTTTCTAATTCGGGAGTGTTTAGCGTGAGGAGATTCTCTCCCTTTGATTTATCAAGTTCTGCGATCACACTCTGGTTTTGACACGGTTCGTAGTCGAGTGTGCAGATAACATCTTTGATTGCAAATAGCGGGGTATAAAAAGATACGAGGTAGGTGATGAGAGCGGAAAGAATGATTATCAGAGGGATAAGGTAATCAGTTGTGAGGACGAGGTATTTAGAGCGAGACTTCATCTACTAGATCCTTAACTAGTTTATTTGCTGCATCACGAGGGAGTGGGAGAGGTTTGGGACTAAGCTTCTGTGCATCTATGATTCCTTGCTTGAGTAAGGAGTAGTTGAGTTTGTGTTGAGGAAGAATGATAGCAATGTCATTTTGTGCTAGGTATTCTGCGTTTTTTTTCTGTTCTAGCCCATGAGTGTGGAGGTATGGAATCAGAACACTTCTGACTCCCAGCATGCCTAGCTCGTAGGTGATGTGAGCACCTGATCTACCTATGTATAGATCACAGTTCCCCAGAATAGAGCCTATTTCGGCTTCTGTGATGTATCCTTCTGGGCGGTATCTGTCTCCTAGCTGATCGGGAAGTGAGTTTTTGATCCCCACTGCCCTATCGTAGTCACCGGTTACACTTGAAGTGCCTGTCTGGTGAATTAGATTGTAGTGTGTAAGTAGTTTCTGAAGATTCTGGAAGATTTGCTGATTAATTAGATGAGAGCCTTGCTTGCCACCCAGGACTAGAAGCGTGGGAAGTGAGTTTGTAAATAACTTAGTCTTTTTTGGATTAAGAATTGAGCTTCTAAGAGGAAGGCCGGTGACTAGCGTATTACCCCTTGGAAAGAACTTGAGTGAGGATTCCCAGGTGAGATAGACTCGTTTGGCAAATTTAGCAACTAGCTTGTTTGCTTTGCCGGCGATTACAGTTTGTTCGTGGAGAAAGACGGGAATATTTTTTGCTCTGGCTATCAGGGCTACAGAGAGGCCGAGATAGCCACCGAAGCTAAGAACTGCATCTGGCTTGAGCTTCCTGACAAGAGAGTAGGCTTTTGTTAGGCCAAGGGGTATTTTGAAGGCGCTAGAGAAGCCTGAATGAAGACTGATCTTGCCTGCTGGGAGATCATGAAATGGAATTCCAGAGGAGTTGACCTCGAGATATTCTGCAGAGTTGTGCTTGTCGCCTTTGCTGGCTGTTTTGTGCCCGATCCAGGTAACTTTGTGTCCAAGCTCGACTAAGCTACGCGCGACAACGAGTGCCGAGTTGTGATGACCACCGGTGATAACGAAGTGATGTTTTTTCATAGCCTTTCTTCCCGAGCTACCCCAAGTACAAGTCCGATCCCGGTGAGCATGGTCACGAGAGCTGACCCTCCATATGATACCAAAGGTAGGGGGACACCTGTTAGGGGGGTAAGGGCGACCATGGCAGCTAAGTTAAGAATAACCTGGAGACCAAACCACGCACCTATTCCTGAGGCAAGAAGATTGGAGAAGGGATTACGGGCACGAGTGGCGACACGAAAGATTAAGTAGACTAAATATGCAAAGATGATAATTAGAACCATTGCACCAATAAAGCCTAGCTCCTCCCCTACGACTGCAAAGATCGAGTCTGTTGTTGACTCTGGAAGATACTCGTATTTTTGTCTAGATTGACCAATGCCTAGGCCGATTACCCCACCTGAGCCAAGGGCGAGGATTACTTGGCGAATGTGATAGGAAGCACCAAGTGGATCATTACTAGGGTTAAAGAAAGTGGTTACTCTAGCTAGACGATAGGGAGCAGAAATGATTGCAACAAGTGCGGCTGTGAGTCCTGCCCCACCAATCACAAGGAGATTTTTTAGATCATATCCTGCAAGAAAATAAACTGAGACAGAGAGGAGAGTGACAACTATTGTTGTACCCATGTCGGGTTCTAGCATAATTAGACCGCCAACAACAGCCAGATAAGCTAGAAAGTGAGAGAGGGCGACTCTTTTAGTCTTTAGCCATGAAGCTAGATAGATTACTTGGATTAACTTCATTAACTCGGCAGGCTGGAAACTAAAACCAGGTAGAATTAGCCATCTTCTTGCACCTTGAACTTTGGTGCCGATTCCTGGAATAGCGACAAGAAGAAGAAGAATGATCCCTAAAAGAAGTAGAGCTGGTGAGAGTCGCTGCCACAGTCTGGTTGGAATGCGACTAGCAATAAGCATGAGCAGGAGGCCTACCCCACCCCACTTAAGCTGTAGGAGAACAAAGTGCCACTTACTCCCGAAGTCCCTTAGGCCTTCTGAAACAGAGGCTGAGTAGATCATGATTAAGCCGAAGGCAAGCAGGGTGAGTGTAGTGAGGAATACTCTAGTAAAAAGTGAAATTTGTAGCTTTTTCATGCTTAGAGCGCGATCACAGCTTGGTTAAATTGGCGACCACGGTCAAACTCATTCTCGAAGAGATCAAAGGAGGCAAACCCAGGGGAGAGAAGAACAATACCACCTTTTTTGGTTTGAGAGGTAGCTTCACTGACCGCGGCCTCCATGGAGTTGAGTTGTGAGTGCAGCTTGTCAGGACAGGCTTTTTTTAGAGCGGCAACAAAGTCGGGAATATTTTTGGAGCCAAGAAGAATGATGCTTTTTAGATGAGGAGAGTCAACAAGAGCTGATACTAGCTCACTGGTGGGGAGATGCTTCTGGTCTCCCCCGAGGATGAGGGTGATTGGTGAGGAGAAAGCAGACAATGCCTTGATCGTTGAAGTTGGAGTAGTTGAAGTGGTGTCGTTGTAGTAGCTTATTCCATTATGTTTGCGAATGAGCTCGAGCCTGAAGGGAAGAGAGTCAAAGTTCTTGATAATCTCCTTGGTGAGAGATTGATCTAGTTTAAGAATACTTGCAAGAGCAAGAGTTGCGGCGGCGTTCTCTTTGTTGTGTTCACCTGGCAAGGTGAGCTGTATGTCTCGTAGTGAGCTTGAGGAGAAGTGAGTTACCTTACTTGGCGCGGAGAGAGCCATCTTACTTGCAAGAGCGTTGTCCTGATTGACAATGAGATGATCCGTGGGGTGCTGGTAGGCGAAGATTGCTGATTTGTCGTACTGATAGGACTTCATATCCTTATAGCGATTGAGATGATCTGGGTAGATGTTGGTGAGGATGCTGTATCCTGGACTGAGCAGAAGATCATGTAGATTGGCAAGCTGGAAAGAAGAGAGTTCTAGGACCAAGTACTTGGCAGCAGTAATCTGATCGAGGAGTTGAAGGCCTGAAGTGCCAGGAATGTTACCACCTTGTACAATCTGACCAGGATATATGGAGTCGAGAAGTTTGTAGGTGAGCTTGGTGATTGTTGATTTGCCTCTTGTGCCGGTGATGCCGATTGTTTTGTCTCGAGCTTCTTTAACTACAAGAGCAATGCTTGTGTAGACTGGTTTGCCTCTTTTTTTTGCTGAGAGGATTTGAGCTTGATTATCTGGAACTCCAGGATTTTTGATGATTATGTCTGCCCAGTCGATATCATCGATCAAATGCTCGCCAAGTGTTGAGGATATTTCGGTTGGAAGAAGAGAAAGTGATTTAGAGAGGGACTTTCTGGATCTGAGATCAGTTACCTTTACCTCAGCTCCTTTCCCGTGTAGCCAGATAGCATCCCCTACCCCACCACCTTGAAGACCGAGTCCAAAGACCAGGACTTTTTTGCCTTTGACTTCGTCACAAAATCTCATAACCTGACTCCTTTTGCCTTACTGTCAATTCCTAGGTAGTATTTTACTTGATTTGTGAGCAGAGTGGGACTACCTGTTGAATAGAAAGTAAGTTCAGGCTTTTTCTCGGGAGTAGTCTTGAGAAGAGAATTAATGCGGTTGACGACAGCAAGAGAAGGATCAATGAGATCAAGTAGTGGATATAGCTCTTTGATGAGCTTTTTGACCAGAGGGTAGTGGGTGCAAGAGAGGCCAATGGCATCGATGTGGTTCTTTTTGATTACAGGGCCAAGGGAGGCTAGAATACGACTTGATTCTTTTTGATTCATCTCTTCTACCGCCTGCACCAATCCATTTGGGCAGAGGGTAATTAAGTTCTGCTGATACTTTTTGATAAGAGACTGCGTATGGGGAGAGTTGATGGTAGTTTTAGTGGCAAGAAGCAGCGGATGATTGAAATTTCTTAGTGGCTTGATTACTGGCTCAATGGCAACGACTGGACAAGAGAGGATGCGGCGAAGATGTTCTACCCCACTGACAGTTGCGGTGTTACAAGCAAGAGTAAAGACTGCAGGGGTCTGAGCTTGAGCCCAGTTAGCGAGTTTTGTCAGTCGGTTCTTGATCCAGAGCTCTGACTTATTACCATAGGGGAAGCCTGCCTGATCTGCTAAGTAGATAACTGAGCCCTTGTGGTCAGTGTTTAGGAGTTCTTGAAGTATAGAGAAGCCACCTACTCCTGAATCAAAGATAACTAAGGGTTGAGAGTTCATCAAAGAAACGCTAGCCAGAGTCCAAAGATAGCAAGAACTATGCCTGCAAGCCAAGCTCTAGTTACAACCTTGGGCTCTTCCCAGCCTACAGATTGAAGAAAAAGATGGAAGGGGGAGATGGGGAGGAGCTTTCGCTTGAGATATTTCTTGCCGAACATCTGAATGGCTGAAGTGAAGAACTCAAGAAGAAATACTCCGCCGATTATGCTAACTGCGATAATCTTGCCATATAAAAGTCCGATTACCGCCAAGGTTGCACCAAAGGAAAGGGCACCAACGTCGCCGAGGAAGATTCTTGCTGGATAGGTGTTGAAGTATAGAAATGCCATGATCCCACCTAGCCAGAGGGCAAGAAATAGAGTGGTGGGGGTATCAAGGATTGCTGAGCCAAGGAGAAGAAGAGCGAACAAGGTGATCATGAGGATGCCCCCTGCCAGGCCATCCAGACCGTCTGTGATGTTAACTGCGTTGCTAAACAAGCTGATTACAAGGGCAGCCAAAGGAACAAAGCCCCAGCCAAGGTCAATTACACCAAAGAAAGGAATATTGATGATGCTGATTCCAATCTGGGAGTACATGTACCAACCGATTCCGAGTCCCAAGATCAGCTGACCGATTAACTTAGCTCGCCAAGAGATACCAACTGCCTCTTTCTTGTCAGGAAAGAACTTGACGACGTCGTCGTACAGCCCTAGCAAGCCAAAGAGGACGAAGGTCGCGAGAATTGCGTTTACTTCAAGCTGGAAGGGATAGACGCTTGTTAAGTCAGCGCCTATTAGCTTCAGAAGTGATAAGACAATGATAAACAGGGTAGTTGTCGTAACTATGATTAGGAGTCCACCTCCAACTGGAGTCCCTGCTTTACTTTTGTGGAGTTTGTTGAAGATCTTGTTAATACTACCCATGAAATCAGCGGACTTTCTTCCTGGACGCTGGAAGCGAAAGCGATAGAGAAGATCGATAAAAGGAACGATGAGGGCGGCGTTGATCGTGAAGGAGAAGAGGAGAAATCCTAGGAGAGTTGTCATAGTGCCGCAAACTTGGGGATAAATATAAGGAAACCAACGGCAAAAGCGAGAACTGCAGAGAAGAGTACGGCTCCAGCTGAGATGTCTTTAGCGTGGCCGATGTTTTCATTCTGGTCTAGGGTGACGGCATCAGAGAGAAATTCGATTGATGTGTTGAACATCTCGGCAACAAACACGGTCGCGATTGTGAGAAGAAGAATTAGGCCTTCAATAAGGGAAACGCGAAAGTAAACGCTAGCTAAAAATACAGTGATGGTGGCGATGAGGTGAATGCGGATGTTGGTCTGAGTACGGGCAGCTGTGTAGATGCCAATTATTGCATTACGAAATGAGATAGTGTGATGTCGCATACGTTTAGTATACCCTACTTGACCCCACGAATTCCAAGGACAAGGAGGGTGATTACAAGAATCTTTAGGAGATAGTGGCCGGAAGGATCAAAGAAGTCACGAGTCATCGGGGTGAGGTTGCCGACAAGTAGATGTGTGATGATCCCGAGGGGGAGGGCGAAGTATAGCCAGCTTGATCTGGGGACATTTATTCCTAGCTTGAGCGTGAGCTTGGTGAGTACAGGGGCAAGCAGATAGATCCCGATGAAGGTAGCCAAGAGGTCAAAGGCTGCATAGCCTGCAATGTGTGGTTTTCTGAGAGCGTCTATTGTGATCATTTAGTTTAGATTCTTTTGATATTGGCGCTAAGATTTCTAAGGCGATCGTCGAAGTCGGCATACCCCCTATCAATCTCGTCTTTGACGTCACTAATTATTGACTCTCCACTGGCGATAATTGCAGCCATGACTAGAGTTGCACCGCCCCGGAGGTCTGGAACCGTGAGATTGGTCCCCTTGAGGGGAGTTGGGCCAACAACTCGTGCTGCGTGATAGTTGTGGGTTGGTTCAGGCCACTCGAATTGGTAGGTGTCTTGTGGATTTTCTATTTCAGGATCAAAGAGGGTGATGTTGGCACCGAGTTTGTTGAGTTCTTTTGTAAAGATGAGGCGATTATTGTGGACTGCTTCGATAATGATTGACTCGCCTGTTGCCTGAGTCATCATGGTGGTCCAGAGAGGCTGCCAGTCAGTCATGAAGCCTGGTTCGGGAGCTGTAGTGAGGTTAGCTGCCTTAAGCGATTTGTCGTACCAGAACCGGATACCGTAGTCACTGACTTCGTATTTACCCCCAACTTCGTCAAGCTTCGCCATAAAGGCCGAGAGATGTTCTGGGACGGCGTTCTCGACAATAATGTCGCCCTTGGTGGCGATTGCCATGCAGGCGTATGAGATTGCTTCGTTTCGATCAGGCATGATGCGATGGGTGGCGCCGTGAAGCTCCTTTACCCCCGTGATCTTGATTGTGTTAGAGCTCTTCACTCGCTTGATTTTGCTCCCCATTTTGTTTAGGAAACTTATCAGATCATCTATCTCTGGCTCAAGTCCTGCGTTTTCAATTACAGTTTCACCTTTGGCCATCACGCCAGCTAGAATGAGGGTCTCTGTGCCGGTGTGAGTTTTTTTCGGGAATCTATAGGTGGCGCCATGCAGGCCATCTGGCGCGATCATTTCACAGCCAGCAGAGTTGTGGACTATCTTAGCACCGAGTGCTTCAAGGCCTTCAAGATGGCGATTGATCGGGCGAGCACCAAGAGCACAGCCGCCAGGAAGGGGAATTACTGCTCGACCCAGCTTGTTGAGCAGGACTCCTGCAAACAGGGTGGAGGCGCGTGATTTTTCTCCAGCAATTTCTGGAATTGTGTCAGAGTCCATGCCGTTACTTGAGATGTAGACTGTGTTGTCACCTGGTCTGCTAACTACGGCGCCGAGTGAGGCAAGGGTTTTGTAGGTGATATCAACGTCGCCAATTTTACTCATATTGAGGAGGCGAGACTCTCCTGTACCAAGAGAAGCGGCGATCATGAGTTTGAAGCTGGCATTTTTGGCTCCACCGAGTCTAATTGAGCCTTTGAGTGGTGTGCCTCCTACAACGCGAAATTTTGCCATTAATCAAGATTGTAGCAGAGAAACCAGTGATTTGGCGAGGAGATCTGAGTCATGACGAACTAGTGAGCGGGTGATTACGTCTCCTTTTTGCTTGGTGACTACATTCTTTGAGACTAAAGGGGTGCGGATAATTTTTGCTTGGTGCCATTTTTTTCCCAGGTCATCTTGGACTGGTTTTGCCTCTTCTTTTTGGTATTTTTTGAGGGTTGGGCTTGCTAGCTTGCTGTCTGAGTTGAGGATGATGTAATCAATTACAGCTCTATCAAGATACTTGGAGAGATCTTCAAGGTAATCGCTTGCTTTGTAGTTGTAGGTCTCGCCAAGCTTGGTCATGAGATTCATCACAAAGACTAGTTTTGCAGATGATTTCTTGATTTTTTCTGGCATTCCTTTTACGACTAGGTTGGCAATGGAGTTTGTGTAGAGATCACCAGGGCCAAGAACGATCAAGTCAGCCTGTGAGATTGCTGAGGCGGCTTCTTTGTCAAGCTTGACCTTGGGAATAGTCCGTAGTTGGGTGATTCTGAGTCGTCCCAGCTTTTCCCCAGGATCATCGATCATGTGCTCGCCGATGAGTTCGGAGCCGTCTTGATAGGTAGCGTGGAGAGTAGTTTGGTCGTAGCTGGCTGGAAGGACACTTCCTTTGACCTGAAGAAGCTTACAGGTTTCTTTTATTGATTGGCGTTGTGACGCGGTGATATCAGAGAGAGCAGCCATGAAGAGATTTCCGAAGGTCATTCCAGAGATGCCCGTTCCTTTGTGGTATCGATATGAGAATAGCTCTCTCAGAAGACTCTCCTTACTTGAGAGGGCGACGATGCATTGCCTGACACCACTAGTTGGGAGGAGGCCAAACTGGTCACGTAGTACTTTGTTGCTTCCCCCGTCATCTGCCATGGTGACAATTGCTGAGATACTTAGGTTGTCGTATGATTTCAGACCCTTGAGAACAGTGAAGGTGCCCGTTCCTCCCCCGATTACAACGACGTTTTTCTTGTTCACTTAGAACTGCCAATAAGGATAATTTCTTCTTGCAAATCAACGCCGTACTTAGCTTTGACTTTTTTCTTGATAAGTTTAATGAGCTTGAGGACGTCTTTTGAAGTAGCTGTACCGTCGTTGGTGATGAAGTTAGCGTGGACTTCTGAGACGACTGCCCCCCCTACCCTAGTTCCTTTGAGTCCAGCTTTGTCGATGAGATATCCAGCTGAACAGGTGTGATTGGGGGTGCCGAGCCTGAGAGCGTCTGCTTGTGAGACGTTTTTGAAGATACAGCCTGAGCTTGGCTTGCCTAGAGGCTGAGTGGAGGCGCGGCGCTTGACTGCAGCATTTCCTGATTCCCAGATCTTATCCTTGTCTCCTCTTTTGAGCTGAAAAGAAGCAGTCAAGATAGTGTCTTGTGAGTTGTGAAAGATTGAGTAGTCGTATGAAAACTTGAGGTCTTGTGGATGGAGAGTGATGATTTCGCCGTTTTTATTTAGGGCGGTGACTTCGACTACTAAGTCGCCGATAAGCTTGCCCAAGTGATGAGAGTTGTTGTAGATTGCGCCGCCTACGGTGCCAGGAAGACCAAGAAAATCTTCAAGTCCTGAGAGACCTTCATCGATGCAGTAGCGAATGAGTTGGTTGGCGGGAACTCCAGAATCTGCTTGGACAACTACTTCTTTTAGATCTACCTTCCCCTTTACTGCTTTGCCGGTGAAGCCTTTGAGCATGATTTGGCTAGATCTGTTTTTGATCACGAGACCTCGAAAGCCGGCGTCAGTGACGAGAACATTGCTCCCACCCCCTAGGACTAGATAGGGAATGTTGTTATCTGCTGCGTATTTTGCTTGCTCGACTAGCTCTTCTGTGGAGTTTGCAACGGCAAACAAATCAGCTGGGCCACCAAGAAGAAAGTATGTGTGCTTGGCGAGTGGCTCGTTTTTTTTGAAGTTCTTCATGACTGCAATATAGCAGATATCTTGGGGTGCAGCTTGTAGACAAAGCCTGCACCCATTGTGAGGATGAGATCACCTTTTTTGCTGAAGTTGGCGACTACTTCCGCTGCAGTGTCCCATTGCAAGGCTTGAGACGGGGTCCCCTTTTCTTCTACAAGATCAGATAGAACCTGGTTTGTGACTCTGTGCTTCACCCCCTTTTCCCTAGCTGACTCGAAGATTGGCATCACAAAGACTTGATCTGCTAGGGCGAGAGCGTCTGCAAATTCAGAAAGTAAGGCTTCTGTGCGAGAGTAGGTGTGAGACTCAAAGACTAGCACAAGGCGGTTAGCTGGGAATTCTTTCTTGAAGGCCTTTAGGGTAGGAGTGATCTCGTCAGGGTGGTGTCCGTAGTCGTCGTATAAGAGACGTCCTTTTACTTGTCCTATTTTTTCTTGTCTTCTTTCTGCTCCTTTGTAGCTAGTGATTGCTGAGAGAGCCTCACTCTTATTAAGGCCAGATTCGATAGCGGCGAGCGTGGCAGCGAGCGCGTCAAGCCGGTTGTGCTCACCAAATACCGAGAGATTAAGCTGGGAGTAGAGTTCGTGGTCTTTGCCGTATCTGATAATCTTGATGTCCTGGAGAGAGTTTTGCTCTGATTCGAGAATGCTCGCGGTGAGCGGATCACTTGGGTTGCAGATCCAGGTACTGCCTTGGGCGAGTTTTCGAACTAGCTCGGTAAAGACAGCGAGGGTTGCATCTTGATCGGGATAGATATCTGGATGATCGTGGATGATGTTGGTGGTTACTAGAATCTTGGGGAAAAGAAGAGCAAATTTTGGCCTCTTGTCTGAGCTGGTTATGGCGTATTCGTCTGCTTCGATAACAATGTATGGGTCTGTGCCGGCAGATCCAGGAGTATCTAGGCCAATCACTGAGCCAGTGCCGATGTAGTAGCCAACGTCTCGACCGGCGGTTCTTAAGAGGACTGAGAGCATGGCGCTAGTTGTGGTCTTTCCGCCAACACCAGCAATTGCGATAACCTGCCTGCCAGCGACGAACTCAGAAAGAGCTTCTGCAAGGGGGATTGTGCGAGTGTTTGATCCTGGGGGGAGATATGCGCCGGAGTAGACTAGAAGATCTTGATTTTCGGGAACTTTCTCAGTCAGTGATCTGATTGAGATTTCGCGGCTTTTCAGGATTTTGTCTGTAATGAAGGATTCCTGGGAGTCTGATCCTGAGATTTCCCAGCCTTTGTCCTGCATCGCAAGGGCAAGAGCGGTCATCCCGACTCCCTTGATCCCGATAAAGAAGGCGCTAGTCATGACTCTCTTTGTTGTATTTTTCTCTGGCTTTTTTATAGTCCTCTTGTGTGTTGACCCCGTGCCAGACAGAGGAGTCGGTGGCAAGATGAGTTTTGACTGTTTTTCCCTGGCTCAGGGCGATCTCGACTAGATCGGTAGCATATAATTCTTTGGTGACTGGGTTAGGTTTAATGTGGCTGATGTAGGTGGTTACGAACTCACGATCAAAACAGTAGAATCCCGTATTGATCTCCTTAATTTGGCGCTCTTTTTCGGTTGCGTTTTTCTCTTCAACGATTCTTGTTACTTCACCGTGATCGTTTCTGATGATTCTGCCAAGTCCAGTGGGATTGTTTTTATTGAGAGTGAGAACGAGGACGTCTGCACTAGTCGAGCTCTGTTTATCGACCATTTCTTGGTAGAGAGTGGTGGGGTAGAAGGATGAGTCATCTCCTGAGACTGCAAGCACTGTGTCAATCTCTTCGTGAAGCTGTGGGAGAGCGACTGAGAGAGCGTGTCCTGTACCTAACTGCTCTTTCTGAGTTACGTAGGTAACGGAGTCGCCAAGAGCCTTCTTTACTGAGTCAGCCTGATAGCCAACCACCACGATGATCTGCCCGACACCTGCACTCTGAAGATGGTCTAGCGTGTGGGCGATCATGGGCTTTCCGTTGAGAGCGTAGGCAACTTTATTTTTGTCTTTAGATTTCATTCTTGTTCCGCGTCCGGCGGCAAGAACGATGGCGGCTACTTTTGTGAGTTTATTTGTCATATTTTTTTAGTGCAGTTTTAAATGCTTCACTCTCTGACCAAGGAGTCTCTGTGATTCCATCAAGATTCATTGATTCCTCGTGACCCTTACCACAGGATACCACCCAGTCACCTCGTTTGGCTAGCTGAACTGCTCTGGTAATTGCAGCTTGCCTATCTATGATGATCTCGACTTTGTCTCTCTGGTCACTAGGAATGCCAGCTATGATATCACTCGCGATTTTTGCTGGATCTTCTGAGCGAGGATCTTCGGAGGTAATAATTATCTGGTCAGCATAGCTACTTGCTACCTTGCCCATCATAGGTCTTTTTTCTTTATCACGAGCGCCTGCTGAGCCAAGTACGACGATTAACTTCTTGCCCTTACGCTTCATGTGGTCGAGGTTTTTCAGGACTGAGCCTAGGGCATTTGGGGTATGGGCAAAATCAACGTAGAGATGAAGACCTTTGCTGTTGGGGATCTCCTCAAGTCTGCCTTTGACTCCTGGGAAGGATTTTAGGGCACGACGAATGGTTGAGGGGCTGATTCCGATAATTAGAGCAACTGAGATGGCAGCCAGAGTATTACTCAGGTTATAGGCACCTGTGAGGGGAATTTCGTAATCTAGGTTGCCGAGGGTGAACCTGGTACTACTGACTAGATAACTGACGTTGCTTGGTTTGAGTTGGGAGCTAGTTTTTAGTGAGTAGGTAGAGAAGAGGTTTTTGGGTAAGCTCTCGTTAAGGCGGGGGAAGATCTCGAGATCTTTGTTGATGACGGTGTGTTTGGCGTGGCGGAATAATCTGAGTTTGGCGGCGAGATACTTGTCAAATGTCTTGTGATAGTCGAGATGTTCGTGAGTGATGTTGGTGAGGACGGCAATAAAGGGGGTAAGGGGAAAGAAGCGGAATTGATCGAGTCCATGACTGGTCGCCTCGACTACAACGTATCGATATTTTTTACTTCTGATTTTCTTGAGAAGTTTTTGAAGACCCCAGGGGCTTGGGGCAGTGACGTGAAAGCCAGTTTTGATTCTTTTACTGCCGATTCCAGCTTCAACTGTGCTTATTACGGCGACTTTCTTCTCTGCAACTTTCAGAATGTGATAGATCAGGAGTGAAGTTGTGGTCTTGCCGTCAGTGCCTGTGACACCGATGATCTCTAAGTCTCGTCCTGGGTTACCGTATATTCTAGAGACGATCCAAGCTCGAGGTAGATGATAGAGATAGTTGACAAGAACCTGGGGGAAAAATGGCCTAATGGTGGCGCGAAGGATGCGAATGATGTGAGCGAGTAGATTTGTCATAGACAACTCGAGTATTGTAGCATTACTGGGACTCCGGGGGAATGTTGTAGTGGAGTAGAAGTTGTTTTGCGATCGAGAACCAGAGGGGGGCGGCGGTTTCAGAACCCCAAGGAGAGCTGGTTGGTTCCCGGAGTTTTACCAACATCACGAACCTTGGATTGTGGGCGGGGGCAAAACCGATAAAGCTGGTAATAGTCTTGTCTTCGTGATATTTGCCATCTACGGGGATTTGGGCAGTGCCAGTTTTGCCGGCAACTATATGGTCGGGGAGGCGAGTCCACTTGGCGTCTCCGTGCTCTGCTGAAATGATCATGAGCTCTGTTACCTTGTCCGCGGTATCTTTGGAGATTACGCGACGAAGTACTTTTTTCTCAATTGGTAGCACTTTGTCACCGATTACTTTATCAACAATGTGGGGCTCTAGAAGTAGTCCACCATTTGCGATTGATGTGACTGCGCGTAGTAATTGAATCGAGGTGACGGCAATGCCCTGACCAAATGAAGAAGTTGCATGATCAATATCTCCCCAGCTAGTTCTGAGTGCTGGGGTAGACTCTTCCTGCAGGTCAATCCCCGTTAACTGCCCGAAGCCAAAGTCCTCTAGATACTTGACGAAGTTGTCCCCGCCAAGTTTCTGGACTATCCAGGACATTCCGACGTTGTCGGAGTTGGCGAGGATCTGTTCTGGGGTAGAGTTGGGGTTGTACTCGTTGTTCCAGGTTTTGATGGTGTACTTGCCAATTGTGAGGGGACCCTCGCAGATATCACACTTATCATCTAGCTTGATTGCGTCTTCTTCGATGGCGGCTGCCATAGTGAGCACCTTGAAGGTACTGCCTGGCTCAAAGGCGCTGGCAACTGAAGGGTTTTTGTACAAGCTAGTGTCGAATTTGAAGAAATTGGCTGGGTCGTAGTTGGGGAAAGAGGCCATCGCGAGAATTCCACCTGTATCGGGATCCATCACCAAGACTTCTCCAGCTGAGGCACCGTATCTAGTTAGGGCGTCTTTTAGTGCTTCTTCTATGATGTGTTGCACAGAGCGTTCGAGATGCAGACTAAGTGTCCTGCCCTCTTTTTCGCTTAAAGAGCGGTAGTCACCGATGATGAGGGGGTTGCCGCCTGCGTCAACTTCTTCTTTCGTTAGGCCGGCGTGTCCTTTGAGCTCGCGATCATAGTACCCTTCTAGACCGAAGTAGCCCGTTGGTTCCCCGAGATCATCTCTGCCGACAAAACCTAGAACCTGAGCTGACATCGAGGCCTCGGCATAGCTTCTTTTGTATCCTTCCTCAAATCCAGTACCAAGAATCCCAAGTGCTGAGACTGCTCCCTTTTGAGTCACGGAGAGACCGCGAGCAAGAACTGCGTAGTTGTTGTTCACAAGGCGATCTATAATGTTTCCTCTCTCTATGCTTTGAAGCTCGATTGATCTAGCGGCCTTTTTTGCTGAGTCGGTTGCGTATTCTGGGTAGTCTAGGTCAAACTCAAGAAGTGGAAGGATTTTCTCTGCGACTTCAACTGGGGCGAGTTCGAGGTGGGGAGTGTATGCCGTGAGGTTGTAGATAGGTCTGTTATAGACGAGAGGGAAGCCGTCAGAGGAGAGAATCTCACCGCGCTTGGGGAACAAGACCTCGCTTGATGTGTATTGGTCACGAGCTTCGATTCTGAGATCCCCTCCCCTAACGAGTTGCCAATAAGCCAGACGAAGGGTGATGCCGGCAAGGGCAGCAATAAAGCCGAGAAAATATACCTGAAGACGAGAGTTGGTCATACCGCTAGCGTAGCGCAACTACACCAGGTTGTGCAAGTGTTGCGACAGTTGGGGCTGCAACGTAACCCTCTTCTTGCACCCTTTTGATTGCCAAGGTTAGTGAGCCGCGAGTTGCGACTTCTGAGTTCAGAATGACGTTTGCGTGCTTGAGGGAGGTGATCTCACTCGTCAAGTCTGCGACTACTGCTGAGTCGTCTAGGGCGAAGTTGGCGAGGGTGATGTTGGTGAGGACTAGAAGTAAAATCATGACCCCGAGTAGTTTGATTGGTTTCATGAGGTTCTCCTGACTACTGACATAACTGCGCTTCGTGAGCGTGGATTAGCTGATACTTCTTTGTCTGATGGGGTGAAGGGAGAGCCCTTGAGTTTTGAGACTTTCTCCTCTTGAACCCACTTCTTGATAGTATCTTTAATTATTAGCCCCTCACCTGAGTGGAAGCTGATCACTACAAGAGTCCCGCCAAGCACCAACTTGCTCAAAGCCGAGGGCAGTGCGGCTTTGAGCTCGTCGCGCTCAGTGTTAACGGCCATTCGCAATGATTGAAATACTCTAGTTGCAGGATGAAGGCGTCCAGTGCGCTTGACGTGCGACTCGATGACGGCGACGAGGTCAAATGTGGTTTTGATTGGTTTGAGCTTTCTTGCATCGCAAATTGCGTCAGCTAGTAAGGTGGCGTACCGCTCCTCACTTAGATCGCGAAATAACTTGACTAATTCTTTTCTGCCTAGACCGTTGACTAGGTCAGCTGCGGTGACGGCTTGGCCTTCTTGATCCATGCGCATATCAAGAGGTGCATCGAAGCGGAAGGAGAAGCCTCTATCAGGAGTGTCAAGTTGAAGTGAAGAGACGCCTAGGTCAAATAAGATTCCGTCATAATCATCCCCGAGTTCTGGACCTTCGAGAATGTCGGCGAATGATCCTTGGTGAGCGGTGAAGTTCTTGGACAAACCAGCTTCTTTGATTAGAGAACTTGCTACGTCAATTACTTGCTGGTCGTGATCGATTCCGTCGACAGTTGCGCCTGATTTGAGAATTGCAAGAGTGTGGCCGCCTGCGCCAAGAGTGGCGTCGATGTAGCGCTTGCCACTCGTGGGTGCAAGGTGTTCTAAGACCTCTTCTAGCATAACTGGGAGGTGGGGGGCTGCTTTTGGTGTCATTAGATTCCTAGCTCCGAGAGAGCTGACTCAAGCTCTGATTCTTGACCTTGAAGGCTTTCGAAGTAGTCGTGATAGCGAGACTTGGACCAGATTTCGACTCGTGTGAGTGAACCGGCAAAGACTACTTCGGTCTCGATACCTGCTAACTTAGTGAGGTTTTCGGGAATGCGGGTACGACCGAGTTTGTCCATTTCTACTGGTGTGGCGGAGTGGGTGAGCAGACGGAGAAAGTCACGAGCAACTTTGCTGGTTAATGGGAGTGTGGCGAGTCTGTCAGCGAGAATGGACCATGAATCGGCTGTGAAGACAAAAAGACAGCCATCAAGACCCCTGGTGATAACAGCACCATGTTCTAGACTGGCGCGGAACGACTTAGGGACGCTAACGCGATTCTTCTCGTCTTTTTTGTGATAATGTGTGCCTACAAACATATAAGACTAGTCTCCACTTTTTCCCACTTAGTTCAATATAGGCAATGATGATACAGTTGTCAAGGGGTTAGATACAGCAAAACACAGTTTGATATAAAAACCGAAGTCGACCCGAAGAACCGCTATGGGATAGTGTGAAGTCTAAAGAAATTGCTTACTCGCTGGTGACGACGAAGGTGGAGCCTGAGATAGCTGTGGCGGAGACTGCGTCATCTGTGAGAGTGGTCTTGAGAGCGACCCAGTCACCAGAGACCGCGTCGTACTCATAAATCGTGGGGTTGATGTGCTCTCCTGCTGGGAGGCGGACACTGAGCGCTACGTCGCCTTTGACAGAGTCTGTGCGGTAGGTGTAGGGTCCTGCGAGGATGGTCCCCGTAGGTAGGTCTGTGGGAAGACCAAATGTTTTCATGGTGACCACGACTTTGTCTGCTGCCATGGCCTTAGGCGTAAACTCAACAGAGAATCTAGCGTCAGGAGAACTCATGACAGGATCAGCCGGGTCAAATCTAAGAAAGTTAAATGACTCCTTGAGCTTGGTCTCACCGTAAGTGAGGGTGAGCGAGCCACTAGTCACGTCTTCGTGATAAGTAGTCTTACCACCGGCGGACCTGCTGCCGAGAAGGAGATCCTTTTCAATAGGGAGCTTCTCTGAAGCGAGATTGAGACGACCAAAGACCCCTTCTTGCTTGGTACCTGCCTGATAGACTAGCTCGTACTCAATAACATCTGTTACCTCAGTATTGTCGAGTGCGAGCAAGAGAGAGCGACCAGTTGAGTCAGGGGTGAGAGTAAGGAATGGGCGCTCAGTTACTGGAATGGTATTGATCGGGAGGGAGACGACTGGGGTGGTGATAGGGGTGGTGTCGGAAGAATTATTGTCAGATTGTGTAAGAAAAATGACAGTAAAGACTGCAATAAAAGTGGCAGCCAGAGCGATGGGTTTTTTATTTTTTTTCATGGGCAGGAAACTTTCTAAAGATTGTTAATAAATGCCCAGTAAGGTCTGACCTTTTTGGGCTGCTTTTCAGGTCCTTGACTTGAGTCCTGTAAGGTCAGACCTTGTCAGTCTGCCTGTTAAATAATCATTTAGTTTATCAATCGAAACCCGCTCTTGCTCTGTGGTGTCACGATCTCTGACCGTGACCATGTTATCTTCGAGAGTCTGGTGGTCGACTGTGACACAGAGTGGAGTGCCCATCTCGTCCTGATAATAGTAGCGTTTGCCGATATTGCCCCTGTCATCCCAGATCGTGCGGTAGTCGGGGGAGAGAGTATCGTAGAGCTCGCGGGCTTTGCTGACTAACTCTGGTTTGTTTTTGACGAGTGGGAAGACGGCGACAGAGTGCGGGGCTAACTGAGGACTGAGACGGAGAACTGTGCGGTTATTCTCCTCGTCCTTCCAGTAGGCGTCGCAAAGCACCATCAGGAACAGCCTGTCGATACCAACAGCTGGCTCGATGACGTGAGGAATGAGCTTGTCACCTGTAGCGGGATCAAGATATGAGAGATCTTTGCCAGAACTCTTGGCGTGAGCCTGGAGATCGTAGTCAGTGCGGTACGCAAGACCCCAGAGTTCTTTGTATCCGAAGGGAAAGTTATAATCGAGATCAACTGTGCGCTTACTATAAAAACTGCGTTCTTCATCGGTATGCTCCCTGACCTGAAGGTTCTCGGCTTTGACTCCAAGAGTATCTGTTGCGAAGCTTTTGATCTGGGTTAGCCAGTCCTCGAACAGCTCTTCCCAGTTTTCTTGCTTGGGATCAAAAAAGTATTCGAGTTCGGCTTGTTCGAACTCAAGAGTGCGAAAGACAAACTGACCCTTGGTGATCTCGTTGCGGAATGACTTGCCGATCTGACCTACGCCAAACGGAAGTCTGACTCTAGTAGAGTCGAGAATGTTCTTGAAGTTGGTGAAGATGCCCTGGGCAGTCTCACCCCTAAGATAAGCTGTACTCCCCTTCCCTGCTAAGATACCGAGCTCGATTGGGAATAGCTGATTGAAGGCGCGGGTTTCTGTAAAATCTGAGTTCCCGCAAGCAGGACACTTGATTTTTTCGTCTTTGACAATGCGAGTTAGCTCTTCGAGTGGGAGGCCTTCGACTTTTTTATTCTCTCCCTTTTTCTCAAAGTAGTTTTCGATCAGGTGATCAGCACGAGTGCGACTATGACAAGTCTTGCAGTCGACCATGGCGTCGGCAAAGCCTTCTAGGTGTCCACTTGCTTCCCAGACCTTTTCACTGCTGATGATGCTGGCATCGAGTCCGACCATGTCAGAACGTGAGGTAATAAATGTGTCCCACCAGAGAGATTTGATCTTGCGCTTGAGCTCGACTCCGAGGGGGCCGTAGTCCCAGGTATTGGCGAGTCCGCCGTGAATCTCAGATCCTGGATAGACGAAGCCGCGGCGTTTGGCGAGGGATACGATGTCAGTGAGTGTTGTAGTCATGAGATCTAGTTTAACATAAGATTTTCGGAGGAGCGAAGTTGGCGATCGAGGAGGGACTCGATAAAACGATCGATGTCTTGATCAGGTGTCTCATCGTTCCAGAAACCTAGGATTATTAGTAGTTTTTTCTTGAATCTCACCAGATATTCTGGAGTCTCGAAGTGCGAAAGATTCTTGAGCGCGGTGAGCAAGAGATCAAAGACCTCGAGATTGGGATCTTCTTCTGGCAAGAAGGAGTTAATCAGCTCGCCGATCACAAAGAGGCGGGAGATGTCTGTAAGCTTGCGCTTGCCTTCGCGAAATGATGAGACTAGCTCGACGTGGGTGAGAGTCTTGTACTGTCCCCGCGCGCTAACCTCGAACTTGATGTGATTGTAGAGGTCTAGACTAGCTGATCTCTTACTCTTAGTGGACCTTACACTGCGGGCGTAGACTGAGATCTTGCCTTCCTCACGAGTAAAGATGGTAAAAAACCGATCACCATCTTTGACCGAGTGACGGTTGATGATGATTCCTTCGTATTTTTGATATTTCATGTAAAGAGATTATCTCACAGTGGGGACTGACCTTTTTGGGCTACTTTTCAGGTCTTTGACTTGAGTCCTGTAAGGTCAGGCCCCTTAGCGGGCGAGGATGATCTCTTGATCAGAGTCGACCATGATTGAGGAGGCGGGATTATTGCCGATCACAAAGTCATGTTTGACTGGGTCGATGCCGGGCTGTTGCTGGATGAGCAGACGATAGTTATCTCCAGTGACCGTTCCTGCTGGCGTGGTGTACTCGACCTCGAGCTTTTTGACGGACTCTGGGGCGAGAGTGAAGAACCCATCGAATACTGTCTTACCCAGATCCTCGCCTGTGTTGAGATCGACCTCGAAACCGCGAGCGGCCGTGAGTTTGCTCCCAACTGGCACGTAGATCCTGATCCAGTCCCTGAGAAGTCCGTTAAGACAGAGCTGCCCGGCCTCGAGATTACAGTTATCACCTGGCATGGGGTTCTTGTAGGTGAGGGTGAGTTTGGTGCTAACGGAGCCGTCATCAGCCACTGTGACTTCGTGCTCGACATCCTGTTCGACGAAGAGATTACTCTTGGCACCTGCGAAGTTGGTGTCGTTGATGTGGAGGTAGTCGCCCTCGTAGTTGACGATCCTGCCAGCGGCACCAAGTGACTCTACGGCCTGTTGCTTATCTTCGTCAAAGAAATACATAAGAAGATGTTTTTCGCGAATACTGTCGGAGAATACTGCGAAGAACTCGGCCCATTTGGCCTTGGGGCTACCCATCATGTTGGCGAGCATGCTGTTCATCAGAGGTCCGAGGATGCTCTTGCGACCCTCGCGGATCTCGTAGGTAGGTCTAGTGATGATGTTTTCTAGCTCGTAGATAACCTGAGGGCAGTTACCGTCACATCTGGGATCTGGCTCTGCCGAGAACTCGCCGCCGTATCCTGAGACTCCGATTGGTCCTAGGATCTCGAGAATGCGAACCGGGATCTCGGTATCAATTGCGATGATGGCGTCGACTTCGGGGGCACCTGGGACGGTCTGGTAGTACTTAGTGAATGTATCCATCGAGACTTTGAAATCAGGAGAGAGATTCATGTCGCGCAAGTTCCAGTTGTAGACGAGCGGGAGATACTTCGTAATTGGATCAGGTGCGGGGACTTTTTGGGTGAAGGCGCTATCGAGTGTGTAGATGTCCTGTGAGACTCCGGCCGTGATCTTGCCCTTGAGCACGCTAATCGTGGCATACGCAGTCATAAATCCACCGGTAGGTCTGAGCTCTGCATCATTCTGGAAGAGGATGAGATATTTGCGCTCTTCTGGATTGCCCAGGAGATCTGGCAGGAGCTTGATAAATGGCTGGAACTGAGTGAGGGAGGAGGCGACACTAGCAATGGAGGATTTGGCTGAGATGATCTGTGCGCGCAACTCGATATCTCTAATCTTTTTGGGGTAGCGAGCTTCGTCAATGTTCTGAATCTCGTCACTGACCTCCTGCAATTTACTGCCAATCTGGTCCATTTCTGGGGCAAGCTTTTCGACGGTTTCGGAGAGAAAGACGATGCGGTCCTCTGCAGTCTCAAACTCGAGCTTGGTCTCTACACCTGCAAAACCAAGAACGTCGGCATAGGGCTCGAGTGAAGCAATCACGAAATCAGCTGCCTCAAGACCATGTCCTGCGGCAAGAAGAACATGCTCGCCGTCACGCACGTACCCGCCAAAAAATGCAAGCGTA
>FLOH01000814.1_pt1 | contig 56425 bp, 67 predicted proteins | sample 756751 | NCBI WGS metagenome assembly FLOH01 (sample SAMEA4026879, study PRJEB14308) | marine metagenome | biome: coastal water; material: water | depth 74 m
CTATCCTGCAAAGGTGTATGAGAGTATTGGTACATCGCGACAAGTTGAGGCAATCTCAAGCCTCGATCGCTAGCCGCCATATGACCCCCATCAGGTTGATCTGGGCAGAGAACGCCAGCGTTGATGACGTCGAAGAATTGCGGGATCAGGTCGACATGGCGCTGATGGATCCCGATTACAGCATCGTGACCAACTTCCAGGTCAACTGGGAAGAGATGGGGTCGGACCAGCGGTTGTTGGATCTCAGCAGTGAGTATGACCAGAGTGACAAGCAGCTATACGCCGGTCTAGGGGTGACGGAGAGCCTTCTGAGCGGCGAGAGCAGCTACAGCGGGGACCGCATCAACCTAGAGGTCATCAACACCCGGTACATGTTGCTGAGGGAGTTGGTACAGACTCTGGTGGAAGACAACTTCCTGGCCCCAATGTGCCGCCGCATGGGGTTCATTGAAATCGATGAAGATGGGGATGAAATCGTCATCTTCCCCCGCTTGTCATTCACCCGCCTAGCTCTAAGGGACAACCAGGACGTGTTCGATGCACTGTTTAGTCTGTATCAGAAGGGCAGCCTACCTATCGCCGTCATCTTGGACCTGCTGAACATTGACCCTGTAGCAACGGCGGAGGCACTGCATAAGGATCAGTGGACCATCAACGACAGCCAGGCCAATGAGATGATGCGTACCATCTGGGGCGATGCTGGCACCAAACTTGCGGAAAACAGCAATGTCATCGAGCTGATCGCCAAGAATCTGGGGGTCAAATACACTGCACCGGCAGATGAAGGTGGCAGCAGGTTCTAGCCTATTCATCCTATAGCTGGCCCCACCCGAGACCGCCAGTCGGGGTGGGTAGGGGCTGCTAGAATCATGAGAAGTATCCCTGATATTGCCAAACGCCGCAGAGTTGCATCTAAGCACCTGTTGCCCGTGATGAGCGCAAGCCACAACTTACGGGAAATCTGCAAGCAGTCCCTCCTGCTGGAAGACCACCTCAACCACCCTGAGAAGCGGTGCCCCGACTGCATCCGCAAACACTTCCTGTGTATCGAGGCCCTGTACGAAGAAGGGATCACCCTCAGCCCCAACCAGCGGGAGCGGGAACTGCTAGAAGGCAAGCCTGAACTACTGCGGATGCTGCAAGCCCGCTGGCAGGCCGGGGAAGACCCCTGTGTACTAGCAGCCCTACTACGAAAGATGCGGAAGGTGCTGACAGCCGAGTGCTGGCATGTTGGGCTGCCCACACTAGCAAGGCTGGCGTCCGCATGTCCCCACGGCAGCACAAGGGTAGCGAAGATGCACCTAGCTGAGATGACCAACGCCGCCAGTCGTGTCTTGATGAAATGGCTCGCTAGGGAAACCTTGCGTTTGGGGCTAGCCGACCACACCTATGTGGTTGGTGGTGCCGTCCGGAATTTTGTGTTGGACCCTAGCGGAAAAAGGCTCCCCATCAAGGACGTGGACCTAGTTATCGACAGTGTGGCCGCCAGAAAGGACAGTGAGTGGCTGGGCAGGGAGCTGATTAAGGCGATCCCAGCTAAGACCAACATGGCGACGAATAACTACGGTGTGGCCCTGCTGAAGGTGCTAGGTGATTGGGTGCTGGACGGCCACCAGATGCAGGGCAATGATATTGAGATCGCCAATGCCAGAACCGAGAGCTACACGGACGGCGGCTACACCCCAGATGACGTCGCCCCATCTACGATCCACGACGACATTTTACGGAGAGACTTCTCGTTCAATACCCTGCTGTGGCGGATGTACGACCTAGCAGACGGCCCCGACAAGGCTCCGATCATTGACCTAGCTCAGTGCGGTGTCAAAGACCTAGAAAACGGGGTGATGAGGTGCCCTGCGGATCCAGACAAGACGTTCAAAGACGATCCTAGAAGAATGATCCGAGCCGTGAAATTTTTAGTGAAGTACGGGTTCAAGCTGTCCCCAGATACCAAAGCGTCGATCATCCGCAACAAGGCCAGGCTCAAGAACATCCCCCATGCTCACCTGAGCAACATGCTCATCAACACCTTTCTTCGAGACCCATCGGGGAAAAAGGCGCTGCTAGAGATGGGCAAACTGGGGCTACTGGATGAGATCAAAGAGATTGCCTTGACGTCACGCCCCTTCCGTGAGGCCCTTGCTAACTGGTCCGACAAAGAAGCCAAGGTTGAATTCATTTTCGACTTGATGGACCTAGGTTTGCCCGCAGGCAAGCGCATGGGGTTCCTGGACAGGAACCAACAGGCCCTAGTACGGGACCACACGGTCCAGATGTCGCATGACGATGCCGACCGGTACGTCCAGGTGTTGGCCCAACCCGGCAAAGTGCTTGATACCCGAGCCCTGATGGCTGAATTCGATCTCAAGGGTTCGGCCGTTCGGCAGCTACAAGAAATCGCCCGTGATGCACTATTGTCCAACCCTAGCCTAGTTGGTGACCCATGGCGTCTGACGCAGCATGTGGGGGATGCCTTGAGGCTCACCATACGCACGGCAGCGGCCAACGCTAGGGCTGCCTGTGTCATCGCCGTAGGCAAATGGGGCAAGGGCCTGTGCCTAGTCAAGAACCGGGACCGCAACTACAAGCCGGAAGTCAAAATCGTCCATGAGGAGATCGACGGGGTAGAGATAGCCTACCTGCTAGATCTTGGCACCGACTGGTCTGAGGGGATGAACGAATACGGGGTTGGGGTCGTCAACTCCGCCCTGCTGGTGGGCCGGGATGAGGCCGAAAAGAAGCTCGTCAAGACCATCGGTAAGAAGTCCCAAGACGGCCAGCGGATTCGGGCAGCCCTGTCAAAGAAGAAGCTGAAGGCTGTCATTGATGCGGTGTGTAGCATCTCAGGTGGCGTGAAGGGTCACACCTTCGTGGCCGATGCGAAGAAGGCGTTTTCCGTTGAACAGACATCCAAGCACGATTGCGTTGTGAAGGAAGTCTCGACTGAGAACCCCCACGCACGCACCAACCACGGGTTCAACTATGGTGATGCTGGGTACACCGAGGGTGAAGATTACCTGTCCTCCGTCATCCGCAGGGACAACGCGGAGCAGGTGCTGAGGCAGATCGACAAGATCGAGGGGGTCGCCCCTGCCCTAGTCAACCGCAGGAACAAGGACCGGGCAGACCCAAATAACATCGTCCGCAAGACGGACAACATAAGCACGAATTCCCAGATGGTACTAGACCTTGAAGGCCGCAGGATGCTGCTGTACCTGCTACCTGGCCAAGTCACATGGAAGGGTGTGGATAACCGCCTCCCAGGTGGGCGCAAGCCGAAGATCAAAGCTGAGGTGTACCGCTACAGGGGCATGGGCAAGGACAAGGTGACTACGACCCGGTTGAAGACGGCAGGGCCAGCCAGTGCATCCCGGATCGCTGGTCGTCACCTAGCTGGTGATGCCAATGAGTAGACTCCCCACCAGCAAGGCCAGCGCCGCCCGTGTGGCAGCCCGCCATAAGTGCGTCCCCGAAGGGATGGTGCTGCATGACTATGTGCGGGGGTACAAACAGATCAGCCAGATCCGTCGCATCCCCATCGCCAAGTCCAACCTAGGGGTCGTTGTAGGGCTAGAGGCCATCAAGGCGCAAGACATGCTGATCCGAGGCAAGCCCTACATGCCCACCAAGGATATGGAGGCATTGTTCAATGGCGAAGTGGTCATCGAAGAGAAGGTGGACGGTCACCCGATGATCGCCATCCACGAGGGCTATACGTTTTTCTGCGAGAGCCTAAAGGTGCAACACAGCGTAGACTATGATAATTGCCCCTATAGCTTGGATGGTTGGCCCGACATGCTGGTGGTGTACGACGTGCTGGAGGGTGAGCACCACCCACCCTACAGCCCTGGCGGCGGCAAGGGTAAGTGGCTCACACGCTCCGAAAAGGAGACGGTTTGCCGCATGGTGGGTGCTCCCGTTGTGCCCCTAGTATTCAAGGGGCGTGTAACACCAGAGGGTGTGCCAGCCCTTGCCGACCGGTTGTCCAGTTTCGGGGGTAGTGCATCCGAGGGTGTGGTCATCAAGAATCTCAAGGCGGGCATCTTCGGCAAGTTCATCAACATTGAATTCCAGCAAAAGCTGACGGACGAGGACACTTGGGGCGGTGTACACCCTGAGCAGCGGGGTCTCAAGAACCGTCGCAAGGCCAGCGCCGCCCGTGTAGCTGCTAGGTACAAGAACAAGAAGGAAGTCCCGAAGGCCAAGGGCAAGGGCACCACGACCGTCTATGAGTACAGCGACAGGCAGATCCAGCACCGCGACCGTGAGAAAGCCAAGAAGATTGAGAAGCTGAGGAACAACCTCCACAAGCTCCAGGCACAGGTGAAGACCGACCTGAAGTCTGACGATGACAAGGTCCAGCACACTGCCCTCGCAGTCGGGGTGATGAACGCCACCTTTGAGCGGGTTGGCAATGAGACCTCCGCCAAAGACGGTCACTTCGGGGTCACATGTTGGCAGGCAGATCACGTCAATTTCAGCGGTGGAACTGCCACCATCACCTACGTTGGCAAATCCGGTGTAGACCAGAAGAAGACCATCACGGACGCCAGCCTAGTGGCAGGGCTCAAGAGGGCACTCAAGGGCAAGTCTGGCAAGGACTCCGTGTTCAGCATCAGCGCCAGGGACGTGAACGCCTACCTGAAGCCACATGGCATCACGGCCAAGGACATCCGGGGCTACCACGCCAACCGTGAGGTACAGACCAGACTCAAGGCTATCCGTGGCAAGGGTGGCAAGCTCCCACCAGACAAGAAGGAGCGAGAGACCAAGCTCAAGGCTGAATTCAAGCAAGCCATTGAGGAGGCGGCCAAGGAAGTCGGTCATGAGCCTACTACACTACGCAGCCAGTACCTGTCCAATGGGATCGAGGACAACTACCTACGTGACGGGAAGGTCAAGGACAACCTAGCCAAGCAGGGGTCAACCCGCACGGCCGCATACGAACCACTACGCCACTGCCCAGACTGCCAAGGCATCATTCACGATGGCCCCCGTTACCATGAGCACTGCGACGATTGCGGGTACGACGTGAAGATGGGGGACCTCCTAGAGAGGCGTGCCGGGCAGGATTGGCTACCTATCCCAGACACAGACCCCCGTGTCGCCGTTTGGCAGGCACATCTAGCTAAACAGCAGGATTGGTTAGCCGAGATGTTTGGCACCCGCACTGCATCGGCCAAGGTGGCTGCCCCAAGCTGGGGCTACCACGTCAGCCCCTCAAAGAATGACCGCAAGATTGAAGATCATGGATTAGAACCACGACGGGGGTCACAAGGGGTCTATGTCTGGGGCGACCTACAGTATGCAGAGTGGTTCCAGGACTATGATGAGACAAAAGGCCGGCAGACACTATGGCGGGTGGATCTTCGTGGGTTGCCCCTCAAGCGAGACCCCGAGACACTGGATATGGGCGAATGGTCCAGCAGATTCCACGAGGGTGAGGATGGGCAGGGCTATATCTACCGTGGGACCATCCCCTCTGGTCGTATTCAGAAGTGGGCAGCAGTCCCGCAACACAGGCAAGCCTCAGTGGCAAACGTGGTCCGTGGGTTCGCTATGTCAGGCCCCACTAGCCTGGCGCTGTTCGACTTCGACGGGACGATGTTTGCTAAGACCCCCAGCGACCCGCCTGCATGGTGGGAGGACGACACACCCTTCAGTTGGGACTCCGATGAGGTAGCACTATCCCCGCCGTGTGTACCTGAGAAGCCTGGTCGAGGCTGGTGGAACCGTTATGTAGTGCAGGCTGCTAGGGAAGCCTCAAATGACCGTAGTGTCTACATGGTGCTGGTCACTGCCCGAGTGAAGACCCTGAAGCCCCGAATCCTCACGCTACTACAGCAGCAGGGTATCAAACCTAACGGGAACTACTTCAACCCAGGCATGGGTGCGGCTGCGTACAAAAAGAAGCTGATGACCCAGCTTCTCACCAAGATCCCCACCATCACATCGGTGGATATCTGGGAAGACGAGAACCTACGGGAATACGAATCCCATCTTCGAGGACTGGCGAAGACGCTGGATCGGCAGATCACGGTCCACACCTACCCTGTGGCTGAGCGTGAAATGCCTGTTGAGTGCGGCCCGCCATCTAGGATGCGTCACCCTGGTGTGAGAATGGCCCGGCAAATGCAAGTCACGCCCGAGGTGGTTGCCAAGCTCCGCAAGGACTGGCTGGGCCTCTCGAAGAACGTCCCGCGCGCCAACGCGCGGGACAAGATTCAGCAGTTCCGCAAGGGCCTCCGTAAATGGCAGGAGCACCTGGAGGAGATGGGTGCTCAGATCCGCAAAGACCTCCAGGGGCGTATCCGCACCGAGACCGGGAACAAAGGGTGGGCTGAATACTACCTGAAGAACATGACCGCATTCTGGAACCTCAGTTACGAACTGATGGGCTTCCCGAGCCTCAAAGACGTGGATCTAAGCCAAACGGAAGATGTTGGCCGTAAGCGGCTAGGAGACGCCGGGTACTCGGATGAGGAGATCGATCAGCACTTCAGGCGTAGGCCTGGGTACTCCGTTGAAGAACTGGAGAACCACACCGTCGAGCGGTGGCAGAATGAAGCTGGGGAGTGGGTCAAGCGGGCGCGTCGGAAGGCACCTGCCGCCTGGAAGTGGCTCGACGAATTCCACGACTGGACCACCCGAGACGGGCACTACGGTGGCGGCGGTGACGCATTCGTGTGGAACGCTCGTGAGACCGTGAACCAGACCGTTGAGGGCTTCCAGGTCCAGCTTGTCGGGTACACCGATACGGGGAGCCAGCGGGAGTCCATGGAGTCTGTGGTCCATGGACTTCGCGCCTATCGACAGAAGGCGGGCAAGGTCTATCCGTGGCTCCTGAAGAACCAGCTTCCGATCCAGCTACAGTTCGAAGCCAACTATGACCCAGGTGCTGCGTGGTACTCACACGACCGAGTCGAGGTCGGTTTCTGGGGGATGAACTCGAAGCCTGATCGTTTCGCACACGTCATGGCGCACGAGATGGGGCACCACATTTTCCAGCAGAGCTTGAACGGGCGGCAGCGTGACTTTTGGAACAACGCCCTCAAGGGAGACTTCGGGCCGTTGGACCTACGGGAAGTGCTCAAGAAGATGAAGAAAGGAGAGTCCCTCGGAGACTTCGGGGACCGTGTCGAGAAGGAAGACCCGGTGCTGCACCTGCAAGTCAACGCACTGGCACACATGCCGGGCTACAGGGACCATCACCCTCTCGATATGTACGGTGTGCAGGAATTCGTCGACAAGGGCATCAAGGAAATCCGTGTGCCCAAGCATCCGATCACAGCGTATGCAGGCAAGAACAATGAGGAGGCCTTCTGTGAGACATTAGGGCTGCTGGTAGGTTATGGCCCTATGGCCGTGTCCTCAGAAGTGAAGACCTGGTTCTGGCACCTGTTGCCGAACGTGCGGATGGGGTCCGCCAAACACGTGGTAGCTTCAAGGGTCGCTGCAGCCTTCCTACAGGGTAGTGTGAAATGAGGCACCCGATCCAAGAACGTCAGGCGTCCTGGATGAAGGTGCGACAGTACATACCGCAGGTATCTTCACCGCTGTTCCATGCGACCACGGGGCCACGGGCCGCCAACATCGTGTTGCGTGGTCAAGGCATCAAGGCTGATTCAGGGTTCTCGAATTATGGGGGGAACGTCTACGGTATCTCTATGAGCCGTGACCTGGGGTTCCTGTTGAATGGTGGTTTCGGCGGCTACATTTTCGTATTTGAACACAGGGAATTGGCAGCCAAGTTCCGTATCAACCCCTTCCAGGCTGGCCTTGTGGGTGATGAATTTGAAGAGCGTGTAGAAGCCAAACACATCCCCGCATCGATGGTCCGAGGGGTGATCTTCGCAGGCCGCACACCCAGGAGGTACGAACTCAAGGAGTGGTCGGAGGAGGTGACCTACCCAATCATCTACAAGGACAAGGCGTCGAAGTGGCAGAGTTACCATCCCGTTTCCCCCGCTATGGGCAAGCCCCATGTTGAGGGGGTCCATGTGGCAAGCAAACCGTTCCAGAAGAATTGCCCTGCCCGGGTGGCCAGTGCTGCCCGTGTGGCGGTTAGATCTATCTGGGGTACCAAGAGCCAGTCTGAGAAGGACGATGAGGCAACTGACGACCTAGTGAAGCCTAGCCCGAAGAAGAAGCCACCCCGCAAGGACTTGCGAAAGAAGTGGAACCCTGATGATGACAAGGACCTGAAGGGCCAAGGTGCCGATGGTGATAGGGACCTCAGCCTGAATTACAAGCGGGTCGCCCACCGTTGGGCCATGCAGCAGGCCCCGGTCCGTGTCGCTGCCCGGTGGGCCGCCAAAGCGGAGCCACTGAAGCCCGGCAAGACCCGCAAGAATGACAAGGGACAGTGGGTAGGGCGGCCCATGGATCCTGACTCCCCAGCCCACGCCTTTGAGTACAAAGAGCAGGCCGAAGCCTACGCCAAGGGTATGGAGCCCCAATCATCCGAGGACATCAAACAGAAGCAGAAGAAGATCAACGAGGGTAGGGCAGACAAGGCGGAGTATGACGAAAAGGACCGCACCAAGCGGGTGAAGAACAAGGCCGATGAAAAGGCAGAGAAGAAGGACACCGCCGATAGCAACATGAAGACCCTCTCCAAGAAGCGTGAAAAGATCAAGCAGGATAAGAAGGACAAGCGGCAGAACGATACCTGGAACGCCATTGACGATGGTGCCCTGAAAGAGATGCACAAAGAGACCCCAGAGATGGGCACGAAGCACCTGACCCAGGACCAGAAGGCTGACATCGTTGAAGACTACACCCGTGAGGTGCAGGAGCTTCGGGATGGCACCGCTGGGGCCGCAGAACTAGTGGCCACCCTTGAGGACGCCAAGGAAGCACAGAAGAAGGCCCTGCCCGACGCCTTCACTCACCCGAATGCCTATGCGGCGGCCCTAGCTCAGCGGCAGTACATCAAAGAGAACCTACCGAGGCTTGAGGCCGACCGGGAGAAGCAGACCAAGGAATGGGAAGCATCAGCAGGTGTGTTGAAAGAGCTAGGCAAATACTATGATGAAGACCGCAACCCACTCTCCCACAAGGAGAAAGAGGCTATTGTCGAGGGCTACACCACACAGCTTGCGGCCCTCCGTGCAGGCCCCCAGGAAGGTGTAGAACTGTCCGATGAGGACAAGGCGAAGGCAGTGCGGTTGCAGAAGGTGATTGACGACCCAGAAAGGGCAGAGAAGTTCCTAGAGGGTGACTTGCCGGACGCCAAGGAGAACCCAGGGGAATTCGCGGGGGCACTGGCTGAACGGCAGTACATACAGGACAAGCTGTTCAACCCTATGACCATCGGTGGTGTGCCCCTCTCCCCCCATGGTGGGTTGGACGGGGATCAGATCCGTGAGCGTGCCAAGGCATCAATGGAGCAGTATGCCAAGCAGAGCCCTGATGCAAGACAAGACGCCGCCAAAGCTTTGGTGGAGAAGTTAGAAAGTTTGCCAGATGACGACCCGCAGAGGGAGGAGCTTGACCACCTCCTAGACGGTATCGCTATCGCGGCCATCGCTACTGGCGATGAGGACGCCGTACCTGGGCGTCCCCACCCAACAGGGCAGTTTAGGATGCTGGTGAAGGCCGCTATCCAGCAGGGCCGTGTGGCGGATATGTTTGGGGAACCGGGTCAGAACTTCTCCAGCACGTCCCATCGGGGTCTGTTTGAATCAGTCATGACGGACATGACTGAGGATGCCTTCGTACAGGCGATGGGGGGCATCCCCGATGATGACGGGTGGCGACCAGAACCTAACGGCCTCGAAGTGTTCGCCAAGGACCCACTGACTGGGGAGCCCAAGTACAATGTCCGGCAGCGGCAAAGGATGCGGCAGTTCCTGATGGAACGGGAACTAGATGGGATCAGCATCGGTCACGCCATGGCAACCGAACTCTCAGAGGGTTCCGGCAAAAAGCCTAAAGAGGTAGTGGAGATCCAGGCGAGGGTCGCAAAGGAGGCCCAGGCGAAGCTGTCCAGGAGCCCCATCTACCAGAAGATCATCTCTGAGGATGACGAGACTGCCGCTGCTGCCGCCAACAAGGCCCGATTGCTGGTCATGGGAGAGGTCCGCGAGGGCCTGGAAAGGGAGTTCAAAAAGGAACTTCCACAGCAAAGTTCAGCACGGGCTTTGTTTGATACAGCCATGGAAGATGACGACGCGGGTATTGTTGAAGCGGAAGTTGACCCGCCATTGGCAAAACCTAGCTAAAGTTTCCGGTTTTTTCACTATAGCCACAACACTTAGACGAGGGCCGCGTGCCCTATTGTAACACCATTGGAGGAATGAACATGCCAACGATTACGCCAAAGGGTGCGAAAGTGGTCACCGCCGATCTAGACAGGCTCGCGGCCCTGTTTGAGTCAGACCACGTTGCCCTGGGTCTCCCGGAAAACATCGCCAAGGATGCTGCCTACCGTCTCGACCTGATCGCCGATCATGTTGAGCGTCAGGCTGGGCTCACCCCCACGGCCGCCAAGAAGGATGAGGACGACAAGAAGTCCTGTGGTGACGCCGCTGACGAAGACGATGCAGGCAAGACCGCAGGCGGAGACGACGACAAGCCGGAGGAAGACGACAAGCCGGAGGAAGACGACAAGCCGGAGGAAGACGACAAGGAAGACGACAAGGAAGACGGCAAGGAAGACGGCAAGACTGAGAAGGAAGCGGCACTGACCGTTGACATCATCATGTCACGCCTCGCAGCCCTTGATGAGATGACCCTGGATGCACTGCCGGGCCTCAGCCCAATGGCGACCAAGAATGCCATCACCAAGATCGTTGCCCTCCGCCACGAAATCACTGTGATCGAAAAGCAGCATGCGGAAGCCCTGAAGCGTATTGCCACACTCACCGAAGAAGAGAAGGCCGGCTTGGCGATGCTGAAGACTGCTGGGGAACAACTCAAGGTCAAGGCGAAAGTCTTGGTTGAGACCGAGGAGGCCCTTCTGAGCTTCCAGGCGTTTGCACAGACGGCGGCACCTGGCGTCATTCAGATGCTAGCAGACCCTTCCGATGCCAAGTTCGGCGATCGTGCAGGTGACTTCTTTGGTCGTGTCGGTCGTCAGCTAGGCGAGGAAGTGCAGGCTGCTATCGAGGGCATCTATGCACAGACCAAGGCTGACCTGACAGAGACCAATCAAATCGTCCGCGCCCTGAAGGTTGTCGCCAAGTCCGCATCGGTCAGTGCTGCGTCCCAGCGCCAGGCCGGTATCGCAGACGCCATTGTCAGCGTGAAGGATTGGATCGCCGGCGGCTTCGACGGGATGATGAAGTCGGTGTTCGGCATCCTGCGCCCATTGAAGCAGTGGGCCGCCGCCTTCATGGAGCGTACCAAGATGGTCCAGAAGGACGGTACCACCATCGTGAAGAACCTGGCGAAGGCTGAAGACATGCTGGGGGGCCTGATGAAGGGCTCCCGCATGGCCGCCGACGATGATGCTGAGGAAGCCGCTGCTGACGATGAGAAGGCAGACAAGAAGGCCGCCGCCGACGATGCAGAAGCTGAGGGCACCCCAGAGGCTGCTGACAAGAAGGCCAGCACACACGGGTACAACCTGTTCGCATAACCATGACAGATCGCCGTACCACCAGACGGGGCAGCAGCCCCGATTATCAGAGCAAGGCTGACGGTTTCACCGTTGGTCAAGTCGTGTCCGTAACCGGTCACGGTGTTGACGCTGGTGGTACGGTTGTGTCGGTTTTCCCTTCGATCGGAATGGTGGACGTTGAGTACCCATCAGGGACCGTAAGGCACCCTGTTGAGGACTTACAGCGATATGATAATGGCGGCATGGTCGAGACCCAAGCAGTCAAAGTTGCTAGTGCCAAACGTGTCGCCCTGTATTGGGCAGCGCGGGATCGGCAGTACCGCGCCACCAAGGGCGAGCTAGATTCTGGTGGGTACACCTGCCCCAAGTGCAGAATAGGGACTCTCCGCAAGACCTGCTACAAGCGGACAGAAGGCAAATCCGAGAAGCTACTGGGCTGCCCTGAATGCCTGTTCCTAGTGAAGGCATCTGCCATCATTGGTGACCCCAGCTACCCTGTAGTCCTCCAAGACACGGGGGCAGCCCGTCTGGCTAGCACCGGCCTCGACTGCCAGTTCTACAAGGCTAGGGATGGCAAGTGGTACATGGATCTGGAGCAGGAGTCCAACAACTACTCCGATGACGACGATGATGATGGCTACGGCGATAGCTATCCAGACTACAACACTTATGGTCCGTTCAGCAGCCTCAAAGAAGCCCAGCGGTACCTAGACAAGAACTTCGCCAATCCTGGTGGTTGGGGGGAAGACCCTAGCGGCCGTCACCCAACCCCGAAGAACCCTATCAACCCCCGTACTCGCAGGTGGGCTGATGGCAGACGTGTGAGGTCAACATGGCAATGATGCGCTACGCATATGCTCGTGTTGTCCAACCCCATGCCTCCCCTGTGGCGTGGGCGAAGGGCCGTACTGCGGCGGAAAAGAAGAACCCTAAAGCGAAGATGGCCCCAGACCTGCTGAACCAGGCTGAGGGCATCCTTGGGCATCCCTTCACCCCAGACCGGTACCTGCTAACGCATGCTACGATCGTGGCCAGCGTGGATACAGAGAAGGTACCCAACTGCAAGACCGGTCGGGTCAAGATCGCAGGGCAAGACGTCAACCGCCCCTGGGACGACTACCACGTCACCACGAATACAGAACGTTGGATCAATAACAACAACGACTGCTGGTCCCGTGGCGTCCTAGCCAAGGCGTACACCACGTTCATCGGCGGGGTCAATTACCAAGAGCATGTCCAGCTCCCCGAATTTGCGAAGGGTCGCATCATCGACGCCGTCTTACGTGACGTAGGAGACAGCCTGTACGTTGACATCCTTGTAGCTACCGATAGGAAGCACAAGGAACTAGTCGCTGACATTGAAAGCGGCAAAATGTCAACACTCTCAATGGGTTGTGTGATTGATGGCTCACAATGTTCCAAGTGTGGCAACTGGGCACCGGACGAGACCACTGCCTGCAGATGCATCAAATATGAGAAGGGCAACACCTTCTATGATGAACAGGGCAAACGCAGGATAGTGGCCGAACTTTGCGGCCACATCTCAATAAATCCACACGGCGGGGTCACATTCATCGAGGCTAGTTGGGTTGGCACGCCAGCGTTTACCGGTGCGGTGATGCGGAACGTGCTCGATCCGATCCACGTCTCGGCGGACCTTGCAGGTCGTGCTAGGGAGATCCTGAACAGCCCCCCAAAGAAGTGGGCAGTTGCACAGGCGGGTGAGTCCGTGGCCCGCAAGGTAGCCAAGGTATCTGACCGCCGTATTGCATTTGGTGAGGATGAAGAGCCCGAGGCTGAGGCCGCCCCACCGGCTGAGAAAGACCCGCTAGATGATGCAGTTGACAAGACGTACCAGGAAGTGATGGAGCGGGTTCAGCGTCGGGTCGACGAGAAGCTGCGTGGAACCGGGACAGAACCGCCGCCTGCCAGCGATGCCGGGGCCGTCACCGACACGAACAACAATCTAGGCAAGGACGCTCAACAGCGCCGCCTAGCAGCACTTGGCTATCGTGCGGGGCTGAATGCCCTCGTGCGTACCGCATCAAGCGGAGCTGAATTGATCGATAAGGTGGCCCGCTTCAATGCGGACTACCAAGTTGAGATCCCGGTTGGTTTGTACCGGGCCGCCTTACGGGTTGGTGGCACACACAAACACGGTAATGTAGGCAGCTATCTGGCCGCCTGCACTTCTGTCATGGGCCGCAAACCTGTGGCAGGGGAACAGAAAACCCTGATCAGACTGGGGCACCTATTGGCGCAGTACGTTGCTGCCGCCACGGTAACCAGTGACCCGTTGAGCTAAGAGGAGAACATCATGTCACGTACACGCACAACGTGGGCTGCTGGAAAGACGGCAATGGACGCCCCAGCAAACCCAGGATACGGAAACGAAGACCAGGATCACCCGGCGAAGCCCGGCCCCGATCCAGCGGCTGATGCCCACAACAAGGGCGACACCGTCTCTTGGGCTGAAGAGAACGACGGCCAGACAGGCGAGGACGGCCCCGCACCCGCAATGCCTACTGAGGATGGGGAGCACCCGGCCAAGAAGGCTGCTGAGCGTCGCCGGTTCGCCGCCGCTGAGCGTCGGGCTTCGCATGCCATTCGTTTGGCTGAGGCCATCCTACCCAGCAACAGCACTGTGGCTACGATCGAAGATCAGGCTACGGACCTCATGGCCATGTCGACCGAGCAGATCCTCTCGTCCCTGGATCGCCTCAGCGACCAGAACTCCCCCTTCGCAGGCGGGTTCCTCGCCGAGGATGACGAGGAAGTCGCCTTCGACGAAGACGAGGCCATGCTGGCAGAAATGCTGGATGATGGGCCCGTCGCCTTCAACGAAGAAGAAGCCATGCTGGCTCAGATGCTAGCTGAAGATGATGAACCCTTCGACGAAGACGAGGCCATGCTGGCAGAAATGCTAGCTGAAGATGATGAACCCTTCGACGAAGACGAGGCCATGCTGGCTTCTATGTTGGCCGAAGACGCCCCTGATGAGGACAAGACGGCCGCTGGTGACCGCGTCGCTGAACTCGAAGCGGAGATCGCAGCCCTTCGTGCACAGGCCAGCCCCATGGGTGAAGCCCTGCCCGACGGCCCGAACTCGGAAGAAGTCCAGCAGGTCGCCCTCATGGACGATGACATGGACCCGATGGCCATGATGGACCTCAGCGCCGAGGATGAGGACCTGTCCGCTCTGTACGGTGGCTACACGGCGTCCAAGAAGGATGACGACAAGGAAGCCTCTGAGGATGATGCCGAGGTCGCCGCTGACGATGACGATAAGGAGGCCAAGAAGGCTGCCCAACGTCCACAGGCCCGTAAGGCCAGTGCAGGTGTCAAGCAGCTAGGCTCCATCCCAAAGCAGGCGTCCGACGAGATCAACTCGCTGTCGGCCCTGTGGGCGTCTGCACCAGACGTCTCCGACCACTTCTAGGCAACTCGGGTGCCCCACAAGTTTCACTCAAATTGAAACTTGTGGGGCAAAACCCGGTAGCTAGTGAATAGTCGGGGCAAGTTACTAGGCGGGGTCAACGCCTACGTCCCATTCGGGGGAGAAAGTTTGGTACCCACAAAGTGTGGGCACTAGAAAGACCGGGCAACAAGATGTTTCTGCATCAAGCTGCATAACCTGTAAACAATGAGTAAAGGAGACTATCATGTCTTTGCTTGGACAGGCGACTGGTGCTTGGACGGAGTCGTCATCGGCGCTCAGGATTCTCTACGTTGGTGTTCGCAACAGCGTAGGCATTCTGACCAATGACAGCTTCACCCAGCTCAATCCCCACAACGTGACAACACAAGCGACCCCTCAGGTCGACACCACCGCGATTGGCGCCCTCTCAGGTTCCGTGTGTTTCGCACGCCCTGACTTCGGTGACACGGGTTCCAACTACATCGGCGGCGTTGGGCTGACGGCGGCGAACCTGGCCCTCTTCAAGCGGGCTGGTGCTTCTGGTGCCCGTAGCCACCAGGGCAAGGGCTTCCAGCCTCTGGGTTGCTTCATCAACAGCGCGGCTGGCAACAGCTACGAGAACTTGCCGGCAGCAGCCAGTGGCAAGGGCCCGTACGTCAGCGGCCAGGGTACCTACGGCAACGCGGTCTATGAGACCAAGCTGCAGGGTGACACTGTCGGTGCAGGTGCCGCAGCCGGTGCTACCCTCACCTACGTCGCAGGTTCGCCTCTGATCGCTTCGGCGAATGGGTACCTGATGCCGAAGTGGCATGTGGTTGGTGCAGCCGTTGAGTCCACGGATGATGCTACGGCATCGTTCCAGGGCCTCATGGAGAACACCGACAACGTGAGCACCCTCATCGGAATCCTCAAGATGCCTGCCGACACGGCACAGCAGAATGAGATCGTCTACGACCAGCGCATCTAAGCGCCCTAGCTGTGTAGTAGGGGGACCTAGCTACACACGGAGTACATACACATGAATGCGTCAAATGCACTCAAGCAGAAGACGATCAGTGAGTACATCGCGACCTCGCAGGGCCGTGCCAAACTCGCTGCATCGATGACCCAACCCTTGCGCACCCGCCGTGACTACGCTGCGGTCGGTCGCAAGACTTTCCTGGTCGAAGACCTCCCAGATGGGGCGTTGCCGATCTATGACAAGGACCCCGACGTTACGGCGTACGTGGTCGGCGAGGAAGGCGAGAACATCCTCGCCATCACCAAGCCACGTCGTGTGATCTTCCCGCTCTTTGAGCTGGCCAGCAATCCCGAGATCCCGCTCACGCAGATCAAGGAACGCCGGTTCGACCTCATCGAGCGTGCCCAGGAACTCGCCAAGTCGGCGATCCAGGCCGCTGAGGATGAGCGCTGCTTCGCAGTTCTGGATGCCGTGGCCGATAACGGCTTCGACTCCATCGCTGCCGGTACCAATGCGGATATCCCCGTTGTGGCACCGATCACCAGCGCAGTGTTGGCTGATGCCTTCGCCCTCGTAGAGCGTCATGACCTTCGGGTCGCACGTGTCTACATGGCATCAAGGGACTACGCGGACATCCGCAAGTTCGGCCGTGACATCTTGGACATCGAGTCCCAGGCTGTCTTGCTGAACACCGGTCTCCAGGCAACCCTGTGGGGCGCCCAGATTGTCACCAGTCGGCTCGTCCCGGCCGGTACGGTCTACGTCTGTTGCGAGCCTGCGTTGTTCGGTCGTATCCCGGTTAGGACAGAGCTGACTGTCCTCTCAGCCGATGACCCAAAAGCGCGCACGATCGGCTTCTCGTGCTTCGAGCAGCTTGGACTCGGAGCGTTCAATCCGCGTGGCCTCGCACGGCTGACGGTCACCCGTTAGTCCAGTAGTTCCGGCTACTTAGGAACCCCCGTTGTCCGAAAGGGCAGCGGGGGTTTCTGCGTTTAGGCTAGACCTATTGTTATCAGTTAGAAACAGCTAGACCCTATGTTATGGTATTCCTAGCATGTGCCTAGTGATGGTAGTTGACAACAACCGTAGAAACACCTAGACTCTATGCATGAGAAAAATCCCATGCCCCATCGGTCACGAAGAACTCCGGCAGCTTGTCGAAGTAGAAAAGCTAACGGACAAACAGATTGCAGACCGCCTTGACGGTGGTACCCCCAAGAGGGTGATGGCGTGGCGTAAACGTGCAGGGATCTCCCAAGTTCCTAGTTGGTCGCGGTTGGGCCTTTCCCCACTAGAGGGGCAGCGCCTTTCGTTGCTAGCAGGCAGTATGCTTGGTGATGGTCGACTTGTTGGTTTACCCAACTCCGCCTACTTTGTGGAGTCACACAGTGGTAAACAAAGGGAGTACCTAAACTGGAAAGTGGGCTTGTGGGGCGACTGGGTGTCCCGTATCCGCGATGTGCCTGATAAGCGGGGGTTCACTCAGGTGCGGCTCTATACCCATAGCCATGCGGACCTAACGCCTTGGCATCAGATGTTTTACCCTAGTGGCAAGGGGTGGAAAACCCTGGACGCAGATGTGGTGGACTACGTGGATAGCCTAGCTATGGCTGTATGGTACATGGATGACGGTACATCGGGGTGGTGGCCTTCCATATCCTTCGGTATGGGTGGGGATAGCAACCGGATTGCTCAGGCTATCTTCGCGAAACACTCGCTTACGCCTGTGTGGGATAGCGAAGGAGTTGTCGGCAACTTTATTTTCAGGGGAGACCACCAAGCCAACCGCTTTTTGGATCTGATCCGCCCTCACATACCCCCGTGTATGCAGTACAAGCTCAACAGTGGTTACAAGAACAGCACCTTCAGGGAGGTTCAGGGGCGGAAGGATTTATCCAAACTCCAACTGTGGTGCAGTCAGGGGGTTCCTTTATCACAGATGGGACAGGCCCTTGGTGTTGGTGGCGACACGGTCAAGAAGTGGATCCTAGATCATGGCATAGAATACACACCAACAGTTGGTAGACCTTCTACATCGATCCCTAAGCTAGTGCAGAGGCAAGGGTTGGCGTATACAAGGCCAACGAGACGTGTGCGCCCGACTGTGGAGGAGGCACGCTTCCTCTTTGATGCAGGGGTTACAGATCACCAAATAGCGGAGCAGTTCTCAGTGCACATTGGCACTGTGCGTAGAAGGCTGAAGGCATCTGGTCTAGGCCCCCGCAAGACAGGCCCCCGCCCCAAGCATGCGGGTGAACTAACAGACCCAAACATCACAGAAGACCGTGCACTACAGATCCTGCTAGCACTGCCTCTCCCGGTTTTACCTAAAGTTGACATCGGTGTAGCACTCAAGAAACTACAAGGCTCAGTGGGGCGGCTAACAGATGAGGGGGAGATACGCCCTGCATCCTTGTTTGGCATCAAGGCTTGCTACCCTTACTTCCCCAACAGGTATCACGCAAGATACAAGGGACGCCCTTCCGCTGCCGAACAGTGGGGCAACCCTAAAGCACTGCGTCAAGCGATCCGCTTCCAGTTGAAGTACGGAGACCCTATCACCCCTGACAGGGTGTTGAAGGCCATCTGTGCAAATGCAAGGACACCGACTAACTTTCGTCCAGCCGCTGCCAAATTCATCTACGAGAGGTTCTGCAAGGAAGGGGATCAGGTTTGGGACCCCTGTGCGGGTTTTGGGGGGCGTCTGCTAGGTGCAGTAGCGGCAGGTGTCCAATACTACGGTACGGACGTCTCCCCTGAAACTATCGCAGGCTGTGGTTGCCTTGCAGTTGATCTAGGGGTGCAAGAGATGGTCACCGTTGTGAATAGCCCAGCGGAAAATGCCGATCCCCCCAAGGGATGTGCCCTTGTGTTCACAAGCCCCCCGTACTTCGCACAAGAACGGTATAGGGGAGGCAAGCAGTCCCACACTAGCTACACGAACTACCAGGATTGGCTAGATGGTTTCCTTCACCCTCTCTGTAGGCGTGCATGGGATTGCCTTGTAGATGGTGGCCACCTAGCCCTAAATGTGGCGGACATCAGGAACCGTGGGGTCTGCTACCCTCTATCCGATGACACCATAAAATCCGCTGTAAAGGCAGGTTTCAGTCATGTGGAAACCCTACGGTACCCAATCGCATCTTTGGGGGCTAAGAGGCAGGGGTGGGAGCCCGTGTTGGTGTTCCGTAAATGAAAAGAGATCGGGCAACGGTTCGGGCAGGGACCAGTGATCGGGTTGTTTTGGCCCTGACCGGAATTCAACCAAACAGATCCGGTCCTAGGCCCTAGGAGGACGTGACAAGGAAACCTAGGATCTCTTGTCACGTCACTCAGCATGTAGAAAGGTTCTGGCGTTTCCTATGCAGTGACCGCCTGCAAGTTGGCCACGTCTTCCCAGATCACATCCTCACGGCCGTGGCCGGTTTTCACGCCGACTCGGGTGCCGTCACCGGCCTTCCAGAACACGGTGCCAACCCAACCGCCACCGGTCTTCACCTTGTCGCCCTTGCCGGGCCAGCGTTTGTTGAGGCGGGTGATGGCTTCTGCCTTCGCCTCGTTCAGGGTGTCCTCGTAGCTGACCCAGTCCCCGTTGACGTGGGCTTCAAGCTCAGTCTTGTTCGCCAGATCCACGTTGGACTCAGCGGTCCAGTGGGCGGTGCCCTCAGCATCCTTGATGCCAACCCGAAGACCGTACTGGCTGTCGCCGTGCCAGAAGACCTCGCCAGTGGTCCCCTTGGGGACCTTGCGGCCACGGACGACCGTGACCTTGCTGCCCTTACGGACTTCCAGTACACGGCGGCGGGCTTCTTCTTGTAGCCCTTCAAGGTACTTGGCGGTCTTGGCATCCTCGATGCGTGCCTTCTCGGCAGCAGCCTCAGCATCGTAGGCGGCAACTAGGGCTGAAGGAGCGTCCACAGTGTAGTCATCGTTCTCCCCGCACATGCCGAGGGGGATGGAACGGAAGGCGCCATCCTCATCCTGTACGGCGACGTAGCGGCAGTCCTCCCACACGTCACTCATGACGCGGTCGGTCTGCACCCAGGTCTTGATGACCTTGCCGACGAAGTAGGACTCGCCTGCTACATACTCAACGCAGTCGGGGCGGGGGTGATCCACAGGCAACCGGGGAAGGTTGTAGGGACGGTAGGTGACGCGGTTGCTCTTGAAGATGATGGTCATTTGGGGTCTCCTTGCAGGTTGCTCCGTCCTGCTCTCTCAGTACCTGTCTCACCCCTGTTACGGCTGAGGTGCCCTAGAACTAACCAAACCTGCCGCTAGCCCCCTATAAGGTAGCATGAAGGAAGGCATCACTACCGGATGCACACAAACGCAGAGGACGTATCATGGAAGACTTGATTCAGGCTTGGGGGCAGACGGCAAGGACAGCATCGGCGACCATCCGCGTGAACAGCGTGGAAGATGCGATCCAGGGTCTGCTGGAAGCTGCCCCGTTGGTTAGCCTATCAAGTGACCAACAAGACAGAAGCCGTAAGGCAGCAATCTACACAGGAAGGAGCCAGCCATGAGTGACTTGACCGAGAAATGGGGATCCACCATCTACACGGCGGCGGCGACCATCCGCGTGAACAGCATGGAAGATGCGATCCAGGGTCTGCTGGAAGCTGCCCTCGCGGATGCAGGCATCGACGGTGAAATCTGGTATGCCAAGGGCGGGTTCCACATCAAGTGCGAGACCGAAGACTACGACCGCATGAACCCTGGCGCCCCCACGAGGTCCGTTACTTGGACCATCGTGGTGGGTATGCAGAGCCATTCCCTTAGCGGGTTCCATGGCGGGCGTGCTTTCCACAAAATGGCATGGAAGTGGGAATGGTCGATCCCCCAATGGGCAGCCGCATTCAAGGCCATCGAGGCCAGGGTTCCGCTACAGGGTGACAGCCACGGTGACACCCCTAGCCTCCATGATGTCCAGAAGTACGAACGATAGAGGAAGCCATGCACAGCAACCTACGCAAACGAACGATCCGACTAGCGGCGGCCAACCCCCGTCTACGGCCTGTTCTGTTGCCGTTGCTGGCATCGGGTCGTGTGGCGAAGGCTTTCCCCAACAGTGATGCCCTGAAGAAGTATCTCAAGGACCACCCTGGGGCCAACCCAAAGAACCACAGCGTCAGCAAGTCTGATGGCCATGGTTCAGCCCCAGAGGCCCCGAAGAAAAGCTGGAAGGAACACCTAGTTGGTCTCAAGGACAGCGTCACCAAGGCCATTGCAGACGCCCCCAAAGAGGTCCAGAAGTTCATTCAGGACCCTGAGCACCGTCAGAAGGTGTTCAGCTCAATGGGTGCAGCCTTGAAGGCCAGCCCAGGGAAGATCGCCAAGTCCGCCCTGCACTCCGTCAAGCACTTGAAGGAGGAGTACACACACGCTGGCAAGGGTCTATTGACGATCGCCAAGGGCAACAAGCCTAGCAAGGAAGAACGCAAGGCCCTGATCAGTGTTGGTATTGGCATCGGTGTGGCTGCACTCTCAGCGGCGACAGCGGGCACGGGCGCGGCAGTGGTCTTCGGTGGTACCCTCGGCAAGAATACCCTGGCGCACATGGCCCTCAGTGCCGTCCACGCTATTGGTGGTGACGCCTTCACTGCCTATGAGGGCTTCCACTTGGTGGAGGGGTTGGTCCATCTGGTTGCCAGTGACCATAGCAACCGCACGGCTGAGGAGAAGGCTGAAGCTGCGATGCAGGCGTACTCTGAAATAGTCGTGAAGGCTGTCCAGAAGCAGCTAGAGAAGGGCATGACCGATGAAGACATGGTCAAGGCCCTGAACGAAGGCAAATAGGCGCATCAGTCACCAAGTTATTCTATCGCACACGTGCCCGTGACAAGGGCCACCAGGGGCCCCAATGGCTCAAAGAATTAATGCCAGCCACCTGGTGATATTGGTGGTCGGGGCACTAGGCTGCACGTCGACCGCTGCCGCGCCCGCACCAGTGATATCCCGGCCTACACAAAAGGCCGCCGTCGCCATACCACAGCAGGCGACTCCCACGGGGGCACCTGCCCCTGTAGCATTACCCCTGCCAGCGACCCCCACAGGGCTGCCACGCACGACCAAGACGTTTGGGGCTGCCAAGACCCGTCTGTACCGGTTGCACCGCGTGACGGGCCGCCAGAGGACGCTTTACTGCGGGTGTGCCTACAAGGGCACCAAGGTAGATCTCAGCACCTGCGGGCACCCAGATCCAACACGGGCCGTGAACCGGGCTAGGAAGGTTGAGGCGGAGCACATGTACCCTGCACACCACTTTGGCCAGCACAGGCCATGCTGGCGGGACGGTCACCCTACCTGCACCAAACGGGGGCGCGGCTATAAGGGTCGCAAGTGCTGTGTGAAAGTAGACCCCCTGTTCCGTGCTGCCCATAACGATCTACACAACTTGTGGCCTTCAGTCGGCAGTGTGAACGGGGCCCGTACCAACTACAGATATGGGGTGCTGCCAACATCCAAGTATGGCCAATGGGGCTGGTGCAAGATCAAGGTGAACCGGAAGCTGCGGGTGTTTGAGCCCCCAGTTGGCACCCGTGGGATCTTATCTAGGTCCACCCTGTACATGTCTTGGCGGTATGGATTCAAGCTCAGCGACCAGCAGCGGCAGCTATTCACCGCATGGGATCGCATGTACCCACCACAAGGCTGGGAGATCCAACGAAACAAGGCGATCTTGGTGCTTCAGGGCTCGGGGAACCCCTTCATCACTAGAGCACCCCAAATCCGGTAGCTGGTTCATAGGTAGGCAGTGTCATGAGTGAACTACGCCAACAAGTTATCCGTCTCGCACACTCCCAGCCACAACTGAGGGAAGCCTTGCTGCCCCTGTTGCGTGAAGGGACAACCAAACAGGCAGGTTGGGCAGGGTTGCCTGTGAAGGGTGTTGCCAAGGGCAAGGCCAAGCGATTGCTAGATGCCGTCCAGAAAGCGATGGCTGAATACGCAGCGGAAGTTGAAGCAACGGATGAAAAGTTCTATGCAGCTAACCCAGACCTGAACGATAAGTACAGGGTCAACATGGCCCGTGAACTAGAGGACGCAGGTATTTGGGTTGGTGACGCCATAGCCCGTTATGTGGATAAGTCATCGATGGCGTCGTTGGTGCTGCACTACGATGGTGGTGCCCATGACTACCTGAGCTACAGCAGCAGTGCAGCCGACCCCCTCCGCGAACGAATCAGCAAGGCGGCCCATCGCGTGGGATTCATGATGGAAGATATCAACGGGTGGTCTATGGGCTTCTACGAAGACTGAGACCGCAGACTAGGGACACCAGATGACTACCAAGATCGCAGACCAGCTACTCCCCTCCGGCGTTGCCAGAACCCTCCCTGACCTGTATTCGCAGGATGAGGTGAAAGACCCCATCGTGTGGGTCAAGTTCTTCAACCCATATGGGGCGGGCACGTGGCTCATCACTGAGTACGACGGCAACGACACCATGTTTGGCTACGCCCAGATCCATCAAGGTGGTGGTGAGCTTGGCTACGTGAGCCTCCGTGAATTGCGGAGCATCAAGAAGTTCGGGGGTCCCGGTATCGAGCGGGATGTCCACTTCAAGCCCAAGCCACTGTCGCAGGCCAAGCGTGAGAACCGTATCGGCAGTGATGCCCCCAAGGAAGCAACCATGAACGACACCAACCTCCGAAAGGCCCTGATCCGTACCGCAGCCACCATGCCCAAAGGCGCAGGCCGCACGGCAATCCTAGATCTACTCAAGGAAGCCAAGTTTGAGGAAGGCGTGCCTGCCGACCCTACGGTCAACATGACCGAGGAGCAGAAGGCTGAGTGGAAAAGGCAGAACGAACTGCACAAGGACAAGTTCAAGACCGCCCGCACCTTTCGCCCTGTCCGCACACCTGAACAAGCAGATGGTGATAGGTTGGCCAGCGACACCAACCTCCGCAAGGCCCTGATCCGCACAGCGGCAGCCATGCCCAAGGGACCCGATCGTACTGCCGTCCTAGAGCTAGTGGCTGGGTGTGAGAAGCTGCCCAACGATGCCATGGTCAAGAACTGCGAGGACAAGAAGAAAGAGGGCGACAAGAAGGACAAGTAGGCACATGGCCTTTGATTTCCCAGCCAAGATGCTCCAGAGCGTCGCAGGCGAGTACAGCGACCCCAACTGGCAGGGCTTCAACCCAAAGGGATCGAAAGAGAAAGCATGGGCCAAGACGGTGAGCTTCACGGAGCCCATCAAGGTCACGGTCTTCGCAGATGGCCTAGTTGGGTTTTCAGATGGTCATCACCGTGCGATGGCTGGAAAGATCCTGGGCATCGCCATCCCCGTCACAATCCAACGTAACAGCCTCAGTTCAGGCGTGTGGAAGTTGGTTCTGGACCTATACCAGCACGGTTGCACCTACAGGGATATCAACCCAGAGGGATACAACTTGAGAACTTCTGGGCAAGTCCCCAGCCTAGATGCTGTGAAGGCGGGCAGGAAGACGGGGCTGAGTGACTGGAAGCTGACTGAGTTCTATGAGCAGTTTGGCAAGCCCTCACCAGCACGGGTAGCTGGCCGTGCCACCCCTAGAAATGGCCTTCACGCGCTTGGCCGGGCTTCAGTCCCTGCTGTGCCCGTACAGCAGCCACGTTAGCAGCGGTGACAGGTTCGCCCACCTTGTAGGTCACCACATGCTGGTCTAGTCGCTCTGCCCATGCAAATCGGCCCCACATTCCATAAGGCTTTGGAATACATCAGCATGTAAGAGGTGTTTGAGGTAGGTGAGGTTGCCTTCCCGCACCGCATCACGGATCTGGGTGCTGCTGACTTCGGGAATCGCGAACCCGTTGACCCTAGTCCCGCCCCGCCCGATAACTAGCACGTCAACTAGCTCAGCCAGTTCATCCCATTTGTGCCACTTGTCACGGTCCCGGTAGTTATCCGCCCCAACAACTAGGGTCATGTCCACTGGAGCCCCGAACTGCAACTGTTTGATAAGCGTGAGCGTGTTTGGCGGTTGGTGGTGCATCTCCCAACTCGATACCTTCACGCGGTCGCTGAAGATGGACATGGCCTGTCGGATCCACTGCATACGCAGGTTGAAGTCCGCCATCTTCTTGCTGTGGGCGTGGTTGTAGGTGGGGATGACCCAAACCTCCGCCCCCGCATCGAGGCTCAAGAGGTAGGACACCACCATCGTGTGACCTATATGGGGTGGGTCGAACGCCCCGCCGTATACGAAAATGTGTTTCAGATCAGATTTCAAAGTCTGTCCCCTCAGCTACCAATGCCTCGTAGGCAGCTACATCAAACGTGAACAGTCGTGCAGGACGCCCACTAGTCGGGCGGGTATTGGGGGACGGCTGAAGAACAGCACGTTCACTAGAGCGTCCAGGTGAGCAGGGTCGAGTAGCACGCAGGGATAACACCTTGGATCGGAAATTACGCCGGTCAAGCTGCTTGCCCAAAATGACCTCATAGACATGCTGAAGCTCTGCCAGCGTGAACTCCTTTGGCAGCAGGTGCCGTCCTACAGGTTGCCACGGTAGCTTGCTGCGAAGCCGCTGCAGGGCATCAGTCAAGATATCATCGTGGTCAAACGCTAGGGTGAGGGCTTGGGCGCTCGTCACAGGGCACCACATGGCATCCACAGCATCATCCATCCCTACAACCTTCTGGAAGGGCACTAAGGCGAGGTAGGCGGTGGTGATGACACGGCCACGGGGGTCACGGTCGGGCTCACTGTAGGTGCCAAGTTGCTCCATGTAGGGGATGACTAGGCCGGTCTCCTCCCGTAGTTCACGGGCGGCACTCTCACTCAGGGCTTCCTCCATGTTGGCGTAGCCACCAGGCAGGGCCAGGTAGCCCTTGAACGGCTCATCCCCACGTTGGATCAGCAACACCCTCAAGACACCCTCTGGGCAGATGGTGAACACAACGGCATCCGCTGTGTTGTCTGCCTTTGGGTACTTGTAGGTGTACGTTTGGGCTTGGCCGTCCGCCTTCATCTATGCCTCCTAATTCGTCTTCGTGGTGTAAGGTGTCCAGCGGGAGATGCCACTGAAGTCACACACCTGAACTTCAACACCAGGGAACTGCGTGAGGGCGTAGGCCATACCCGTGCCCGCCTGTGCCTCGATTTCTATGGTCAAGGGCTTGGGTGAGTCAAAATTGATGCTACGGGGGAGCCACAAAGTTGTGTGGATGCACAGCTTGTCAGGCCCGCCCGTGCCCGTGTCAATTGTGATGTGTGTGATGGATAGATCGTTCATGGTTGCCCCTGTGATGGCTTAGTCCCAAGCATCTCATGCACCATCTCCGTGACGATGGAGTCCTCGCCAAAATACACTGCCGCTGCACCATCAAGGTTCCGTAGGTTCTCAACCGCATATGAAGCCACTACAGCAGCATTGATCCTATCTTGGACACCTTCAGCGTAGTTGGCTGCGAATACGGCCGCCCAAACCAGCTTCTCCCCGTCAGTCATCACAGCCTCCCTAGTTGCTAACGATGCAGTCGCCGGACACCCGCATGAACTTCTTGGTCTTGGCGTCCTTGAACTCCCAACCATCGGAGTTCTTCGTGGGGGCAACCTTGCCAGTGCTCCTGCCCTGGTAGATCACGTTGCCGCCTGAGTAGCAGGTGACCTCCGCAGGGCTACCATAGGACCCGAAGTTCGACATTGAGGCGTCGGTACAGGCAGACAGGGCCAGTAGGCTCAACAGACAAAGTAGGTGCTTCATGTAGTCTCCTTGGCCTTTTCAGCCATTTCTTTTTGGTGGCGTGCAAGCAATTCGGTGGCGTGCTCCCCATAGGGGTCCGCGTCCAGAGATCCTATCCAGATCATCACTGGTGGTTCATCATACTTCTTGCACAGGTGTAGGTACTGCGCCACATCATCAGCGATGGCACTTCGACTAGATCCCATGGGATTCTCCCTCTTCATTAGTGGCCTTGAGCACGGCCCCGGCAGCCTTCATTTCGGCCAGTGCAGCTTGTGTGGTGGCGAGTTCCAACCCACGGCAGGCATCTACCAGCACGACCACTAGGTAACCCAAGTGCAGGGCATCAAGAACAGTGGTCTTGACGCAGTAATCCGTGGCCAGCCCGCACACTTTGAGCTTGTGGACACCCTGCCCCTGTAGATAGGCATGTGTGGGCAGCAGCACCCCACGCTCATTGTCGGCGTAGAAAGCACCGTAGGGGTGCAGTAGGCCATCACCCTTGAGGACTTCAAAGGTGATCCCGTCTACATTCAATCCTGGGTGATACTGCGCCCCAGAGGTGCCCTGAACACAGTGCTCTGGCCAACCGTAGTCCACCCCAGGCTTGTGCCAGTCACGGGAGGCGACCACGGTAGTAGCGGTACGGATGTGACGGTTGACCACAGGGATGATCTCATCCCCATGTGGAATGGCCAGCTTGCCGCCAGGGCAGAAGTCCACCTGAGCATCTACGATCAAAAGAGCTTCACTCATCTTGTGCCTCCGGCAAGTTCTTCCCGCACTTCGGTCAGCGTCTGCCCTAACCAGTTGGCACCAAGCCAACTCTCTCGCTTCCGTGCCCGTGGGTCATTTTCCCGAAGGCCAATGCCCCAGAGGGAATCCCACGGGCTCGCTTCAACTAGGGTCGTGCCTGCAGTCGCCTTCAGCAGGCTATGCAGATGGGGGTTTTGGCCGAACTTAGCCATGTTCCCCTTACGCACGATGTCCCTAGCGGCAGCTTTCCACGTGGCCTCATCGAAGTTTTTGACCTGTCGGCCTAACGCCTTCTGCCGCTTAGGGTCGAGATTCATATGAATGAGTTCCCAGGTGGCGGCATCCCCGAACAGGCGGGCCTTTTCCGCCATCATGTACTGCTCGGCGTGGGAGTAGACCTCCCCATCCACCGTGAAGTAGCTTTGGTGCCATTGACTGAATGGGCCACCCCAGAAGAAGGTGAAGCGCTCATTTCCCATGGGGGATCTCCAAGCGGTTGGTCAGAATGCCCGCATCCACAAGGTCTTCACGGGACCCATAGGTCGGGATGTTGGGATTCGCCTTGTGGCGGGTCTGCCGTTCCACCTTGCGAGCGGCGTACAGGAGCTTGTCCACCAAGGCGTAGTCCATGCCGGCGAAGGCTGCTGAACGTTTTACGGCCTTGTACAAGTCCGACTCATTCACCCGGTCAGCGGTGAACAGGATGCTTTCATTGATCAGCGGCCCCTGCATCCCCCTGGACTCGTACTCATCCAAGAACCGGCTCACCCGCTCAATGGTGCCGTAGCTCGTCGGTGAGCCCGTCAGCGGGTCGATACGACCGTAGGTGAAAGGGGCACCCGTCATAGCCAGCAATTCAGCTTCATCGCTGTGCCCGTCACCTTCGCCCCAAAGGTCCGGGGAAGGGGTCGCCTCGATGGTGGCCTTGTACGCACGGCTGGCATGGGCACAATCGTCATCATCGGTCAGATCGTGATCCATCAGGGTCTTGCCCAGGGCCACCCCGTCGAAGCGCTGCCCCAAAGCAAAGGCCAACTGGTAGACCTCCGTCTTGGAGAGCATCGCCAGCGGGTTGCTGTCCACCTCACCGTCGCCACCCTTCTGGTAAAAACGCAAGAAACGGTCCTCACATTCGTTGCCGGTGCCGTGGCGGATACCTCCGCCCATCATGCGATTGAACATGCGTCCGACCGGGGCACGCAAGGTAGAACGGACAGAACCTAGGATGGTCTTGTCTGCTTCGCGGCGGGCATACACCTCATCCAAGACTTGCGTACCATGCGACCTCACAATAGCCGCACCTGCCATCGCAACCAACTGCGTGTACACGTTGGTCAAATCGATGTTGATCATCGGGCAGTTGATGGCATTGGCAAGATCCTGCGCCCGTGCCGTCTGCTTCGGGTCGGTGCTCATCCCACTGTGGACGAGGATGACGTTCTCCGGCCCAAGGGCCAGCACGAGCAACCCGGCCATCACGGCGGAGTCGATGCCCCCGGAGATGTCGAGTTCTGCTTTGGTGATCCCAGCATCGGCGTGTGCTTTGCGGATAGCTGCAACACGCCCATCAATCAGGGCTTGTGGTTTCAGTACAGGCATCTAGTCCTCCTTATGATCGAGACTGCTATATGGCACGGCGCCGCTCTCGGGAGCCTCGCCAAAGGTGTTCATCTGACACTGCCAGATGATGTGTTGGGTCGCAGGGCTGTACCCGATCTGGTTCGGGTCAACACGGTCGCCGGCCTGAATGGGGCGGAACCACTCGACCGTCTCACCCTGCTGTGCGATCAAACTCTCCCACTGGATGTGTTGCCGGTCAAGGCTATAGCCCTTGCTTCGGCGGAGGATGCAGGGCTTGCCTGGGATCGACTGCTTGCTAGGGTGCCCACTGAACTTCATCACTGGACGTGTGCCCGTCATACTGAGCTTGTAGACCGCTGCCACGGCGTTGCGACCGTAGGGTGATAGGGAAGCCGCACTCACGATGGCCCCACCGTAGCCATAGCCTGTACGGGACTTCGCGACACCTAGCTTGGTGCACAGATCTTCGGTGAACCGTGTCTTGGTTAGGTTGTAGCCATCCTCGAAGATGTAGTTGGGGCGGGTCTCAGACTTCCCCTCAGCCTTGACGAACATGGTCAGGTGTTGTTCAAGGGCAGGGAAGTCGTCGAACCGCACGGTACAGCGACGATGCACGTCCTTTTCGCTCATGACCTCGATAGCCGCTGGGATCCCCTTGTTGATGGGGTCGAAGGTGTCGAACAGGTAGCTGGGGGGCTCAGGACGTGTGTCACGGACGGCACGATAGCCATCGTAGTCATTCCCCCACCGCTGCTGGTGTTCATGGCCCGTGGTCCCGACTGGGATCATGTACAGGTCATAGGCGAGCTTGACGTTGCTAGTCTTGTTCAGACCCTGCTTGCGGCACTCCACTAGGGCAATGCGGTGCTGTTGCATACAGGTCGCAGCACGCATCCCCACCTCAAAGGCTCGGTCTAGCCCATCGAGTTCCTTCCAGAGCCCCCTCACGATGCGGGCCACCCGACCGGCATAGCCTTGGTCAAGCGGAATCTTCACATCGTCAATGCCCAAGCAATCAGCGACGAACTGAATGATCGCAGCCTCATCATCACAACAGGCGATGAATGAACGCTTCCCGTTCAGCATGGCCGCAGCCACCTGCAGAGGGAAGTGAAGCATGATGACTAGGGGTTCAAGCCACGACACCAGGAAGCTAGGCCCGGTAATCACGGCCACTGGTTCGCCGGGGTACACTAGTGAGCCTTTGGGCGCAGTCCAGATATCAAGGTCACCACCCAGGGCTTGTAGCATCGCAGGGGTTGGCCCGTAGCCGTTGGCCACCAGGAATCCTGTCTCCTTGGCGTCGGGCATCCGAGGGCAGAACCCACGGATCACCTCGCTGAGATCACACGGTACATAGAGGGGGCCACCCTTGCGGAAGGACAGCACGAACGTCTCACGCCGTAGCGGAAACCCCGCCTGAACCATCGCCCACTTGTATGCGTCAGTCAGCAGGGCACTTGGCTTGGCCCCAGCCAGCCCCCCCGTAATAAGGCTGGCTAGAAATGCTGCTGCTGACTTGATCCCCATCTTCGTACCTCGTGAGGGGTGTCTCCCCATTGCGTGCATTCTACACTAGACTTTGTGTAGAGTCAACACGAAACTTCGTGTGCGGACCCCTCTAGGTGGTGTTACGGGCGGCGGTCCAGAAAACTAACGACTTTTCTTCCTATAGGCAGGGACGGGCATGAACATTTCCCCACTAGACCTAGATCGATTGGCCGTCCGGGTAGAGACCCTAGAGCGCACCCGTACACACGGATGGGCACCAGGGGATGACCTAGAGTTCGAGAATGGACTGCACACTGGGCGTGACCGGCGTGAGCGAAAGCTACCGGACCCTGAATATCTGAGGGTGCTATCACAGCAGCTTCAGACGGGCCACGACCTGCCTCCGGATTTCCACCAGATGTGGCGATACTGGATTCAGACGGCCATGAGGCTTGAGGGCCTGAAGTCACAGAACGACCCTAGGAATCCCCTCCGCATGATGCGTGACATGGCTAGAGGCAAGCTCCCCAGAAGGGCCAAGACCGGCCCCGGTGGAGTAATTCACACCAAGAGGGATGACCACAAGTGGAACAAGGCGAAGGGGATCGCTGAGAAGGCGGGCAAGAAAGATAACTACGCCTACATCATGGGGATTTACAAAAAGATGGAGCCGACACATGATTTCAAGACGGCTAGTGCCAAGCGGGTAGCTGCCAGAGCCTTACAGGCTTACGGAGCGGTAACCTTGAGTTTTGGTGGTGGTGCGAACTACGAGAAGGCGCTCAGGGTACTGGACTCCATCTATGACGCGCCGCCGATGATCATCACCCGTATGGGCGGCTCAGTTGAACTACAGGTGGCTGAGGATGACCCTGTACTAGAAGAAATCTATGAAGCTCTGAGGCGACAGCGGGTCACCTGGCTAGGCCCAGACGGCGGTTCAGTTGGTAGGCGGGGGGCTATGACGTACATACAGTCCCGGTGGTCCGCACCACCCTTCATGAAGTTCATTCCACAGGGGACCGGGGAATGGCACATCTACGATGATGATGACAAGAACGGGGCTGACGAAGCCGCAAATGGGCTTTCGTGGGTGATGAAGACGGCTCTTTTCAGCATCGCCCACAATGTCACCCCGCTCAACACTGACATGGTCAACGCCAAGGCGTTGGGCGGAATTTTGAATCGGATGGACAAGGCACTAGGGTCCCGCGCAGATTTCGGTGCTGGGGATCCAGAGCCGGGGCGTGTTCTAAGGGGCAGGGTCAAGAGGTACTTGGAGACGTACCTGCCACGAGACGAGTTCCCGCTAACGTACAGAAGACTCACCTAGGAGTGTGCTGCATGGATCACCTACCGTGGATCGGTGTTGGGGCTGTGGCCCTCTGGTTAGCTTTGTGCTGGTTCAAAGTGATCCCTGAACCGTATGCAAAGTGGTCCCTATTCATCTGCGGCGGGTTCACGGTCGTGCTATTCAAGATGATCACTGGCAAACAGGGTGAGGTGGATCACAAGGCGACCGCCGCCAAGATCAATGAGCTGTCGGCCCCCCTGCCTGAAGTAGACGTCCCCGATCTAGTTGGCCCAACGCCGGAGAATGCTGCCAAAACGGACGCCGTGATGGCAGAGATTGAGAAGGACGTGACGGCCCTGATAGATCGGGAGGCGGCCCTAGAGGCGGAGCTTGCCGCTGTAGGGAAGAAGAACAAGAAGAAAAGGAAGTTCTCGGACACCATCGCAGCGGACCCCGTTACAGACCCCAATGAGCCCGATGACGACGTGGTTGCCTTCATCAATGGCACAAACAAGGACAAGCCCAATGCGTAGCCTAGCCTCCCTCATGGTTGCTTTCATCCTTATGTTGTCCCCTATGGTAGCTGGGGCTCAGTGCAGGCCCCAACCAGCCAAACACTGGGTATGTGCAGGGAAGCCTAGCCACGCCACGGGGTACCTATTCACCAAGGTGGCTGCTGCCAAGTGCCAGGAAGATGCCAAGCGGGTGACCATCCTAGAGGAGATCCACCAAATCAGCGGGGAGAAGACGGGGTTGCTTATCCGGTGCCGGACACAGGTAGCCACCGTCACCAAGGAACGCGATGCCGCCATGGTGGACGTGGTGAACCTGTCCAACGCGGTGACGAAAGCGAATGCCACCACCAGGCAAAGCAATGATGACAAGGCAAGGCTAGCCAAAGTGGCACACGACCTGAATGATAGGCTCCAGAGTTCCTGGACCACAAGACAAGTGGGCTATGTGGCAGGGGGCAGCTTCCTCACAGGAGTGGCGGCCACCTTCATCTACCTAGCCACCAGGGGGCAGTGATGGCAGACGCGAAAGTAGATGCGATCCTCAAGTGGGCTAGTGACCATGGGGTCAAGTTCAAATTCAAGGACGAGAGCCCTTTCATGAAGCTGCTGGGGAAGATCCTGGTCTTCAACAAGACCTTCATGACCAGCTTCACCACGACCATTGGCAACACTATCTACTTCCCCAGCCAAGCGTGGCTAGAAGCAAGGCAACCTGCAACGACCATCGCCATCGTGGCCCATGAGGTCACGCACGTCATGGACAACCGGAAGCTGGGCACCGTGAGGTACGTCTACAAGTACCTGTCACCCCAACTGAACGCACTAGGAGCTTTTGGCGCTCTAGGTGCCATCTGGGGAGGGCCTTGGTACCTCCTGTTCTTGTTGTGCCTGGGGTTTCTAGCACCATGGGGTAGTAAGGGCCGCACTGAACTGGAAATGCGTGGGTATGCAACCAGCATGGCAGTGAGTGCATGGCTAGGGCACCCTTACGTCCAGCCACCTGAGTGGGTGATGGTGCAGTTTTCAGGCCCCGCCTACTACTACATGTGCAGGGACAAGCCAGCCGTGAAGGCGGAGGTTCGTGTTTGGCTGGGCAGGATCAAAAACGACAGCATCTTGAAAGAACTGCCCCACCTGGAAGCTGTGAAGACGATTTGCGTAGCGAATCAATAACTGTTCTATGAGCACGGATATACAACAGTGGGTGAGGCTGCACGTGTAGCTGCGATCCCTGCCCTGCACCCTACTTTTGGAGAATAGAAATGGCAACTCAGACAGGACTAGGGGACATCATCACCCTGACCAACACCGATACGGCTTCACACCTCACCATCACGGACGTCTATCCTGCACTGCACATCCCCGCCAGCGGCTCGGTAGCACTGCCCTTCGCCGGTGAGGTGGCTGAGAGCTACTCCAACGGTGTGATCCGTGGCTTCCTCGGTGGTGCTCAGGGCCTGTACGGCACTACCAGTGGCGTCAACGCTTCGGGCAACCACCCGACGAAGTTGACGGCGGTCTTCAGTGAGACCAGCAAGACCGGCAAGACTGAATACGCCTACGTTGAGGTGCCCAAGGCGATCAACGCGGCAACTGAGGCGGTGTGGATCCCCAATGAGGCATGTACCATCACGGACATCTCGTTCAACTGTGCCACTATCGCTGAGGCGGGTACGTTGCTTTTCACAGCAACGCGCATCACTGGCACCAAGAACCTGCTCACAGGTGCCCACGACCTGAATCCGGCTGGTGCGGCACCTGATGCGGTGGCCAACACGTTCGTTGCTGCGGTTCTGACGGGCACGGCAGCGGACTTGGCTGTGACGGCTGGTACGGCAGTCCGCTTCACATTGACCAGCAACAACGCTGGCCACGCAATGTCGAACATGATGCTTCGCATCACCTACACCATCGACTAGCCCTGACCAGCTAGCACCCTAGCCTTGCCCCCACAACAGTGCCTGCTAGCCTCACCGCTGGCGGGCACTGTTGCATTCGCGGTAAGGCGGCTATGACCTTGGGTAGTAGAGCGTCCGACAGGGGGAGTCGCAGTCATGGCAACAGCTATCATAGGGCGAATCTTCACCTTCCAGGTGCTCTACGTTGACCAGTTCAACACACCCTTTGCCCCCGACACCCCCACGATCACCATCTTCAGCCACAGCATGACTGACGGTGCCAAGACGTTCCACGTCACCGCTGAAGCCATCACCGCCATAGACCCGGTAGAGACCGGCAGGTATGTCTACAACTTCACCCTGCCAGTAACCCTAGAGGAAGGACAAACCCTATATGCAGAGTTTGGGGGGACCGACCCTGGGGCTGGGGACGCCCCCATCTTGGTAGAGCAGCAGGTGGAGTGTCATGTGCAGATTGCCGCGACGTCTACTCTGCGTGTGCAGTTTGTGAAGGGCGGGTAATACAGATGCCAATAGCGCCCACAACAGAAACACTACGGCTAGCTGACTTCAGGATGGCAGGTTTCCTGATCGCCCGTGGCTGCATGTTCGCAGGCACCGACACAAACGCCCGTGGGGATGTGATTTTTCTGTTCAAGCCAGGTGAAGGGCTGCCAGATCCACATCACGTGCTGACGCAGTACCCAATGTCCGAAGAGTGGCGGTATGATGCTGCGTGCCGTTCAATGCACGATTTCGTGAAGCTACAACAGGCGAAGATGAAGCATGGTCGGTAAAAAGAAGAAAGGGGCTAGTAGTGGGGGCAGCAGGCGAAATGCACGCCCCGCTATGGCCATGTTCCAGCAAAGTGCTAGCAGAGACCAACTGAAACGAAGAAGGGAGTTTGAAATGAGCCGTCAACGTGATCTATTACACTTGAACCAGCAGCTACAGGGGTTGGGCAAAAGGCGCGATGAACTGGTCGCAGAGTATGAGGTGTCCCGCAAGGACTATGAAGGGCGTGTCAATGCCATCCTCACCAAGGCCAAGGTCAAGGACGCCGTGGATGCACTCAATGCAGAGCTAGAGCAGATCCGTCAGGCCAGCCAGAACTCGGTCAACGCCGTTGGCACTCAGATCACCGAAGTGCAGAAGATCGGCCAGTATCTGCTCGGCCGTGACAAGGCCGATCCAGATACCCCGCACATGGTTGAAGGTATCGACATCAACCTCCTTGGCCATGAGACCCGTGCCATGGTCCTCGCCGGCAACCGGGAAACCATTGATGCCCTGAAGGCTAGCCTAGCTGCTCGTGAGGCCGAAGCTGCCGCCGCTGAAGCTGCTGATGAAGCCCCCGATGGGGAGTTGACGGCCAAAAAAGCACCGGCCAAAAAAGCACCGGCCAAAAAAGCACCGGCCAAGAAGTAATTCTGCCGGTAGCCCTTTTATAGCCACCCCCTTAGTAGTGATGAGGGGCGTGCCCCACCTCTGAGGTGGCGACAGTCTCCGCACACGATGATTCGATTGCGTGATGACCCTAACTTGCGGTCGTCAAACCCAACCAACAATTAGGGACGTTAGCTGCCTCTTTAGGGCGCGGGTTCCTTACATCGGAGACTATCATGGCAGCAATTGTTGCAACCAGCGGTGCTACTAACCGTCTGGTCACACTTCAGAGTGGTGCCCTTGTACCATTCACAACAGGGGACACCCTCGATTTCGGTGCAGGTCTTCTGACCGCTGCCGGCGGTCTGACGGTCTCCAGCGGCGGCCTCACCCTCAACAGCGGTGCGTCCGTCACAGCTATCCTCGATAGCGACACCATGGCGGGTGCGAGTGCAACCACGCTCGCAACCTCCGAGTCCATCAAGGCATACGTTGATGCCTCGGCCTCTGCCGGTTGGACGGTGCTCGGCGACAGCGGCGGCGGTCGGGTCATTTCCGGTGGCGACAGTCTGACCCTCGCAGGTGGTGCAGGCATCACTTCGGTTGACTCCGCCACGGACACCGTGACGTTCAACCTGGACGCCAGCAACACCACGCAGACCAGCCTCGCCAACTTGGCAACGGTTGGTGCATTGACCAGCGGTTCAATCGGCGTTGGTTTCGGTGCCATCAACAACGCGGCAAATACACTCACTACGGGTGCTGCTACCGTCGCATCGCTGCAGTCGAATGGCACTGTCACTGTTGGTGTCGACGACACCGGCTATGACGTGAAGTTCTTCGGTGCCACCACTGGCAAGTCCTGGCTCTGGGACGAGTCGGCTGACAAGATGATCGTCACCGGTGAGGCTTCGGTCACTGGTACAATCACCGCAGGCACATTGACGGATGGCACGGCCGCCATTACTGGCGGTGCTGCAAGCGGACTCACGACCATCGGAAGCAACGGTGCGGCAACGCTCGACTCGGGCGGCACAGGCAGCAGCTTCGGCGGTGCCCTTGACGTGGCCACCACCCTGACCGTTGGTGCTGCTAACGACATGGTGATCGGTGCGGGCAGCATCACATCGGTCTCGGGTGCCATCACCTTCGACAATGAGAATCTGATCACTACGGGCACTTTGGGTGCTGGTGCAACCACGGTGACTACCCTTGGTAGCTCCGGGGCTTCAATCCTCGACACGGGCGGCACAGGCAGCAGCTTCGGCGGTGCCCTGACCGTTGCTGGTGACTTGACGGTCAACGGTACTACCGTGACGGTGAATACCACCAACATGTTGGTGGAAGACCCGCTGGTCATCTTCGCGACGGGCCAGGCTGGTGCACCTACACAGGACTCGGGCATCATCGTTGAGCGTGGTACTAGCGCCAATGAAGGCATGTTCTGGGACGAGAGTGCTGATGTTTGGTCTTTCGTGAGTACCACGGAAGACGGTACGACCGCTGGCAACGTGACCATCACGGACTACAGCGCAGTGCACATGGGCGGCTTGACGGCAGATGATGCATCGAGCTTTGGCGGCCTGCTGACCGCCAACCTTGGTGTGACGGTGACGGGTGCAGCCCTGACCATCACCAACCAGGCGATCACTCAGACCACTGGTGGTCAGGTGACCTTCGCTGGCAACGTGGACGCCGCAGCCGGCGTTGATGTGACTGGTGCTGCACTGACAACGGCAGTTGGTATCACCAACACCGCCGGTGAAGTGCTCATCAGCGGCGGCAACCTCCAGCTCAGCGACGATATCGTTGCTAGCTTCGGCACTGCTGACGATGCCACCATCTACTGGGACGACTCTGAAAGCACCTTCATGCTGACCAATGGCCACGCCACGGGTACGACGGCAGTGGTACTGGGTACGGATACCTCGGCAACGAAGTTCCAGGTCTTGAACAGTTCCTTCGCACAGAAGTTCACTGTTGATGCGAGTGGTCAGGCTGACTTCGAGGGCAACCTTGATGCCAACCTCGGCCTCGATGTTTCCGGTGGTGCCCTGACCATCACCAACCAGGCGATCACTCAGACCACTGGTGGTCAGGTGACGTTCGCTGGCAACGTCAATGCTGATAGCGGTGTTGACGTGACTGGTGCGGCCCTGACGGCTGCGGCTGGCCTCACGGTTTCCGCTGGTGCCATGGACCTCGACGGCACGACGTTCGACCTGCTTGCTTCGAGCACCTTCAGCATTGATGGTACTGGTGCCAGCAATGTATCCGCCACAAGCGGTGCATTGACGATCAGCACCATCACTAGCGGTGCACTGAACCTCACGTCGGCAGCCGACGTGGTGTTCTCGGCATCGGCTGGCAACGTGGACTTCAGCGGCGTCAACCTGATGCTCGCTAACGTCAGCAAGTCGGCGGACAGCGTTGGCTACGCCGCTGGTGATATCTTGACCATTGATGCTACGGGTGACTTCGTGGCGGCGGATGCATCTGCTGCTAGCACTGGTCAGGTGATCGGTGTTGCACCTGCGGCTGCGGCTGCAGACGCGGCTGGGCAGAAGCTGACTTCGATGTATGGTACTGCGATGGGGTCATCGACTGACCTCAGCGCCATGGCCATCGGCAACGTGTTGTACCTGAGTGAGACGGCTGGTGCCGTGACCACGGTGGCACCTACGACGGCTGGCTCGGTGATCTACCGCGTTGGTGTGGTCCTTGAGGTTGGCACCATTGCTGGTGACGGCATGATCCTGTACATGCCGCAGTACATCGCCACCAATGCCTAGCACCCGCTAGGTAGGTGACGGCCCCTAGCTGGGCAACCTCCGCCCCCCTGTTGGCTCCTAATGGACGCTAGCAGGGGGGCGGCTCGTTTTGGTCTAGCTAGTCTATAGGCAGCGGTACAGTAGGTGCCCACAAAACGGAGGCATGGCCCCTATGGCAACAGCAGCAAAAACAGACACCAGCGGTGGTGGACACAAACAAGTCCAGATGGGTGTGGGTGACGCCATTCAGCGCCTTATCCATGTGGAGATGCGATACCGCAACGGTTTGGCAGGGCAGGAAGCCTTAGATGAACGTGAGATGATCGCGGAAGCCCTCAATCAGTTCCAACTAGACATTGGGTTTGACTGTGACAATGACGGTGTGCCGGATACGGTAGAGATCTTCGAGGCCAGTGCCGCTACAAGCTGCTGCCGTATCATGTCCACAGACACAAGCCGTAGGTATGCAGGCAAGGCTGGTTCCACGCGGAAGACAAAGAAACCCACCCTACGCCGCAGCTCTACTTCAGAAGCCACTGTGCAGGCCCCTGACGCCGCCGTACGTAAGGTCAAGGTAGCCAAGCCTAAACATGACGCATCACCACCTCTGCCCGCTGCACCACCGCCCATCCCAGACCCCCCAAAGAAGAGGGTGGTACGACGTGTGCCTGCTAGCAGTAGCCGCCGTACCCCGACGAAACCCAAGAAGTGAGGTAGCTGATGTACTGGTTCTTAGCCCTATTCGCCGCATATGGCGTGTGCTTTGGCTTACAAAATAAGGTCACATCCCTCCATGGCCTAACAGAATTCACCGATAGGTTGCTTCTATGCACTTACTGTTCGGGGTTTCATTCTGGCTGGATGATCTGGCTGCTGGTCACGGCGACCAGGGGATCGTGGGGAACACCCGTGGCCAGCATCGGTGAGGCTGTCATGTTCGCATTCGCTAGTGCTGCTTTCTGCTACACGGCAGATAGTGCGGTAAAGTTCCTTGAGGCGAGTGTGGCAGAAGAATTTGAGGAAGAGGTCGATGTGGATGAGTGATGCAGGTAAGACAAGCTGTCCCGTAGACTTCAGTGGGACGCTTCAGCGTGGTGAATACGCCAACGCCTTCCGTATCGTAGGGGACATGGGGCAAGACCTGTTCCTGGACTTCCTTGTCTACAGCCCTGCGGAACACCGTGCGTATGTAGTAGCCCGCATCCGCATCCACAAAACCTTCCTGCCTGCCATCCGCCAAAGATGCCACGAGACTTTGGTGGAGCTGGTTGCAGCGGCCCAGGGTGTTGGTGCACCAACACCCACCTCAGCAATCCCGCCCCCTCCACCGGGTCCGGCACCGATCCCCAAAGAGAGCATCCTCGTCCAGGATGAGAATGGCGTTGTGTACTTCATCGCCCCACAGGACAAGGGAGAGGCAAACTAGCCATGCCCATTGGACGCACCCCAAACCTAGACAAGCCGGACGTCAAGAACATCATCGTCCAGGCCGCATCAGTTGGCGAGGTCGGGGGTTTACCTGCGGGCAGCGCCATTGCCCTTGTGGACGTGTCGGGGGATCTAAAGTACCTCCTATGCGGTGCCCTAGTAGCTACGCAGTATGCCAACCGGTTCTTCGGTTTCGTCAAGGACACAACAGCCGTTAGTGGGAGTCCCCTCATTACGGTCGGCAGGGGCAGCACTGTGACACCCGTACGGGAGGGATCCCTGTCCTTCACCATCGGGAATGCTTGTTACCTTAGCATCACGGCTGGACAGGTCACGCAGACGCCACCAGTGGTTGCTGGGTCACGTCTATTGAAGGTCGGATTCGCCATCAGCACGACCCAAATGGTTCTAGTGCCAGACCAGCAAATCGAGATGGCATAATTTCTGTTGTCCCCCACGGTATCATAGTCAGGACACAACAGGAGATCCAACTATGACAGACTTTCAGCGTGGAACATTTCAGAAGTTCACAGTAGTTCGTGACTTTCACCTTGGGAAAGTTGGGGAGACCGTGCCAGCAGGGACTGTACTCCTATTTGACGGGTCTGACCTCGATTGGAATGGGGTCAAGCACGCCACGCCCAATTTGAGGGGTGCGATCAACGCGGGGTGGCTGACACCTTCTAGCACCAAGGCCACCAAGGAAGTCAAGGCTACCCATACGGCCGCCGCCATTGCCGCTGAGAAGACCAAAGAGCAGCGGAAGCGGAAGCTGATCATGCCGGTGGAAGATGAGCAGCGTGTGGTGTCGACGATCGGTAGCTCTAGGATCGGTCAGCAGGACTCCGCCGCCGCTGCAAAGTCGCCCGCAGACGTTCCTTCCCTACGGGAATCCGCTGCCATCAAGAAGTTTGGTGGAGGGACCCCTGATGACGTAGGCAGTGAGGGCGTTCCTGTAGCACGCATCAAGTCTGCCATTGGCAGGGACCCGATCAACGTCGCGGATCCTGCACAGGTCCGTGGTGTGACGGACGCCATTGCAACCAGTAAGGCTCGTGGTGCCGCACCAGCACCCAAGGCCGCCAAGACAGCCACGGCATCCAAGTTAGTCGCCCTCCCAGCAACAGGCGGAAATTGGGACATGGGGCTGCACTGGAAGACACGGGTCAATGATGCTCTAGCCCTGAAGGACTCCGATCCCGAGAGGTTCGCGGAGATCAAGTCTATTGAAGTCCCCTCAGTGCAGAAGCGGCTAGCCTAGCTGCCCTATAGGTCCCCCTATGTGCGGCCATACCGCAAGTAGGGGGACCAATTGGGACGACAGCATAACGCAAGTAGCCAGGTAGCCTGGGCCATCATCGCAGAAGGCGTGGCGAAGTCCCGTGTGGAGACTCATCGGCTACAGCAATCCCTTCTCCGTGCCCAGAAGCTAGTGGAAACCAGCACGCACCGTGAGCATATCCATCAGGTGGCTGGTGACCTACTTCGGGACATCCCTGAGCGCATCAACAAGTTGGAACGGGCACTAGACCGCACCAACTATGCACTGTCCCTGATGGGGACGGAATTTCTCAGGAACCGCATCCCCCAGGATGACAAGACTGAAGTGGATGAGGCCGTGGAAAGCGTGCCCCTGCCCCTGTCCCAGAGCCACAGCGCGTCAAGCCACCGTGTGGCTAGCAGGCACATCAATGGATAGAAGGGCCGATTTAGTCCCGCCGTTGGGTTACCCAGGCGGGCCGTGCTACGTGGTCAAACGGATCGATCATTCGATCCGTAACCTACGGATCAAAGATCGGCTCATCGACAAGATTGAGGATGGCGGGAAGCTCACAAACTCTGAGGCCGCCGCCGTTTACCATGCGGAAATGGAACCGGGACAGGGCAGGTGGCGGTTCCTTATTACCCCCCACGCACAGTTCCGGATGGACCAACGTCAGATCACCGTCCCCGAAGTTCGACTTGGCCTCCAGAGGATGCTGAAGCAACACAACGACTGGAAGTCCCAACAGGACCCACGTGGGGAAGCCCTCAGCCGGGAAATGCGTAGTGACGGCGAGACCGAATGGCTGGACACCAAACAAGGGCTGTTCATGGCCTGGGCCTTCGCTGGAAAGTACACAGCTAGACTCATCACGACATACTGGAAGGGCGTGTCAGACCCCCCGGCACCGGGGCACTGTATCCTAGCGTCCATACCTGTTGGGGATGATGAGGACGCACGTGAGGGGTATGAACGAAACATACAGCACCAACGGCAACGTAGGCAGAAGGGTACAGACCGCATCCAACGCCACCGCAGGTATCTGAAAAACAAGACCAATGTGAAGCGGCAGCAGAAGACCTACCGCATGAGGAACAAGCGGCACCTTCAACGGACGCGTAAGCTCCTCAAAAACAAGGATCGAACGCGGAGAAGGGCGGGGGTCGCTATCCCGTTCGTTGTGGGGCAGGACCTGGACCACGTGGGCCACGTCACAGGCTACGACCCGGACACAGGCAAAATCAGTTGGGAAGTTGGGGGTCGTACAGGCAGCCATGACTGGGTGGCGGTATGCAACAGGGTCACGTTCCTCGCTGAGTCAGACGTTGATGACGTGTTCAGCATGATTGAGGCCGCCGACAGCCTCGCGGAGAATGCACGCACAGCCGCCAAGTTCGTACAGATCCTCACGGGGCTAGCCCCCAACGTGGAGAGCAAGTCTAGGGGGCTGCAAACCAAGCTGATCCGTGTAGACAAGCGCAATATGCAGTGGAGCTTCGCAGTATCAGGTGGCAAGGACGCCCACACGGTACGGCTGAAGGCTGTTCCAAAGCGGGGCAACGTTAGCAAGTTAGGGGCTAGTGACGTCTTGATGAAGTGCGACTGTAACTTCTGGCGGTGGCAGGGGCCAGAACACTGGGCCAGTGTTGGTGGATACCTGCTAGGCAAGCCCGTGGGCACAGCTAGCAAGCCCATGGTGAAGGACCCAGCGGGTGGTCACAGAGTCTGCAAACACGTCGCCGCTGTGGTGGCTACAGCGCAGGATTACTTCCTGCCGAAAATGAGAGGCAAACTAGCTATGGCTAAGACATACATAGAAGACCGCGCGGACCTTTTTGATCTCATGCGGAGAGATGATTGGGGTGTTAGGGATCCAGATATGGGGGACTCCTACGCCACTAGCCCAGACGGTCGGATCCGCCTGTATTTCAAGTCGCAGGGGGTCTACATGGCCGTTGATAACACAGGCAGGTCTAGGTTCAACCCTAGTGCTGCCAGGTCTGTTGCTATGGACTTCAGCAGGACCAATCACAAGCGGTTCCTAGACATGGTCTATGAGATGGCCGCACCCGAGAGGCAGGCAAGCATCGGTAAGGTGGCACAGCGTTACCTTCAAGGAGAGACCACCGATGCCTAATTACGGATTCACCTGCAACGATTGCGGGCAGGACTTTGACGTCTGGATGTACCCTAGCCAGTACACTGCAGACCGCGTCTGCACAGACCCAGAATGTGGCAGTGCAGATACCAAGCGGTACTTCACTACCCCTAATGTCGTCTTCAAGGGCGATGGTTGGGTAGACAAGAACCTGCGGATCAAGCAGCAGATGAAAGAGAAGAACAAGATCTTAGATGCCAAGCAAGCCGATCGCTACCGACAAGGTGGTAAGGCCAACACGGTTGCGTCCCTGGCCCCCAATGTGGACGGTGAGCAGACGGACACCTGGGCAGAAGCCAAAAAGCTGGCGACCAGCAAAGGCAAAAACACAGCAGCTTACGACAAGTATGTAAGGTCTGAGAAATCCGGCAACTGAAGGACTGAACCATGGCAACCATCCCCAGCGTCCTATACCGCGCACCAAATCTCGTGGTGATGACCTTCCCTACCAAGGCGGGCATCAGCAAGTTCCGTCTGCGTGGTCACAACACGTTGACTGGTGCCGTGACGACCGGGGCCACGGACATCATGTTCGAGATCGACGCAGGGGCACACTGGAAGTCCTCAAGCGTACTCGCCAAGGGCGGGACTTACCCTTATATGCCAGGCAACACCCGTGGGCATGCCTGGGTAGCATTTGATCCTGATGACTTCTATGACCCGACCACTGCTGCTGTAGACAAGCTGCCATCGGACGCCATGTTCGCGTACTACACGGTTCAGGAGTTCAGCATCGCCGCCAACGCCTATCTAGCTGAGGAGCGCAGGGTGTTCATCGTCCCGCCAGCGGCCTTCTGGGGCGTCCCAAACCCTAGCATCACCATGACGGTAGACGTACCCCAGACTACAGCGACAGAATCGGAACTGGAAGGCCAGATGCCACCCGTAGCGGCGGTGAAGATCCACTTCCCAGGGCGGGTAACTTCCGGGTTCATACAGAATCTAGAGGCTGAGACCCTATACTACAGCGTGGGGGGCAACACCCCTATGATCCGTATCCCGAACAGTGGATCGGCAAACCTGTTCCATGGTGTCAGTGATGAGATTTGCCTCGCCTCCATAGCCGCCGGCGGGTGTAAGGTCAGTGGGCTATTTGGCCTCAGCACGGGCGGATAGCACCATGGGGCACCCCGAGAAAGAGCCACAGGTCACGGGTGAGACCCGCTACCCGTTACAGGTGGCCCCAACCCCCTACCGCACAAGCGACCTCTACTATGGGGCGTTCCTGCGGGTCGCCTGTGTCCCCCTGCTAGAAGTACAGCGGGAGAACGGTCGAATCTACTTCGTGTTCGAGAATGGCCCCCACATCAAAGACCTGAAGCGGGAATACTTCAACCGCACTGCACAGGTCCCCGCTATGTCCTATGCGGACGAGATCCGTGCCATGAAGGCACTGTGCCACGAACAGTAGAGGTGCCCAATGTCCGTCGCCTATAGTCAAAATTCGACGCTACAACGTGGGGATCTGAACATCTTCCTCACAAACTCCAATGGTGCCCCCCAGAACGCCTACAACATCACGTTCGCCCTCTACTATGTAGATCCGAACACTTCCGCTGAGGTGCTGATCGGCGCCGTAGGGCGAGTGCCTGTGAACCCTGCCGTAGGTGAATACTACGCCAGCGTTCAGATCCCCGGTGCCAGCACCCCAGGGGACTACCGCATCCGATGGGACATCACTGAGTTCGCTGGCAGCCCTACAAGCCAAGTTGTCCAGGAGTTCGCCGTCATCGCCCCCAATAGCCTCAACGTGGGGGCTCAGTACACGGGCGGCACGGCGGCGATGATCAACAGCCTCCGCATCCTCCTGCGCGACCAGAACCCAGATAAGTGGTATAAATTCCGCCCACCTGAGCATGAGGGTACCCTGAAGTCCTTCAACCAGGTCTTTGGGGAAATCTGGGAAGACGATGAGCTGCATGAGTACCTACAGCGCTCAGTCGACTGGTGGAACATGATGCCCCCAGCTACAACGACCACGTTGGAGGAGATCACCACCATCCGTGGCGGCGCATGGCGAACGGCCATCTTGTGGGGTGCCATCGTACATGCCTGTGCAGCCCTCTCGTTGAACTGGGTTGCTGACGAGTTTTCGCTATGTTACCACACACTTATCTATTTCACAACTAGGGATGGGAAGGTTGAGTTAGACCTACCCATCGGCCTCATGTGGGACATGTTACAGGGCGGTGGTATCGCTGCGGACGATCTACACCCTGAGATGCAAGATGCCCTGCGAGTAGCCTACTGGGCTGGGGATCTCTGTGTGATCGCTGCGGACCCCCTAACAGGCAAGATCGGCCTGCACCCTGTAACAGACCTGCACCGTCATGCCGTCAAGGCAGCAGGCAAGAAGTGTGTGCGGGTCACTACACACGACGCCGTAGTGGAGTGCACCACAGACCATAGCCTGTTCAGGTACGGCGGCAAGAACCGCATCCCCGCCATGCACATCTTGGAAGGGGGCAAGGTGCAGGTTGGCACGCAGCTTGTCGGCATTGACCCGTGTGGGCCTGGGGGTTCATTTGTCCTAGAGGGCGTGCTGGTTGAAGAAGTTGTAGAGATCAAAACCCCCGAGTTCATGTACGACCTAACAGTCCCCGGCCCACAGAACTTCATGCTGGCTAACGGTATCCTTGCCCATAATAGCTACAGTATCGGGGGCATCAGCCTAGACCTAGAGAAGTCCAGCAAGTATGAGAGCGCCAAGCAAGGTGCCGAAAGCAATCTGGAAAAAGCTATCGAGGCGAAACAGCAGACCGTCAAGTTTTTGAGAGGACTGAAGCAGTCCCGATATGGTGCGGGCGGCATGAGGTCTGGTCTGGGCCCATACGTTGGGGCCGGGATCAACTCTCCCCGTAATTTTATTGGGGTTCTGTTAGGTTGTTTGATCTCGTACCAAGCCCTTTTGGCGCATCTGCCAGCCTTGCTTTCCTGAGCATCACCTTCAAAGCACCGTTACATGCCGTGGCACCCGTGCGTAACAGTAGTGTCAGTGCCAGTACCTGGAGGCAACAATGAAACGCCGTGACTTTTTCAAAGTAACCGCAACCACCGTCGCCGCAGTCGGTGCCATCGCCATCATCCCCAAGGCCGTCCTCGGGGCTCCCAAGGCTGCACCACCCATGCGGACGGTTGAGATCTACAACAAGGGCGTGTGGACCCGCACACCGTTCCCAAAGCTCAAGCAGTGGGACATCTTCCGCATGTTCGAGCCAGACACCGGCGAGTTGGTTGACAAGGGCACCGACCTAGAGATCTGCATCATCACCGAGCCGCCTACCTACGTCGGCGGCAAGGCTGGGTGGTGCCTCCAAGTTGAGGGCTGCACGGTGATCGACAACACTCACCCGTATTATGATCGGGTCATGGTGGTTGGACCCACGGGCCGACCCGTGTTCCCTGTGAAGTCTGTGAACATGCGGGATGGGACCATGGAGCTATACAAGCGCGGCAATGCGGTCGGTGGCAGTGTCTTCGGGCACGTAGAGTTCCCTACACCCGACCCCAACTTCACATCCATCTGGGTTCCTACACCGAAACACTGGGATTAACGGCCCTCAATTAGACGCGCCGACCTTTTCCTTTGGCCTTCGCCGCCGCAGCACGTTTCTGTTTGCGGTTCAGCGGCACCGGGTCTTCTAGTTCACGCAGAATGTCCCTGTTCACCCTGACGGGAAAGACACCTTGCCCTAGTAGCACACGATCACTCTCGTGCTGGCACTGTGGGCATGGCTCGTCTGGCTCAGCTTCGCATGTGTGTACATAGGCCATTGTTGCCCTCCTAGCTTCGCGGTGCCAGCACCAGTGTAGCCTTCTTGACGAGGGCTTCGACCAGCGTGTCAAACGCCTTCAAGGTCAATCCCTTCTGGACGTAGCTGATGGCTTTGACAACATCAGGCCACAACGGGAAGGGGATGTTGCACACGGACTGCCATTGTGATCCATCCCACCGTTCTACTCGGGCGTAACTCTGGGCATCGTAGGCATTCCGTCTGACGGTGGTGCGGCAGACGTGGGCATCAAGCTCTAGCAGCCGCTCATCGTGCCATGACTGATTGGCTGCCCAGGTCTCGTTATTGAGGGTCTTGATTTCCATTAGGGTGTCTCCGTGGTTTGTGTCGACGCTACTCGTCCCAGTTATTGCCCTTGAAGTAGCTGACACGGACTTCCGTGACGTTGTAGCCAGGGCTGTAGTCGCGGCCCACCTCGCAGCCCTTGCCAAACAGGAAATATTCCAGCTTGGTGCGGGTCTCTAGGTCAGGGCAGTAGAGGTAGACCCGGCTGTCTTTGCCGTATGTCTCATTGCCAATGCTGTAGCCGGTGGCCATCGGAGCCTTGCCGATGGCGCGCGCGGTGAAGGGTGCAGTAGCCGCACCGAACTCCACCAGCATCTTGCTCAACTTTGTCACTGATGGGTTTGCCATGGGAACCTCCTGGGCAGCATCGCACGATTCCTTCACCCTTGTTACGGGTGGCAGGTCCCCAAACTAACCAGAAAATGTATAGGGAGGGGGTTGTGGAAAACCAGAATATCCACTATAGTGCCCTCATGAAGAAGATCAGCCAGCAAATATGGGCGGTACTAGGCGGGGCAACCCAGCAGGCGGTCAGCAAGACTGACGCCACCCCTATGGTTTGGCTTGGCACACGGCTACGGCGGGCGGTACTGCCTGCGGATTACTTAGACGGCCGGTACTACCTGCGGCAGCGCCAGCACAATGCACGGCTGTTGGCCAACATGAAGCGGTTCTTCCTAGAAGCCCGCCAACGGTTCAAGGCCAACCCACACCTTCTACAGCCGCCTGTGCCGGGCCGTAGGGGGCGTCCTAAAGGGACATGCCCAGTCGCCCTAGCCCATGCTCTTCAAGTGCCCTATCAGGCAGGGTGGACGGTGGAGAACGTATTCTGGGCTTGGTGTGCCCAGCAGTTCAGGGTGCTGCTAGAAGCCCTGAAAGGTACAAGCAAGGTGCGGTGGCATCACCTATGCCATCAGCTAGACGTGCTGTGGTTGCCCAGGTGGGTATCCAAAGGATCGCCGCCCCATGGCTTCACTAGGCCGTGGGAACCCTTGAAATGACTGCGGCAGTTGCGGCACCAGCAAACGGCTTGGTCGAACATGGGCACCAATGCAGGCACCATGGCCATCAAGGCGGCGTTCTCTGGGGTGCCCGGAATGAATGGGTGGATCAGGTGGTCCATGGTGGTCTCCTCTATTTGAAAGTGTCAGGCACAGGGCGGTCGGCACCATCGTACCAGGGCACCAAGGCAAAGCCCGAACGAATCACATACGCACCGTGTGGCTTGAACAACCCGTCAAGCTCAGCAACCATGTTCACCTCAGTGTCCAGATCGAATTCCTCAATGCTGAATCTCTCAAGTGACACACTGGCGAAGGTGTAGGACACCACGGTCCTAGTGCTTTCATACTCACATTGGGGGGCATGGCCTGGGGGCATCTCCGCCCACATGTCCTCAGTCAGAACACCAAGGCGTTCCTTGGTGAACACCGGTTGGCCAGGGATGGCGGACAACTCCGCGTAGTAGACAAGATCGGCCTGGTTGCTACTGCCCATATTAGACCTCGCGGCGGCAGGCGGCCTTGGCACGGCGGCGGTTGGCCTTGGCGACAGCACGCTTGCCAGAAGCCTTGTGGCTGCCAGGGCCGACCTTGTAGCTGCGGCCGTTGTGGCTGGGATCGTTCGGGTCTTTCATCTTGCCCTCCTAGGAAGGGGCGTCATGCCCCCTGCACTCATGTTACGGGTGGGGGCATGGGAAACTAACTAGCCTGTACACCGTCTGACACTTCCACCATCTCATCCAGGGTGCCAACGGGCGCACCTGCCCCCTCGGACAGTGCCATCGGCACCAGCAGGGCGGGGTCCATGCCCTTGAAGTTTCGGCCTAACGTGTCAACCCACAGGCTGTAGGTGCCCCAGGTGCGTCCCTCGGGGTCAACCCAGAGTTCCACACCCACGCAGATGGTGCTGTTGGGGAAGGCCGCGTGGGCTTCTGCACTCAGGTCTGCCATCACCTTTGGTACCATGAACATATCTACCACCTCTCAGTTGCTGTTATTTACAGGTAGTGGGCACCGTAGACACCAACCGCGCCGAGGCCATTGTCATCATTCCAGATGTTGCCACGTGCATGTTTGGCGGGGGCCTTCCAGCTAGCCGCCTTCAACACGTCGCCATTGGTGGTGTCGACGAAACAGTGCACGCTGGACCCACGCACTACCTTGATGTAGCGCCGTCCCGGTGCATAGCCTGTCATCTTGAAGGGGATGCTGGGGTAGTTATCAGCCAGGTGCTCGTCGCACATGGTCTTCAGCCCCTTGAAGAAGGCCGCGAACCGTGCGTCAAAGGCTGTCTCATCACTCTTTCGGCTCTGCATCGTGTTACCCCCGTTGTCTCACTCCTGTTACGGGAGGTGGACGGAGGAACTAACCAACAAATAGCTACCCTACTTGCGGGCACTACCAGTGACCATGCCGAACCTGTTGTACTCATAGCGCATCACTTCCTCAGCCCTCTTCATCAGGAGGCCAAAGTCGAGATCGCTAGGTACGTCAATGGGGTACTTGCCGGTCTTGCTGTACTCCGCATAGCCTAGTGAGGCGATGGAATTGTCACCGGCGCCACGGTCAACACGGACGGTGGCTTCACAGAACACGTCAAATCCCGTGTCCGCATCATGCTTGGGGCGGGCGTGGATTGGGCTGTAGATGATGGTCACGATCTGAGCACCTTGCCGTTGGTGTGCAGGTAGGGCCATGAGCACATCTACAGCATCCTGAGCCAACTGCCGCTGAATCGCTGCAGAGGCCTTGATGAAGCTGACGTGCGGATCATCAGGACCACAACGGACGTGGTACTCCTTGCCAAGGGCTTCCTGCTTGTTGATCTTCCATGACGGTACAGGATGGGCACTGTATGGGGCGAGGGCACGAAAGAAAGGCCTCCCCGCACTCTCCGCCCGCTGCACCGCAGTCGTCTCACCAAGGAAGGTGGTTGGGGGCAGGCGGTAAACTACGAGGTTGTTGGTAGCAATCACCCCATCACCGGGCATCCAGATGGTACTGCGATCACTCTCAGTGCCAAACAGCTTGGGTGGGGCCACTAGGGCCGCCCCTGCACCAAGGCCGATCAACTGTAGGAATGAACGCCGTGAGTATTTGTCTGCCATGTTAGTCACCTCTAGGCCATAATACCTACGGTGACAAGGTTATAGCTAGCCCTGTGAAGGACACACGATCGCGGAGGCCCTTGTGACTGAATCTACGAACCTCAGGAAGCGGGCCATCCGTCTAGCTTCAACCTTCCCCCACAAGAGTGCGGAACGTACAGCCCTGCTAGACGCCCTGAGGGTTGCCCGCTTCGATGAGGACCCCGAGGCGCTTGTCGTGACCGATCTCACACGGAACAGCTTCAGGGGTCTAGCACGCAGCCTGAAGGGCGAATACAGCCAATCGAAGTCCTACGCCTACAGCTTGTTTGAGAACCCCACCCCAGCCGGGGATGCTGGATGGGTTCAGGTCAAGTGGGGCGAGGGTAGACACCCCGATTGGGCTCGTTTAGACGTGTTCAAGGGGCTGGCCAGCACTGAGACTGGTAGGAGAGATCGCGGGAAGCCTGGGATGTACCTTTTCAAGCTGACGCGGAACTTCTTCATCCCCAATCGAGGGGACAAGAGGGAAGTCCTACTAGATTCCGGCTGGATCCCCATGAGCCAAGTGAAGGTACAGCTACAGCATGTGCGTGATGCCGTCCTGAGTGACTGGGAAAGCCGCCGCGAATACTAGCCCTGCACCCCAGCGAAGCCGGAGATCTGCTCGTGGCCACTACCGCCATGGGACGGGTTCGAACCTGGTCCATACCAACGGTCATTGCTGGAGGTGCTAAACGTCCGGACACGACGTTCCGTGGTGCGTTGTGCAAGTGAGAACCCATCCGCCACTAGCTGGTCAAGTAGCAGCTTGTAGTAGGTGCCGGTCCCTTCAGCGAGCTTCTGAAGCTCCTCAGAGGTAAACGTGTCGCGGTCTTCGCCTTCCAGCATGTCCACGAATTCCTCGTGGGAGCTGAACTCAGGCTCTTCCTTGATATCAACCGTGTAGAACATCATCGTGTCACCTCCGTTCACCTGTGTTACGGCTGGAGGGGCGAAGGTCTAACCAAAAAAGCAGAAAGCCCTGCCCACCAGCATTAGGTGAACAGGGCTTTCTGCTTTGCCGCTTCGCCGGTGAGGGCTACTTGCGGGCCTCGCGATCGGTGCTGACCTGCACACGCACTTCCTGCGCGGCGTTCTTGGCAGCCTGCATGGCCGTACGGACACGGGTGCCAGCGGCGTTGTTGCCACTGTCATGCTTGTCGGCGTCGGCCTTGGCTGCTTCAAGGGTGTCAATCATCGCTTGGATTTTGGCTGCAACACTCATAGGTAACTCCTGTCTGGAAGAATCAATCGAACCGCACAACGTGTGCATTGGTGGACGATACCGCCCTGTAGGCTTGTGTTACGCATCGCTCACCAAAAAACTAACCATACAGGTGCATCAAGTTAGTCTGAAGGTTCCCAAGCCGTAACAACGGTGGAGGATCTATGGCCAACCCAAACACACCCAAAAAACCTAGAGACAGTGAACTGACCATGCAGACCCGCACGGTGGTGCTGCGTATGGCCCTACTAGCCCAACAGGAATTTGCCGTCAGGGCCGGGGATGAAGCCGCCGCCATGGCTCTTGCTCAAAGGATCAAAACCCTAACCAAGTTCCTATGCCCCAAGAAAGGTGCCCGTGTTCGCATTACCTTGCTGACAGGCGAGGTGGCTGAAGGCACGGTGTTCTGGGTCGGCCCTAGCAAACTCAGTGCAGGCACCCGATGTGGCGTCTCCGTAGGGGACCAGACGTTTTGGGCTGATGCCCCTGATGCCATACCCGCTGCGGAACACCCCTGGGCCCGGTAACTAGCGGGTCAAGGCCGCCAAGTGCAACCTGCCCAGCTCCGTGAGGGCACGGGCCAGATCTGCCTTCGCAGTCGCCAGTGCAGCCCGCTCATGGGCCAAGGCAACCTTGGTGGCGTTGTGTGCGGTCTGCTCCTTGCCTAGTGCGTCAATGAGGCGGCCGATCCTGGACTCGTAGTCGATGATCGCAACTTTGTCGATTTCTGTGACCGCAGGCGTAATGAGGGCAGGTTCCCGAGGCGGTGCCTGAAGAAGTGCCTCGGCGATGGCGTCCACAGCGGCCACAGCATCATCGGCGGTGCCCGTATCAACATCTACCCAATCGGGGGGCGTGGGTGTGGTGGTAGTGACGGTAGTGGGCATTTCTTCTCGATCTGGATGCAGGCGGTAGATCTGTGCATTCTCAGTGGTGAGTGCCCCCAGGTCTTCATTGGAGTCCCGCACCTTGGCCCGCCTGATGCCCTCAGTGGTGATCTGGTAGGTGCGGGATGAGACACGTGTGGCCAGGAGCCTGCTGGCTAGCATCCCCAGACAGCGATCCGTAGTCTTCACGCTCAGGAGCCTGCCTGTGCGGGGGTTCAGGCAGGAAGGTTGGATCTCCCATGCCTTGAATTTGCCGGTGCCGCTCGTGTCTGCTGCCCACAGGGCATCCAAGGTGACCAGTGTCGCGTTGGTGAGGCCAACATAGGCACCATCTTCACCTCCGAGGAAGAATTCTCCATTCACTTCCACTGCATCACCCTGAGCTACGACACGGCGGAGGCTCTGCTTGCAGAAAGACACACTGATGCCGAATTCCTCAGCCATCGTTGCAGGGACAGCAAACCGCATCACTTCGAGGTAGCGGTGGGCGAACACGGCACCGAAGGTGGTGTTGTTGAATTTCGGTCCAGGAAACCACATGCCAGGCACTTTCAGCATATCCAGACGATCGGCAGCGACGTTCCCCTTTTGAGTCTTGCACCAGCGGCCCAGGGAGTCCTGCACGAAGACACCATCTAGGCTAGATGCGATCTGGAGGATCTTCTCCTCACTGACCTTCCAGTCAGCAGTTAGGCCAGACATGGGAAGGGGGCCCTTATGGTCTGTCACCTTGTAGAGCATGAGCAGGCTGCGTGGGGTGATTGGGGTTTTGATGGGCTTCTTGGGCGTTGTCATGGGAGACCTCTCTAGTGATGTTGGCGGCGGAGGGTGGTTGCACACCTCACACGTGTTACGGCATCCGTACAGATTTCATAACGGTTGTCGGCCTATTGCTGGCCACCTGTGGAGGTGACCCATGGACAAACTCTTTGAGCGCGGCACAGCTATCCTCAGCATTTTGGTCATCCCGCTCATCGGGTGGGGTATCAAGCTAGAGGTAGATCGTGCCGTCCACCTGGAAAAGATTGTGCAGCTTGAAAAAGCCCAGGCGGAGAAGGTTGAGGTCGATTCCTTCCGCACACGCAACACAACCGTCGACAAGGCTCTGACGGAAGCCCGCAGGCAAATTGAGCTGGCACAGGGCGTCAAGAAGGATCTGAACGTGATTACGGTGGCTCAGGGCCGCACAGAGGAGAAGATCGATGGCATCAAGACTGACCTGGAAGCTATCAAGCGCATTGTGCTTACTCCTGTGCCTCGCATCCGTTAGCACGGCCCAACCCAAGCCGCCACCAGCTAAAGCGGAGGTCAAGACCGCCAAGACCGCCAAGGCTGCCGAGAAGACCAAGAAGATCAAGAAGGCCGCCGCCCAGCAGACCCAACAGGCCCAGGTGCACCATCAGGTGCAGGTGCAGGCGGTAGCCGCCGCACGGGTGCAGGTGATCCAACAGGACGTAGAGGGCCTGAAGTACCAGATGGCACTGCGTCATATCAGTGTCTATGAGAAGGCGGCCAAAAAGTACAAGTGGCGACTAGGCCGGCACCCCAAGCTGATGAGGCACCTAACGCACTGGCGACAGTGGGTCTACCTACGCTGTACGGTCGACGCCTATAAGTTCCAACGGAAGTCCCTACCAGCAAGGGTGTATCTCAAGGTGAAGGGGAAAACCCCAAAGTCTCCAGATTATTGGTACAAAATCGCTGACCAGGCGGCCAAGAAGGCAGTTAGGAAGAAGCCGTCTCAGCGGCCTGGGCATTAGGAGACCTTATGAGTGTTTCTACATGGCTGCCAGCGGCAGGGCAGACCCCGCAGCCCCCCCGCAACGTCATGGTCACGCACAGCTACACTCGCGGTGCTGTAGACCTGCGCTGGGACGACCCAGCACAGGACCCACTGAATACCAGCTACACGGTGTTGGGCTGCAACGTCTACCGTAGCCTCGCTAGCCAACGGGGGCCGTTCCACAGGGTCAACGCCTACCCCATAGGTGGCGGGTTCTATAGAGACCGCACAGACCATGCCCAGGTTGTGGAATCCGTCAACTGGGCTTCCGGGTGGTTCCAACGTGGGGACGGCCCCAATGACCAACGATGGGTCATCAAGACGCAGTACCCCATCGTCAAACCCATCGGCCCGCCCGGCACCTCAGCAAATAACGTCAGCGACGTGACGCTGACTATCGATGGTGTGAACGTCCCTGTTCATAGCGTCTTCGGCCCCATGGGGGAGATCACTCTCATCAACTGGGAAGTCTACAACCCAGCCACAGAGAAGATGATCCAACCATTGCTACCAACGGAGACTAGCAACGTTCAGATCACCTACTACTACCCCGCCAATGTGGTCCCCACAGGCCCAGATGCCAAGGTCTGGTACCGCGTCAGCTCCGTGGCAACCGCTACCGATACACCTAGCTACCTAACCGAGACCCCGCTGGACTTCTGTGAGCCCAAAAGCCACATGGAAGTAGAGAACCTGGACTATATCTGGCGAGAAGCTATCAGGCGTAACAACTGGATCCTCGAACAAGGTGGGGAACGAGTGAAGCTGTTCGTCCGCAGGATCGCCGGCCAGAAGTGTTGGTGCCGGTTAGACCCCCGCCTCAGGGAATACAGCGGCCAGCCTAGCTCCCGTTGCCGGACCTGCTGGGGCACTGGCCTGGTGAATGGCTATGAAGGCCCTTACGAGATCATCGTTGGCCCAGATGATGGGGACAAGCGCATCAGCCAGACCCAGATGGGCCGTCGCATGGAAAACAGCTATGAAGTCTGGATGGGGCCCAGCCCTGCGGTGAGCCAACGTGACTTCATCGTGAAGCAAACCAACGAGCGCTACAGCATCGGCCCCGTCAAGCGCCCCACCAATCGTGGCGCGTTCATGCAGCAACACTTCACCATCGCCTACTTCGACGAAGGGGACATCCGGTACCAGGTGCCTATCACGGGGACGGACAGTTTGCCCTGGCCTACTAGCCGCACTAGCCGTGACCCAAATAGCCCATACCCCGTTGGTGCTGACTACAAGGCAACCCCCATGGGTACGGACAAGGACAACATCCCCAGTGACCGTGAGCAACGCGGCCGAACGGTGGCGTGGGAGAACACGAACTACCTGCTACCCTGGCTGTTCCTACCCCTCATTGCAGAGGCTGCCATCAGTCTCCTTGGGATCGCGTGAACCAAGATGTTGAAGGCACCGAAACGAATCCGGGGCACCTATGGCAAGACATGGGAACGTCTGATGAACGGCATGGAGCTTGACCGCAAGTGGCTGGACAAGATCGGCAAGATCCTCGTAGAAGAAATCGTCCAGCAGGCACGGATCGATTCTGCCAAGGCCCGTGGGCTGAAGGCTGGTAACATGATCCCAAGAGACCCGAAGTTTTTCCAGAGCTTCAGCCACAACATCCGGGGCCGATCTACGATTGAGATCATATCAACATGGCCTGGGATCACCGATCTAACTGAAGGCCGGGGACCGTTCCCAATGGAATGGTTGCGGCGTAAGGTTGGGGAGGCAAAGGTGATCCCACTAGCTGTCCCAGGTAGCCCCGTACCCATCTTTCGATCCGCCCCCCTCCAAACGGAGAGTGCGTGGATTCACCCTGGCATCGCCAGACACACCTTCATCCGCCGGGGCATCAAGCGTGCCCGCAAGCGGGTTGTGGCGGTGTATGCGGAGGCTTTGCAACATGCTTGAAGCGAAAATTACATGTAAATGCACGGGGCTAGCTATACCAAACCTCGGGTTGGCCTTGGCACAAGGGGATGAGGTGTGGGTACCGTCCCATAAGGCAAAGCTGAGCCGGGATCTAGCACAAGCTATCCAGGTCGGCGGTGTCCAGGTGCAGTACAGGGAACGGGTACAGGAGCTACGACAGATGACAGAACGAAAACCACAACCGCCCTGGAAGACATCCGTAGCCATCATCCCCCC